>ERZ824978.541-NODE-541-length-53642-cov-7.913337_pt1 | contig 53642 bp, 62 predicted proteins | sample MGYA00519860_ERZ824978 | MGnify/ENA primary metagenome ERZ824978 (study PRJEB31778, sample SAMEA3449184) | human gut metagenome | biome: human gut; feature: human-associated habitat; material: faeces | place: United Kingdom | collected 2010/2012 ... | reverse complement strand
CGGGGCGTAATCCATGTAGTACCCCAGCGGGTTCAGGATAAACGCATCGGTCTTTCCGATCTGCGCGGCACTCATAATGACTACCTTGCGGATGTGCGGGTCTCCGATGGCGTCCATGATCTCCCGCTGATATGGGGCCTTATCCGTGTGCCAGCGGCCCGGCTCTGCGCTGCTCTCCGCCGACAGCACCCGGTATTTGTCCGCCCACTCTGAAAGGGTCAGCTCCGGTGGTGGTTTCAGCACCGCCGCGCACCGGGCCAGCATATCCATGGTGGGCTTTGGCAGATCAATGATCTTTCTCTTTTTCATGTTCTTCTTTCCGTTCCAGCCACAGCCGTTCATATTCCTTTCTCACACAGCGCTGGAATTGGCAGAGGACTTTGTTTCCCTCGGCGTATGCAGGCCACACGCATCCCTCGCATGGATTTTTATTCCGCTTCTTCTCCATCGCTTTCACCGTCCTGTACCGCAAAGGCCACCCGGTAGTCGCTCATTTCCTCCAGAATTTCGTCGATGGCCTGTTTCAGCTCGTCAAATATGCCAGTCTGGTTTCCCCCCATGGTCGCCAGGGTGGGGGAGAGTTTGGCCGGGAGTGCCAGAAAGCGGCTTCTGATATTTAGGAACATGGACTTGATGCCCCGCTCAATGTCCTCTGTCCGGTGGACTTCTCCCTTGCGCAGTTCATTTTCCAGTTCCGCCGCTTCCCGCTTTGCCCTCGTCAGCTTCATTCGCTCGTTGGTCAGCGTCTCTTTCCCTGCTCCGCCGATGTAGGTGATATACCGTGCCACCGTCGGCTGGAGTTCATAAAGGCCCGGCCTCGCCTCCACGATCACGCCCTCGTCCCTGAGCTGCCGCACCCGCCGCTCGGTCAGGCATAACCACTGGGCCACCACCTTGCTTGTGTAGAGTGTCATGCTTCCTCCTCTCCGCCATCGGCAAAGCTCTCTCCGCTCATTTCTGGGTCTGGTACATCCACCGCGCCGGTGGCCCGCATCCGCAGCAGCGCCAAGCGTTCCCGCTCCAGCTCCATGCGCCGCTCGCTTTCCTCCAGCGCCCGCAGGCTGTCTGCGATCTTGGCAATACGGCCCTGCACCTTGTAAAGCGCCTCCTGCAATTTCAGTGCCCGACTAAATGCGCTGTCCTTGCTGTACATTCCCATGCTCTGCACAGCCCCGTCCTTTTTGTACTTTCCCCGCCCACCCGGCACTCTCATGTCCATCAGGCTGGAGATATACAGACTATCTTCCGGGGCACTTTCATACTCGGCAATCTTCGCCAGTATCTTGTGTTCCCGGAATTTCAGGATTTTCATTTCATGCCCCAGGGCCTCTTTGCTTTTCAGCGGCGTTTGCTCCACAAGCTCCCGCTCGCAGTCCGTCAGCATATCAAAAAAGACGGCGCTGTACGCTCCGTCCTTCTCCGCGTTCTTATTCCCGACCGGTGCGCCCGGATGGCTCCCTGCGGCGTTCTGTTTCCCGGCGCTGTTCCGGTTCCCCGGCTGGCCGCCCCGCTTTCTTTTGGGCAGCGCCTCGTCCCACTTGTCCGCCGCTTTCCAGTTACGCAGCGTTTGATAGCCCACGCCTTGCTCTTTTGCCAGCTCCCGCAGGCTTACTTCCTCGCCCCTCGCTTTTCGGGCGATGTATTCAGCCTTGGCGGTGTCGCGCTTTTCGCTCCGCTTCGGCATTTCACACCTCCAAATAATCGTGCGCCCCGGCGCAGCCTACAAAAATACCCCGCGTAGGTACGCAGGGCTTCGGCTTGCGCAGGGCGCATCCAACGGCAAAGCCCGCAGCGTTTCCGCCACGGGCTTTATTGCACACTATGATATTAACACAGAAAACCTGCGAAAGTTGCTAACTCCCAAAATTTTTCAAGAGACGCAGTTGTATGACACCATCCCCAGGAGTACTGTCAGCAAGGTGTTTTCATGGTTCTGGTCATTCAAGACCTCTATTTGCACCATGTAATCGCCATACCCGCTAATACTCAGTAGCTCTTGCAGGCTGTTGGACGCTTCCGCCGTTGTGTCCACAATCTCCCCCCACTGTTCTACCGCGGTCGGCACTCCTTGCTCCGCCAGTATCGCACAAGCTGCCAAGCCGTCCTGCCACACGCTCACGGTGTACACATACCCCTCTAAGTCAATCTCATAGTCGTTTCCAAAGCCAGATAGCGCCTGTGCAAAGCGCTCCCGCAGTTCATCTTCACTGATTTTTTCTGGCTCTGTATAGTTCGAGGTGTAGCCATCCTCCAGGAGCAAGTATTTACCCGCATCGTTTTCGTCTATATGTACCAGCGGCCCTGTCATGGCTTCTCCGTTTTTTCCAATTTCATATTGCACACTTGCGTTCTGATCTTCCGGCTTCATGACCACAGACAGCGTGTATTCCCCAAGCAGGTAATGCCCATTATCCCAAAATATATCACTGACAGCCTGCCCGTCCTTAACCTTTACTGTCTGCTGCTCAGAATAGCTCTCCTCGTTGCTCAGCTTCAATTCCAGTCTTGTCCCGTTCGGCAGGTTCGTGTTCACTGTGAACACCGGCAGCCCCGCATCTCCCGACACTTCGATTTCCATTTCTGTCTCGTACCGTTTCAAGGAATAATATGTGATCTCCACCACATCGGTTCCCTCGTGCCGGTCTCCTTTGCGGAACAGGTTTTCACCGTTCACAGTTATCTTTGTGATTTTTCCCGCATCATCAGCAGAACTTGTTTCCTTTATGTTCTCCTGAATATTGGTAAATCCGGCTGCGGACAGAGCTTCTATGGCCTCTCCCGCCGTTTGCATCTGCCACCCATCACTTCCAAACGGAAGGTCAGCTGGATTTTCATATTTTGCTCCGCACCCAGACATAAGCAAAAGGAGCGTTCCCATAAATAGTAGAAGTACCATTCCTCTTTTTGTTTTCACTGCGTCGCAACCCCCTTTGTATAAAATAAAAAGTGCGGCTACCGAAGCAGCCGCACAAAAACACAAACTCCGATAGTCGCCAAACCAATCTGCGCAAACGGGTTTCCCCATACGAACAGAAACGGAATTTGCATTTTATCAAATTCACTCTGTTCGCATAGGCGAATACCCAAAAGGGTATAGTAACCCCTTTGGATTTTGTTTGCGCAATTATTCAGATTGGTTTGGCCTCTGTATTATATCGCATATTGTCGCAAAATAAAAGTGCTTTTCAAAATAATTCCTTATTCATTTCCCTCTTGTGCTATCCATCGCATAGCTCATGGGGGATTTTTTATGTCTTGCTCGCTCATCCGCTCCCGTTTGTCGCATTTTTGACCCCCTAACTATTTCCCGGCCCGGCCCCAGGGAAGCGATTTTTTGACCCCTTACCTAAAAAAATTTTGCGCTTCCGAACCCGCAAGGCTTGGCCTGCGGCCCAGCAGTACCTTTCGCGGGCGCTGGCGTTCCGATTTCGCGCGGGCGGGTGAGGGCGCGGGCGCGTTTGGTGTGATCTTCGGCCTGGCCGCTGGCGTTGGTGCTGGCCTTGGCCGCCTGTTCTGCTCCCGCTGGTGGTGGGCTGCCCCTGCCTGGTGCGGTGGCTACTGTCCGGTCTCCCGGCTGGCGGCTCCTGGTTGCTGCTCCTGCTGCCCCTCTGCCTGCTGGCGGCTTGCGCTGCCCTGGGCCTGCATGAGTGCGCCCCACCGCCCGCGCCCGCATAGGCCGCAGCCACCACGGCGGCGACCTGCCGCCCACGGTTCCGGCTCACACCATGCCACCCCGGCCCGATCTGCCGCCGCCGTCTCCCGCTGATCTGCCGCCCGTCCTGCCCCGGTTCCTGCCCGCCGCCGTTCTGCCGCCGATCATGCCCAGCCGCCCGGCGGAGGGTTTTATGCGCCCGGTCTGGTATCTTAATAGCCTGGATATATACGCCCCCTATAATCCCCCAATCACAGCATTTTCCACAAAAAATCACCCCGGAAATTTGTGCAAAAAAACTTCCCCAGTCCCCCCTAAAGGGGGACGGGGGAACGGTTTTGGCCCTATTGACGGCCCGGAAAAATGCCGCTATCATCCGAGGCAAGCGGAGGCCACACGGCCCGCCGCCCAGCGAACCGCCCAAGGCCACCACGGCCCAGGCGACCAGAAAGGGGAGGTGAACATGACCACGCCAACAGCAAGCGAATTGCTTGTACAGCAGGCACGGGAGGCCGAACGGCTCCGGCTCTTGCTACTCGCCAGCGAGTGCAAAGACCTTGACGAGTTCCGCCAGCGGCTCCGCGATCTGCTGAACAAGTAAAGCGCCGGGCCACCCCACCAAGGCACGGCCCGACGCTCTCAACCACGGCACGGGCTGCGAGTTCGCCGCCGCCCTGCCGCTTGTATTCTACCACCGCCGCCGGGGAAAATCAACGCCCCGGCGGGGCGGTTCAAAAAAATTTCCCCCGTAGGGGGAACCCCCAGTCCCCGAAAAAATTGCGAAAAAGTGCTTGACAAAACGACACGCAACAGTGTATGCTGAAAGCACAGAACGACACGCAACAGTGAACAGGCCAACGAGCCGGAAAGGAAAAACACCATGACAAACAACGAGATCATCTTCGAGACCGTCCGCGCCAGCTTTACCCCCGCCCAGCTTGCCGAGCTGGTCGCCGCCACCTACACCGCCGAGCAGATCGCCGCCCGCCGGGCGGGCGTGAAAATCACCGTTGCTGAGGGCAGCGACGAGACCCCCGACGCCGTGTTTCATGCCATGCTGGCCGCTGACACTTTCCACACTTTCGCGGAGTGGAAGCGCATGGGGTACAGCGTGAAAAAGGGCCAGCACGCCGCCCTGGTGTGCAACCTCTGGAAGTACACCGACAAGCCCGGCAAGGCCGCCAAGGAAGCCGCCGCCGCTGCCGGGCAGGACGCCCCCGAGACCGACCCCCATTTCTATATGGCAAAGTCCCACCTGTTCAACGCCTTGCAGGTTGAAAAATCCAAGCGCTGACCCAGCCGCCGGACACCTTAGCGGGCCGCACCGGACAAAGCGACCCGACCCCAGCCCGACACCGGGCCACACAAGAAAAAAATAGATGATCTGGAGGTTATCAGCATGAAAAAGTACATGGGCAACTACACCAACGAGGCCGCAAAGGCCCTGAAAGGCTCCGAGCGCATTATCTGCCGCGTGACCGACGACGGCGCGATCTATGTTACCAACGGCTTTATCGCCTACAAGATGAACCCCCCGGAGTATGCCGCCATCGTCCAGCCCGTGACCTGCTGCGAGGCCGGTAACTACACCATGCAGAACGGCGAAAAGGCCGCGGATAACGGCTTTGATCTGGTCAAGCTGTTTAACGAGACCGTGGAGCAGACCGCCAACGCCCCCGCCCTGGAGCGTTGCCCCCTGACCCTCCAGGCAGGCAAGGCCCCTGCCGCCAGCTACTACAACCCCACCGCCGGTGTGGCGTCGTTCTACAACGCAAAATTTATTGCGGCGCTCACCCCATCCGCAACGCTCCGGGCCACCGGCGCGATCTCCGCCGCCGTCGCCTATGTGGGTGATGAACCCCTGGCCCTGGTTCTGCCGATCAAGCCCGAACCCAAGGCCGCCCGGGCCGTCAAGGCATACTTTGCCGAGTGTGACAACGGCGCCACCGCCGAGGCCGACAAACTCCGCGCCGAGCTGGCCCAGGCACAAGACGAGCTTTCCGCTGTGCGCGGCGATCTTTACCGGGCCACTAACAAAATCGCCGAGCTGGAAGCCCAGCAGGCCGCGCCCGCCGCCGAGCAGCCCGAACCCAAAACCGCCGCCGAACTGATTGCCGCCCGCTTTGCCGATCTGGCAGGCGTCACCGCCACCATCAAGGGCGCACAGACCGCCGCGCCGGTGGTGTGGCTGGCCGGAGACACCGAGCGCCACGCCGACGCGATCAAGGCCGCCGGGGCCAAGTGGAGCAGCAAAAAATCCGCCTATTATGTCCGCGTCGCCTGACACGGACCCCGGACACCTTAGCGGGCCGCACCGGACAAAGCGACCCGACCCCATGTAAAACCCGCCGCCCAGGGTAAAGGGCAGAAAGGCCAAAAATGAATATGAGATTGACCGATTGGAACGCCTCTCTTGCACACGCCGCTGATCTGGTAGACAAGTTGAACCAAAACGGTTGCAACGCCCGCGCCATTTCCTACTCCATGTACGATGGGCGCAAAGGTATCGCAATCCAGCTTTTCGATCGGGAAAACAATTTTTCTACCGAGTTCAAAACCGGCATTTTCTCCACATTCGGAGATATGAAAAACGCCCTCAACGCCTGCTATCATCGCGCTATGTCTGCCCAGTTCGGTAGAGTATAAGCCACCCACCAAAGCACAAAACGAGGAGGTTTTCACCATGGCAGCAATCGAGCGCAAAATCAACGGCACTTTTGCCCCCGTCCCCGGCGGCTACGCCCAGCAGATCAACGAGCAGACAACGCTTTTTGTCCCGGAGTTTACAGTTGCCCGCTACGACACCGAAACCGGTGAGCTTTTCGGCCACGCTCCCGACTATGAAGCACTGGAGGCGGCAAAGTCCCCCGCCGTTCACGCAGACAAACCCGGCGAATATTCCTATTGCTACGAAATGGAAAAGGCCCCGACAGGCTGCGACTTCTCCGCCAGTCTTTCATACTACGGCAAGCATTATTATCTCCGTCCGCTCCGCGACGATCTCCCGCAGCTCCGCGGGCGCGGTATATCCTACGACGAGCAGCGCAGCACATACACCGTCACCCGCCGCGCCTATGACAAGCTCAAAGAGCAGTACCGCATGAGCTTTGAAACCTGTCTTGACTGACCACAACCCCCGGACACCTTCGCGGGCCGCACCGGACAAAGCGACCCGGCCCCAGGCCACAAGGCCAAACCACAAACCCCAAAAAGGAGCTGATACCATGCGCAAAGAGCCGTTCCCCATCAAAAATATTCTGGATAGTCTGCGCGAGGATGTCCAGAACGGCACGATCACCCTTTCCCAAGCCGCCGAGGAGCTTCACCGTGCCGGATGGTCAAACTACATCGACGAGGACACCGCCCGGCGGCTTCTAAAACTGTAAGCCCGCAAGGCCGACGCAAACGCGCCGCCGGTGCAAGCCCGGCCCCGCTCCCACCAGGGTGGGGGCGCTCATGGGCCAAAACCCAAATCCAAAACAGGGAGGTTTCTACCATGCCGCAACCCAAAATCTATGCCGCAGTCCTGAACCACTTCGGCAGCCTGTCCGACCTTGCCGCCACGCTGGGGGCAACGGTTGTTGACGAGACCCTTTGCTTCTCCGGCCTGACGGGTCAGGCGGTTTCCGATCTCATGGAGCAGCACGGGCTTGATTACAACTATTCCGGCACCCCGGAGGCGGCCAAGGAAGCCGACCAATAACCCCACCACCCAAAACCAAGGAGGAAAAGCCATGTACGAACAGCAAAGCCTATTGACCGCCGATCTGGACGAGATCATTGACGCCACCGGCCACAACGACGCACAGCCCCAGGAGCAAGCCCAGAAAGCCCCCGCCGTCAAATATTACCCCATCGACGAGGAGACGGCCCGCCGGGCGCACGAGATGATGTCCATGCGAGACTACCCCGCAGGCCGCGCCACAAACGAATACCGGGCCAGCGTGGACAAAGCCGCCGCCCTGGTTGAGCGCTGCAAGGCCGCCACAAGTCCCTATTACCACGGCAAGCTGGACGCCCTACTTGACCGCTACGCCCGCCGCCTCGCCCAGTGGACGAACGACTACAACTGCAACGGCGCAAGCTGTCCCAGTATCCTTGTTTCCGGCGGCTCCAACTTCCCAGTGAAGAAAAAGCAGCGCCAGAACGCCCGCGAGGACAGCTTGTGGCAGGAGTACAAAGAGATCGAGGCCATCTTGCACAAAATCAAAACCGTCGGCTCCGGCCCCGTCGATCTGGCCGACCCCCACGCCCGTGAAATGCTCACCGACCAGCTCCAGCAGTTACAAAACAGGTTGGACACCGGCAAGGCCATGAACGCCTACTACCGCAAGCACAAGACCTTGAAGGGCTTCCCTGGTATGAGCGATGAAACCGCCGCCCAAAATGACGCCGCCATCCAAAGCGCCTATTCCTGGGCGCAAAAGCCCATGCCTGACTATGAGCTTTCCAGCCTGCGGGGCAAGATCAAGCGGGTGGAAGCCCGCCTTGCCGAGCTGGACAGCCGAGCCGCCCAGCAGACACAGCCCGCCGAAAACACCAAATTTGACGGCGGCGAGATCGTCCGCAACCTGGAGGCCGACCGGCTCCAAATCCTCTTTGACGAAAAGCCCGACGAGGATACCCGCGCCGCACTCAAATCCAACGGCTTCCGCTGGTCCCCCCGGTACAGCGCATGGCAGCGGCAGTTGACCCCCAACGCAGAGCAGGCCGCCCGCCGCGCCCTGGGCCTTGATTGACAACCATTTTCGTGCCCCCACGGAAATGATACCCGGACACCTTGGAGCCGCCGCACCGGCACAAAGCGACGGCGCCCCATACAAAACCCGCCGCCCAGGGTAAAGGGCAGAAAGGCCGCAAATATGTATGTTCTGGAATACAAGCAGCTTCATATCGTCCGTGAGGAGCAGACTAAAAATCGAACCTGCCAAAGCTACCGTTGGAAACAGGCCGCCATCTGCGAGAGCAGGGAACCCCTTGAAGCAATCCGTTCCGCCAAAACTCGCCCCGAAGAATGGCGCGTTGTCCCCATGGGCGACAGCGCAGCAGAGAATTGAAGGAGATTGCCCCATGTCAATTCTGTATGAAAAGTTCAAAAAATACCAGGTTCCCGCATCCTCTGTTGAGGACTTCCGCCGCCGCTACACAAAGCCCGACCGCTTTGCACAGCGCGGCCCGGAATATCAGACCGCCGTCCTCCAGGCTGCCCGCGACGATCTTGCACAGTTCGGCTATACCATCATCAGCCGCCACGACAGCGTGACCGGTGAAGTCGTGGCCTACTACGAGCCAAACGAACAGGAGGTATCCCAATGATTGACCACAAGAACCACTATGCCCGCTACTGTGAACTCATATCCCTGGCCGCCAGCTCCGCCCCCGCTCGCCAGCGGGACGGCGGATACATGGCCGCCGTCTATATCCTTTCCGCCGACAAAACGCTGTGTGACATCGCCCGACGCAAAATTTGCCCCGACGGTATCAGTTTCCCCGGTATTTTGTCCGTCGCCCGCCGGGCGGAACTGTCTGACAGTCAATTTACAGCCATCCGCTCCGCTCACAATCTATTCAATGGCGGCTCCAGTTCCTCTGTTACCCCCTATGATCTCGCCCTCTGCGATTATCTGACTTTGGACATCATCACGCAGGCCATGTATATCTGGAAGTGCGGCTGCACCATTTCCGCCGGTCAAGACGGCAGCATACAGCTTGACCGCACCGGCGAGTGCCAGCGCCGCGGGATTGAACAGGCCCTTTTCCAGCATTTATCCGAGTTTGAATAGACCTGCGCACTATTTCGTGTTATAATGCGACAAGACAGGAGGCACCCCATGGACAACACACAGCAGATTTTCCCGGCGTTCCGCCTTGTGGCTCAGTTTGCCGACGGCCAGCGCCTCACCTTTGACGGCCTGACCGAGCAGCAGGCGCGGCAAAGCATGGAGGCCGCCCAGGCTCAGCATGGAGATATTACCTGGTTCGACGGCGTAACCGACCAGCACTACGAAAACGGGCGCTATTACAAACTCACCCCGCAGCCCCCGGAGATCACCATGATCGACCTGACGGGCTATAACGAACCCCAGGAGGAATGACCTATGCCAGTTCCAGAATACAGGCGGCGCGGCAACGACCGTTATAACGCCAAGTGCGACTATATCAGCGTCCGCCCGATCAAGTCCATCGGCGCAGCCATCCGTGCCGCCGCCAAGGCCGCCGATCAGAGCGTCCAGGGCTATGTGATACAGGCTTGTATTGAGCGCATGAAGCGGGAGGGCCAGCCCCTCGAACTCAATACGCCAGACGAACCCCCGGAACCCTGACACCGTTATCAGAATGGAAAAAGCGTTATCAAAACCTCAAAAATCGAAACAAAACCCCGGCAGACCGTAACAAAACGGCCCGCCGGGGTTCTTTCATCTTTTCCCGCTCCTGTACAGGTATCTATACCGGCTCCGCAACGCCCGTATCCGCCGCCGCCGGGCTAAGTACCTACCCACGCTTCCGGTTATCGTTCTCACAAAGCCCATTTCAAATTTTCTCCTCCCACTCTTTGCTGAACCGCAGTTGTTTGCGTGGTTCATAAACGGTCAGTGCCCCCAGGTGGATTGTGCGAATGCTCCATTCTCTGCAAAATATCGCCTCTGCGCAGTCCACCTTCTTGTTCAACTCCCTTGCAACATCATAAATGCCGCTATCCAAAATAATCCCAGCTCCGCCCCCGTACATAAAAAAGCGATTGATTTTTACATCATTCGGCATCTGCTCAATAGTCCGTTTCATGTATTCCAGCAACAACAAGGTCGCTTTCTTGTTCATTGGCATTTCACCCACCTGCTTTCATATTCGCAAATTGTTTTTCCACAGCCTTTCCTCGCTTTGTGGAAACTTGAACACGCCGCGCATATAGTCGGTTCAGAAAACTTCCTTTAGGGCCGGTTTCCGGCGGCTCGCCCCTGCGAAAATCCGTCCCAGCGGGCGGCAGACACAGCCCCAAAACCATCCCGCTCCCCGCACAAAATTTTTCGGCGCTTATTATGTACGCGCGCGCGCGGCGCGGGCGGCCAACTCCGCCGCCTCCGGCAGCTCCTCCAGGGCCTCGCCAAAACGCTCCATAGCCCGCTCGTGCCAGTTTCTCACGGTGCTGTCTGGCGCGTTCATCCTGACGCCCGTTTTTGCCCAACTGTAACCACGCACATAGCGCATCAAGATCACCTGCTTGTACTTACCGTTTACGGCGTCCAGGCAGCCCCGGATGGCCGCTGCGTCCGCGCTCAAAACCGTCTCGTTCGCCTTGATTTCCGCCAGCCGGTCGCCCACACCGCTTTCCAGCGCCCGCAGGCCCGCTTCTTCCGTTGGCTTCCCCGGCGACGAGCTGTGCGGCGTCCCATCATACGCCAGCCCACGCAGCCCATAGTAATTGCCCTCCAGCTCCTCCCGTTCCTGCTGCAACAAGCGCAGCATACCCGGAATGGCCTTGTAATACTGGGCTATGTGTTTCACGCTCTCAAACTGCATCGTCGCCTCCCGTTCCCGGCTTTCTGTTCGCCGTCTCCCTCTAACACCCTCAGTCCAGCGTTTTGCTGAAAATCGGCTCGTCAGCCTTGCTTTCGTCCACATCCACCGGCTCACCGAGAATTTCTGTCAGCCGTCTTGCCAGCATGGCGTACCCGAAGTAGTCCCCGCCCTTTGCCCACTCTCCAAACTCCCGGAACACAGCTTCCGTGGCTTTGATCGTCTCCTCCAGGCGCTCCCGGCCAAAGCCCAGCGCCTTGTGTGTGCCCAGTGCGTAGCACTTGACCACGATCTCCGCCGCTTCCCGCTGTTCTCCCAGCATGGCCCAGTCTCTTGCTTTTTTTGGTGGCTTCGTTATAGGCAGCACAAAACTCCCGTCGTACAAGCCCGCCAGCGTCTCGTTGAGCAGTTTCTTTGCCCGCTCCATACCCACGGCCCTCTGGTTGATTGCAAAGCGCTCCAGCTCCCCATTGGCCGCGTCCGTCACTCTCTGCAAGCGGCCCTCTCCAATGCCGTACCGGTCATTCAGCGCCACCATGAAGCACAAACAGATCACATGGCCTGCCGCCTCCCGGTTTTCCTGTACCCGCTCGCTTTCCGGCTTCTTGGTGCGCAGATACCGCGCCTGGGCCTGCCGGGCCACATTCCCGGCGAAAACAGGTGGCTTTCTTTTATGCTTCCCCATGGTTTTCCTCCATTTCCACAATGTTTTCACATCTCCGCCCGCAAATGGGGCAGAACTGCACACAAAGCACATTCAGCCCGCCACCCGCAGTCGTGCTGTCCATGCATAGGCGCGGCCTGCCGTTTTCGTCCCACTCAATCCAAAAGGCCATCCCGTCCACGGTCTCCAGCTTTTGGTGCCGCTGGCACAGCCCGCACACGGGTTTCTGCTTCTCGTCCATCGCTACTTTGCCCCCTTTGTCAGTTCTGTCCAGCGGTCAATTTCCTCTTTGCTATCCGCTGTTATGATCTCCGTGAATTTCCATCCAGCCGGGCGGGCCACCTGTTCCAGGAATACCCGCCGCCGCAGGGCATAATCCCGCTGCATCCGCCGGACAAACTTGCTCTTGATCTCCACGATCTCCACGGTTCCGTCTGCATAAACCAGCCGGAAGTCCGCAGTATACCGAACCGGGCGCAGCTTCAAAGCTCCGTATTGTCCCGCCGGGAACAGGGGAAAGCATGGGTGGGCCTCCCACTCCACGATCTCACCCCGCGCCACCTTTGGGGCCACGGTGCCGATGTAATATTCATACTCGCCCAGGCTGTCAAACTCCTTGCCGGTGATCTTCGCGGCCCGTGCCGCCTCCGCCAGCGGGTCGCTCCGCTTTTTTCTTCCCTTGGCGAGCTGCGCTTCCGCCTGCGCACGGTAGCGCGGCGGCAGGTCGGACAGCTCCAGACGGAACGCCATCACAAAATGCCCTCCCGCCGTTTTTCTTCCTGTGTCGCCTGCATATCGGCGTGGTGCAGGGCCAGCACAAGGGCGCACTTGTCCTGTGCCTCGTTCAGCGCCCGGCTCCCGCCCCGGAAAGCATCGTCATAAGCCCCCATGTGCCAGCGGATAGCAAGGGCCTCCTCGTCGGTCAAGTCCATGAACTTCATCACCAGATACACAGACTTTTCCCCATGCCCCATCGGCAGCTGGTCTTTCACGCTGTACTTTCCGTCCCGCTCCCTGCGGTAATAGCCGGTTTTGCAGACATCATGCAGCAGCGCCACGACGGCGATACTCTCCCCGCCGTACTCCCGGATGGTAGACTGTCCGAGCAGGGCATAATATACATTCAGGCTGTGTTCCACCAGCCCACCGGGATATGCCCCGTGAAAGCGTGTGCTGGCCGGAGCCTCGAAAAAGTCCGTGGTTCCAAGCCAGGCCAGCAGGTCTGCCGCCCCCGGCCTCGTCACCTGGGATATGAAAATTTCCTTGAACCGTTCCTTGTTTGTCATACAGGTCTCCTCCTCGTCTGTTTGATATTCCCACGCCCATGCCAGCATTCGGCACGGCGCAAGATCACGATTGTGTGGCGCATACCCCCGTCGCTCACTTTGGTTTCCACCCGGTTCAGGGTGTACCCCGGATACTTCTTCTCCCAAAATTCCGTGTCGTCTATGTACAGGGTGCTGGCCTCGTCCAGCTTCCGGCGGCTCCACTTGCTGTCATTGGGCGGAGGTGTCTTTGGTTTCTCCAGGCCCCGGCTCTGTCTCCAGCTCCGGGCGCACCGCTTGTTCTTGCTGATGTATCGCACAAGACTTTCCACGCTGCCATGGTCAACATCCAGGTATTCCCCGCGCGTCAAGCCTATTCTTTTCCCGTTTACGCTCCACAGTTCTTCCAACACATCCCTGGTCAAGCCCTCCGTGTGCTGGATGATCGCGTGGTGATGATGGCGGCCACAAACTTTCCCGTCCTCCGTGATCGTGGTGTACTCCGTCGCTGCCACCCACTTGGGGCGCTGCACTCCGTTCCTGTCACACCACCGGTAAAGCCGCTTGATGTAGTTCGTAAAATCCAGGTCGGCCCTGTGTGTGTCCCCCGGCTCCGGCAGATGATCGTCGTCGTATGTCCCAGTCCAAGAGAAATCCCCTTTTCCGAAGTTGGTGTTGACGAGCTGCACATGGTAGCGCTTGGCCCGTTTGTCGTTGTAGGTCTGCTGTGCCAGAGAGGATGCTTCTTTTTTCTTTGCCCGGCGTGACGCCTTATGCTTCTTGGCTGATACAGGGTATAGATCGACCTCCATGTATGGGGCTGTGTCGTAGTCCTTGCCGCAGATATGCTTTTGTTCTCGGTAATACAGGCCCACAACCTCACCCCTCCCCATAGCACCCGCTCCGTCTGTGTCAAGGCCGGGTCGTATTTCCTGCCGGAAATCTCCACCCTTTCCCTTGACCCAGCCTGCGCTTTGTGCTGATTGCTGATTACCGGAAGCAAGGGCGGGCCTTGCTTCCGCTCAACAACATTCTCTTTCCTGTCCGGCCAACCTTTTGGCCTGTCCCTCCTGGGCTTCCACCTCTCCCGGTGGTCTGTCCCTTAACTTAACGCTGATATACCAGCCCATTGTCGGCCCTCGCCGACTTTATTTTTTGCCCGCCGTCAGGCAGGCACAGGAGTTTTCTCAACCGGCAAGGCCGCGCCGATCACCGGCGCGACCGCTGCCGCTCGCTAAATTGTCTCCTCCGCTCCACGCCCAGCAGCTTCTAACTTCTCACCCGCATTATGCAAGCTCTGCCAAACGCGCCCGCGCCCACTCCACCAGCCCGCGTTCCTCTGTGTAGCCATCGCAAACATGGTCTACAAGGCCGCACGCCTTTTCTGCAAAAAACGCTTTCCCCATGCGGCACCCTCCGTAGTCCGTTACAAACCCCGGCTCCGTGGAACGGTCAAGATTTACGCAAGTGGAACAGTCCCCGATCTGCTCCTCGTGCAACTTGATCGCCGCCCGGCACATTTCCGCTTCTTCCTCCGGCGTAGGAAAAAACGATTTCCGAAAACTGTACATCACATTCGGTTCTCCTTCTCCATCGTTTCTGACAGGTCTTTCCAAAGCCACATGGTCAGAAGATACCACGCCGGATCATCACCTGTTACAATGCTCGCAACCCTGGCCGCCATCATCATCACCATAATCGCAGCCACTTTCCTAAGAAACCCCTTCACTCGTTCATCTCCTTATCAGAATGAAGCTCGTTGCCTCGCTCACTCCGTCTCCTCCTTTTTCCCACGGCTGCAAAAATCGTCCGGGTTCGTATAGGTTCTGGTGTTTTTGCAGTACACCATCCCCGGAAAGTTCGCAGATTTTCCGCCCTGCTCGCATTCCCGGCACCTGACTACCTCCACCACATCGGCGGCTGGTATGCTATCCAAGTTCACATCCTCCGTACAATAGCCACAGAACTCTCCATCGGAGATCAACTGGGCATCTTCAAGCATTTTTTCGACGGCATCCTGCTCGATGTACCTTTTCACCGCACACCGCCCCTCTTTTCCGCCCGGCTGCAAAAGTCATCCGGCCTCACGATCCCCAAATAGCCCTTTCTGCACTCTCCGTAGCAGCCCGTGATTTCCAGGTTGCGGCAATCCTTGCACCGCACCAGTTCCAGCGCCTCCGCGTCCGGCTTCACCGCCGCCCGCTTCGTCTTTCGCTCCTTGGGCCACACCCGCCAGCGGGATGGGTTATCTTTTCTCCGGCTCATTTTCTCCCTCCGTCTGGTGCGCTTTCCAGTTTTCAAGATACCTGTTCAGGTCTCCTTTGAACCCCGTGCAGAGGTAGACGCTGTGAACCTGTTCGCCTTTGCTTTTGCACTCCCAGCAGTTCAGCCCATTGTTGCATGGCTCCGTACAAAACTGGCACATACAGTTGGCGTTATTGAATGGACACAGCTCGTTTCCAGTCATCTCCCGGCCTCCTTGTCTACTCTGCACGGCTGAACCGTCCCAAAATCCAGCCCCATTGTTTTTCCGTTAGCTCTGATGTTTCATCCGCAATCACGATTTCCCGCCCGCAGGCAGGGCAGAAGCGCCACCCGTTTTCCTCCGGGCCGTCTGCCTCAAAGTTCTCTATGTATCCGCACTTCCCGCACACCCAGGCGTCATGCTCCTGGTCTGTGCAGGTATAAACTGTTTTCTCATTCATTTCTGTTCCTCGCTTTCCTCTGGCTTTCCATGCTGGCACTCCTCGCACTCCAATTCCTCGTTCAGGTTGTCACAGGGCCGCTCCTCATATTCCGGGCAGTTACACCGGTATCCCATATCTGTTTCCCCTTTCTTTCCCCAGGCATCAGAGCGTCCGTATGCAGGGAGATCATTTTTTCTCTGGTCAGCTTGTCCACGACCATCCCGATTTCTCGGTATCCGCACATGGACGCCAGCCGTTCCAGGTTCTTTGCCGTCTGTGCCGTTACCAGAATAGAGATACGGCGCATATTCTTTTTGCTCATGCCACAACCGCCTCCCGTCATACGCTCACATACCGGTTCCGGCAGTTCACATTGTTGCAGAACCGTTCCCGCCCGATCTCTCGCAGCGGCTGACCGCAATACTGGCAAAAGCCCCCGACCTGACGGGGCGGCGCATCGTCCGCGTGTGTGCCTCCATACCTCATACGGTTCACCAAGCACACCATTGACCCTGGCTGCGCCGCAGCTATGCAGTATTCCTTTGCCTTGCAGTAATAGCAGTCCATCAAATCGCCTCCATTGTTGCAGTTCTCGTCATGCCGTCACAGCCTTTTCCAGCTCCTCCATGGTCGTGATCGTCCGGCTACACCACTCCGGCAGGTTCGCCCGTACAAGGGCCGTTGCCATGGGAGGGCATACCGCGTTCCCGCACCGGGCCACCTGCTTTGTTTTCCCGTACTCGTTGCCCAGGTAATCCCGGTCGATGATGTAATCCGGTGGAAAACCCATGGCGTTATAGAGTTCCCGCGGCGTCAGCATCCGCAGAAGGATGTCCGCGATAAAGTAAAGCCCTCCGCCGATCTCCAGCAGCAGGATTTCATCGTCTGCCATCTCATACCCACAATGGCGGTTGAGCAGGTCGCGGACTTCCGGCCAGTGCATCAGGTCTTGGCTTCCCGCCTCCATCAGCTCTGCCCGGCAGTCTGCAAATTCCCCGGCAGATGCCGTGATCGTTCGCAGTGGCCGATCTGCGTCCTGCCCAATGTCCCGCCCTTTGAACTCGACAATATGGGCCGCCGCTACCGCATTGTGGTCAACTGCCGTCACTGTCGGCAGCGGCTCTTGCGCTTCCGCCCCTATCACGCCTCCGTAATACTTGCAGATGTGGGCGCAGACTATCGCCTCCCGGTCGTGGCTCGTTACCGTGTGCATTGGCTTTCTCACATCAATCGGCTGCCCATTCCCAAAATATTCCACAAGCTGCGCCGTGGTCAGCCCGTACCGGTTGGAGGCGTCCACCGTCGGCAGCGGCATCCTCAGCCCGTTTGCACGAACATTTTCCGTCTGCTCTGTGTGGTACTGAATAATGTTCGCCGCCACAACACACGCCTCTTGTTTTGTTACCCCAGTGGGTGCAGGGTCTCTGGCATCTCTGACGCGATCTCCGCCGCCGGTCTGCCCTATGCTCATGATATTCGCTGCCGTTCCACTTTCGTGGTTGCACTCCACGATGAATGGGTGACCGCTTCGGATGGTAAACTTGTCCACGCCCCGGATAACCCGCCGCATGGTGTTATCCGCCAGTGGCCGGACGGCGTTCACACCATATTTTTCTTTCAGTTCCCGCTTACTGGCAAATACAGAGTAGCAAGGTACGCTCCAGTCGATGATCTCCGCGGCACTTTTCCATGGCAGTAGTCGCCCATCTCGTACCTCCTCGCTGTCTCTCGGCCCATGCGTCCGTTCCGGCCACACGATAGGCCGCCCGTCGCAGCGGGCAACCAGCACAAAGCGTTTTCTTGTGGTCGGTGCTCCCAGGTCCGCCGCCACGATTTCCCGGTGTTCAACCTGATAACCCAGCTCCAGAAGCTGCCGCTTCCATTTCTGAAAGGTCTGCCCAGCTTTTTTCTTCACCGGTTTCCCTTTCCGTACAGGCCCCCATGTTACGAACTCCTCCACATTTTCCAGGATAATCACCCGCGGGCGGACAGTCCCAGCCCAGCGCAGGACAATCCACGCAAGCCCCCTGATGCCCCGGTCTACCAGTGCCGCACCTTTGGCTTTGGAGAAGTGCTTACAATCCGGCGAGAACCACGCAAGCCCCACCGGGCGGCCCCGGCAAACTTCCCTCGGGTCTACATCCCACACGCTCGCCTGCAGGTGTTCCGTGTATGGGTGGTTTGTCCGGTGCATTAGGATTGCATCAGGGTCATGGTTGATCGCTATGGCGACAGGTCGCCCCGTCGCCAGTTCCATTCCCGTTGATGCACCGCCGCCCCCGGCGAAGTTATCCACTATGATCTCGTCAAGAAAATTGAGCTGGCTCCCGCCCCTCTTTTTCTCAAAATTCTTCATGGCTTATCTCCATTCGATAGCCTGCCCACACTGCCCGCAGAAGTTCTGCTCATTCCCGTCCTCATTGTGCAGGTATTCGCCGCTCCCGCAGCGGGGGCAGGCCATGATATTTTTATCGCCGTCAGGATAGGGGCGCAGCGGCACCAGTTTCCCCAGCGCATCCCGCCCCATCCGGCAAGCCTCATTTACAGCCTCCATGCCGTCGTAGTTCTCCCGATGTTCCGGGTCGAGAATTTCCCGTGCTCTTTCAACATTCATGCTTCATTTTCCCCTCTCTGATTAGCTCCACTTTCGCCTTGGTCAGCAGCCATGAATGGATGCACCGCTCGCAGATTTCCGTAGTCGCATATACCCTGCGGCACTTGTCCACATCATCGTAACGGCAAAGTCCATCTGCCTGCATAATTTTCGCGGCAATCTTTACTGCCCGAGCTTCCACGGTTTCAGTTTTCATTTTCCGGTGCATCCTCCATCCCGATCTGCTCCGCGTCCGGCTCCTCGGTCTCCTGGGCCGCAAACTCGCCCCGCGCCCGCTCGCGGTAAAACTGCTCGGTGCATAGCGCCTGAAACTCCGACAGGTCTGCCAGATACTTTTCGGTCACAATCCGCACCGGCATGATCGCCGCCAGCACCTCGAACCCGTCATGCACCACCAAATACCGCTGGCCGCTCTCCATTTTTCTGACCGTGTACCTGATGTAGTCGCTTTCCTTGATCTGCTCCGCCAGGGGAGAGAGCATCGCCTCGCGGTAAAAAATCAGCTCACCATCATCCATGCTCCGGCGGCAATTGCACCAAAGCCCATCCGGCGCTGCCATCACTTTCAGTTTTTCGGTGTCCTGCTCGCCGTCCGCATAGTCAGAAAGGTTCATCCCAAAGATGCTTTTAACTGTGCCCTCCCAGCGCTCGTCAAAATGAACTTTCTCCCATGCCTTTTCCGGCATATCCAGAACCGTGCGCACCTGTTCTTCTCCCGCCATGTCCGGCAGCTCAGTTGCTCGGAAGATTGCCGACCTGGTTCCCAGCCAAATCCCGCTATCTTCCACATGGGCGACCATGCAATATCCGCCGCCCTTGACCAGCTTCACATACTTTGACAGCTTCATGCCCGCCCCTCCTTATCCAAACAGGTACAGAATGCAGAGTTTCAGCAGTGCAGGCCCGGCCAGAATAAGGGCTGCGGCCCAAGTTACCGTCACCGCTAAGAACAACGTAGCAGACAAGATTTCAAAAAACTTTTTCATGCTTGCCCCTTTCTCACTCCAACAGTCACATACGCGTTACCTTTGCTGTTCAGCTCCATGTCCACCGGTGCCTTGCAATTCAGGCAGGTGTGGGTGATGGTCTGTGTCGTGACATTGGTTTTGTATCGGAAGCTCTTTCCGCATTTGCAGTGCATGAACAGCGGGCGCAAATTTTCCAGCGGGGTTTCATGCCCACAGGAACACTTAAATCCGTAGGTCTCCCGCTTTGCGCAGAACGCTTTGACCGCTCCGCACTCCTCGCACTCGATCAGCAAGAACCCCTTATACGGCCCCTGTCCATCGTCCGCCGCCGGTGTAGCCCAGCTATCACGGCTCCCAAACATCCGCTCGACCCGGCTCATTCTCTGGCCCGGCATTTCCTGCGGCTGTCTGCTCTCGGTCATGCCCGCCCGCTCTCCGGTGCTTCCGTATCCGCCCCGGTTTTCGTTTCCCAGGCTCTCCACCTGCACAAACTCAACAGGCGGCGCTTTCTCCACAAGCCGGAACTGACAAATGCGTGTCCCCTTCGGAATGGTTGTCCCGTCCTTGCTCAGGCACACCGCCGGGAAGCCCCACACATCCCCGTCGCCGCAGTAATCGTTCTCGATCACACCCATGCTGTTGGCAAGCAGGATGCCCCACTTCCCGAATGTGGACGACCTCGGCACGATATGGGCATAGTAGCCCGCCGGAATTTCAATAGAAATGCCCAGGGAAATGATCTTGTACTCCAGAAAGCTCAATGTGGTGTCCTCTGCTGTGCAAAGGTCAATCCATTCTCCGTGAGCCTCCGGCAAGGCGTTTCCATGGGCGTTAATTCTCACTTTCATATTCAGTTCCTCCGATCATCTCAAATCACTTGCAACCAGGTTGCAAAACTCTTTCGGTTTCACTGCCGGGCCGTCTCCTGGTTTTGCCACCATGACCGACGCGCCGGTGATCTCCGACCAGTCGCAGCCCCAGTATTCCGCCGCATTCATCAAGGCCGCAAGGTTGGAGCTGTGCGGCACCACCACAGACCCGTACTTAGGATGGGTGACACAGGCCCGGCCTTTTGCGTTTCAGCGGTTTTCCCGCTCTCTTTCGATTGCCCGCCGGTGGATGGCCTCTCGTTCCTCGGTCATTCCACTTCTCCCCGTTCCCGCATCCGGCGCAGCCACTCTGCATTTTCCTCCTGGCCGTAGAACGCATGGCCCAGCCATCCGCCCAGTACCATCAACGCCAGCCCGGCGGCCCCGGTCATGACAATCACGGAAATTTCCTCAGTTCCTCCCGCACAGAGAAGCAGCAGAAATCCCAGCATACCAACGCCCGCCCCGATGTTCTCCCTAATCCTGTTCAGCCTGCGTCGCTTTGCCGCATACGCCTCCCGGCGCTCCCGCTCCAGCTTGCGGCAGCCCAGCTCCAGGCCGTATCCCTCCTTAGAATAGTAATTGACCGTCACGCAGTTCCGGCCCCGTTTGATTTCGCAGTATGCGGCTTTCATATATGTACCCCTCTCCCTGGTCAGGCTCTCGCCGTTCTTCTCTGGCGGTAATTTTCAAGAAGTCTCTGCTGCGCCAGCTCCGCGCTATACCCAAACCGCCCGTTTTCGTCCATCTCTCCGGTGTCTCCGCGCTTCAACTCGTTGTACACAGTGGAGCGATGGACTTTCAGCTTCGTTGCGATCTCCGCCGCCCCGAACCCTTTTCCATACAATCTTTCAAGTTCCATGCGGTCTTTCAGCATGAGATGCCTTTTACTCAACCTGCCCACCTCCTTTTCTGCTGGCTTTTTGACAAAAAAATAAATGCGGGAAAACTCTTGTCGAGTTCTCTCGCATTTATTCTAATTATTCAGCCTCAGAAACACTGTTTTTGCGTATGTCTTTGCATTATGCACAAATGTACGTGGAAAGATTCTATAATGTTGTGTAGCGATTTAAATTGATTTAATAGTTATTTTATGGTATGATGCATACCGTACTTTTTATATTCTGAGAAGGGAGAGGGACGTCCGCAAGGCGTCCGGAAAGGAGAACTATGGAAGCTATCATCAATTTCTTCACGGGAACCCTGAACACGGTCGCATGGCTGTATATATTTCTGCCATGTACCATCATCGGCGGTCTGTATCTGACCATCCGCAATCGCGGGATCCAGTTCACGCGGTTCGGCTATGCGATGAAAAACACGGTCGGAAAGATGTTCCAGAAGCAGGAGGCAGGCGCTGGCGCGGTCACGCCGCTGCAGGCTGTCACAACGGCCCTGGCTGCGACGGTCGGCACCGGCAATATCGTCGGCACCTCGCAGGCCATCGCCCTCGGCGGCTACGGTGCAGTGTTCTGGCTGTGGCTGGCGGCGCTGCTCGGTATGATGATCAAATATTCCGAGGTTACACTGTCTATCCAGTACCGTGAGCGCGACGCAAAGGGTGACTGGGTCGGCGGCCCGATGTACTACGTCAAAAACGGTCTCGGCAAGCACTGGCAGTGGGTCGGCATTCTGTTTTGCGTTTTCGCAGCCATCGCTTCCTTCGGCATCGGCAATATGTCGCAGGTCAACTCCATCGTCGGTTCCCTGAACGACGCCATCGACGCCTTCATCCCGGCTGCGGAAGGGGAGCGGAAGCTGCTGAACTTTATTTTCGGCGTTGCGATCGCGGCGCTCATCGGCGTGATCCTCTTCGGCGGCATCAAGCGCATCGGCGCCGTGGCGGAAAAGCTCGTTCCGGTCATGAGCGTTTTGTACATCATTTTTGCGCTTGTCGTGATTTTCGGTCACGCCGGTAATATCGGCCCGGCCTTTGGCAAGATCTTTGCCACAGCCTTTACGCCCAAGGCGCTCGGCGGCGCGGCCAGTGGTATTGCGCTCAAACAGACCATTGTCTGGGGCCTGCGCAGAAGCGCCTTCTCCAACGAAGCGGGCCTTGGCTCCGCAGCCATCGCCCATGCGGCGGCTGACACCAAGAGCCCCGTCCAGCAGGGCCTGTACGGTATCTTCGAGGTCTTTGCCGATACCATCGTCATCTGCACCCTGACGGCCCTGACCATCATCTGCAGCGGCGTGGATATCACCTTCGGCCACAAGGTCGGCTCCGAGCTGATCACAGCCGCATTTGCCACCATGTTCGGCCAGAAATTCGCTTCCGTCTTCGTCGCACTGGCCCTGATGCTCTTCGCGTTCACGACGATCCTTGGCTGGTCGCTCTACGGCAGCCGCTGTGTGCAGTATCTGTTTGGCCTCAAGGTTTCAAAGATTTATCAGGTTCTGTTCATCATCGTCGTCGTGATCGGTGCGGTCGCGTCGCTCGACGTGGTGTGGGACATTGCCGACACGTTCAACGGCCTCATGGCGATCCCGAACTTCATCGCCCTGTTTGCCCTGTCCGGCGTCGTGGCGAAGCTGACGAAGGAATACTTCTTTGATAAAGACAAACTGAAAAAATAAAACTGAACGCCCGCAGGCCGGTCAAACCGGCCTGCGGGACATGAATGCGAAAGGGGAGAAGCGGTATGCAGCAGCTTCAGATCGGACGGGTCTACCGCCATTTCAAGGGCGATTATTATCTCGTGGAGGCGCTTGCAAAGGACTCCGAGAGCGGTGAGCCCTGCGTGATCTACCGAAAGCTCTACGGCGACGGCGGCCTGTGGGTCCGTCCGCTTGCCATGTTTTTGAGCAAGGTCGACCGGGAGAAGTATCCGGACGCAGAGCAGGAATACCGCTTTGTGCTTCAGGACATCCCAAGCGCTGCCGGACATTGACAGGAAAACGCAAACGGCTTAGCGGAAGTTACTCCGCTAAGCCGTATTTTGTTTTGACCCTGTCCAGCTTTTCCAGCATCGGCTCCGCGCCGAGCCAGAGAAAGACGAACGTAGCGACTGCACGTACCAGATCGACCGGAATGCCGGTGATGTAATAGCTCATGATGATCTTCCAGTTGACCGATTCTGACCACATGAGCGCCGACGCGGGATTCATGATGCCGCCAAATACCACAGTCGAGCAGATCACGCCAAAGATGCATAGACTGAGTTTCGAGCGCCGCAGAACGCCCTTGCGGTACAAAACTCCCGCCAGCCAGCCGATTGACCCCATAGCGAACATCTGCCACGGTGTCCACGGGCCTTGGGAAAACAGCATATTCGAAACCAGCATGGTCATCGCGCCGACTAAGAATCCCGTTTCGCCGCCAAAGGCCACGCCCGCCAGGATCGTCATTGCCACGACCGGTTTGAATTCCGGCAGCATGAAGAACGCGGCGCGGCCTGCCACATTCAGTGCAACGAGCACGGCAATCAGCACCAGCTCCCGTGCCTGCGGCTTTCGCCCCTCGAAAATGAGGAAGAACGGCAGCATACATTCGAGCAGAATGAGCAGCGAAATGAAATAATACCGTTTCCCGCCGAAGCAGTACACACCGATGAACAGCGTCAGCGGAATGAGCAGGAGGATCAAAGCCGTCGCAAAAATCGTGCGGTTCCTCAGCTTCCGCTTTTCCACGGGCGTCTGAATCAGATAATCCGGCCTGTCTGCCTTTCGGCAAATGGACAGCGCGAACACGAGCAGAGAGAGAAGCAGAATGCCGTAGAGCCTCATCTGGCTGCCCGCAAGACCTGTCAGTCCGCCTGCGTCCACAAGCTTTGTCAGATCGGTCACGCCGATGGCCTGGATCATCAGCACCAGCGACATGATACCGGATACGGCGGCAAGCGCCTTGCGCCAGACCGGGAGCTTTTTCAGAACCTGCGCTTCCTTCTCCGGTGCAGGCGGAATACGCTGATACTCCGGCAGCGCCGGTTCCGGCGCGACCGCTCCGCCGCAGGCGGCGATCACGTCTTCGGGTGTAACGGCTTCCGGCAGCACGTCGCGTGCAATGCGGTTTGCGGAGGTCGTATAAAAGCTGTTGCCGGAGAAAAACACGCGCGGCGCAGCCTCGGTGACGATATTGCCGTCAAAAAACAGGGCGCAGCGTTCGGCATACTTCGCGCAGAATTCGATATCATGGCTGACCATCAGAATCGCCACGCCGGACGCTCGCAGCGTCCGCAGAATCTGCCCAAACGTCTGCTTGAACTCCGCGTCAAGTCCCTTCGTCGGTTCGTCAAGGAGTAGAATGTCCGGATTCAGAAGCAGGATTTTCGCCAGCGCCGCGCGCTGCTGTTCGCCGCCCGAAAGATCGTAGGGATGGCGGTCAAGCAGCTCCGCCAGCTTGCAGAGCGAAACGACCTGTGTGAGACGCTCAGGTTTCCGTTCGGATTTTGGTATGATCTCCAATAAGTCCTCGCGCACCGTGGCTTTTACAAACAGCGTCTGCGGATTCTGCGGCAGCATTCCGACGCTGCCGGTGATGTTCAGTTCCCCGCGATACGGCTTTTTCAGACTTGCCAGCAGCTTGAGCGTGGTGGTCTTGCCCGTGCCGTTGCCGCCGAGCAGGGCCAGAAATTCACCTTTGTGCAGTTCCAAGGATAAACCCTTGACCACATCGGGCAAGTCCTTATCGTATTTGAACCAGATTTCCCGCGCCGAGACAACGGTTTCCGTGTCCGGCGCGTTTTTATTTTCTTCCGAAATCGGCTTCAACTCGTGCGTTTTTGCGTATTCCAGCAGCCAGTTTCGCCCGTCACAGACAGAAATGGGGCAAACTGCCTTGGAATCCGTCGCCGCCCATATCCGCATGGCGGCCGGCATGGCCAAGAACATCGCGTTCCCGCTGGATTTTAATTCCGCGCCCACCGCGGCAGGCGTTCCGCTGCAAAGCAGTCTGCCGCCGTCCATGACCGCCACGCGCGACGCGAAGGAAAACGCTTCTTCCAAGCGATGCTCGGTCAGAATAATCGTCGTGCCAAGCTCCCGGTTGATCTTGCCGAGCGTTGCCAAAAAGTCCGACGCTGCAATCGGGTCAAGCTGACTTGTTGGCTCGTCGAGAATCAGCACCTTCGGCTGAAGCACCATCACAGACGCAAGATTCAGAAGCTGCTTCTGTCCGCCGGACAGTTCTGTAACAGACTTATAAAACCATGTCTGGATGCCGAAAAATGACGCCATTTCCGCCACTCTGCGGCGGATCGTCGGTGTGTCATAGCCGAGCGATTCCAACCCGAACGCCAGCTCGTGCCAGACCTTATCCGTGACGATCTGATTCTCCGGGCTTTGCTGCACAAAGCCGATTTTTTCAGCCTGTTCGCGCTGGGAAAGTTCATCAAGATTCTTTCCGTCAAACAGAATTTGACCGCTCCTTCGTCCGTGCGGCGCAAGGACGGTTTTTAACTGCCGCAGCAGCGTCGATTTCCCGCAACCGGACGGACCGCAGACCACCAGAAATTCTCCCGGCCGGACGGACAGCGAGAAATCGGAGATCGCGTTCTTTGCCTGTTCTGGATACGCAAAATTCAGATGTTTGATTGCAAAGAGTTCCACAGCCTGTCCTCCCTTCGGTCGAGAATCACCGGCGTCAGCACCAGCGCAAGATACACGAGCATAAAGTTCACCGTCATCGGCGTCCATGCGGCGGCCTTCACCGTCGGATAATACCGGAAATACGTTCCGCCCGCCATCCAGCCGGAAATGAGATACGCCCCGCAGAAAACCAGCCACGCAAGCGCGGCCTTGTCCCGGTCGTCAAAACGATAGATCGAAAATGCCGTGCGCCCCGGCAGGCCATAGCCGCGTGAGCGCATGGAGTCCGCCGTTTCAATGGCATTTTCGAGCGACCATGTGACCATGATTGAGAAGATTTTGACGGCGTTCCCAACGCGGCGGAATACGCTTCCGTTTTTCGTATCGCGTCCGATACAAGCCTGCGCCTCCGAAACCGTCTGCATCTGCGCCCTGAACTTCGGAATGAACCGCAGGGCCATGGACAAAACAAGCGACAGCGCCGGAATCACGCGTCCAAATAAATACACAAACTTGTCCGAAGTCATAACCTCGTTGTAGCTGGAAAACCACAATACGACGCTTGCCAGCATGACCGCTGCCGACGCACCATAGAGCATGGATTCGAGCGTCAGCGGATTCCCGGAGGGCAGATACGTCAGAATCGTCGCGCCCTCATGGTTAAACGCCGGGTTCAGAAGCGCGGCAAGCGCCGCCATAGGGAGAAGCCCCATGACGGCAAACCGCACCGCTTTCCGGCCTTTCAGATGAATATCGTAGGCCAGCGCCCCCGTCAGCGAAACCGCCAGATAGACCGGGTGCATCAGGCACATCGAAAACAGCAGCACCAGTGCGTAATATAGAAAATTGATCACGGGATGATATCCCGAAAAAGCGTCTTTGTTTCTCATTCGCCCTCTGTCCAGCCGCCGCTGCCGACGTCCCTGCCCAGCTCACAAGTATAAACCCACGTGACCGTGTCTCCGTCCTGCAGCGCATACTGGCTGCATCCGTAATTCGGGAACCAGCCGTTCACCGCGTACATCCAGCCGGATTCCGCCCCGCAGTCAAATTCATAGAGGTTCCCGATGCCCTCAATGTAAGCCGAGCCGTAAACCGGCGTCGTGGAAAATTCCAGATGGAGTTTATTCTCCCGGCAGACCTGCTGCAAAACGTCAAAAGCGCTCTGGCCCTCCTGAAAGCTGACCTCTACAGACTCCAGCAGCCAGCCGTCCTCCGGCACCAGCTCCCGCTTTTCCTCGCTGCAAAGCTCCATGTGCTCCAGAATCGATGCACAGGAAATGGAGACGGTGCAGTGATAGCTCGGCCCGGCCTGCGGCGCTCCGCACCCGGTCAGCAGCGCAGCCGTCAGCACCAGCGCCAGCACCGCCCAGACGGCGGCCTTTTTATTTGTTTTCCAGACGTTCACGCAATTCAACTCCATATGTGTTGTATCATTTCAAGTATATCTGAAAACCGGTAATCTGTCCAGTGGCGCAATAGCTGCTGCCGGTCTGGTTTACCGGCTTTCAGATATGCTCTGAAATACAGCACGCAGGGCTGCCCCCCTAAAAAGGGGGGCAGTCCTGTGCTGCAAATTGGGATTATGAGGTCAGTTCAGTACATTTTTCACGAGCCGGTGGAGGATCGCGGCGACCTGTGCTCTGGTCGCGTCGCCCTTCGGCATGAGCTTGCCGGAAGCACCGTTGATCAGGCTCTCCGAGACAGCCCAGCCGAGCGCCTCGCTGGCATAGGCGGAAACGCTGTCCGCGTCGGTGAAGCTGTTCAGCTTTGCGCTCGCATCGGTGTCCAGCTTCCTGTACTGCGCATAGCGGTACAGGATCGCGGCAAGCTGCTCGCGCGTGACCTTGGCGTCGGGGGAGAAGGAGGTGCTGTCCGTGCCGGTGACGATGCCGTTGGCGGCTGCCCAGATGACAGCCTTTTCGTAATACGCGCCGGAACGCACATCGGTAAAGCTGCTTCTGCCTGTGACGGTGGGTTCGCCCTCGAGGCGGTAGAGAACCGTGACGAGCATTGCGCGCGTCATAGATGCGTTCGGGCTGAAACTTCTGCTGTCCGTGCCGGAGAACAGGCCGTTTTCGTATACGAACGCAACGTCGTCATAGAACCAGTCGGACGTGGAAACGTCGGTGAACGGAAGCTTGACCTCGGGCTTCGAAGCGGGCTTCTTATTGTCGACACCCGGAGTGATCGGCTCCGGAAGCGCGGCGGTATTGACCGTGACGGTGTAGACTGCGGTGGTCACGCCGTCCTCAGCGGTGACGGTGAAGCTCCAGATATTTCTGGTGTTTGTCAGAGCGCTGACAGTCGCGCGCGGATGCCTCGTGACGATCACGAAGCTGCCGGTCTTGACGACCGTGCCATAGGGAACCGTGACGGTGTAGCTGTTGTTCGCACCGGCCACAGCCTTGAAACCCGCAACGGTGATGCTGCTGACACCCGCGTCATTGGACTTCGGGGCTTCGGTGAACGAAACGGTGACGGTGTAGGCCTTGGAGGTCACGCCATCCTCAGCAGTGACAGTAAACGTCCAGGCATTGCCTTCATTCGTCAGAGCGCTGACAGTCGCGCCTGCGTCGCTTGTGACGATCACGAAGCTGCCCGCTGTAACGTCCGTGCCGTAGGGGAGGGTAACGGTGTAGGCGTTGTTCTCGCCGGCTGTGGCCTCAACGCCCGCAACGGTGATGCTGCTGACATTCGCGTCATTGGACTTCGGGGCTGCTGTGACCGTGACGGGGAGCCACGGGGAGAAAATGTTGGTGAACTCGTCGCCCATTGCGGACAGAACATAGCTGCCTGCGGCGGCAAACGAGAGCGTGACCTGCCCATTTTCGCCGATGACCTTGCCCTCGACCGGCGTGAGCGTGCCGTCTTCGCCGACTGTGCAGATCTGGATGTCCTCAGGATCGAGCGCCGCACCGTGCGTTACACGGTCCTCGGGCTTCAGACCGCCGCCGTAGGCGTACATATAGCCGTCCATACCGAGCGTGAAGTCGGTTCCGGCCTGAACCGTAAAGGTATCCAGACGGTTTCCGTCCGTATCCGTGAACCACGTATAGTAGTCCATGTACATACTGGTGTCCTGATAGAAGAAGAACTCAACGGTGCCGTTCTCCGCAACGGGGGTCTGGCTGATGGTGTAGCCGGTGTAGCCGTACTGCGTGTTATATTCGCCATTCTTGTCGCAGGGGAACTCGCCGTTGACCGCGAAACTGAACGCGGAGGTTTTTTCTCCGTTGACCGTGGTGATCGTGCCGTTGCTGACGACGAGATAATCGCTCTTGCTGTCCTTCGTGAAGTCCTCACCGAAGGTGAGCTCGTGGTACTTCACGAGCACGTCCAGCGCGGAAACGCCGTCTGTGACATCATCAGCGTAGCCATAGCGTTCGGCGAGATCGCTGGAGACTTCCACGCGGGTCGGAACCATGATAAACATATTTTCTGCCTGCATGGAAATGGTCGCGTGGATCGTCTTGGCCTCTTTCACCGTGACCGTGACGGAGTAGGTCACGGCAGTGCCGTCCTCAGCGGTCACAGTAAACGTCCAGACGCCGTCCTCACCCTTGGCCGGGCCGGTAAGCGTGGCCTTGCTGTCGGAAAGTGTGATCTCGAAGCTGTCTGCCGTGACCTCTGTGCCTGCCGGGAGCGTTACGGAGAAGCTGTTTTCAGCCGTACCGGCTGCTGCCTCAACGCCTGCGACCTTGACGGACGCAACACCCGCGTCAGAGGACTTCGCGTTCGGGTCGATCACAGTAAGAACGAACTTGTATTCCGGAGATTCTGCCTTGCCGTCGCTTGCTTTGAAGACGAGCGTATACGTACCGGCAGCGCTGGGCGTATATGTGTAGGAGGCCGGTACATAGAACGGATTCTCGGCATCACGCCAGACGCGGTAGGTGAGCTTATCGTAGGCGTCCTCGTCCTCAAAGATCTGCGTCATATCAAACTGATAGCTTTCGCCAAGGTTGATCGAGGCCGCAGCCGGGGTGATTACGCCGTCCTTCAGCCTGGGGGTATGGTTCGCCTCGGTCGGCATACGCAGCTCGTAGACCCAGACGTCGGAGGCATCGGTCTTGTTCGTCAGCGTAATGACCGCGACCAGACTGCCGGAAAGATCGGGATTGATGATGGCAACATTCTTCGCGTGCGGGGCGTCCACTGCTTTTGCAGTTCCGTCGGTCGTCGTGAAGGCATATACGGCGGAATATGCCGTATTGTAGGATACCTTAACCTGGAACTGAATCCCGGATGCGCCAGAAACGATTCGATACGGAGAAGTCAGCACATTGCTGCCCGCTGTTTGATGCAGCGTAAAGCTGCGCGTTGTCGTATCCTCCAGGCTTGCCCTGAGCATGGAGAGCGTAACCGTCCGCAGTGGGGTCGTCTCAGATGCGCTTCTGCGGGTCACGGTGACGGTATACGCTGCGGTGGTCGTGCCGTCCTCGGCGGTAACGGTGAACGTCCAGACATCGCCGTTGGCTGTGGGAGCGGAGACGCTGGCCTTTTCATCGGACAGAACGATCTGGAAGCTGTCTGCCGTAACCTCGGCGTTCGTCTGCAGCTTGACCGTGTAGGCTGTCTCACCGGTCTTCGAGGCCGGGGTGTGCGCGACGGAAACGGAGGTCACGCCTGCGTCAGAGGACTTCGGCGCTTCCGCGACGGTCACAGTGACGGAGTAGGTCACAGCGGTGCCGTCCTCAGCGGTCACAGTGAAGCTCCAGACGCCGCCTTCGCCCTCGGTCGGGCCTACGGTGACGCTGGCCTTGTCGTCGGAGAGCGCAATAACAAAGCTGTCTGCCGTGATAGCCGTGCCGTAGGGTACAGTGACGGTGTAGGCGTTGTTCTCACCCGCGGCTGCCTCAACATCCGCGACTTTGACGGACGCAACGCCCGCGTCAGAGGACTGAGCTGTGCCGAACACCACGTTGATGGTGTAAGTGCGCTTGCCGTCGCTCGTTTCATTCATGGTGGGCCAGCTGTCGTCTGCACAGACGACGGTGATGACGCTGCCATTTGCGATGGGGATCAGGGACGTGCGGGAATATTCGCGGCCCGTAGCCTGCGTGCCGAGATAGGCGCGGACCTGATAGTTCTTGTTTGCCGCCGTCGGTGTGACGAGCAGCGAGGTCGTGCCTTCCGGCACAGTCAGGGTATAGGTAAAGGTGTCGCCGCTGAACTTGGGCGCCAGCTTACCTGCGCTGAACGTGAGCGCTTTGAGGCGGGTGTCGGAATTGTTCCAGCTGCCGCCAAGATCCTCAACGGTACGGGTGTACATGATGCGGATCTCGTCGCCCGCGCAGAGCGTGCCCTTTGCAACGGTAAATTCACCAAAGCCAAAGTTTGTGAACCAGTCGTTGAGTGTGCCCATCCAGCCGGACATCGAGCCGCCCTGCTGCTCCTTGAGGTCGTCAATGGAGGAGATGTAGTTGCTTTCCGCGCCGACGACGGTGTGGCCATCCAGTGCTTCCACAACGCAGCCCATCATGGTCGATTCGCCAGTCAGCTCGATCCAGGTGTCGGCCAGCGTGCCTTCCCAGACAGCGCCCTCCGCCTTCGGGAACGTGGTGTTCTCCACGATCACGCGGGCCATGCCGGCCAGCGTCAGAACGCTGACATACGCCATATCCGAGCCGCCCTTGGAGGCGTCGTCCTTCACATAGGACAGCGTCAGTGTGTAGCTGCCTGCTGCAAGCTGCTTCTTGATGCTGCCGCTCTTCTCGCCGCTGACAGCGTCGGCCAGCGTTTCCGTGCTGCCGCCGTCGGCTGCGAGCGTGATGGTCAGCTTGTCATAGCCGTTTTCCGAGGAAACGCCGTAGCCGAAGCGCAGAACGGTGGGTGCGCTCAGCGTAAAGGCGAACGAGGTCGTGGAACTTGTCTTGTCCTGCTCCTGGTTGCTGCTCTCAAAGCGGTCCAGATCGGCATTGTAGACCCAGGGGTAATTGCCGTTGTCGGAAACGCTGATAGAGGTGACAGTCTGCTCGGGGTAGGAGACGTGGCCGAGGCGGTCGTCGTCCCAGACCGTGTAGGTTTCGCCGCAGACGGCGCAGACGTAGGTCTTATAGCCGGTGAAGACCTGCTCGGTGCCGTCCTTGGGCGTATGGCCCTTGGCGGGAACGATGTCTTCCTTCGTTTCCGAGCAGCCGTCTCTGCGGCAGGTACGGACGATCTTGCCCGGCTGCGTGCAGGTGGGAGCCGTCAGGACACAGCTGTTGTCGCTGCCGTCCAGATCCTCGCAGAAGTCGTGGCCGAGTGCCGCGACATAGGCCGTGCGGTAACTTTCGCCGCACTTGCTGCAGGAGTAGCTGGTGTAGCCCTTCACAGTGCACAGCGGAGCCGTGACCGTGCCCTCGCCGTTCGCCTCGTGGAAGGTCACATCGGTCTGCCATCTGAGTGCGGGATAGCCGCCGCAGACCGGGCCGAACGCGTCGGACAGGTCGGCGTCCTTGAGGTCAGCTTCGTTCAGCGCTTCGGCGTTCGCGTCCGCGTTCAGCGTGTTCAGATAATAGCACTTGGAAATCTCGGAGGAAGCAGTGTCAACCGTGCCGAATACGGCGCTGCCCGCTTCGCCGGTGGAGTAGCAGCTGGAGATGGTGATTTTCCCCTGCACAGTGCCGCTCCAGTTCACATTGCCCTTGACCTCGCCTGCGATGCCGCCGGAGGCCGTGCCGGAGATCTTGCCGGTGTTGTAGCAGCTTGTAACAGTCATTTCGCTGCTGGTGCCGCCGATGATGCCGCCGGCCTTGCTGCCGGTCGCGGAAATTTCTGCGGTGTTATAGCAGCCGGTGATGGTCGAGCCGTTGCCGACTGTGCCGCCGATAATGCCGCCGGCGCTGCTGCCGCCGGTGACAGCGCCGAAGTTCGCGCAGTTCTCGATCACGGCGTTCTGATAGGTGTATCCCACAAGACCGCCGACGTTGTTGCCGGTAGAGGTGATGACTGCGTAGTTGAAGCAGTTCGCGATTTTCGGAGCAGTGCCGCTGGCATAGCCGGCGATCGCGCCTGCGCTGCCCTTGCCGGAAACTGCGCCGCGGATGGTCAGATCATGGATGTAGGAATTCGAGCCGATCTGCGCAAACAGGCCAGCCGTGGCGTTCAGGCCGGTGATCTCGAAGCTTGCGCCGTCAAGCACGACCTTCTTGCTGGAGGAGATGTTCAGCCATGCGTATTTGCCGAGGTTGATATCGGCCGTCAGAACGCCGGAAACGTCCGCGTCCTTGCTCTTTGCGACGAACCAGGCCAGCTCCGCGCCGGTGCCGATCCGGTAAACGCCGTTTTCGTCGGCCTTCGGTTCGGTCTGCGTCTTGCCGTCCCATGCGCCCGCTGCGGTTGCCTGCAGGGTGATGGTGAATTCGTTGGAGCCTTCCTTCGTCATGGTGACGCTGCCGGAGGCATATTCAACGCCAGCACCGGAAACGGTGTAGAAGTATTCCTCGGCATAAGCCTTGAACGTGCCGTCTTCCGCGACCGCAATGCCGTTGCCTGCGCTGTCCGCCAGCGTGACGGTCAGATCCTTGCGGTCAATGGCCGTGCCGTTCTGATCCTGGAAGCTCAGCTTGCCGGTCAGGAAGTCGAGCTTTACGACCGGGATCGTGATCTCCGGCAGACGGCTGAGAATGCCTGCCGTCTTGGGCGCGTCGAAGCCGGGATTCGTGCCCACAGCATAGGTGATGCCGCGGTGCGTCGGAACGCCGGGCCAGCCCGCCTGCTTGATCGCGCCGCTCAGCGTGTAGGTCTCCTCAGCCCAGAACTTCGGGATGGTGACAGTCAGCTTCTGCCGCTCAGGGTTGCCGCTGAAGTCATAAACGCCGAAGTTTCCGCCGGGATCACTCTTGAAGAAGGTGCCGTCCGGGCCCTGCATATACAGGGAGAAGTTGAAGTTATACGCGCCGGAAAGCTTTTCCTTGGGGCTGATCAGGTTGGAGAACTGGATCGTGACGGAATCACCCGGCTTGATGGCAGCCAGCTCTTCCTGCGTCAGCTCCGTGCCCTCCGCGTTGACAAACTTGTAGCTCACGCCGCGTGCCGTCACGACCTGATAGGTCGAAAGGCCGCCCTTCGTGACCTTGATGATATTGCGGCCGGTGATCAGACCGCTGACGGTCACAGTGCCGTCTTCAGCGGTTGTGACGCCAGTGTTTGTGAAGCCGCCGGAATACGTCATAGACGCAGCGGTCACGGTGGGGCGCAGGACGCTCACGGTGCAGCCCGCTTCGGGCTTGAAGCTGTAACTTGCACCCTCTGTTCCGGTGTAGAACAGAATGTCATGCTCCGCATCGAGTTGCCGCGCCTCATCCTTCTCGATGACCGCGTCCATGCGGTCAAGATTCATATTGGTCTGGATGGCGCTGCCGTCCGCGCCGACATTCACGACAAACACGCCCGTCAACTCCGGCCAGATGGCGGAGAAGCGATGTGAGGCCGTGCTGGTCTGGCCAGCCATATGGGTCATTGCGTCATAGGTTACGAGCACGATTGCCGTGCCCTCGTGCTTGGCCTCCATCACAGCGACGTTGCTGTTCAGCGCGTTCGGCGTGATGGTCACGACGTCGCTGGCATTGCCGTTCACATCGATGACCTGATAGTGCATCTCCGGCAGTGCGACCTTGGCGTTCATAAAGCTTTCGATCGCGAACCAGTTGCGGAAGGAGTTGAGTTCAAACGTCTCGCCAACGGCCATGTTTTTATAGCCCTTGGTGTTGATGTTCAGGTAAATGCCTGCACGGTCGTAGACGTTGTTTTCAAAATGATAGATCGTGTCCTTGCTGAAATCACCGGTCAGGCCGAGATCCTCTTCCGTGACCGTGTACGCTGCGTCGGCGCTCAGTCTGACGTAGTTCCAGTAGGTCGCGCCCTCCGGATGGCGGACACGGTAGAAGTAATCCGTGTTCTTGTCGAGATGGAACGTGGCCGTGCCGTCCTCGACGGAACGCGCGAACGGCTCAAGGAAGCTGAACACATAGTATTTTGCGAGCGTACCGGCGTCGATGGTCGAGCCCTTCGGCGCTGTGACCGTGACCGTGACGAATTCCTTGCAGGTCAGGCTGAGGCTGTCGTTCATCGTCGGGGTCTTGGAAGCGGTAGCCGGGTTGTAGTTCGGATGCGTTTCCGCGTTCGGCGTGGCTGTCACGCTGACTGTATCACCAACGACAAACAGGCAGCTTGTGTAGGTCTTGCCCCAATTTACGGCCGAGCCAAACTCCGCCTTACGCTCTGCACCGGAGGCGTCGGTTACGCGCAGCGAAAGAGTATAGTCTGTGTCCTTAACCCATGAACTGGGGTTGACGGAGATCTGATACATCCGCTGCAGCTTGAAGCTGCTGCTGTCGCTGCTGACGTTGATGGATACACCGCCGTTGCGGTCATTGTTCGCGTCATAGCCGTCAACCCAGTAAGCGCCGGGCGCAAGGTCGATGGTATACGCGCCGTCTGCGGCTTCCTTCGCGGCCAGCAGATCGACCGCGCCCTTCACGCCGTCCATGTAGGTATACAGCTTCAGGGACTTGACCTGTGCGTCGTGCATACCGGACAGTGTGACGCTGACATCGCCCTCTGCTGCCAGAACGCCTGCGGGCAGCAGGCTCAGCAGCATCACGAGCACGAGCAGCAGGCTCAGAATTCGTTTCTTCATACATTTTTCCTCCAGAATCAAAATATCTATCGCAAGCTCCTTATTAAATAGGAGCGGAAACAGGGGGCGCAGACGGCTTTGGGAGAAACAAAAGTCCGCCATTCTTGACAAAATGGCGGGCGGATCTCCACAGAAACAAAATACGCTGCTTTTCCTGTGAGGAAAAACGGCGCACCTGTTCCGAATGCTACAGGCAGAGCTCGTCCCACGCATTCATCCTTTCCGCCGCGAATGCGGCGCAGACAGCAGTTCTTCTGACTTGCACTCTGGAAACAAACTCTTTGTTTCCGCGCCCGTTTCCTGTCTTCTCACGGAATCGCTTCCGCAATGACTGACTTTCGTCCAGACAGCTTTCGCTGCTTCGGAACGGTCTTGTGCGCACAGCTCCGGTCGAGTGGTTTTCCCTTTCTCTTGCGCCGAAGCCTGCCCTGCGGCGTGCTTCGGTTACTGTACATCGGATGGCAATATCAAATTGTTAGAAAAAGCAAAATCTTGTGCTTTTCCGTCTGCTACTATACACGATATGGGCGTGATTTGCAAGCGGTTTGAAAAAAATATACCGCATTTGTCCCACCCTCTTGAAAAAAGCCGAAAGCTGTGTCAAAATAAAGAAAACCGCCCCGGCGGTGTTTTGACAGCACAACGGTTAGATGAAACTAACTGATACGGAGGAAGCGATGAAATACCATATTGAGAAGAATACCGTGCAGGAAACGCTCGTCATTCCGCTCTACGGGCGGAAAATGTGCTCGGAGCTGTATCCGAACCTTTACCGCGACGAGACAGCCCTGCGCCTGATCGATCAGATCGATTACGATTTTTCACTTCTGTCCCAGAAGTCCAAGAGTCTCATGCAGCAGTTCGGCTTTCTGGAGGCCGCCATGCGCCAGAACGACCTTGCATGGGAGGTGCGGGACTATCTGCGCGAGCATCCGAACGCGGCGGTCGTCAACCTCGGCTGCGGACTGGACGACACGGGCCGCAGCTGCGACAACGGCTCCTGCAGGATCTATAACCTCGATTTTCCCGGCGTGATCGCCGTGCGCGACGCGCTCCTGCCTGCCGGAGAGCGGGAGGAAAACATCGCCTGCGACCTGAACGACACCACTTGGTTCCGCCGCATCGACGCGTCGGGCGGCGCGGTCTTCTTCGCCGCCGGTGTGTTCTACTATTTCCTGACGGAGCAGGTGCGGGCGCTTGTGCAGGCCATGGCCGAAGCGTTCCCTGGCGGCAGGCTCGTCTTCGACGCGGCGAATCAGAAAGCAGTGCGCCTGATGCTCAAAACGTGGATCAAAACCGCCGAAATTCAGGATGTCGGTGCGTATTTCGCCGTTTCCGACGCAAAAAAGGAGCTTTCCGCCTGGTCGCCGCGTCTGCGTGCGTCGAGCCGGGGCTATATGCTGGGCTACCAGAGCCTGAATGACCCGTCAGTGCCCGGCTTCTATCGGTTTCTGGCAAGAGTCGGCGACGGCATGATGCGGATGCAGATCGTCCGGCTGGAATTTGCGGAAGGGGAGACAACACTATGAAATATGCCGGAATGCCAATGGGGATGTGGACGCTGTTCGCCGGTTCGTTCCGGAAGGACCTCACGCCCGCCATGTGCCGTCTGGACCACACCATGAGCGACGCCGGCGGCGCGTCCGACTTCGTGCGCGAATACACCCTCGCCTCCGGCGGCCCCTACTGCGACTGCGGGTATCATAAACAAAATAAGCAGATTAAAGGTTCCACCGCGCCAGCGTAGGGGTCGATGCCCACATCGACCCGGCAGAATGCACCGTTTTTACGGAAGTCTTCGGCAAATCCGTAACTTCCCACTGGGCCGACAGAGTTGTTGGCCTCTACAGCGAAACTTCATTTTCTCACGTATCCCGTAGGGGCGGACGACTCTGTCCGCCCGCAGGATTCACTGATTTTTATGAAATCTCCGGCGAAGTCGCAGCTTCCCAACGGGCCGATGTGTACCGGCAAGCGGCAGACCCACATCCGTAACGCTCCTTCGTCGCGAACGGCTGTGACCGGCATCGGCCCCTACAAAATGCCCGCATCAAAGCCCTTCCTTGAACGCAAGGGAAGGTGGCTTCGATACGGGCGTTTTATTTTTTATGATTTCTCCAGCAGTGCAATGCCTGCCTTTACACGCGCAATGGATTCCTCTTTTCCAAGCAGCGCGCACAGCTCCGTAGCGCCGCCGGGGGTCGAGGCCTTGCCGGATACGGCTACGCGCAGCGGCCAGAGCACGACGGAGTTCTTGAGCTCGAGCTTCGCCGCCAGCGCGACGAGCGCTTCATACAGACCTTCGTTCGTCCAGACCTCCAGCGATTCCAGCACCGGAAGAATCTCACGCAGGGAGGAGAGGCTGTTCTCCAGCGTCGTCTTGGACTTCTTGTGGACATACAGCTCCGTGGAGTATTCCGGCAGTCTGTCGATAAAGTCCACACGCTCCGGCAGATCGGACAGAATTTCGCAGCGCGGCTGCACCAGCGCGGCGACGGCCTTCAGATCAATCGCGGGATTCGTAATGACTGTTTTCAGAACCGGCTCGGCCTTGGCGAAAAATGCCTCGGGGCTGAGCTTTTTCATATATTCCGCGTTCATCCAGCGCAGCTTGTTGATATCGAACACGGCAGGGGACTTCGAAATGCCGGAAATATCAAAAATCTCGGCCAGCTCCGAGAGCGTGTAGAATTCGCGCTCCGCGTTTTCGCCCTTCGGGCTCCAGCCCAGCAGCGCCACATAGTTCAGCACAGCCTCGGTCAGATAGCCCTCGCGGATCAGATCCTCATAGCTTGGGTCGCCGTGGCGCTTGGACATCTTGTGCTGCGCGTCGCGCATGACAGGGGAGCAGTGGACATATGTCGGGATCTCCCAGCCAAAGGCTTCGTACAGCAGATTGTATTTCGGTGCGGAGGACAGATATTCGCTGCCGCGTACGACGTGCGTAATGCCCATCAGATGGTCGTCGACGACGTTTGCAAAGTTGTACGTCGGCAGGCCGTCGGATTTCAGCAGCACCTGATCCTCCAGCTCCTTGTTTTCTACCGTAATATCACCGAAGGACGCGTCGTGGAACGTCGTCGTGCCCTCATGCGGGATGCGCTGGCGGATGACGAACGGTTCGCTCGCCTCCACGCGCTTCTTTGCCTCGTCCAGCGGCAGATCGCGGCAGGCGCAGACGTGCTTTTTGATTTCGCCCGTCTCGCTTCCGGCGTCTTCCTCGTCGCCTTTCTGGCAGAAGCAGTAATATGCGCCGCCCTTTTCGCACAGCAGCTTCGCGTATTTGCCGAACAGGTCGCGCCGCTCGGACTGCACATACGGCCCGACCGGCCCGCCGACGTCCGGCCCTTCGTCGTGCGTCAGGCCGCATTCGGCCATTGTCTTGTAGATCACGTCGACTGCGCCCTCGACCAGACGGCCCTGATCGGTGTCCTCAATGCGGAGAATGAACTTGCCGTGGTGGCGGCGGGCAATCAGCCATGTATAGAGCGCGGTGCGCAGGTTGCCGACGTGCATATAGCCCGTGGGGCTCGGAGCAAAGCGGGTGCGGACCTCGCCGTGCGGGATGCGCGCTTCCATCTGCTCAAAAAAATCCATGATGCGTGTTCCTCCAATATAAAAGTATGGTTATTATATAGTTTTTTTCAGAAACAGTCAATCATTGATTGCGCATTCCGATGGTTTGTGCTATGATATGCGCATCTATCGAATAGAAAGAAGGACGTATCATGGACGAAAAAAAACGTATCTTTTCCGGCATCCAGCCCAGCGGCGATCTGACGCTCGGCTCGTATATGGGGGCGATCAAAAACTGGGTCGCTTTGCAGGACGAATATGAGTGCGTCTATTGTATCGTCGATATGCACGCCATTACCGTCCGGCAGGTCCCGGCTGATCTGCGCCGCAGAAGTCTGGAGCAGCTCGCGCAGTATATCGCCTGCGGACTTGACCCGCAGAAGAACATCATGTTCATTCAGTCCCACGTGCCGCAGCACGCGGAGCTTTCCTGGGTGCTTGGCTGCTATACGCAGTTCGGTGAGCTGTCGCGCATGACGCAGTTCAAAATGAAATCGCAGCAGCACGCAGATAATATCACCGCAGGCCTCTTTACCTATCCCGTACTCATGGCCGCCGATATCCTGCTCTACCAGACCGACCTTGTCCCTGTCGGCGAGGATCAGCGCCAGCACGTCGAGCTCTGCCGTGACATCGGCGCGCGCTTCAACAATTCCTTCCCCGATACCTTCAAGCTCCCCGAGGCGTTCATCCCCAAGATGGGCGCGCGCATCATGAGCCTCGGCAACCCGGACAATAAAATGTCCAAGTCCGACCCCGACGGCTGCGTGTTCCTCATGGATAAGCCCGAGGATATCATGCGCAAATTCAAGCGCGCCGTGACCGACTGCGAGACGGCTGTCCGTTTTGACAAGGACAATAAGCCCGGCATCTCCAATCTTCTTACGATTTACTGCGCCGCCACCGGCAAGACCATCGAGCAGGCCGAGGCCGAGTTTGCGGATCAGGGCTACGGCGTCTTCAAGCCCGCCGTCGGCGAAGCCGTTGTCGAGCTTGTCCGTCCCATCCGCGAAAAAACCGAGCAGATGCTTGGTGATAAGGCGTATCTGGAAAGCATCTACAAGGAGGGCGCTGAGCGCGCATCTTATCTCGCCAACAAGACCCTCCGCAAGGTCTACAAAAAAGTCGGCTTCGTCGCGCGGTAACGCATGAAGCACGCTGCTTCCCTGTAGGGGCCGATGCCCACATCGGCCCGTTGGGAAGCTGCGAATTCGCCGTAGATTTCCACAAAAACGGCCATATTCTGCCGGGCCGATGTGGGCATCGGCCCCTACATGAGCAGAACGTCGGCCTCCAACAAGGTTAATCAATCATTATGACAACAAAACAAGTCGTTTATATGCTGCTGGCGATGCTTGTCGCTGCTGCTGTGTCGTTCGCGTCCACGCCGATGGTCAAGGCGCTGGCCTGCAAGGTCGGTGCGATCGACGTGCCCAAGGATAACCGCCGTATGCACAAGGTCCCCATTCCCCGCATGGGCGGTCTGGCGATCTTTCTGGCGTTTTTACTGTCGGTTCTCGTCTTTGCGGACATCGACCGGCAGATGCAGGGCATTCTGCTCGGCTCCATCATGATCGTCATTCTCGGCGTTCTGGACGATATCATGGCGCTCAAGGCGCTGCCGAAGCTGTTTGTCCAGATCGCCGCCGCGGGCGTCGCCGTCTGGCACGGCTGCACGATCCAGTTCGTCTCCAACCCCAACGTCTTCTCCGAGGCGACCTATCTCAATCTCGGCTGGCTGTCCATCCCCGTCACGATCATCTGGATCGTCGCCATCACCAACGCCGTCAATTTCATCGACGGCCTCGACGGCCTCGCCGTCGGCGTGTCCGCCATCTCGACAGCATCCCTGATCGTCGTGGCGCTCATGGTGAAGGAGGTCAACATCGCCGTCATCCTCTGCGCGCTCTTCGGCGCGTGCCTCGGCTTTATTCCGTATAATATGAACCCCGCAAAGATTTTCATGGGCGACACCGGCTCGACCTTCCTCGGCTATATCCTTGCCACGCTTTCCATCACGGGCCTGTTCAAGATGTACGCCATCATTTCCTTCGCCGTGCCGTTCCTCATCCTCGGCATCCCGATCTTTGATATCAGCTTTGCCTTCCTGCGCCGCATTGCCCACGGCCAGAACCCGATGAAGGCCGACCGCGGCCATTTCCACCACCGCCTCATCGACATGGGCTTCTCGCAGAAGCAGGCCGTCGCCATCGCCTATATGCTGACCGGCATTTTAGGGCTGGCCGCCGTGCTGCTGACGTCCTCGGGCGAACTCAAGGCGCTGATTCTCATTGCCGCGATCTTCATCGTCAGCGCCATCGGCTTCAAGCTGATTTTCGCGAAGAACGATCGGTCGGAGGACGAGCCGGAAGAAAAACAGGAGGAACCGCATGAATAAGCTGAAAGTCATGTCCGTCTTCGGCACAAGGCCGGAGGCCATCAAAATGGCGCCGCTTGTCAAGGCGCTGCAGGCCAGCGAGCAGATCGAAAGCATCGTCTGCCTGACCGGCCAGCACCGGGAAATGCTCGACTCCGTCATGGAGATTTTTCAGCTGACGGGCGATTATGACCTGCATATCATGGAAAAGCGCCAGACGCTTTCCACCATCACCACCAAGACGCTGCTCGGCATGGACAGCGTTCTGGATACCGTCAAACCCGATCTTGTCCTCGTCCACGGCGATACGTCCACGACATTCGCAGGCGCGCTTGCCGCGTTTTACCATCAGGTCAAGGTCGGCCACGTCGAGGCCGGCCTGCGTACCTGGGACAAATACTCCCCCTTCCCGGAGGAGATGAACCGCACCCTCGTCGGCGATATCGCCGATCTGCATTTTTCCCCGACAAAGGCCAACGCGGATAATCTCCGCCGTGAGGCCATCATGGGCGACATTTTCATCACCGGCAATACGGCAATCGATGCCATGCAGTACACCGTGAAGCCCGATTTCGTCTTCCCGACGGCGCTTCTGAACGAGCTGGATTTCCGGAACCACCGGATCATCGCCGTCACCTGCCACCGGCGGGAGAATTACGGCAAGCCCATGGAGGCCATCATGCACGCCATTCTGGAGATCGTGCAGACGCACCCCGATGTGGAGGTCGTCTATCCCGTCCACCTGAGTCCCGTCGTGCGCGAATGCGTTTTCCCGATTCTGGGCGGCCACGACCGCATTCACCTCATCGATCCGGTCGACGTGGAGGAAATGCACAATCTCATTGCCCGCTGCTATATGGTCATGACTGACTCCGGCGGCTTGCAGGAGGAAGCGCCTGCCCTCGGCAAGCCTGTCCTCGTCATGCGCCGCGAAACAGAACGCCCGGAGGCCATCGCCGCCGGAACGGCAAAGCTCGCGGGTGTGGAAAAGGACGAGATCGTCCGGCTCGCAGGCGAGCTGCTGGACGATCCCGCCGCGTATGCGCGTATGGCGAAGGCCGTCAACCCCTACGGCGACGGCCATGCGAGCGAACGTATCGTGCAGGCGATTTTGTGGCACTTTGGCCGCGCAGCGGAAAAGCCCGCTGATTTTAACGCCTGATTGAACGCAAAACGAAAGGACGGTGACGGACGACGGAGCAGAACCAGAAAAACAGGCGGACGCTGCTGATGTTCATTCTTGCGACGCTGGCTGTGATCGTCGTGATCGGCGCGCTGTTTGTCGGCAATATGCAGCAGAACAAGCGCGACGCCATCGTCCTGCCGGACGCAGCGCAGAGCACCCAGCCGGAGCTTCAGCCCGACGAAAATGAGCCTGCGCTGCTTGAGGTCACGCGCGAAAACGTGCAGAGCATCGTGCGCAGCCTGCGCCGCCCGCAGTATTACCATCAGACCTATACCATCACCCGCCAGATGAACGGCGCTGTATCCGAGACATCCGCCGAGCTTTGGGTCGCGGACACGCGCGTGTGCGCTGTCCTGACGACCGCCAGCGGGGAAAAGCATATCCTGACCGACGGCGAGACGCTCTATGTCTGGTACGCCGGGGATGAAACGGTACGCACGCTTGCGGCCTCCCAGGACGTGACGATGGACGAGCTGATCGGTATCCCGACCTATGAACAGGTCGGAGCCATGCCGCCCGCCTCCATCACCGACGGCGAATTCATCACCGACGACCGCTATGATTCCGGCCAGCAGATCTTCGCCGCCTCGGAGGAGGGGACTGTCCGCCGCGAATGCTGGATCAGCCTCAGCTACGGCCTTCTGACCGAAAGTATCCTCAAATCCGGCGGCGAAACGATTTATGACGCCATCCAGACCGGACTCGAGATTTTGGCCGCCGGAGACGAGACGTTTGAAGACGTCTTCACCCTCCCGGACGGAACTGTCCCGTTCCAAGAGTAAGCGGCACCCCGAGGCTCCCCTTTCAAGGGGAGCTGGCGCGCAGCGCCTGAGAGGTTGCGGCAGGCAGCAGCGAGAAGCGGAAATCCAATGCGAATCCGTAGGCACCTGCCCATTTAACTGTAGGGGCCGATGCCCACATCGGCCCGGCAGAATGCACCGATTTTACGGGGATCTCCGGCGAAGTCGTAACTTCCCAACGGGCCGATGTGGGCATCGGCCCCTACAATCCGGTCAACAGAATTGCTACAGAAATCGAAGCAGCATTCATTTCCTCAGAAAAACCTTACGACAGCAAAAATGCTGCCGCCGTTAAAATGACCGACAGCTGATCCTCCTCCTCGCCGTCCACGACGAGCAGCAGCAGGATCAGCAGCATCAGAAGATCCCCCGTATCAATGCTGCGCGGCAGCAGCCGCGACAGAAATCCGCCATGCTCCGCCGTACAGGGCGGGGGAGGCGGAGGCGGCGGGGGAGCAGGCGGCACGCACACAGGCTCCGGAGGCGGAGCGGGCGCAGCCGCCTGCGGCTCCGCGCCGACGCGTGTCGGATGATAGACGCCTGCGGCGTCCGGTATGTAGCGGTTATACATCATGGCGTCTCCTTTGCTCCGGGACCTCTGCCCCGGTTTTTCAGAGCCAGACTCGCAAGACTCGCCAGCCGCGCCGCATGCAGCGCCCGGTCGATCTTTTCCTGCCGCTCCTTGCGCAGAAAAGGCTTCAGCGCCAGCAGCAGCGCTTCCTGCCTTTTGTCCATTTTTCCTGCCTGCCGCAGCATTGCGGCGGCAGGCTCCGGCAGCGGCTGCTGCTGAAAAACGGCCTGCACCGGCTTCGGCTCCGATTCCGGGGGGTCCGGCACGGGCGCGCGCTCCGGCTGCGCCTGCGGCACGGAAAAGCCCATCGATCCGGCCAGCTCCCGCAGCTCCTGCAGCTGCGCGGGATCATCCAATACGGCGCGCAGCGCGCGCTCCAGCTCATCCATTGAGCTTCCTCAACAGCGCCTGTGCCTGCTCTGTGTTCAGGACAGGCCGCAGAAGCTCCATCGCCCGTGCGTGGTCGCCCTGCTTTGCCGCGTCAGCGGCCTGACGCAGCCGCTCTCCGCCGCCGGACGCCAGCAGCGCCAGCAGCTGCCGTCCCTCCGCAGACCCCAATATGCGCCGGAGCTGCTCCGGGGAAAACGAATGTTCCATCCAGCTACCCCCTCCGTTCTTAAGTAACCGCTGATGCAATCGGTTACTCAACCCGATTCTTCCTTATCATATGCGCCCCGCGCATGAAAGTGAACGATATGAAGCTTCTGATTTTGTCGGATACGCACCGGAGCCTCGGCTTCGCGTACGACGCCATAGAAAAAGAACACCCGGACGCGGTTGTGCATCTGGGCGACCATCTGACCGATGCGGAGGATCTGTCCTTCGCCTGTCAGGAACCGGATTTCTATTATGTGCCCGGCAACTGTGATTACGCCCCGACAGTCCCGCAGAGCCTGACGCTGGAGCTTGACGGCGTGCGCATTTTTGTGACCCACGGCCATCTCTACGGCGTCAAGCGCGATCTGACCGCGCTTGCGGGCGCGGCGAAGGACGCGGGCGCGCGGCTTGCGCTCTTCGGCCATACCCACATCCAGCACCTGGAGGAGCGCGGCGGCATCACGCTCCTGAACCCCGGCACGGCCGGGCGCTTCGGCCACAGCGGATACGCCGTGGTCGAGATCAAGGACGGCGCGTTTTCCTGCCGTCTGGAAACGGATACGGAGTGATATTTATGATTTTAGCGATCGATATCGGCAATACCAACATCGTGCTCGGCTGTATGGAGCACGACCGCATTCTCGTCGAGGCCCGCATGGCGACCGACCTGCTCAAGACCTCCGACCAGTACTGCGTGGAACTCAAAAATCTTTTGAATCTTTATGAGATTGATCCGAAGAGCGTCGAGGGCGTCATTATCTCGTCTGTCGTACCGCCGGTTCTCAATTCCTGCAAGACTGCCGTGCGTAAGCTGACCGGCAAAACGCCGATGATCGTCGGCCCGGGCATCAAAACGGGACTCAATATCCAGATGGAGAACCCGGCCCAGATCGGCAGTGATCTGATCGTCGCCGCTGTCGCCGCACTTAGCCGTTTTAAACCGCCTCTCATCATCGTCGACATGGGTACAGCCACGACCATGACGGCTATCGATAAAAACGGCACCTACGTCGGCGGCTGCATCAGCCCCGGCCCGAAGCTCTCCGCCGAGTCGCTCTCTACACGCACGGCGCAGCTGCCTGCCATCAGTCTGGAAAGCCCGAAAAAGGCCATCGGCAAAAACACCATCGACGCCATGCGCAGCGGCGTGATGCTCGGCTCCGCCTGTATGGTTGACGGCATGATCGACCGGATGGAGGAAGAACTCGGCGGCGGCGTGACTGTCGTTGCAACAGGCGGCATTGCGCGCTTTGTCCTTCCAATGTGCCGCCGCAGAATCGAATACGACCGTGACCTTCTTCTGAAGGGTCTTTCGATCCTCTATGAAAATAACCGCAGAGAGAAGTGAATTCATGTGCAGACGAATCTCAATGCGCAGTGTGTTCTTCCTTCAAAAACGCTCGCGCGGTTTTTGAAAACCGCCGTGACGCCCCTGTTTTTATACGATGAAAAGAGTCTCGTGCAGGCAGCGCAGGCTCTTTTCCGTGCATTTTCCGACTGCAACGGATTCTTGCCGCGCTTTCCCATCCGCATGAATCCGAATCCCACGGTTCTGCAAATTCTGCGCAGCTGCGGCTGCGGCGTGCTTTGCAGAAGCCTTGCGGAGCTGGAGCTTGCCGCCCGGTGCGGCTTCCATGGCAGGAAAATCGCCTACGAGCCGTCGATCCGCAGCGCGGAAGCGGAGAAAGCTGCGCATACGCTCGGCGCAGTTTTCGTGCTGGACGGAGCCGAGCTGCTGCCCGAAGCAATGCCGGAGGCCGTAATTCTGCTCCTGCGGCAGCGGGGCCAGCTCCGCTTCGGCGCGAAGCCTGTGACGGGCGTCCCGGCCTCCTATGCCGGGATGGAACGCGAAGCGCTCCTGCGCACGGCGGAATGCCTGCGCGCAGGCGGCGTAGGCTGGCTTGGCCTCGGTATGCGGCTGGGCGAGCTGTGCATGGACGAGGACTTCTATCCCGCTATCTTCGCCCAGCTTGCCGCGCTGGCACAGACGCTGTATGAGAAAACCGGCGCCGCGGCAGATGCAATTGACCTTGGCGGCGGTTTTGGCGTCAGCTACCGGCCCGGCTTTTCCGGTCCGGAGCCGGATGCGTGCGCCAAAGCCATCCTGACGCAGATACAGGCCCTTCCGGAAGCGCTGCGCGGCCTCTCGCTGCAAATGAGTCCCGGACGGTTCCTCGCCGCAGCCTGCGGAACGCTGGTCACGCGGGTACGGGCTGTCAAGCCGGGGCCTGCTCCGCTTGCCGTGCTGGATGTCGATCCGGCGCAGTGTCCGCGCCTGGTCAAAAGCGGCGCATACCATCCGGTGTACGTTCCGTATGCCGCCGGACGGCGGACGCTGGTGCAGCTGCTGACCGTCGGTACGCAGGACGGTCCGGTCATGCGCCGCCTCCTGCCGGAGCTTCGCCCAGGCGATCTGGTGCTCATCGGTATGCTCGGCGCGGACGGACGCAGCCTCGCCTCCCGCTACGGCGGCGCTGAACCGTGCCTGGAACACCTCATCCGGCCAGACGGTGAAATTGTGCCGATCACAGCATACTGAATACCAGCCCAAGGCAGACCAGAAATCCCGCCCCGATGCAAACCGTTACCGCTGCGTCAATCACAGCGGCAGCGTACCGGATGCGCCGTCTGCGTACCTGCAGGCGGCTGCTGGATACGGATGAAGCGGGCGTCTCCGGGGAACGCTTCAAATATTGGGACAGTTCAATCACAGAATCAGAACGCATCAGAAATATCCTCCCATGTTTTTCTGACGCCATTCTAGCAGATCATATGTACCATAAACCGGACTTTTGAAAGGAGCACCACTTTTATGGAAGAATTCTATCTTGATTCCTGCGGCGCGGGCCGCCTGCACTGCGCGCTCTGGAAACCGGAAGGGGAGCCGAAGGCCGTCGTCCAGCTCATTCACGGCATCGCCGAGCATATCGGACGCTATGACGCGTTTGCGAAATTTCTGACGCAGCATGGTTATGTCGTCGCTGCCGACGATCACATGGGCCACGGCGGCTCCGCGGAAAACGGCCTCAGAGGCTATTTCTCCGGCGGCTGGCTGTCTGCGGTCGAGGATGAAAAGCGCCTGCACGACGAAATTTCCGCGCAGTACCCGGATCTGCCCTATTATATTCTCGGCCACAGCATGGGCTCGTTCCTGCTGCGCACCTATCTCTATACCTACCCAGACGCCGTGGACAAGGCCGTCATTTCCGGCACCGGCTGGGAGGACCCCATGAAGGTGCGCATGGGCAAGCTCGTCTGCAAGCTCGAAGAGGCCCGCATCGGCGAGAAAAACACCAGCGCGCTCGTCACAAAGCTCATGTTCGGCAGCTATAACAGGGCCTTCGGCCCCGTGACCTCGCCCAATGCGTGGATCTGCTCAGACGACGCCGTTGTCGCCGCCTATGACGCAGACCCCCTCTGCGGCTTCGACGCGACGGTTGGCCTCGCGCGCGACCTTCTTACAGGTGTCGGCATGAACGAGCAGCAGGAAAATCTGGATAAGATGAACAAGCAGCTGCCCATTATGTTCATCTCCGGCTGCAAGGATCCCGTCGGCGGCATGGCAAAGGGCGTTCTCAAATGCATCGACGCGTTCAAGCGCAGCGGCATGAAGGATATCACCATCAAGCTCTATCCCGAGGGCCGCCATGAAATGCTCAACGAGCGCAACAAGGACGAGGTCTATCAGGACGTTCTCACCTGGCTCGAGCGCTGAAAAACAAAAAATGAGGCTGTCCCGGATGACACTTTGTCATCCTGAGACAGCCTCTTTTTTGTGCAGAACTTATTTGCCGGATCTGAGCTCCTTCATGCAGTTCGCGCAGATGTTCTTGCCTCTGTAGTTTTCGACATTTCTGCCGTCGCCGCAGAAGATGCAGGTCGGCTCATACTTCTTGAGAATAATGGATTCGCCATCGACATAGATTTCGATAGCGTCCTTCTCTGCGATGTCGAGCGTGCGGCGCAGTTCGATGGGCAGAACGATTCTGCCGAGCTCGTCGACCTTTCTGACGATACCTGTGGATTTCATTGTGAATAACCCCCTTCAATCTTTACCATGCACTATGGATCCAGCTGTCAGATGCTGCATGGACACCGGACAGCGCTCCCTCAAGCAGCTTTATTCTACCATCCAATTATGTACAAATTTTGAACAAAAAATCTTTTTCTTGTCGGAGAGCGAAATATGTTGTTGAATTTTCTCTGGTTTGGACTGATTTTGCTTGCGTTTGTATCTGATCTGCTGACAGGAATGCCGTTTTCGTCCGGCATGGACGGACTGAGCGGCGCACGGGCGGGACTGGAGCTGGCGCTGACGCTGGCCGGGCCGGTCTGCCTCTGGTCGGGGCTGTCGCAGGCGATGGAGCGTGCGGGACTGACTGAAGGGCTGTGTACGGCGCTGCGGCCTGTGCTGCGGCGGCTGTTTCCGGTATGCGCAAAAGACTCCGAGGGCTTCTGGAACCTGTGCGGCAATCTGAGCGCGAATCTGCTGGGGTTGGGCAACGCGGCGACGCCGCTCGGCATCCGGACGGCGCAGCGGATGCAGGCGCTGTCCGGCGGCGGGGGAGCGTCGGATGAGCTGTGCCTGCTGGTCGTGATGAATACGGCGTCTTTGCAGCTGATCCCGTCGACGGTCGCCGCCGTCCGCGCGCAGCTCGGCGCGGCGCACGCGTTCGATATCCTGCCTGCCGTGTGGCTAGCGTCGGCCTGCTCGGTCGGAGCTGGGATTCTGGCGGCGAAGGGCCTGAAGCGATGCTGGAGAACCTGACGGAGCTGCTGCTGCCTGCGCTTTTGCTGCTGGCGGGTGCGGCAGGGATCGCAAAAAAGCAGGATGTTTACGGCGGAATGCTGACCGGTGCACAGGACGGGCTGCGGCTGATGCTCTCGCTGACCCCCACGCTGGTGCTGATGCTGACGGCGGTGACGATGCTGCGGGAGAGCGGCTTTTTTGCGCTGCTCACGCCCGTTTTCGCGCCGGTCTTCCGCCTGCTTGGCATCCCGCCGGAGGTCGCGCCGCTGGTACTTATCCGGCCTCTCAGCGGCAGCGCGGCGCTGGCCGTCGGGACAGATCTGATGCGGGAATACGGGGTCGATTCCCTGATCGGCCGGACGGCGGCGGTCATGCTCGGTTCGACCGAAACGACGTTCTACACCATCAGCGTCTATTTTGGCGCGGCAGGCGTCAAAAAAACGCGCTATGCGCTCCCGGCAGCCCTGATCGCCGACCTGACCGGCTTCTGCATGGCCGCACTGAGCGTGCGCGTGTTTTTCCGATAGCACCCTCGAAAAGGCTCCCCCTGTCATGTCCTGACAAGGGGAGCCTCCGGATGTATGTTCAGCCCTTTTCGCCGTTGTTTGCCAGATAGATGGCGAGCCAATTCAGAAGCTTGGGGTCTGTCGGATGATAGATCAGGAAGCCGTCGTGGTGCGGTCTGCTGACGACGATCTGCCTGCCGGAAAGGCTAAGACTGCAGCACTCGTCTTCGGATGGCCCCCAGACCAGCATGAGCGAAACGCCCCGGCCGTCGTAGGCTCTGCCCGCGCTGACCGCCTCGATAGGCCACGGCAGGAGATTGCGGAAATCCTCCCGGTAGCGGGTCGAGTTCAGAAGCATAAGAACACCTTCAAACGCCGTGTCCTCCGGCGTCACGTTTTGCAGCGCATAGCTTTCCGTGTACGCCCTGCCGTCCCGAACTCCGCTGAGCGACACGACTCCGGCGAGGCTGGTGATCTCATCCCGGTCAGAAGCCGTCATCTCCTCGAGCGTGTGCGGCGTCAGCCGCCAGGCGAGAAGACAGAGCAGCAGGATCGCAAGCAGCAGCAGGATGCACTTTTTCGTTCCCCGACGCATAGGCAGGCCCTCCTTTTTTCTGACTCTATACTATCAGACGGCTTCCGGCTTTGCAAGACGGCGAAGCATGAAGGATTCTGAAGATTTCCTTGACCCAGATGCTGTGCAAGGATACAAAATCAGCACTATATGTTGTGATTCACGCGGAAAAAGGTTAATATTTGCTTAAAACATGAGAAAAACGTTGAAAAAGCAAGAAAAATATGCTACTCTTTCGGTATACATAATCTGCTCCGCAATATGAGGAGGAACCGAAATGCAAAAGAGATGGATCAGTCTGCTGCTGGTGCTTGCGCTGGTGCTGGCTGTTTGGAGCGTCTGCGCTGTCGCGGCGGACGCGCAGAAGGCGGATGAGGCCGCCGGGGAAGAGGCGGCTGCCGAGCCTGCCGCAGAGGAACCTGCCGAAGAGGATACTCCGGCGGAGGAACCCGCCGCTCCCGCCGAAGAAGCGGATACCGCTTCCGAGGCGGAAGAAGCACCCGCGGAGGACGGCGAACAGAACCACATCCACGCCGCAAACCGCGAGGACAGCTGCGAAGAGCCGTCCTTTGCGCCGCTGACCGTGACCGGCGGAAAGCTGGAATCCGGCTGCTATTATCTGACGGATGATCTGGCTCTTGAAGAGCCGCTCTGCGTGCCCAAAAACGGCGCGCAGGTCACGCTCTGCCTGAACGGCCACACGCTCCGTCTGGCGGACGGCGCTGAGGGCTGCATCATCTTCGTCGCCGTGAGCGATAAGGACGCGGAGCCGTCCGTCCTTACCATCACTGACTGCAACGGAGCGGACAGCTCCAGCAATTATTACGTCGACGAAGACGGCGCGCTTGTCTTTGACGACGGCAGCTATGCCTGGCAGGAGGCCTATATCGCGGCAAGCGAAAAGAACGCGCTTGCCGGTGGCCGGATCACCGGCGCAACAGCAGGCGCGATCAGTGTGGGCGATTATAACGAGCTTTATCTGACAAACGTGAACATCATTGATAACGCGGGCCGCTATGGCGCAGGCGTTGTCGTTGCGGAGCACGCCTCCGCCGTGCTGGACAGCTGCGTCATCGCGGGCAACCGCCTGACGGGCGAAATGAAGGCCTCCGAAAAGCAGATCCTGGGCGGCGGCGTGTACTGCGCCGGTACGCTCGAGCTGAGCGGCACGACCAGCATCACCGGCAACCGCGCGCAGGACGCGCAGGATAACCTCTGGCTGGATGAAACTGCTGCACTCAAGATCGGCGATCTGGGCCTTGACAAGCAGGCACACATCGGCGTCAGCGGAGCGGCGGAGCAGACGATCCTGACCGGCTACGCAGACGATTTCTCGGAGAACTTTACAAGCGACGATCTTACTCTGACCATCAGCGCCGCACGTGAAAACGGCTTCACCGAGCTGACGCTTCAGGAGGCCGTTTATACGCTGACGCTCGATCCCGGCGAAGGAAGCGAACCTGTCACGCTGGAAGCAGAGCAGGGAAAAAGCCTGCACGAACTGAATGTGCAGGCTCCGGAGCGTGAAAACATGACGTTTGATGGCTGGTACACCGAAGAAGGGGACTGCGTCGATGCGGAAGCGCCGCTGCATCTGACCGGCGATACGACGCTTTCCGCCCGCTGGACGCAGGCGGAGCCGCAGAGCGCGGAGGCCGCGCTGCTGACCTATGACCCCGACGCGCCCATCACAAAACAGGAGGCGGCAAAGACGCTTTACCAGATGGCCCGCCAGCTCGGTCTGGACACCGAAGCCGGGCAGGAAGTCGATCTGACGCAGTTTGAAGACGCAGACGAGATCAGCGAGGACGCGGCAGACGCCGTCCGCTGGGCCTATGCCGCCGACCTTCTCACAGAAAAGGACGGGAAGCTCCATGTTGCCGACGAGCTGACCCGGAAGGAGCTGACCCGGATGCTGGAGGATTTTCTGGATCTGATTTAAGCGCCGCGCTGCTTCCGCACCAGAAGCATACAGAGCAGCATCAGAAGCGGGAAAATGATGGCGGCGAGGATGCCTGCGCGGAGCGCTCCGCCGCAGGCGTCCGAGACGAGGCCCGCAAGCGTCGGGCCTCCCGCGCAGCCAAGATCACCCGCCAGCGCCAGCAGCGCGAACATCTGTGTTCCGCCTCCCCGGATGGAGGCGGATGCGCGGCTGAACGTTCCGGGCCAGAAAATGCCGACCGAGAAGCCGCACACGGCGCAGCCAAGCAGGCTCAGAACCGGAGACGGCACGAACACGATGCACAGATACGCCCCGACGCACAGCGCCGCGCAGACAGCCATATAGCGGTTTAAGTTCAGTTTTTCGCCGTATTTCCCGAAAATCAGCCGGGAAACGCCCATCATAGCTGCGAAGGCCATCGGCCCCGCCAGATCGCCCACGGTCTTCGATACGCCCAGTCCCTGCTCGGCAAAGGCGGACGACCACTGGCTTACGGCCTGTTCCGACGCGCCCGCGCAGAGCATCATCACCATAAAGAGCCAGAATACACGGCTTTTGACGAGCGCGCGCAGCGATAGCGCCTGCGCACCCTCGGCCTGCATCGGATAGAGCGGCGCACCCCCGAAGAAGACCGCGTTTACAACTGGAACAAGCGCCCACAAAAGCGCAAGGAGCTTCCAGTTTCCAATTCCGAACAGCGCGAAAAATGCCGTCGACAGCAGCACGACGCCCATATGACCCCAGCAATAGAACGAATGGAGCAGGCTCATGTGCTGATCCTTATTCTGCGTGGGGCAGGACTCCATCACCGGGCTGACAATGACCTCCAGCAGCCCGCCGCCGACTGCGTAGATCACGACGGCGATCAGAAGCCCCGTAAACGCGTCAGGCAGCATATCCGGAAGAATGGTCAGCAGGACAAGTCCGGCAGCTGAGGCGATATGCGACAGCAAAATGGCCGCGCGGTAGCCGATGCGGTCCAGAAACCACGCCGAGAGCAGATCAATGCCGAGCTGAATGCAGAAATTGATCGTGATGAGCAGCGTGATTTTCGAAAGCGGGATCTGGTACGTCCGCTCGAACATGACGAACAGCAGCGGAACAAAGTTATTGACGATGGCCTGCACGATATAGCCGACATAGCAGCCAAGGATCGTCCGGCTGCAGGAGTTTTTCATGGAAATTACCTCATTTTTTGCAGATTATCACCTTTATATCACATCCGCACGGTCTTTGCAAGCGTCCTGCGGCCCGAAAATTTTTTTTGCTTTACCGAAAAAAACACTTGACAAACGCGAATTTCAGGCGTATACTCCGTGGCAAGATGAAACCGTTGATGCAGACGAGTAAGCAGACAGGATTTCTCCCAGAGAGC
>ERZ824978.533-NODE-533-length-54160-cov-6.243416_pt1 | contig 54160 bp, 40 predicted proteins | sample MGYA00519860_ERZ824978 | MGnify/ENA primary metagenome ERZ824978 (study PRJEB31778, sample SAMEA3449184) | human gut metagenome | biome: human gut; feature: human-associated habitat; material: faeces | place: United Kingdom | collected 2010/2012 ... | reverse complement strand
CGGGCTACGGCCGCGCCGTCCAGGCCGTCCAGGTCGCGGTCCTGCCCAAGGGCGACCCCGCCCCGGGCGACACCGCCACCCCGTTCGTCGACAGGTCCTCCGAGCCCCCCTCGGTCTCCTACCGCGCCCACGTCGCCGGCATCGGCTGGCAGGGCGCCGTCTCGGACGGCGCCGTGGCCGGCACCACCGGGCAGGGCCGCGCCCTCGAGGCCCTCTCGGGCTCCGTGTCCTGGTACGGGCACGGCTCCTCCTCCCTCGAGGTGAGGGCCCACGTCTCGAACGTCGGCTGGCAGGGCTGGACCTCGGGCGCCGCCGGCACCACCGGGCGCTCCCTGGCGGTCGAGGCGCTCCAGTTCAGGCTCTCCGGCGAGGCCGCCTCGTCCTACGATGTCTGGTACCGCGTGCACTGCTCCGACTACGGCTGGCTCGGCTGGGCCAAGGACGGCGCGTCCGCGGGCACGGTTGGCCTGTCGAAGGCCGTCCAGGCCGTCCAGGTCGTGCTCGTCCCCAAGGGCGGCGCCGCGCCGGGGCCGGCCGGCGGGGCCTTCCGCGGCGCCGGCGAGCGCCTGTCCGGCTCGGCCCTCTCCGTCTCCGGCTCGCCGGCGGGCTCGTCGTTCTCCGGCGGGGTCCTGACGCTCGGCTCCGAGAGGGGGCCCGTGCTGGGCTCCGTCGCCGCCGTTGTCGACAACCTCGAGTCCGACGGGTCGGTCTGCTACCGCGGCCTGCTGCTGGGCTCCGGCTGGCAGGGGGAGTCCAGCTCCGACGGGGCGCAGCTCGTCGCCACGGGCGGCGGGTTCCAGCTCAAGGCCGTCCGCTTCGGGCTGTCCGGCGGCCTCGCCGAGCGCTACGACGTCTGGTACCGTTCCTGCGACTCCGCGCGCGGCTGGACCGGCTGGGCGAGCTCCGGCGAGCCCTCCGGCGTCGAGTCGGGCGCCTCGGGCCTCACCGCAGTCCAGGTCGCTCTCGTCGCGAAGGGCGGCGCCGCCCCCGGCCCGACCGAGGGGGCCTTCGTCTCCGGCGCCGCCTCCGGCCCGGCGCTCGTCCTGCAGGGCCATGTCGCGGAGCGCGGCTGGCTGCAGGCGGTGGGCGGCGGCGAGGACGTCGGCACGACCGGCAGGGGCCTCGCGCTCCAGGCGGTGCGCGCCTCCCTCGAGGGGGCGGGCGAGGGGAGCTCCGTCTCCGTCGCGGCCCATGTGGCCGGCATCGGCTGGCAGGACGCCGCCTCCGCCCCCTCCTACGCCGGCACGGTGGGGCAGGGCCGCGCCGTCCAGGCCGTGAGGGTGTCCCTCTCCGGCCCCGTCTCCGATTCCTATGACGTCTGGTACCGCGTCCACGCGGCGGGCTACGGCTGGCTCGGCTGGGCCAAGGACGGCGAGGCCGCGGGCACCGAGGGCCTCGGTGTCCAGGCCGAGGCGCTCCAGGTCGTCCTCGTCGAGAAGGGCGGCGACGCCCCATCGTCGGGCGCCCCCGCCGAGCTCTCCGTCCCCTCGCTCAGCCTCAGGGCCCACGTCTCGGGCGTCGGCTGGCAGGCCGCCGTCGGCAACGGCGGCACCGCCGGCACCACCGGCCAGGCCCGCGCCGTAGAGGCGATCTCGGCCGAGGTCTCCTCGCCGGTCTCCGGCGGCCTGTCCTACAGCGCCCACGTCTCCGGCATCGGCTGGCAGGACGAGGTCTCTGACGGCGCCGTGGCCGGCACCACCGGGCAGGGCAGGGCGGTCGAGTGCGTCAAGATGCGCCTGACCGGCGGCCTCTCCGAGTACTACGACGTGTGGTACCGCGCCTACGTGCAGGACTACGGCTGGCTCGGGTGGGCCAGCGACGGGGCCCGCGCCGGCACGACCGGCATCGGCTACCGCGTCGAGGCGCTCCAGGTCCGCATCCTCGCGAAGGGCTCGGCGGCGCCGGGTCCCACGGAGGGCGCGTACAGGGATCGCCCCTTGCACCCGAATTCGGTTGTCCTCAACGTTCCTTGCACAATGCAGAATCCCGAGCTTCCTACTGGTTGCGAGTCCGTTGCATTGACTAATGCGCTCAACTATTACGGATTTGGGCTGGGCAAAACCGTCATTGCAGATGCGTATATGCCTAAGAGCAGTTGGGATTTTGTTACGGCGTTTTGGGGTAATCCGCATAGCGCTTCGAACGGAAACTGCATATCCGCTCCTGGATTGACCAACACGGCTAATTCTTTTTTGATTAGTCGTGGAAGCAGCTTGCGGGCGTATGACGTCACGGGCACTGGTTTCTATGATCTTTATTCCTATTTGGAAGCCGGACATCCCGTTATTATCTGGTCGACGATAGGCATGCAGAATTTGGGTCGATGCTATGCGACTCAGGCATATGGCGGAAGGATTTATCGAACGTATACCAACTCTCATACCGTTGTTTTAAGAGGCTTTAATCGTTCCCTGGGTACCGTTTACATTGCCGATTCGCTCTCTGGCTATGTCTCTAACTCTGCTGAACGCATCGCTTCGCTATACTCGCAACGGGGAGCCCAAGCGGTTGTTCTTAAGTAGGTTCGTTAATAGATGAAGGAAGGTGGAATCGTGAGACGTCTCTTTGATGTGTCCGTTTCTATTCTCATGGCTGTCGTGTTGCTCGTGAGTCAAACATGGGTTGTGACCGCTGCATATGCCGATAATTTAATTAACGGATCTGTTGACTCAACAAATTTCTATTCTGATGACTCGACCGCTATCGAAGACAGGTCAGTGTCTGAGGGACAAGAATTGGATGCTTCACCTGTGGTTAGCAAGCCTCAAGACGCGCAACAGGCTTCATCCGAAGAGGCAGGCGAAGTCGTTGCTGATGATTCAGCTTTAAGCGATCAGCTGACCGTCAAAAACGTAAGCGTTTCTGCCCATGTGCAGAATATCGGCTGGATGAATCCAGTTGGTTCGGGCAAGACTGCCGGAACGACGGGTAGAGGCTTGAATCTTGAGGCACTGAAAATCTCACTCGAAGTGGACGGGGCTTCCTCTCAAGAGCAGGTTGCAAATGCCATATCCGTCGAGGCCCACGTCTCCAACGTCGGCTGGCAGGCCGCCGTCGGCAACGGCGGCACCGCCGGCACCACCGGCCGGTCCCGCGCCGTCGAGGCCCTGAGGGTCAGGCTGTCCGGCGAGCTGTCCGCCCGCTACACCGTCTGGTACCGCGTCCACTCCGCGGAGTTCGGCTGGCTGGGCTGGGCGTGCGACGGCGCCGACGCCGGCTCGGCGGGCTACGGCCGCGCCGTCCAGGCCGTCCAGGTCGCGGTCCTGCCCAAGGGCGAACCCGCCCCGGGCGACACGTCCACGCCCTTCAAGAATCGTGTTGATGATCCCGCTTCGATTTCTGTCCGCTCGCATACGGCGAATATAGGATGGATGTCCCCCGTAGGGAGCGGGTCTATTGCAGGGACGACTGGCAGGGCCCTTCCCATGGAAGCGCTCGAGGCCCAGCTTGACTGGTATGGTCATTCCGGCGCCATTGAACTTCGTGGTCATGTGTCGAATATTGGATGGCAACAGTGGTCTGCGGGGCGCTGCGGCACGACTGGTAAGGCGCAGCGGCTTGAGGCCGTCCAGATTCGTTTGACCGGTGAGGCGGCCGAGAAATATGACATTTGGTATTGCGCTCATGTCTCAGGCATAGGCTGGCTCGATTGGGCCTGCAATGGTGCTGCCGCTGGTTCTGCCGGTAAGGGCAGGGCTATCGAAGCCGTCAAAGCGGCTCTTGTCGAGAAAGGCGGACCAGCGCCCGGTTCATCGGATAAGGTCTTTATCGGCGATCCAGATGCTGTTACGGTTTCCGGATCGGCCGTTTCTGGGGAGAGTCTTGGCTCCTCTTCCGGTCAAAAGGCCACGATCGGAGGCAATGGCGCTAAGCTGCTGAACTCTATTGTCCTGAGCGTTGCCGGTCAAACTGATAACGGGTCTATTTCTTATTCCGTTATGGATGGGTATTCAGGCTGGGGCGCCTCGTCAACGGATGGCGGTGCTGCTATAGCAGTATCAGGAGCTCCTGTTAAAGCGATTAAGTTGTCGCTGAGCGGCCAGCTCGCTGCCAATTACGACATTTGGTATCGAGCATGCGATTCCGGTAATGGTTGGACGGGCTGGACGTCAAATGGTCAGGCATGTGGCGTTTCTGGTGGCTCTTCCGGTTTGTGCGGCATTGAAATTGCGCTTGTGAGTAAGGGCCAGTCTTCGCCTGGCTCCACTGCCAATGCGTTTATCGAAACGTCTGGAATTGGTCTTGTTTCTCAGGCGCACGTTGCTTCTGCGGGCTGGTTGGCTCCTGTTGGCAACGGTGAAACCGCCGGCCAGACGGGCAAGTCCCGCTCCCTGCAGGCGTTGTATGTTGCAACTCAGGGCATCGATGCCTCCGTCGAAGTGTCGGCACATGTTGCGAATATCGGCTGGCAGCCATACGTCTCGGGTGCTGACTATGCTGGCACTGTTGGCAGGGGTCTCGCAATTCAGGCGGTTAAATTAAGACTGACCGGCAACGACGCCTCAAAATACGATATCTACTACCGTATTCATGCGGCGGATTATGGCTGGCTTGGTTGGGCTAAAAATGATGCTGCAGCTGGCACCGTTGGGTTGTCTAAGCAGGCTGAAGCAATTCAAGTTAAGTTGGTTGCTAAAGGTTCATTCGATGCTCCCGCTCAGGATCATGCTGCGTTGATTCAGCTTCCTGGTTTTTCGGCTAAGGCGAACTGTTCCGGTCTTGGCTGGAAAGCGGCCGTTGGCAGCGGCGAGATCGCTGGTACCGTTGGACAGAGCCGCGCCATAGAAGCCATGCAGCTGTCGCTCTCCGATAGTTCCATGAGCGGCGGCATTTCGTATTCCGCTCATGTATCCAATATCGGTTGGCAATCTGCTGTTTTAGATGGGGCTACATCGGGAACTGTTGGCCAAGGACAGCAAATCCAGGCCGTCAAGATTAACTTGACTGGCGAGGTTTCCAATTACTTTGATGTCTGGTATCGCGTCCATGTGTCAAATTATGGTTGGCTTGGCTGGACCAAAAATGGATCACCGGCGGGTACCACGAAGCTTGGCATTCCTGTTCAGGCCTTACAGGTAAAGATTGTCCCCAAGGGCGCTTCCGCACCGGGCTCTACGTTTGATTCGTATTTTGAGACCTATCGATATATGGGATATCAGACCCCCGGTTCTTATCCAAAGGTTAATTGCAACAGCGTGCAGCTTCCTTCGTATTGCACCGGATACTTTACGTACGTCACGCCTTCCCGTATTTCTTATAACGCTTCGCGCCAGGACTGCATTAATGCATTTATCCAGCGTGCTCGTGAATATATTGGAACTCGTTATATCGAGCCTTGGTCTTCTTGGCCGGGAGATGCGGTTGATTGCTCAGGCTTGGTACTGCAATGTCTGTATGCGACTGGCATGGATATGGGTTGGTATAACCCCTATAACCATCGTTGGTTGCCCGAGCAAACCTATAACTCCATGAATTGGTATCGCAACAACACATTTATGCCGGTTAGCACCTCTGCCATGCAGAGGGGAGATGTGGTCTACTACCAGGGTCATATTGGAATCTATATCGGAAACGGTAGAATTATCGATTCGTGGCCGGGAATTGGAGTCACCGAGCGCTCGGTCTATGCTCCTGGTCGTGTAATCGGCGCCGCAAGGCCTTTTGCATAGAGCCATTTGAGGCGCTCCGTAACGGGAGCGTCTCTATTTTGTCTGAATGCCACCGTTGCGTCTCAAGCCTTAAATGCTTGTTTAGAAGTGCGGTAATATAACTTGGTGTCTTCGAAAGTAGTCAATATCTCGGGGGATATATATGAATCGTCTCAAAGCGTCTGCAGCTTTGATTTGCACGCTTTTAATAGCTTGGTCGCAAATCATTCAGCCTTACTGTGCATACGCGTTGTCTGCCCAATCTGTCGCTTCTTCACAGTCGGTGCAGCAATCATCGAATGACTGCGGATTTCAAGGTGAAAGCTCTCAGGATGGGCGGGGCGACGCCTTGGGTTCTCAGGGTGTAACCGAGTGGTATGGTGACGCTGCGGACGCTGCTCGCCCGGATGGGAGCTCGGGCTCAATTTCTGACGATCAGTCTGGAATCGGTACCGATGAGTCGAGCGTTGACAATTCTGGTGACGAGGCATCGGCGGATGATGCCATGCAGGCGGATTCCCCTGAAGCTGACTCTTTGGTGCCGAATTCTTGGCGTTACAAGAACGGCATGCTTATCGATGCCGGCAACGATGGTATCGATGTGCAGTCTTTGGCTGACGAAGCTTTGCCCAATGGTGCCGTTGCGCGTGGTATCGATGTCAGCAACTTTCAGGGGACGATTGATTGGAATCAGGTTAAAGCCGCTGGAATAGAATTTGCCATTCTCAAGGTCGGCCCTGTTTACGGCAAACCCGATTCAACGTTTGAACGAAACGCTACCGAATGCGAACGTCTCGGGATTCCTTACGGTGTCTACTATTACTCCTATGCTCGTTCTGTAGCGGATGCAAATAAAGAAGCCGATCGAACGCTTGCTTGGCTCGGTGGCCATCATCCGTCGCTTCCCGTTTATTACGATCTTGAGGATAACTATATCTTGCAGGATCCGAATTTCAGCAAAGATAAGCTCGCTCAGATTGCGCAGACTTTTTGTAACCGTATGGAGGCCGTTGGCTTTAAATCTGGCATTTATGCAAACCTTAACTGGTTTAACAACTATCTGAACTCTCCGTCGCTGAGCGGTTATGACCATTGGGTCGCTCAATATAATTGGCGTTGCGATTATGCTGGCAGCTACAGTTTCTGGCAGTATTCAAGCAGCGGTAATGTCCCGGGCGTTAACGGACGCTGTGACATGAACTACTGCTTCAACGGTTCTCTTCTGAACGTAGACGACAGCAAGATGCATATTCAGTATGAGGCACATGTCTCGAATATTGGCTGGATGAGCAGCAAGCGCGACGGATCTACAGCTGGCACAACGGGGCAGTCTAAATCAGTGGAGGATCTTAAGGTCGGCATCTTGAATCCTGTTGAAGATGGCTCTGTGCAAATTAACGCCAATGTAAGTGGCATCGGCTGGCAGGGCTGGGACACCCCCTCGGCCTCCGAGGGCGGCACCACCGGCCAGGGCCGCGCCGTCGAGGCCGTCCGCCTGAGGCTCACGGGGTCCCTTGCGAATGACTACGACGTCTACTACCGCGTCCACGCCTCCAACATCGGCTGGATGGCCTGGGCCAAGGACGGCGAGGAGGCCGGCACCACCGGAATGTCTTGTTCCCTTGAGGCGGTTCAGATTAAGCTTGTTAGGAAAGGTGCTTCCCATCCTGATACGATGGGCTATTCTCATCTTGAAATACCGACGTTGACGTATTCTTCCCAGTCGAACGGCACTTGGCAGAATACTGTTTCTGCCGGAGAGGTGTCCGGTACAACCGGCAAGGGAATTCCCATTACCGGGTTCTTGGCTAAGACCACTTCATTCGTTGCCGGTGGAATTAATTATCAGCTGCATCTATCAAATGTAGGCTGGACTTCTGACAAGTCAAACGGGGATCAACTGTCGTCTGCTACTGAATCCAATTCGGTCGAAGCAATAAAAGTCTCCCTATCGGGTGACTTGGCAACTTATTTCGATGTTTGGTATAGGGTCCATGTTGATAACGTCGGCTGGCTCGGTTGGACAAAAAATGGCGCCATCGCCGGCAGTACCGGCTATGGGACGCATGTTCAGGCCGTTCAGGTAAGAATTACGAGAAAGGGCGCTGCTGCTCCGGGGAGCACTGTCTCCCCGATACTTCTTGGCGAACCCTTTGCCCTTGCCAATCCAATGCAGAAGAAGATCGTAGATCTATCGAGGCAGGTTCCCTCTCCTGGTCCTGGGTTGTGCTCAGAATGGATTGCTCAGGTCTATGAGCGGGCTGGATTCAGGAATGTCCATACGGACGCCTGTGACTACTATTGGGATTTCTGCAAATATACTGATTATTCGCAGTTGAAGGTCGGAATGGTCGTTGCTGTTCCCTCGCATATGCATACGTATATGGGTCGTATATACGGTCATGTTTGTATCTATATTGGCAACAACCAGGTTATGGATAATGTTGGTCACATAAGGACACTGGATATGGGTTATTGGCTGGATTACTATTCCACTACGTATAAGCCAAAATGGGGTTGGTACGACAACATCCCGCTTGCATAGCGAGAGCGTAAGATACTCTTGGTTGAGTTTAGCCTGGCTCTTTGATTTAGAACGAACGGTTCGCTTTTGTTGCGCTCCGTTCGTTTCTTTTTATGCACCATTCGCGTTTTACGTATTTGAGTAACTAATGAATCAGTTAATAATAAATCAAAGGTCGCCTAATCGATGGGGAGTCAAAATGAAGCATGGAAGGGCTGCGGTCGTTATTGGTATGATCTGGCTCATGTGCGCGATGCCAGCACTTCAGCCGATTGCCGTTTACGCCGAATCTGTTCAGGACTCGTCCGTTCCATCAGCGCAGGAATCTGCCGGTCAAACTTCTCAGTCTGCCGATGCCGACGCTGGGGCTGTTGGATCCGATGCCGATCAGGCGGGCGTTGGTGATAGCGCTGCCGGGCTGGATGGTGCTGCTCCGGATACCTCGGGCAATGCGACTGAGAACGGATCGTCGCCGGAGTCCGAGATCCAGACCGGTTCAGCTTCCGTTTTGGACGCCGCCGCGATTGACGAGCCGGCAGATGAGCCTGAGAACAAGACGGAAACTGCTCCTGTCCTTACCTATCAGGTACACGTGCAGGATTACGGTTGGATGACGTCGGTCTCCGCGGGTGAGCTTGCGGGCACTACCGGCAAGTCGAAGCGTATGGAAGCGCTGAAGCTTTCCGTTAAGGATGCCGAGGGCAACGAGGTTTCCAACGCCCTTTCCATCAAAGCCCACGTGTCGAACGTCGGCTGGATGGACCCGGTGGGCAACGATACCATTGCCGGCACCGTGGGGCAGTCTCGGCAGCTTGAGGCCATCGCAATCCAGCTCTCCGCTGAGCTTTCTCAAAACTACAGTGTTTGGTACCGAGTCCACTCGTCCAACTTTGGTTGGCTGGATTGGACGTGCGACGGTGCCAATGCGGGCACCGAGGGCTACGGCTATTCCGTTGAGGCTGTCGAAATCGTTATATTGGCCAAGGATGCTGCTGCCCCGGGTGGTACGGATGTCCCCTTCAAGAACAAGGCAGATGAACCCGCGGTCGTGACGTATTCGACCCACGTCTCCAACGTTGGTTGGATGTCCGCCGTGAGCGATGGCGCCACCGCGGGTGTTCCCGGTGCGGAGCACGTTGAGTCGCTTGAGGCTGGGATTACCTGGTTTGGTGGAAGCGCTGGCATCCAAGTTCGCTCGCACGTTCAAGATCAAGGATGGGGCTCCTGGTCTTTTGGACGTACGGGTACAACGGGTTTGTCTCGCCGCATCGAGGCGCTTCAAATGCGCCTTACGGGCGACGCTGCGAACGTGTACGACCTTTGGTATCGAGTCTATTCCGCTCGTGACAACGCATGGCTTGGCTGGGCGTCTAACGGCGCGGCGGCCGGAACCGTGGGTATGAGCTCGGGCGTTCAGGCCGTGCAGATCGTACTTGTTGAGAAGGGTGAAGAAGCTCCCGGCTCTACGGAGGGCGCCTTTAAGGGCTCCGAGCATGCTGTCTTGCAGGGAGCGGCGCTCGGCTTGGACGGCTCGACGGTTGGGACTGGCACGGGCTCGACCATCGTTATTGGCTCGGAAGATGCCTCTAAGCCGCTCAAGAGCTTTGCGCTTAACGTGAACAACCAGATATGCGACGGCTCGATTCTGTACCAGTCTGGCAGCCAATACGGTTCTATGCCCGAGGGCGTCGATGTCGCGGACGGTGGTTGGACAACCACGCTTTCGGATGGTTTGGCCATGCGCTGCGTGAGGATCAGCTTCTCGGGTGATCTCGCAACAAGCTACAACGTCTGGTATCAGGTGTTCGATGGCAGCACGGGCAAGTGGACTGGCTGGGCTTCCAATGGATCGCCTGTCGGCGGCGCTTCCAACAATGCTGCCATCTGCGCTGTGCGCGTGTGTCTCCTTGAGAAGGATGCCGCTGCGCCTGGTTCCACCGATGGTGCCTATGTAGAGGCGGACTACACCAATGAGGTTCTTTCTGCCCAAGGTCATGTGGCCGAGATTGGTTGGCAGACCGCTTCGTTGGGTACCGATGTTACCGTGGGTACCACAGGCCGCGCTCTATCTCTCCAAGCTCTTCGTGTTGGTGCCGCTGGTCCAATTGCCGGCTCCGTTTCCGTTGCAGCTCATGTTGAGGAAGAAGGTTGGCAGAACACCGCCGAGGCTCCGACGATTGCTGGTACAACGGGGAAGAGCCGTTCTATCCAGGCAGTAAGAATTAACCTTACCGGCGAGCTTGCCAACCAGTACGATGTTTACTACCGCGTTCACGCTTCTGGCTATGGCTGGCTCTCTTGGGCATGCAACGGTGCAGACGCGGGCACTACGGGTCTGGGCGTCTCGGCAGAGGCCGTTCAAATCATGCTCGTGAAAAAGGGCGAGGCGGCTCCTGCGACTGGTTCGGATGCGTGCATCACCAAGCCGATGCTAAGCTATTCTGCTCACGTATCGAATATCGGCTGGATGGCATCCGTCTCCAACAACGGATACGCCGGCACGCAGGGTCGCGCCCTCAAGGTCGAGGACCTCAAGCTCTCGGTGAGTTCAAACGTCTCGGGTGACATTCAGTATTCCGCTCATGTGCAGGATTACGGTTGGCGTAGTTGGGCATCGAACGGTGCGAGCTGCGGCACCACGGGGCAGAACAAACGCTTGGAGGCCATTAAGATCCAGCTCACCGGTGACCTGTCCAAGTATTTCGACGTATGGTATCGCGCTTACGTGCAGGATTACGGCTGGCTCGGCTGGGCCGCAAATGGCGCTCAAGCGGGAACTAGCAACATCGGCTACCGCCTCGAGGGCATTCAAATCCAGTTCCTTCCCAAGGGCTCTGCCGCACCGGGCTCTACCTATCGCCCCTTCACGAACGTTCCCGTGATGCCCGCGGATCAGTTTGCCATGTGGCAGCGTGCGAATCGCTATGCTAGTTCGACCAACTGGTTGCTGCTTGTGGATACGACCCGCTGCCGTGTGGGCGTGTACAACGGAAGTTCCTACAACTGGAACCAGGTGTTCTACTGGCAGTGCTCTCCGGGCGCTGCTTATACCCCTACCGTTATTGGCGAGTTCGCCGTGTACGGCAAGGGTTACAGCTTTGGCCATGGCTACACTTGCTACTACTACACGCAGTTCTACGGTGACTACCTGTTCCATTCCGTGCCCTACGATCAAGGAACGTTCAATATCCAGGATGGGCGCTTGGGGCAGAACCTTTCTCAAGGCTGTGTAAGGCTTGCGATTCAAAATGCCAAGTGGATTTACGATAACGTCCCGTATGGTACTAAGGTTGTTACGTATCGCTAGGGCGTAACAAATCTGAACTTGAACGATGGAACGAGGATTGATAGAAAGAAGCGGGCCGTTGGCAAAAGTGCCGACGGCCCGCTTTGTCATTACTATGACGATGAATCACTACTTGCTTTCGAGTCTCATCTCAACAGCTTCAATGGGAAGACCGCGACCGGTTGTGCCGGCGGTGACGCCGTTTTTAACCCAGGGCATCCAGCCAATGTTGGAAACGTGCACGCGATATAAAATGTCGTAGTGCTTTGCAAGATCGCCGGTGAGCTTCACTTCCAGCGCTTCCATATGGCGTGATTTGCCCGTTGTGCCCGTGGCGCGCCCGTTCGAGGTCCATGTGTTCTCCCATCCCTGGTTGGCTACGTGGGAGCGGTAGGTAATGTCCCCGTTGAAGGGGGCTCCGGAAACGGAAAGCTTCAACGCTTCAACGCCCAGGGTCATCCCCGTGGTGCCAGCATATGTAGTGCCGTGAACGGCTGCCTGCCAGCCAATGCTAGAGACATGCGCGGTTACGTTGGGCAGGCCGATGATGGATGCGCGCGCAGTGCTTCCTGGCGCGGCATCATCCTTCTCAACAAGCTTGACCTCGATAGCCTCTACGCGCCTGCCAAAGCCCGTAGTGCCCGCGCTCTCGCCGTTCTTGGCCCAGCCAAGCCATCCTTCGTCCTGTACATGGGCTCGATAGTAAATGTCGTAGTGCTCGGCGAACTCGTTGGTAAGCCTCATTTGGATAGCTTCGATTTGGCGCGATTCGCCAACGGTGCCCGCGACTTCACCTTCGTTCTTCCAGCCTTGCCAGCCAAGGTTTGCGCAATGGGCTTGGTATTGCACCGTGCCGGAGTAGGGGAGGGCCGCCATGTCGACTTTGAACGCCTCGAGTGCCTTGGACTTTCCCGTGGTGCCAGCGGTCTTGCCCTCCTTGACCGAGGAGATCCAACCCGTTCCAGAAACGTGGGCAGAGGTCATAAGGGTCGAACCATTGGTCTTCGTGCGAACCAGCCTGTACGTTCCATCGGCAAGCTTCTTGTAGTACGTGAGCGCGGACGTGTTGCCAGAGAATACGGCAATGTCGTAATCGGCGGACTTTAGAATCATATCGGAGAATTCAACGAGGTAGCACGTGTCGCCCTTGGGGCAGAGGGCTTGGATAGCCGTATCTGAAGAAGATGAGATGGGTGAAGCGAACCAATCCATAATGCTGTAGTCGACCGTGCTCGACGGACTGAGGGCCGCGGCTTTCGTCATGTTGAACACGCCGCATCCCGCGTCACCCGTTGCCGAGTTGTACGTGCTCGATCCATAGCCGGACAGCGCAACTTCGGGGTTGAAGAACAGGATTAGCTCGGCTGCCACCGAAGAGTCGATATCGGTAATTTCCAAGGAGCTCAACTGGTCTTGCTTGGAGGGCCACAGCCCGGTTGGCGTGTTGGGGTGTCCCTTGTAATAGTAGGCGTACTCGTCTCCGTAGTAGGTCATGGTGAGCTTGGCGTAGTCTTCGAACGACTGCTCTAGGTTGACGTAGGTGCCCAAGAGAACCATGGGCTTTTTGCCTTCAGCTTCGGCGGCGGTGAAGTAGCCGTCGTTGAAGTTGTAGAGTGCCTTGAACGCCGCGACCGTTGCGTCGCCACGTTGCTGGAGCGCGGTGAGCATACTCGCCACGTTCTTCTTCTTTACCGCCGGATCGGTGGCAATGGCGTTGGCAAATGCGTTGCCGTCAGCGCTCTGGAACAGGTTCGCGCGCGTCATCCACCATTCAGTGTTCGGCTCGCATTTCAACACGGCGTACATGGAGTCCCAATGGGCGTGCCATCCGTAGTCCGAGCTTGCCTGTCCGTTCTTGTATGCGTACTCCTTGGCGGCCAGCCAACTCTGCTCAAGCTGGGCTTCCTTGGCGGCGGGATCCACACCTTCAGCGTTGAATGCCTCGTTCATGAAGTTGTAAGTAGCCGTTCCGTCAGAAAGAAGATAGATCTTGTAGTTGTCCTGGGGAATCTGGTTGGCGTAGATGATCGAATGGATGAGCGAACAGGTAATGTCATTGATGAACAGGTTGAACTTCGAGTCGGGCTTCAGGCGCTTGAGCTCCTTTACGTAGCTTGCAAAAGCGCTGTAGTCGCTGGAGACCTTAACGGCGTCTTCGGTCATGAAGGGCATGGCGTACATGCCGCTGGGGAGTGCATTCCAGTTAAATGCCGACGGGCGGTCGAGCATGACAATGGATGGCGCCGCGGTGCCCGTGGCGGAGGTGGTGTAGTCCCAGTAAGAGATTGAGTAGAGGACTACCGGGAAGGATGCAGAGAGGGGTGCGAGGTTGTATTCACTCGCGGTCACGCCGAATTCGCGGGTGTCGGTGCCAACCACGCGACCGTCCTTGAGGTACTCGATGGTTGCCGTGAACGGTCCGTAGGTTTCAACATTGAGCGCCATGCCGTTCGCGTTGATAGTTGCCAGCGAAGTTGAGCCGGACACCTTGCGGGTCACGGTGTCGCCGTACGCCATGGTTGCGGTTACGCGCATGTCCGTGGCGACGCCGTCGGTGCGCAGAAGGTTGAGCGAGTCGGGACGTACGCGGACGACGGTGGACTCCCCCTCCTGCGTAATGGATGTCTGGTAGTACGAGGGAATGTAGGCATCTTTGTCAGATGAGGGCGCTTTATCGCCGTGTTTCACCAAGAGGATTTCGACGGCTTCAGCGCGATAGTCCCAACCGGTCGTACCGGCTATTTCGCCGTTTTTGGCCCAGCCAAGCCATCCGAAGTTCTGGGCATGAATGCGGTAGTACACGTCGTAGCTGCTGGCAACGTTGCCCGTGAGCTCGATTTGGATTGCCTGCATGGAGTACGACATGCCCGTGGTACCCGCCACGGCGCCGTCTGCCACCCAGTCCTGCCAACCCACGTTGGTGCAATGCGCGCGGTAGCGAATGCCGCCGTCTGCGTTGGCAAGGGAGATCTTAAGGGCTTCGATGGCGCGTGCTTTGCCCGTTGTTCCGACCGTTGCACCGTCCTTGCTGAGGTCGAGCTCCCAGCCTTGGTCGCTGACGTGCGCCGCGTATTGAACGGAAGGGGTGGATACCGTCTGTGTTTCGGTGGTTGGTTCAGGCAATTGGGTTGCTGCCGTCGTGGCGGCGTCTTCCACGGGAGTTGCCAGGACTTCTTCCATTTCGCTGGCGGACGTGCCGGTGGCTTCGGAGGGATCGTCGGTGACGTTCGTCATGGATTTCTCCCGAGCAGTTTGATTTGAGGCGGGGATTGTCGCCCCTTCGCCGGGAGTGAGTGCTGTTTCCTCTTGGATTGTGACTGACTCGGCCGGTCCTAGCTCGCCTTCGTCAGCATACGCAGTGTTCGGCACCAACGCTAGAGCAATGAATAGCGAGTAGAAGAGTGTGAAGCGAATCGTTGCTTTGCGTCGACTCATGCTAGCTCCTTCCCACAGGCATAATGCACCATTTGATGGTAGCAGCATTTGGGAGCGTTCGATTTGCATTATCCCAACGGTTGAGGATATCGGGTAAGCGGCCTTGAATATCAACACCAGCTGGCGATCGGCCGGATAGAGGGCTTCTGCCCGAAGGCCGCCGAGATGCTCGAGGAGCCCGAGGCGGATGCGCTGGCCTACATGGACTTCCCCTATGAGCACCACGTGAGGCTGCGCACCAACAACGTGCAGGAGCGCGCCAACCGCGAGCTCAAGCGCCGCAGCCGTGTGGTGCAGGTGTTCCTCAGCAGGAAGTTGCTCATCAGGATGATGGGCGCCGTTTTCGCCGAGATGGACGAGGACTGGGCGGGCCTCCGCTGGTTCAACGACGAGTCCATGGGAAGGGCCGTGGAGGGCACAAAGGTGAACGCGCCCGCGCCCGCCTACGGGGCCTCCGCCGCCGAGCATGCCGCGGGGATCATCGAGCCCGTTGTTGCCGACAACCCCGTTCCCGGGAGGAGGGTAGCGTAGCATGCGTTAGAATGACAGCATTTTAGGCGACGATCGGTTACCGCGACGGCCCCTGGCCGCTGCTCAAAAACCGAGCCCTACACCAACACTGATACAACTTTTGGAGCAGTAGGTATGGCGAGAAAGAAACGAAAAACCGATAATCTCAAGGGGCAAAAATACAGGTTTGAGGTGAATGATTTCATTCTGGCTGAGGATTGGTCATACACGAAACCGGGACGTCAGTTTTTTGATGATGACCTGCTGAGAATAATTGATTTCTTCTGCCTGCACTCGCCGTGCAAACAAGGAAGCTATTCTGGTTTAACTTTGGACATACTGGGTTGGCGCAACCCTTGGAATAGTTCAAGGTTTCGCAATCGATTTATCGAACTGCTCGGCTTGTCCGAGGAGTCATTCATCTACTGTGATTATCAACATTGCTTTAAAAAAGAGTGGGAGAAGCTGGGTTTAGATACTGATTATCTTTCAATGCGGCGTCCATATGCTGTCATAGCTGCTGCAGGCGAGTCTAACCGATACATGGATCTTCTTCATAGGATTCGAAATAGCTTTGCTCACGGGAGGTTCACCGTTGAAAAAGATCATAGAGAATACTATTTGTACTTTGAAGACGTGAAGGAAACTAATGGATATACGTGCGTTCTCGCGCGCGCTTGCTTAACAAAAAGCGGGATGAGTAGACTGCTCGCTTTTTTAGCTCGAGAAAATGGCTCTGCAGCTGGATTCGAGTCGATTATCGAGACTCATTGATGCCTGATTATCGTCGTTGCCGAGTTTTCGACATAAACCTACAGCAGTTTGTTTTGGTGTACTACATTAAATTAATCGTCAACAGCATAGGTAACAGTTCTTGAGTTCCAAGTCTCATATGAGCAAGTCGCGAAGGCGAGCGACAACGCCGCTCCCATCATTCTCGATAAGGGTTAACGTCGCCCAGCCTTCGCCAAGACAGCAGGCACAAAGCGAGTTCAGAAACCAGTCCCCGTTATCTCCACTCGCATTGAACGTTCGATGATGTAATGAGCTGAAGCTACCGTAATGACCTCAGTTTTGCTTCACTTTACACAGTATGCGTCAAACTGATGCCCATTTAATACCCATTGAAATTATAGCCCCCATTGTTCGGATGCTCTCTTCTGAATCTCGGATACGAACGACGCGCTTTTTGCAGTTTGGGCGTTTCCTCCAAAGTCGAGATATGCCGACCTTGCTAATTCGATGACAGGTCGGAGGTCTTCAGATGAAGGCGGTTCCAGTAATTCGAGCTCGGATTTGGTTAGGTCCAATGAGTCAGACTGTTTTGCACAATAAAGATAGATCACGTGGAAGAGGAGGTCATTCTGCTCTCCTCGTGTTAACTCAAACTTCTTTATGAGCTGTTTAATCTGATTGCCGGTTTTCGCTAATTGGTAATATGCCTTGAGGGAGATATTCTCATTAAAAATCTTACTGTATTTGTTCTCGTCTCCCAAGATTTTGGCGGGTCTAGCCCGAGCATAATCAGGCTGTTTAAGCAATGTTGCAATCAAACATTGTCCCAAAAATGAAATCGAGACAATGTCCTTTGACGAAATGCCGTTGTTCTTTCCCGAACTTTTTCTTCTGTCGTAGTGGAGACCGTGGTTTTTGAAATACCTTTCTATCTGAAGGTGAGTGGTTTCGAGCGAATGGAGAAAAGCAGGAGGTATAGACGTCTGATAGTTTGTTGCCTGAATAATTTTCGCTTTAGCTTCGTAATTGCTAGTAGCGATGCACTTTATTAGCACTTTCCTATCGTCGTCATTTTCCCCCAATGATTGGCAATGCCGAGCAATTTCGTTTGAGGTTTGGAGTCCGTTAACGATTCTTGGGTTAGTTAATGAGACGGAATGATCCATATCTCGAGCCATCGAGTCGGCTATGATAGTGATTCCGTTATTGAGCCACCAAAAATCAATAGCTGATTTATTGTCGAGCGTCTCTCGAATCGCTTGATTCACATGTACGTTGCCTTGGTAATCACGTATGTTCGCCTCAAACAATATCTTTTTCAGGTGACCGCTATCATCGGTAATGAAATCACAGTACTCCTTAAGCGATACCGTGAGGATTGCGCTTGAGCTATCGGGACAAAGCGGCTCTTTTGTCCCTTTCAGGGTCATGGTCTCATCGGGCACTTCCTCAATGAGTTCGAAAAATTCAGGAGCAGTAATAAAATCAACATCTACCACTGTGTTTTTAGATGGAATGATGCGTTCGACAAGTTCCTCAAGTTCTCCAGCTTGTTTCTCTAGGTTGTTGTGAATTTGAGTGGCCAATGAAACTGCCCAAAAATGAATATAGACCTGCAGGCGTTTTTTTTATCGTTTGTTTAAGGATTGCTCGAATTAAAATAAAGAGATCGATAACGTCTTCGCGATATCTTTCCCGATCAGGGTCTTCTGATTCTGTCAGGTTTGCAAACGAATCTTTCCAGTTTTGGATAATCACTTCTGAAAAGCTGGTTTGATTTTTCGCCTGAATAAAATGAATGTCCACCCTGCTTTTATTGTCCAACTCGAGCGAATCGGAATCCTCTCCATTGACCAGGATATCATTTACGAATACAAAGATGCCGTCATAGCCGCCATCGCCTCCGCCGTCAGTCAACCCTCTGGCGATATCGTCATCATCAAGCAGATACTGGGTCAAAATTTGTTGAGCAGCGACGTGTTCGAAAGCTTCACTGGGACTCATTCCATCGTCTATGCGATGCCGCTCACTTTCGATGAAATCTATAATAGAAGATTGCGTGATGTTGAGGCTTTTGCTCATTTTTGCTCCTTCATCATTTGCGGAAACTTGCTCTTACGCTTTTGGAATAAGTTTTTCATTGTTGCTTTCGAGGCGGCCTGCTAATCGTGCATCGCTCATGGTGTCATCATCGGTGCAGTCGAACGTCGCAAGCCAATGGGTCAGCTCATCGCGCCTTTCCGTCGTCGGCTTGTCCTTCAGCTCCTCCAGCTTGTCAGTCAGGCGGACGAAAGCCCACTCCACCATGTTTCCCTGGGTGCGAAGCCTGGGACCTGTTTCTTCATCCTTCTCGGGCGTCAGGTTGGCCGCTCCCGCTATGGCGAACAGGTAGTGCATCGCCTGGTTGGGGCTTCCGAAATAATGCCGCGTCAAGGCTGTTAGGGTGACGCCCAGCGCCTCGCAGAGGGCTTCCATCTGCTTTGCGCGTGGTATGCGCTTTCCTTGCTCGTAGCTTCGCAGGGTGAACAGGCTCAGCCCCGCCTTCTCGGCGATCTCCTCCTGGTTGAGGCTGCGGATACGGCGCATGTCCTTGAGGGCGGCGGCGAAGCTTTCGCTCATCCAACGCTGCCCCGATTCGGGCTTATTAGAATCGTAGTCGGGGTAGGCGGCGGGGTAGTCCCGCTTGCTGAAATGGTCGTGGAACTCGTCCTTCCACAGCTCGTAGTCGCCCCGGAACGCCCCCTCGTTTTTACACATCGCCTCGTACGCCTTCGCCCATCTTCCTATGCCTTGGATGAAGAAGTCCATCGTAGGGGCGATATAGGCGAAATCGTCGTTGTAGCCGAACTCGAAGCCGTAGATGTCGGCCAGCTCCACGGTCATGAGGAAGAGTTCGTTGTGGTCGGCAGCGGGGTCGAACGGAATCAGGGCCTCCGGCATGACTTCCAGCGCCGCCGCCAGGCTCCGGACCTGCTCGGGCTTCGGCATGCGCCTTGCGAGCTCGTAGTTGCGCACGGTGGACTCGTCGATGCCCGCCGCCTGCGCGCCCTCTCTTTGGGTGAGTCCCCGCAGCGACCTCAGCTTCTCGGCGAGGCGATATTCCTCGCGCCCCCTCGGGAGGAGCGGGTTTCTCATCTCCATCGAATCCCCGCTTCGGATGTCCGATAAAACGCCAGAATGGCGCGAACCCACTAATACATTTTTAGTTTACATCAACAGTGCGTTAGCGTCTTGCTATACAGTGCGTAAATGTGCTACTAAAGGACGGGAGGTTAACGGCGGTGGAGATGATAAACGCGAACGAGGGCACCGACCTGATGGGGGGGGGGTTCTTGAAGGCGGCGGCCTATAAGATCATTAGGCAGCTCAACGCCGAGTTCAAGGAAGGCGGTTGCAGGACGATCCATGGCAGGGTGAGCCGAGAGTATTTCGAGAGGGCGACTTCGGAATGCTCGACCGAGCCGAGAAGAGGCAGATAGCATGTCGGTGGGCAAGTAGAAGAACGGGACGTATGAATCCGCCCCAGATTGGTTGACACTTGCAATTCCGTTTTCCGATAAGATTCCGGAAAGGATGAAAGGTGGAGATCATGGTCGGTACGCCCAAGTACAAACCGGAGTTCAAGCAGTAGGCTGTGGAGCTGTATATAAAATCCGACGCCACCTATGCGGAGGTAGCGCTCAGGCTAGGGGTCGACCCCGGCTCGCCTTCCAGCTGGGTGAAGCAGGCGGACCGGAGGGCCGAAGGCGATCCCAAATCGCAGAACCCGTTCCAGACGGCAGGGGACCTGCGCAGGCTAAGAAGGGAGAACGGGCGGCTTAAACGCGAGAACGAGATCCTTTTGAAGGCCAGCGCCTTCTTCGCGAGTAAGACTCCGTGAAGAGAGCTAAGTTTGAGTTCATCGCGGTGCTCGGCTGCCGGTGCTCGGTGTCTGGAGCCGTGGTCGGCGCTGAAGGTCACAAGGCAGGGCTGCTACGCGCACCGCAGGTCGGCCGCCTCCGAGCATGCGCGTCGTGACATGACGCGGAGCTCGCGGCGAAGATACTTGAAGTTTACGAGGCCGGCCGTTGCATCTGCGGCTCGCCGAAGGTCTTCCAGGTCCTGAAGCGCGACAGCGAGTGCGTCTCGCGAAAGCGCGTGGCCAGGATAATGCGGGGGAACGGCTGGCACGGCGTGACCAGGCGCTGCACGAAGGATCCCGAGAAGGAAAAGCGCGCCTCCGAGGGCGAATCGGCCCCCGACCCGGTGAAGCGCGATTTCAGTGCAGACGGCCCGGACAGGGCGCGGTTCGTCGACATCACGTCAGGACCCATCAGGGCCGGCTGTACCTGGCGGTTGTGATGGACGTGCGGTCGCGCAAGGTCGTGGGTCGGCCCATGGCCCCCGGGATGACCGCGGAACCGGCCGACGACGCGCTCAAGATGGCGATAGCGCACAGGGGCCCGGAGAGGGGCCGCCTCCATCATTCGGACCACGGGAGCCGATATGTGTCGCCGCTCATCGGCAAGACCATGGGGGAGGGCGGCATCATGCCGTTCGTGGGGTCGGTTTCGAGCCCGTGGGACAACGCTGTGACGGAATCCCGGATGGGGACCATGAAGGCGGAATGCGTGCACGCGCGCACCTTCTCAGGCAGAGAGGAGGTCGCGCTCGAGATATTCGAGTACCTAGAGTGCTTCTACGACAGGATCAGAATTCACTCCGCGCTTGGCCGGCTCAGCCCCGAGGAGTTCGAGAAAAAGCAGATGGAAGAGAGCCGCTCGAAGGCGGCTTAGTACCTGTCAACGAAATCGGGGCAGATTCTAGCAGTAGCGAGCTTTCGTACTTTACGAACTTCCTTCCGTCCAATCTGCATCGAACGTGGATTGGCGTGAATCATTACAGCGCATCTGGTTATGGTAACGATTGGAATGCAATCGTTTTGCATATCTCCGTCTGCAGGACTTTGCAGCAGATTGACAACACGTTCTTGGGGACACGACAAGTTTCGGCGCACTTTGGTGTTGGAGATGGTCAGATCCACTGGTATATTGTGCTCAATCATGCTGCGTGGGCGGTCGGTCACTGGGAATGGAATATGCATACGGTGTCCATCGAACATGTGGGGATGAATTCGGCCAGCACGTCTACTATGGATATGAGCGTCCAGCTCATGACTGCCCTTGCGCGTCAGAAGGGGTGGAAACAGTTTGTGGTGGGCGGCAACGTTGGCATTCATAGGTGGTACTGTGCCACAGCCTACCCGGGAGACCTTAATGTTCGCTATATTGTTTCGAAGGCGAATGAGTATCTGGGAAATGGTTTTACGTACTACGAGGTTCCTTCGGGATGGGCGAGGCCGACCTCTCAACATGCTCCCCGCAGGGCGTTGCGGCTTCTTTGGCGCAGGCTCTGTCACTAATCTCAAACGAATAGCATTTCAGGAAAGGGCCTCCGCGTTACGGAGGTCTTTTCCTGTGCTGTGACCTAAAATGTGATGGTATTATTGTGTTGATTTAGATACTTTTATTTTTGGGTGATATTGGTGAGGCCTGTAACTTCTATCGGAAAGGTCGTCCTGGGTGCATGCGTTGCCCTTGTTTTGGCTATGCCGTTGTATGTCTGCTTGCCAGCATATGCTGAAGATTCCGGTGCTTCGTCGGTTGATGCTATCGATGGAGCCTTCGATACTGCTGAGGAGTTGCCTGGGGTATCTGACGAGGACTTGGAAAAGGTCATCTTCCTTTCTGCACAGGCACATATGGCTGGAGTTGGCTGGATTGATCCCGTGATTTAGGTGATTTGCATGAACACGACAGAAGCAGCAGAAAAATGGAATACCACTCGCGACGTTGTTGCACGATGGTGCAAAGACGGCAAGGTTCCTGGCGCAGAAAAACCCAAATTTAGATGGGTAATTCCAGATGATGCTAGCCGTCCAATTGACAAGAAACTTCAAAGGGAGTTCGTCTGGCAGATCCTCCAAACAAAGAACGATAGCGTATTTCGCCTTGATTTTACCGAATGGGGCATTGATCGAAAGTTGATTGCCAGATACTTCGCCTGTATGACGCCTCTTCTCTTTGAGGTCGATGAAAGCGAAAATCCTGAGAACATTCGTGTTACCAAGCACGGATTTGCACTGATTGGACGAGATGGCGTGGGTCAAGCTATGACCTGTCCGAATGTTATTGCGGTAACGGCAGAGACGGCAGGCACATTTCTCGGCTCCTTTTCAGGGGCGGCAACCAAGCAGTGCTACGGAATTTAAGGAAAAAGTACGGGGCGTTAAATCTCTGATAAATACAACGTATGGAAGGCTGAGTGCGAGGATCGTTGGCATACTGAGTGCGAGAATCGTTGGCATACGCTGAAAACCAACGAAGAGGAGCTTAATTGCATCTTCGCTGAAATCTATGATACGCAAGCGGCGGAACGAACTCGCTCAGCGGCGATATTGAAAGTGCGAAACGGGTGTTACGTGGAGCGCGCAATACTCATCAGCCCAGCCATCCGAAGTTTTGAGCGTGAATGCGTCAGCACACGTCGTAGCCGCTAGCTATATTACCTGTGAGTTCAATCTTGATTGCCTGCATGGAGTACGGCTGGCTGGGTTGGACGTCTAATGGAGCCACCGCTGGCACAACAAGTTGCGGCCTGCGAGTTGAGGGCGTTCAGGTAATTGTGTGTGGCAAGGGGGCGGGTGCTCCTGGCAGCACGATAAACTCTGTGTTCACCAGTTAGCAGAGTCCGCTCTACATCGGTTCCAGAACCCGTGGCCGTACTACCAAGTGTCTAACAAGTCGATGAGCATTCCGCACTTGGGGCAGGGTATCTTCGGCTACCGTACCGAGTCTAAGACCCCCTACAACGCTACGCGCAACCAGTGTGTGAACGCCATAGTCACAACCGCCATGAGTTACGTGGGCAATACGCCATACGTGCGGGATTACTCGTGTGCCCCTGGCGTGGGCGTGGATTGTTCGGGTCTGGTCATGCAGGCCTTGTGCGCAATGGGTATGGACTTGAGCCCCATGAACCCGTGGGACCACTACTACACGCCGGGCCACGACCACTATGCGAACGACATTCGCAACAACGACCGGTTCACTCATGTGTCGTTTGAGTCAAGGCGGCCGGGCGACCTCATTATGACGAACGGGCACGTGTCCATCTACATTGGTGGAGATCGAATCATTGAGGCGAATTCTCCGGCGGTTGGCGTACGCGTTGCGAGCGTGTACGCGTCAACGCCCATCCTGGCGGTCGTGAGGCCGTTTCAGTAGGCCCTAATCCGCTTCTCGTAGATATGGAATGTCGCGGCGGATAGTTTCTCGGTAGATTTGGTCTGCCGTACACTTTTATGTATATTCAAGTAGCACAATGGTTTTCGGCAAGCTTATAGAATTGGAGATGGCGTGACCACGCAAAAGGTGCATCGTGTATCCGTCGCGATGTCGGTGTATAACCCGAGAGCTGAGTATTTTCGTGAGCAAGTAGACAGTATTCTTGGGCAGACGAGCGAGCCCGTTCTCGTCATGAGGAATGATGGGTCTCCGAACCTTGAAACGGTGGCGCTTTGCGACGAATATACAGACCGCGATAATGTCGTCGTGATCGATGGTGTGAATCTTGGTTTTGCAGCTGGTTTCCTCGCTGCACTGCGAGCATGTCCAGATACCGATTATTATGCGTTTAGTGACCAGGACGACTTCTGGCTCCCCGAAAAGCTATCGCGTGCGGTTGAAGAGCTCGACAAGGCGGGGGCTTTCGCAGATTCCGTGCCTGTGATGTATCACAGTGACTTCGTGTTCTGCGATCAGAATCTGAATGAGGTCGAAGACACTCCAAATCGCAGGCTGTCTTCCAGCTTGGAAAATGCTGTTGCTGAAGCCGCTATACCCGGGATGGTAATGGTTTTCAATCGCGCCATGAGGGAGCGATTGCTGTCTGTCGATCCCGATGGTATTGCGGGACATGATTGGTTATGCGCTCTCATCTCAAATGGGTATGGGAATACTATTTCGGATCCGAGGGTGTCCCTTAAATATCGGAGACACTCAGAGAATGTATCGGCTGGGAATATGGGAGCATTTCAGAGGCTCAGTTTCAGGATTAGAACGTTCTTGTTTGGGGAAACGCTCGGAAAAGTGCGTGTGATGATCAAGAGGGTTGCCACCGCATGTTCTGGGGAATTCAGCGCTCACAACCGTGAGTTAATTGACCTCTACAGTCGGCCCATTACCGTTCTCACCCAGTTGAGGAAGGCTTTCTGGCCTGTTCGCTATCGAGAAACCGTCGGTGATGAGCTGGCTTTTAGGTTACTGGTTCTTTTGGGTAGGATGTAGGAACGCCCTGGGATCACAATCGATCCCGGGGCGCTATATTAAGCAGTGCTGGGTTTGAAGCTTTTGAAAAGCAGCACCAAGCTGCCGGCCGAAAAGGCAAGAAGAGCGGCGATATAGGAGAACGTCGCCCCGTTCATTCCAAATAACGAGATAAGTAAGGGGCTCAGTATGCAGGAGAGGATGAAGCTGCTAAGGCTGAGAAGTAGCTGCCCTTTGAGTTGCCTGATAACGGTGAGCGCTGCCGAGAGAAACCATGAAAGCGCAACGAGGATGCTGCATACGATGAGTGGGTTGAGCAAATAGAGATGCGGGAGGATCGAGTCTCCAAATAGCAGGCGCATAACCGGTTTTCCAAGAAGGCCAAATCCGGCAAACGCGCAGACAGCAATAATAGCGATCGCTATGCTCACCTTCTTGATAATGTCGTAGAAGCGTTTGGAGTTCTTATCAAGATAGCATTGGGCGAGCGGGGCAGTAAGGGGAACAAATAGATAGTTTGCAGATACCTGCACAAGAGTTACTGGCATAGCTACGGACGTGTATATGCCGAGCTTCTCGCTTCCAAGCATGAATTCAAGTGCGTATCTGGGTACTTGCCCCATGGTGTTAAAGAAGAGGCCATAGGCCGCGATGGGAAGACAGGCAATAAGCAGACCTAGCACCCTTCCCAGATCCTCTTTTACATCACTGCTCGTTTTCTTCTGGTTTGAGAACGGTCGTGCGGTGGCTCGCTCGTAGATGCAGACAATAGCGGTAGAGCCAATGCTGAGTCCGCAAATTGCAAACAGGAGGTCATTGGTTGCCAAGAGGATTCCGCAGTATAGCGCGAGGTCCACAAGGGATTTAAGAATGTAAGCTTTCCCGATGTAGTCCATTCTGTTCGCACGTTGAAGTATCCCCTGATAAACGTCAGAGACGGCCTCGGAAATCTTGAACACCATGTAGGCGATGATGCACAGGGATGTGTAACCGTCGTAAGGGTTAATTCCGGTAAACACAATGCATGCTAAAAGCGAGATTCCCGACGTGATGGCTCTCGAAAGAATGTACTGGTTATCAGAGTAGTCTCCCTTCAGGTCGGAGACCTGATAATTGCGCATCGTATAGGTGGCAATCGCGTTTAGGGAGTTGCCAATGGACATTGCAAGTGAAAAGGTTCCTGCCGGTCCATAGCCAAGGACTCGAACAACGATGTAGCTAAGGGCCCATTGTGCGATGAGGTAGACAAAGTTGCCGATTGAGTTCCATGCAATGTTTTCGCCGATGCTAAGTTCTTTGGCTCTATTCACCCTTTTTGCACTTCCTGTCCTGTTCGTTCATCCACATCGTGAGGACGACGCGATGGATAACCCAGTAGATGGACATGGGAAGGTGCTCGTAGGCAAAGCGCTGGGCCCGGAAAACGAAGGTTCGGCGGACGGTCAGCTTGTCGGCGTCTGTCCAAGGGGTGAGGGCCAGATACTTATCAAAAAGCGCGTTTTGGGGATGGATGCTGTTGTGTTCCCACGGGCGACCGGTCTGAGCGCTCATGCAGTGATTGATGAGCGGGCCCCCGTTATCAAGAATGGAGGTAACGGTTTCTTTGGGGAAATATAGCTTGTCGTCAAGATGATAGATCTTGTAAACATAGTCGACTCCGTAGATGTAGAAGCAGCTATTGAAGTTGTACGTTGGACTGATGTACTCGATCTTATCGCGGAAGAGGACGTTTACGATGTCCTGGTCTACGACAAAGTATTTGTTTCTCACATGGGTCAGGTGGTCGATAATCTTTTCGGTGCAGCCATAGGCGTTCCAGTTTGGTTGGCTGATGAGCATGACTCCGCAGTTGAAGTAGTAATCCTCACGAGGGATATCAATACAGCGTTTGTATTCGGTGAGAACGCAGTCCCATGTGGCGGCGCAAATAGAATCGCCAAGGTCCATCTCGATTAGTTCGTCAAGAGGGCCGTTGATGATGGTGTCGCCATCAATTTGGAGGACTCGGTCGGTGGGAAGATCGAGCGTGGAGGCTGCGAATAGCTTGTAGTACGTGGTGTAGGTTCCACGCCAAGGTTCGACTTTCAGTTGGATGAGCATATTCCTAATGCTCGTAGGGTCAACGGGAATAAGATTGCGTCCATACTTCTCCGCAATGCCCCTAATTCTTGCAAGGTTCTCTTTAGAGATGCCGTCATCAAGGAGGTAGACGTTTATCTGATCAAGGTGGGCGTTATTCATGCAGAGTGATTCTATTGAGACGCCCGTAACCATCGCGTAGTTGTTGTCGGATTGATACAAGACGTTTAGAATCTTGGGCTGCGCCATGAGACCTCCATTGCACCTTACGTTTGGACGAACTGCTTTTTAATTCGATAATGATACCGTTTGTCTTGCCAAGGAGGGCTTTGTTCATGTTAAGCGCATGATGTCCTGCTCGGTCTGAGGTGCTCTTGTGGTTGATGTTTAATGGGGATGGCCACCCTGCGGTAAACTAGGCTAGTTGAACCTGAGGCCCTTTGAAGATGCGATTAGAAGGATGTTGCTTTGATAACAGCCGATTCGTCAATTAAGCTGAGTGTGATTGTTCCTTGTTACAAGGTGGAGAAGTACCTCCCGGCATGTCTCGACTCCCTTATTAACCAGACGCTAGATGATATTGAAATCATCTGTATCAACGACGGTTCGCCGGACGGCTGCATCGATATCCTCCGTTCCTATGAGGCTGCAAATCCTGGAAAAGTTGTCGTTATTGATAAGAAGAACGAGGGCGTGTGGCGCGGTCGTTTTGATGGTATTCGAATTGCCAGGGGTGAGTACATCGGATTCGTAGACAGTGACGACACGGTTGCTCCTAATTTCGCTGAGATTCTTTATCGTTCAGCGAAGGAGAACGATGCCGATATTTCAGTGTGTGGCTTTAAGCGGATTGATCTCGACACCAATAAGGTTCTGTCGGTTGAGATGTGCAGTCCCCGCGAGGACTTCGTTATTAGCGAGGAACCGGGTCGACTCATTGAGCTTAACGGAGCTCCTTGGAATAAGGCGTTCCGGTCAAGCATTCTCAAGTCCATGAACGACCTTGAGGAGCCGCCGACTGTATTAGATGACTTGGCTTTCCACTTGCTCGTATATCTCGAGGCTCGCGGCAAGGTCGTTTTCTCCGATGTGCCGCTGATCAACTATATGGTGCGCGCAGATTCGATTATTAACACTGTTCGCAAAGAACAGGTAGATTCGATTTATCGCACTTTCGACTTCATACGTTCCTTGTACCTTGAACGCGGCGTTTCAGAGGACATGCTTAAGGCCTTAGACGGTATGGCGTTCCTTCATCTGGGTGTCTCTCTGTTGTTTAGGTTGTTCAACGATCCGACCTGCGATGTTTCTGCCTACATTTCGAGGTGCACTTCATTCTTGGATGACAAGTTCTCGACGTGGCGCAATTCGAACTGCATGTCTCTTTCGTATGCCCTTAAGCAAAAAGGCCCGTTCATCAAGCTTTGGATTGCACGCCTGTTCTATAAAGCGCACCTCATGAGGCCGTTTTTGTCTGCCTATCGCTTTGCGATTACCAAACTGAGGATCGACATCAAGTGGTAGTACGCAATTTCTCGCCACTGTCTGAAAGGCATTTGTCTCATGTCCAATAAGCGCCTTTTGGTGATTATTCCAGCCTACAATGAGGAAGAATCCATTTCTTCAACCGTTGACGAACTGACTTCGACGCTGCCTGGTGTCGATTACGTTGTAGTAAACGATGGTTCAAAGGACGGTACAGAGCGTATCTGCCTCGAGCATGGTTATAACTACGTGTCGTTGCCGGTTAATTCCGGCCTCACAGTCGGTTTCCAAACTGGCATGAAGTACGCACTTCGTAACGGCTATGATTACGCCCTTCAGTTTGATGCGGACGGCCAGCACAGGCCTGAGTATATTTCCAAGATGCTTGATCTCGCGGTTGCTGAAGACGTCGACATCGTTATTGGCTCACGCTTTGTAAACAAGTGCAAAGAGGTTTCTGCACGCATGCTCGGCTCGCGCATCATTACGGTTGCGATTAAGCTCACTACCGGCAAGCGAGTCGCAGATCCGACTTCTGGCATGCGCATGTTTAATAGGAAGATGATTGAGCGTTTTGCAAACGATGACTCCTTGAATCCGGAACCTGAGTCTATTTCTTACCTTATGAAGAAGGGCGCGAAGGTTCGTGAGGTCCAGGTTGAAATGCGCGAGAGGCAGGCGGGGGAGAGCTACTTGAATATTCCCAAATCGATTGCCTATATGGCGCGTGCTTGCATTTCCATACTCTTCGTTCAGTGGTTTAGGTGATTGAACAATGTCTATTGTGCTTAGGGCCGTCCTCCTGCTCGGGGCGCTTTTGGTTTTGTATTTTGTCATCAAGAAACTGAGGAAGGCGCAGATCGAGGTACTGGACTCCGTGTTCTGGCTTTTCTTTGTTTTTAGCTTTGTTGTGCTGGCCGCCTTTCCCCAGGTAGCCTTTTGGCTATCTTCTCTTCTGGGATTTGAGAGTCCGGCGAACTTCGTGTTCCTCTACGTGATCGTTTTGCTCCTGTATCGTGAGTTCAGCAATACGGTGAGCATCTCGAAGCTGCGTCGGAGGATTAATCAGCTTGTTGAGGAACAGGCGCTTCGAGGTTGATGTGATGGTCTGTTCCGTAGGAAGTAATTGAGAGTAGAGGTCACAACAGTGTCTATCCCTCGCGTTATTGCCGGTTTACTTTTTCTATTCATATTTGTGTCATTGCTCTATTCTTACTTTGGTTCAATTCCAGACCGATCCCAGCATCAAAAACATATTTATTCGGTTTGGCATAAAGCGAAGCCGCTTCTCTTTTTCTCAACGCTGTTCGCTATCGCAATGGAGGCTCTGACCTTGTGGGGCATGCGTTCTTCCAATCCACTTGTTATTGAGGACTGGAGTCGAAGGCGTGTGGCGATTTTTTTTGTGTTCGGGATTGTTGTTGCGATAATTGTGCGCTTGGCTTTTGTTCGTCTCGTTCCGGTCCTAAGAAATCAGCTGTCTAAATCAGACAATCGTCGCGATCGAGTACGCGTTGTGATTCTCCTGGCTGCAAGCTTCTTGATGTTGCTTGGACTGGGAATTCTCTACGTTGTTGTGGGGCACGCGTCTTCCCTAATCTATCTTTCGGCGTGCGTTGTCGTTGTTGTTGTGTTCGTGGTGATGTTACTTCAATGGCGCTCCTTTACGCCTCTTGCTGGATTCCTTCTTATTTCATTTGCTATCGGCTCTTTTTTTGTTTTTTGCATTCCTCCATCCACGGGCTTTTCTTGGGATGACGGCATTCATTTTGATCGAAGCTTGGGTATTTCTTACTTTGGCAGTGCGGAATTGTCTCCTGCTGAAGTGGAAATGGCGGTCATGCCGTGGAACAATACGACCGGTGAAATGAACTACTCCCTCCTCTATGAGTCTCTTCCTAGACTTGATGAGCAATATTCTGACGCTGCCGATCTTGGTCAGATCGAAGAGGTGCACGGGTGGATTTCCCCTGTTTTCCATGCGGACCTCATTTCAATCTCAATGGTCGGTAACATTCCGAATGCGCTTGGCATCTGGATGGGTCGGCTGCTTCATCTTTCTTTGAGCGGCCTTGTGTTGGCGGGTAGATTGTTTAACCTGCTTACGTATATTGCTATTACGGGAACCGCGATTGCCATCGCCCCCTCGAAGAAATGGTGCTTTTCTAGTATTGGCCTTTTGCCCACCAACCTATTCTTGGCGGCAAGCTTTTCCTATGATCCATGGGTCATCTCATGTCTCATACTGTTCACATCACTTGCTTCCCGGTTGATTTCTTCTAATGTTCGGATTTCATTCAGTCGCTTGCTTCCTTGTCTGGTCGTCTTGGCTCTGGGCCTTGCATCGAAGGCCATTTATTTTCTACTCGCTGGCATATTACTTCTGGTGCCGAAAGGGCGGCTTGGAAATGCAGGTCAAAAACGCCGGTACTATGCTGCCCTGCTTGTGTTTACCTTGGCGATGATATTGTCGTTTGTGTTGCCTCTGCTGTTTACGTCCAGCGGTAACGCAGGCGATGTAAGGGGCGGTTCAGACGTCAGCTCGATTGGACAGATTAAGTACTTTTTCACTGACCCTCTCGGCTTTTTGGCGACGATCGGCTTTTTTGTTATTGGCTATCTTTCGCCTTTGGAAGCAGGCGGATATGCGGTGTATACGGCGTATCTCGGTTTTATTGAAACGATCGTCCCTTTTCTTTCCCTCGTGCCCCTATCGTGTATTGTGGCTACCGCGTTGTTTGACCCCGATTCCGAGAGCGGACCCTCATTCAGTGTGTTTGCAAGGTGCTATCTAGTTTTTATATTTCTCGCCTCTGTTGTGCTTGTGGCTACTGCGCTGTACGTGTCGTTTACTCCTGTTGGTTTCTGGACAGTAAATGGTTGCTCGCCGAGATATATCTTGCCTCTGCTTGCGCCTCTCATGTTGGGTGTCGGATCGAGCCGTGTTTCCGATACGCGCGTGCGTCTATTGCTGGCAAGGGGCGGTATGATGCTCACCGGCGCGACGGGTTTTGCCGTCTGTATGTTTGTGGTATTCCAGCTTTAGACACGAGTCTGTGTATTTGCTGGGCGAGGTGGCGCTATGTATGGATGACGGATGTGAGTATTTGGCCACGAGTATGCCGCCCGTCTTGCTTACAATAGTTTGACGCTCTCTGGACCTCAGGTTCATTTGGGATAAAGTCTATGTTTTGGAACTGTTTATTATTGGGCAGGTAAATATGTCGAAGATAGATACAGCAAAGACTCTGCTTGGGTTGGCAAAAAAGAATCCTGGTAGCTATGCGCGAGCAGCAAAGTACGCCGTTAAGTATGGTCTTGTTGGTCTGCGCGATCGTTTTCACGATGAGATTGTGATGGATGACGTTGCGCTTCCATCTGAGGGTCTTGAGCCGGGGAGCTCTACGGGGAGCGTTTGCTTCTCCATCGTGATGCCCGTCTATAACGTGGATATCAAATGGCTCGATTTGGCCATTCAATCGGTAGAGGCTCAAACGTACGATAACTGGGAGATTTGTATCGCTGACGATGCATCGACCGACCAGCGCGTGCGCGATTACTTGCAAAAGAAGGAATCCGAAAAGATCAAGGTTGTTTACCTGGAAGACAACCAAGGGATTTCGGGCGCAACAAATGCCGCCGCAGAGCTTGCCAAGGGCGATTTCATTGCCCTGATGGATAACGATGACGTCATTCATCCGGCTGCATTGGCCGACTTGTTCGTTGCGGCCACCGTGGAGCATGCTGATCTTATCTACACCGACAATGATGTGGTGGACGAAGATGGCAATCGACTCGCCGTACTTCATAAGCCCGACTGGTCGCCTGACCTCATGCTTTCTCAGATGTACGTGGGGCATTTGGTTGCCTTCAGTCGTTCTCTGTTCGAGTCGGTGGGTGGCTTTCGTTCTGAGTTCGACGGCAGTCAGGATTACGACCTGTTCCTTCGCATGTCGGCTGCTGCTAAGCGCATCTCCCACGTTGCGAAGTCGTTGTATTCTTGGCGTGCCATCGCTTCCTCTACGGCATCGAACCCTGATGCCAAGCCGTATTCTCAGTTCGCGGGGCAGAAAGCAATCCAAAGCTATCTCGACAGCTTGTACGGTAAAGACGAGTGTCGAGTAGATGAGACTGACAACCTGTTCGTCTATGACGTGAGGTATCCGGTCGCTGCGGGCACGCTGGCCTCGATTGTGATCCCCACAAAAGACCATGCGGACGATCTGAAGGTTGCTATCGACAGCATCTTCGCAAAGACCGAGTATCCTAACTTTGAGATTATCGTGTTGGATAATAATTCGTCCGATGCTGAGACCTTTGCGTATTTTGATACAGTTGTTTCCGAGCATGAGAACGTCAGGGTTGTAACCTCTGCCTACCCTTTCAACTGGTCCAAGCTAAACAACCAGGGGATTTCTGAGGCGAAGGGCGATGTCTTCATTTTCTTGAACAATGATGTTGAGGTACTCGAGGGTTCCTGGCTTACCCGACTTGTTGAAAACGCACTGCGACCTGAAATTGGAGTCGCCGGAGCCTTGCTTACCTATCCCGATGGCACTATTCAGCATGCTGGCGTTGTGGTCGGAATGGGCGGCTGGGCCGATCATGTCTACAAGGCAATGCCTGCGGTGCACAACGGAAATCCGTTCATTTCTCCCATGGTGACAAGGAATGTTTCTGCTGTTACGGGCGCCTGCATGGCCATCTCCCGTTCCTGCTTGGAAGAGATTGGGCTGTTTGATGAGGATTTCATTGTTTGTGGTAGCGACGTTGAGCTGTGCCTCCGTGCAATGAAGTATGGTAAACGCAATGTGTATCTTCCGGGCGTGAGGCTCACCCATTACGAGTCGAAGACACGTGATGCCAAGGATATCCCTGCTATTGACTTTAAGCTATCGGAGGCTATGTATCGGCCTTACGTTGCTGCTGGAGATCCGTATTACAACTCCAATTTGGACTACATGTCCTGTGCGCCAAGGGTGCTTTCGAACAAGGAGCGTCTGCAGAGAAGTGCTGGTGCGCGCATGGAGGTGTCAGTCCCCGAGATTCGACCGCTTCATTTCGTTAAAGCTGAGTCGGAACGCAGGCGCCTCAATCTTCTCGTTCCTTCCGTTAATCCTGAGGATATCTTCGGCGGCATCGCCACAGCTCTTAAGTTCTACGAACGGTTGCTTGCTGAAACTGGCATGGATGGCAGGATTATTGTGCTCGATGCCGTAACGCGTGCCGGTTCTGTATCCGAGCGCTTCGACGGCTATGAGCTATATGAACTTGCTTCCGAGGGAGATGCGCACTTCAGTATCGTGAACGCGTCTTCTCGTAATACCGCTGATATTCCCGTTGCGCGAGGCGATTGGTTCATTGCTACGTCCTGGTGGTCGGCTTACTGCTATCAGTCTGAATACGGTGTCCATTTCTCGCGCGGCGACCTTGAGATGAATCCGCTTATATACTTGATTCAAGATTATGAGCCTGGATTCTATGCCTGGTCTTCGAATTACCTTCTCGCGCGCTCTACATACACGAGCTCGACTCCCGTTGTTGCCGTGTTCAATTCCTCTGAGCTTAGGCAGTACTTCTTTGAGCGTGGTTTCCGCTTCGAGTCCGAGTTTTCTTTCGATCCGATGCTGAACGATAAGCTTAAGGAAAAGCTTGTCCAGCTTGATGGCAGGGCCGCGAAGCGTCGTCAGATTCTCGTATATGGTCGTCCTGGGACACCGCGCAATGCTTTCGAACTCGTTGTCGAGTCCTTGAGGGAGTTCGTTGAGACCTGTCCAGAAAGCCCTTTTTGGGAGTTCCTCTCTGCCGGTGAGCAGCATCCCCCTGTGCCGTTGGCCAACGGCAGGTATCTTGTTTCTGTGGGCAAACAGTCTCTCGAAGGATATGCGAGCTTGCTGGCTGAGTCCTATGCGGGCATTTCCCTGATGGCCTCGCCCCATCCGAGCTATCCTCCGTTGGAAATGGCTTCTTTCGGCGTTAAGGTCATTACGAATACGTTTGTCGGGAAGGATCTCGCGAGTTTCGGTGACTCCGTCGTTTCTGTAAGCAATGTTACGCCGCATGGAATCGGCTGTGAGCTTGCCCGAATTTGCGAAGGATACTCCGCCGAAGTGTCGTGTGGCTGCGTGAACGCTCACTATCTTTCCGATGAGGACCTGTTCCCATTTCTGACCGATATGGTTGAATCACTTGGCCTGTAGCCATGTCCCGGAGAGCGTCAGGGGGGCTCATGATGAACAAACAAGAGGGACTAGTTGCCGCATGGTACGTTCCCACCCCGACTATGGGCGGCGGCGGATTTCGAACCATTCTTCAAAATGCCTCCGCGCTCTCATGCCGTGGATATCGCAATGACTTTTATGTGATTCCTCCAGTAAATAAAGTTCTTGATCTTTTGTTCGTCGAGGAGTCATGTTTAGCGTGGTTTGGCATGGCTCCTGATCGTTGGCTCCTTGCAGGTGCTAATGAGGAAGATCGAACTCTTTCCATTGCGACGTCCTGGGACACTGTCGAGTATCTGGCTTCGAGTTCACATGGCGCTCCTGGCTTTTATTTCGTTCAGGATTATGAGCCTTGGTTCTTCTCCTTGGATAGCAACTTTCTTGCTGCGGAAAACACGTATCGCCACGGGCTTCGAGTTGTCACCATTGGCAAGTGGCTCGCGGGAAAAATAGACAGAGAATATGGCAGTGTGCTTGGATATACGGACTTTGGCGTTGGTCCGTCTTACTATTCAGAGAACCTCGGCTGCCGTGAAAACTCGAAGCCGGCTTCAGAGCACGCCGTATGCGCTATTTATCAGCCTGAAAAGGGACGACGCGTTGCTCCTCTGCTCGTGGAGGCAATTCGCGTTGCACTGGAGCTCGATCCATCGCTTACGTTTTATCTGTATGGCTCTGATGCCCCGGTGCCCATTTCCGATCATCGCGTGGTGTCGCTTGGCTTGATTTCTACCGATGAATGCCGCGAGCTCTACTGGCGTTGCAAATGCGGAGTATCGCTCAGTATCTCAAATCCCTCACGCATTCCTTTCGAAATGATGGCGTGCGGGCTTCCCGTCATCGATCTCTACCGGGAGAACAACCTATTTGATTTTAGGGACGGTAGTCTTCTGCTTGCGCGTTCGGATGCAGCTTCCTTGGCAACGGCGATCGTGTCGCTGGCTGCAGATAGGGAGAAACAGGATAGTCTGCGCAAGGGAGGTCTTGATCTTGTTGCCGAGCGAACGGTTGCTTTAGAGTCTGATTGCTTTGCGAACTTGGTCTGTTCTGATCTGGGCGCGGGTGGTTTTGATGGCGCCTCAATCCGTCAGACTTATACTTGCGCACCCGTTGAGGCATCTGACGAGGCTCTTGCTGTCGAGCGTCGCCTTGTCGAAGAGTCGCACCGCTCGCGTGCGGAAGCGTGTGTACCTGTTATTCGGCCTGACTCTGGCATTTGCGTTAGCTTTACATCATTTGAGCCCGCTGGCGATGCGCGTTTAGCTGTTTGGTCCATGGGGGATCAGTCGGATCTTCAGTGGTTTCAGATGGATGGGTCTGATGCGGATTTCCAGGTGCTTGTTGACCGGGAAGATGGCTGGGACGTCGGATGTCGAACCTACAACTTTCATTTCTACATCAACGCAAGCAAGGGTGAGCCCGTGTTTGCCGGTAGCGCTGTTGTCCCGCTGTCTCCTGATGTGTCTGTGGGGAAGGTCGAAGCTGCTGTTCCAATCTTGGGGGGAGAGGTGCGAATCGCGGAAGCGCCTATCACGAACCTCGTCTGCGGTGAGCCCGTTTCCGATATCGATGATACTGATAGCGGGGCTAGGGAGACGTTTCCTCGAAGGCTTAAGGCATGGGTGGATCGCTGCATAAAGGGCGGGGTTGCGTAGAGTCGGGAAGTAGATCGACGGACGGGCGTGCTCGACATTGCACCTCGTCCTACTTTTGTGCAGCTTCGCAGCCCGCGTGCCCTCTCGCGTATACTAGTACCAACTGTGTACGCCCAACTTTGGAGGTCCAATCTATGAAGGGCATCATCCTCGCGGGCGGCTCGGGCACGCGCCTGTACCCGCTCACGCTCGTCACCAGCAAGCAGCTGCTGCCGGTCTACGACAAGCCGATGATCTACTACCCGCTGTCCACGCTCATGCTGGCGGGCATCAAGGACATCCTGGTCATCTCCACGCCGACCGACCTGCCTAACTTCGAGCGCCTACTCGGGGACGGTTCCCGCTTCGGCGTGAACCTCTCCTACGCCGAGCAGCCCTCGCCGGACGGCCTGGCGCAGGCCTTCACCATCGGCGAGGAGTTCATCGCCGGCGAGCCGTGCGCCCTCGTCCTCGGCGACAACATCTTCTACGGCAACGGCCTGTCGCGCCACCTGACGCGCGCCGTCCAGAACGCCGAGTCGGGCCGCGCCACGGTCTTCGGCTACCACGTGGACGACCCCGAGCGCTTCGGCGTCGTGGAGTTCGATGCGCAGGGGAGGGCCGTCTCCATCGAGGAGAAGCCCGCCGAGCCCAAGAGCTCCTATGCCGTCACCGGCCTGTACTTCTACCCGGGCGACGTGGCCGCCAAGGCCCATAAGGTCCAGCCCTCCGCCCGCGGCGAGCTGGAGATCACCACGCTCAACCAGATGTACCTGGAGGAGGGGACGCTCTCCGTCGTCACCCTGGGCCGCGGCTACGCGTGGCTGGACACCGGCACCATGGAGAGCCTGCACGAGGCCGCGGAGTTCGTCCGCGCCGTGGAGCACTCCCAGGACCTGCCGGTCTCGGTCCCCGAGGAGATCGCCTGGGAGAACGGCTGGATCACCACCGCCGAGCTTGAGGAGGCCGCGACGGCCTACGGCAAGTCGGTCTACGGCCAGCACCTGAAGAAGGTCGCCGCCGGCGAGATCGTCAACAGCCCGCGCGAGTACTAATTGCCCGGTGAAAGGGGGCGAGAGATGATCGACATTCTGGAGCGCGATGGCCTCTCCGTCGAGCTGCTCTCATCCCTTTCTTATAAAAGCGAGCTAGGGATATCGCTTAAGAAGAACCTGCACTATTTTGATCGGGACCTCCTGCTTGATGAGCTCTTTCGAGCTAATGAGTGGTATCAAGGCCAATCGGCATTGGTTGACTTGCCTATAGACAGTCGAATTAAATCTCTTCAGTCTATCAAGCTTAAGTTAGACCGTTATTGGCCCGATCATCAAGTGCGTAAAGTCTTTAATGACCTTCTCGGCTTTCGATCCATTGTTGATTCTTATGAATCCGTTCTTGCGTTAAGCGGTTCTGATTTTAAAGTTGTTGATCTATCTGCTGGAAAAGCCATAGACGACGGTTATCGTGGCGTTCATCTCTATTATGTGCGTGAAGCTCGCTGCTATCCGATAGAGCTTCAGTACAATACTTTCTTTGATAGGCAGTTAAACAACTGGCTTCACAAGTATTTGTATAAGAAGACCGCTGATTCGAAGATTGGTGCCTTCTTGCGAATGCGCTACGAGGCCGGTTTGATTCATGATGAAGCTGAGTTCAGAAGGGAGTTGGCTGATGCGCTATCTGGTTGCTAAGTGGTTTTCTAAGCAAGGTTCGCTGGTAATGGCCGTTAAACCAGGCAAGGAGCTTGTTGAGATGATGCGAAGGGTACAGGGTCGTTTTGGCACGTCTGACCTTCAGCTCGTTACCATCAGTCGTCCTTCTGCATACGGCGAGTACGAACCGTTTGAGTTTGTTCATTCCGAAGAGCAGCTTGTGGAACGCCTTGAGCAGCAGGCTGCGTAAATAAGGAGAATAATGTCTGAGATTTTTGAACCTAAGAACATCATCGTCACGGGCGGCTGCGGCTTCATCGGCAGCAACTTCGTGCACTACGTGGTGAACAACCACCCCGGGGTGCACGTGACCGTCCTGGACAAGCTGACCTACGCCGGCAACCCCGAGAACATCGCCGGGCTGCCCTCCGACCGCGTGGAGCTCGTCGTGGGCGACATCTGCGACGCCGAGCTGCTGGACAGGATCGTCCCGGGCCACGACGCCATCGTGCACTACGCCGCCGAGAGCCACAACGACAACTCCATCTCCGACCCGGAGCCGTTCCTGCGCACCAACGTCGAGGGCACCTTCCGCCTGCTGGAGGCCGTCCGCAAATACGGCATCCGCTACCACCACGTCTCCACCGACGAGGTCTACGGCGACCTGGCGCTCGACGACCCGGCCAGGTTCACCGAGGAGACGCCCTACAGGCCTTCGAGCCCCTACAGCTCGACCAAGGCGTCCTCCGATATGCTAGTGCGCGCCTGGACCCGCACCTACGGGCTGCGCACCACGATCTCCAACTGCTCCAACAACTACGGCCCCTACCAGCACGTGGAGAAGTTCATCCCGCGCCAGATCACGAACATCGTCGATGGCGTCCGCCCCAGGCTCTACGGGAAGGGCGAGAACGTCCGCGACTGGATCCACACCGAGGACCACTCCTCGGCCGTCTGGGACATCCTGACCAAGGGCCGCATGGGGGAGACCTACCTCATCGGCGCAGACGGCGAGAAGAACAACATCACCGTCCTGCGCATGATCCTGGAGGCGATGGGCCGCGACCCCGAGGACTTCGACTGGGTCGCCGACCGCCCCGGCCACGACCGCCGCTACGCCATCGACAGCACCAAGCTCCAGCGCGAGCTGGGCTGGAGGCCGGCCCACACCGACTTCGCCGAGGGGCTCAAGGCCACCATCGACTGGTACGTCGAGAACGAGTCCTGGTGGCGCCCGGCCAAGGAGGCCACCGAGGCCCGCTACCGCGCGCAGGGCCAGTAAGTTACCACACTGATCGAGGGCGCTGTCGCGAACTACTCGCGGCGGCGCCCGAGTACGCGAGACGCCTTCTCGGCCCGTGCACGGCGAGCTCCCTTGCGGACATGGGGATGATCCCGGGGGAGCTCGCCGCGCACGGGTCGGGACTTTGGAAAGGAACGGACCCTATGGCAGAATTTGAATTCGAGAAACAGCTCACCGTAACGGAGACCGGCATCCCCGGCCTCAAGGTGGTGGACCTCCCCGTCCACGGCGACAACCGCGGCTGGTTCAAGGAGAACTGGCAGCGCGAGAAGATGGTGGCCGCGGGCATCCCCGACCTGCGATTCGTGCAGAACAACATCTCCTTCAACGACAACAAGGGCGTCACGCGCGGCATCCACGCCGAGCCCTGGGACAAGTTCATCTCCGTGGCCACCGGCTCGGTCTTCGGCGCGTGGGTGGACCTCCGCCCCGGCGCGGGCTTCGGCAAGGTCTTCACCTGCACGCTGGACCCCTCGCGCGCCATCTTCGTGCCGCGCGGCGTGGGCAACTCCTACCAGGCCCTGGAGGACGGCACGGCCTACACCTACCTGGTGGACGCTCACTGGTCGCTCGAGCTCAAGAAGACCTACACCTTCGTGAACCTGGCCGACCCCGAGCTCGCCATCCAGTGGCCCATCCCTCTGGAGGAGTGCGAGCTCTCCGAGGCCGACAGGGCGCACCCGATGCTCGCCGACGCCCTGCCCATGGCCCCGCGCCGCACGCTCGTGACCGGCTGCAACGGCCAGCTGGGCCGCGCCGTGCGCGCCATGGCCGAGGAGCGCGGCCTTAACGGCTCCTTCGACTACTGCGACATCGACACCTTCGACATGTCCGACCCGGCGGCCTACGGCAAGTTCGACTGGTCGCTCTACGGCACCGTCATCAACTGCGGCGCCTACACCGCGGTGGACAGGGCGGAGACCCCCGAGGGCCGCAAGGCGTGCTGGGCCGCCAACGCCGCGGGACCGGCGCTGCTCGCCCGCACGTGCGCCGAGCACGGCATCGCGCTCGTGCACGTGAGCTCGGACTACGTGTTCGACGGCACCGCGGAGCTGCACTCCGAGGACGAGGCGCTCTCGCCCCTCTCCGTCTACGGCCAGTCCAAGGCCGCCGGTGACCTCGCCGTCGAGTCCTGCCCCGCGCACTACATCCTGCGCTCCAGCTGGGTCATTGGCCGCGGCCACAACTTCGTGAAGACCATGCGCGCTCTCTCCGACCGCTGCGCCGACGCCGGGGACGCCCTCGAGCGGGTCACCGTGGTGGACGACCAGGTGGGCCGCCTCACCTTCACCGAGACCATGGCCGGCGCCATCTTCCATCTGCTCGGCTACCGCGAGGGCGACATGGAGCCCACGGCCCCGGCGCCCTACGGCCTGTACAACTGCACCAACTCCGGCGACGCCGCCAGCTGGGCCAAGATCGCCGCGGCGGTGTTCGATCGCGCCAACGGCAACGGCGGCAGGGTGGTGCCGGTCTCCACGGCGGATTATTACGCCAACGCCGCCGGCCCCATCGCCCCGCGCCCGGAGCACTCCGCGCTGGACCTCTCCAAGCTCGATGCCACGGGCTTTGCGCCCGCAGACTGGCACGAGGAACTCGACGTGTATATGGACGAGTTGTTGGCTGAGTAAGCTGTTTCTCATTCTTGTTAAGCTTGCTTGCACGTTTAACCTTCGGGAGTACGCTATTCCTGTAGTGTCGTTAATAGCTTACAAGGCATGCTTTAGATTTCTGCTAAAAGGGGAGGGTGCCCAATAGAGCACCCTCCCCTTTGCGTGTGGAATATGTTGGAGCGGCCTAACCTGATCGCGCAAAAAGCCTACTGCCAGCCAGCAACTTCCTGGGCCGTGGGGGTGGTGCGTACGGCAAGCTCCGTCTGGGCATCCGTGGACGTGGTTACCGTAAACGTCAAGGTCTCCTCTTCCTGCGGGGCGAGCTGGACCTGTCCGCCGTATTGCCAGACCTGGCAATTACCGTACTTGGTCTCGGCATACGTAGTGCCGGCGCTGGACTGGATGTTTGAAATGGTTCCGTTGGCCGGCGCGTACAGCGTTACACCGTAGATCATGTTGCCGAGCGCCTTGAGCTCCGGGTTGTAGCCGGAGATGTAATGCGTAAGCGTCTGGGCCTCTTCGGTCGTGCAGTTGTTCTTTACGCGAACGGTAACGTCGTACGTCTTCGACCCGTCTGCATTTGCAGTGCCCTGGCCAACCTCGATATGGGAGCTTAGATACCAGCTCATCTTTGCCCAGGTGTTGTCATCAATATAGACGCCGAGCTCGGGAACGGTGCTATCTTGCGAGACAGCACCCTCGAGACCGAGTTTAGCGATCGCATTCTCTTCGTCTGCGTTTTCCATCCATACCATCACGCGGCCGGCTTTGGCGTCCTTGGCCACGGTTTCTATGAGGGCGGTAAGATCGACCTTGCCCAGATTGCTCATTACCTGCTTAGCAGCTGCGCCAGCAGCTTCTGCAAAGTATGGGTCTTGATCCGGAACGGCTTTTTCGAGGTACACGTTGTGGAGGAGAATTGTTGCGGCATTGGTGCCATCGATGGTGGAGCCATCGCTGAGCGTAACCCCGCCGGTGAGTGCAAGCAGGTGCTGCAGGAACACGGGATCGACCGCTATCGCTCCGTTGGCCACATCTCCCACGCGGTCCGCCCAGAGGTCGCGTACGTGCATTCCGGTAGAAGACCAATCGGGGTTCGTGGTGATGAGCTGGGGAATCTTGGTGTAGCCGTTGGGATACATCGTCTGTTCGACCTCGGTGGTGGGAAGTGTTCCCTCGCCACCGTTGAGCTTTGAAATGCCGGAGAATTCACCGAGCTCGATCTTGCCGTTCGTGACGGTGAGTAGACCGGTGGAGCCGGGGAAGCCGCCCGTGGCGCGCAGCTCGGAGTTGTTCTGGGCAACTACGACATACGTACGTGTTTGGCCATTTGCGCCGAGCATCTGCGGCAGGTACGGAGCGACTGCCGATGCGGCGTTTACGGTGTCGTTGAGGGTGGCTACGAGGGGCTTGGCTTTTTCAAGAGCTGTCTGTAGCTGGGCGATGTGCGCGTCGGGGAGAGCGCTCATCTCTTTCGCGGCCTTGTTTATAGATGGCTTGGAATTTGAGAGAACGGTGCACACGTTGGTTAGCAGGTTGATGTTGATGGACCCGTTTTCGGTAAAGAGGGTGTTGAGGCCCTGACCCTTGAGCGCCTCCGCAACGGGCGTGAGCGCGTCGTTTGCAGGCGTATCGAGCGTTGCCGAGATGGTCTGAACGGACTTCACATCGCTCCCGAGAACCGGAATAAAACTCGCGATATTCCAGAGTGCACTCGAGGTGGTCGAGTGCATGCGCCCGGCCGCGGCATCGATGTTCTGAGCAGCATCGAGCACGCCGTCCATGTTTCCGGTTTTTACGCTTTCTGAGGCACTTTGCGCGCTGGCAATAATGGAGTCTGCATCCGTTTTAACGTCCTTGACTTGCCTGAGGAGGACAGCTCCGGAGGCGCCGCAAGCGACGAGCAGAGCAACGACGATGCCCACGACGATGGGCCAGCGCTTCTTCCTGCGAATCCTTTTGCGCTCGAGTGGTTCTTCATCGTAGTGAAGATCAAGATACGGAAAGTGAGCGTATTGGGCGGTATCGCTGGGAGAATTATATGCTTCGAAAGCCCGGGGCGCCTCCTGTGCCTGCGGTATTGTCCCCGTGTCGTCAAGAGGCTTGAAGCGTTTGCCATGGTATTTCGTTGTTGTTCTCAGTATCGCTGGAATTGTGGTATTCGTTGCTGTTGGAGAAATGAGACCCCATGTGCCCTCCTATAGTTTTGTTCCAGTCCAATAGTATACGTGCGGGAGGGCTTCATGCAGCGTCTTCAATAGATGATGCATGAAATATTATGAATATCGTATCAGTAGCGCATCGAATGTTCGCCATGCTGAATATCGAGACGTTTATCCCAAGATGCGGTGCTTGATGCTAGAGAGAATGCCCCTAGTGTAGATTCGCTTGGCTTGGGCGTCCTCATCGCGCTTGATATCGAGACGCGGGTAGCCGCTCGTGTACTCTACGTTGGGGTTGGCGAGCACGTCTTGGCGCATGGCGGGGAAGCGGCGCCAGAGCTCGGCAAGGCCCGTGGCGCTTCCATAGATGGCGTTGAGGTTTGCGGCCGCTACGTAGGCGCTGCCGTGGGTGGTGGCGCGCGCATGAGGGGTGCCGAGGACGAGCTTGTCTTGCTGACGCAGGAGGAACGAGAGCTCCATTACCTCGGTTTGGAGGTTCCCGTATTCGTGGAGCTGACCGGCAATCGTTTCAAGATCGCTGCGCCGGATCATGAAGAGGTCGGGGCTTGCGGCCGAGAAGTTGCACGTTGCCTCTGCGAGGCCGTTGTAACCGCCGCCCATGTTGTCCGTGAAGTTGCGGTTGGGGGCAACGGGGGTTCCGTCCGCGAGGAGCACGGTGCCCGCTTGTGCGATGAGACCATCGGGGTAGAAAAGCTTGGGCGAGACAATGCCTACCTCGGCTCGGCAGAAGTAGGCCGCAGTGGTTGCGATGCAGCTCTCGTCGTCGAGTTCGATCATGTCGGTTGCGAAGGCGATGAGGTCTGTATCCAGGGTTTCGAGTGCCTCTCGCGTCGCCGCCCTGAGGCTCGCGGGGTTCAGGATGATGCTTGTATTCGAGATGCCGTGCGCATTACCAACAGATTTGAACAAGCGCGTCGTGTCTTGCGTGTTGTTGCTCAGAATGGCTAAGCCCACGCGTGGAGGGCGCGATGCCTTCTTGTAATCCACGTGGTACACGCAGGAATTATGGGTTTCTGAAACGTGAGTTTCAATGCCTCGGCGTGAGAAATGGTTCTCCAGCGCCGTGGCTCCGGCAAGAACGGCGTAGGGCTTGGACTCCATGACGCCGCCGTTGGTGGAGCCGGCGTGCACGCGCCAGTGGTAGAGGACCTCGGGAATGTGGCAGATGCAGCGGGCGTGCTCCACGGCCTTGAGGGAGAGGTCGTAGTCCTGAGCTCCGGAGACTTCGTCGGGCGACAGCTCCACGCGGTCGAGGATGTAGCGGTTCACCATGAGCATGTGCACCATGTAGTTGTGCGAGTAGAGTAGGTCACGGTTGAAGTCGGGCTTGAAGCGCGGGGCGTAGCCGGCGGCGTCGTCTTCCTCGAAGTTGTCCTCGTCGCAATAGAAGAGGTCCGCATCGGGGTGCTTGGCGGCGAAGGCCATGTAGCGCTCGAGCACGTAGGGGGAGAGCGTGTCGTCATGGTCGGCAAAGGCCACATAGTCGCCCGTGGCGGCGCGAATGCCTATGTTGGTATTGCCGGCGATGCCTAAGTTCTCGGGGAAGTCAATGGTCTTGATGCGCGGGTCCGCGTAGGTGGCCAGTACTTCCTGCATGCCCTCGTTGTCCGGGCTCGCATTTACCAGCACGAGCTCCCAGATCGTATAGGTCTGCGCGAGCACCGAGTCGATCATGTCGCGCAGGTAGGGCAGCGGCGTGTTGTAGAGCGGGCAGATGATGCTCACGAGCGGGTGGAAGTCTGCGGGAATGGAGCCTTCCGGCAGGGGCTGGGGCTTGGGATAGCTCGCGTACGCGCCGTCGATGCTGGGATTCACCATGTCGAGGTCGCGGCGGATACGCATGCGCTCGCGGCGCCTGCCCGTCATGGTATCGAGCGACATGTCCTGGTAGGTGAGGTTGAAGTTGGCGGTGAAGCCATCGGCCTTGACGGAGAGGACGGGGTTGGCTCCTTTGGCCTGGGGCTCCAGGATGAAGAATTCCGCGTGCGCGTTAAGGGGCGTACCGCTCTTGGCGGTAAGGGCAAAGTCCGCGGGGTTGGGCAGCGCGTTTCCGCAGCCCTTCAGCTCTGCCCGGTAGACAACCCGGTCTCCATCGGCCTCGAATACTTGGTCGATGGTTGCGGTGATGGACGAAGCGGCCATGTGGATATCCGATCTGCAAATGTGCCAGAAGAGCCGGGGCTTCGGTGTTAGTCCGCGGCGAGAGGTTTTGTGATTCGGGTCAAATGATAGCAAAAGGGAGAGTGTGCGGGGCTTCCTTGGTATCCTTGTTCAGATAAGAATGCAGCCCGGCGCTTAATGCACTTTGCCGTCGTGTCCCTGAAAGGTCGTCTTGCATGAAATCCGACGCTTCCGCGCTCGTTTCCGTCATCATTCCCGTGTGCAACGTGGAAAAGTATCTCGCCCAGTGCCTGGAGAGCATCTGCTCCCAAACGCACCGTGAGCTGGAGATCATCTGTTTGAACGATGGCTCGAAGGACGGCTCCCTAGCTATTCTTCGCGAGTTTGAGACGCGCGACCCGCGCGTGATCGTTGTTGACAAACCCAACGAGGGCTACGGCGCCACGTGCAACCGTGGCTTAGAGATGGCTCACGGCGCGTGGGTTTCCGTCATTGAGCCGGACGACTGGATCGACTCGGCCATGTACGAGCGCATGCTCGCGCGCGCGGCCATGGTGGATGGTCCCGTGGACATCGTCAAGTGCCCGTGGATCGACGTGCACGATTGGGACGACCCGGACATGCAGTACGAGCAGCAGTGCGTTCTGGCGCACCGCCTGCCCAACACCACGCGCCCCGTGACTCTGGTCGACCTGCCCATCATGGTGGAGCAACACCCGAGCATTTGGAGCGCCATCTACCGCCGCGACTTCTTGAACGAGTGCGGCATCCGCTTTGTCCCGTACCCGGGCGCTGGCTGGGCGGACAACCCGTTCCTCATCGAGGCGTTCTGCCAGGCCAAGGCCATCATGACGTTCGATGAGGCCTTCTACCACTACCGCTGTGACCTTCCCGGCGCTACGTACAACCACAAGAAGGACAGTGCCGTGGCCCTGCCCTTCGACCGCTGGTGTAACATGACGGACATCCTCGAGCGCCTGCACGTGACCGACCTCGGTATCCTCGAGGCGCACTATATGCGCGGCTTTAACTACATCCACGGCGCAATCGTGGACGATGGCTGGGAGAACCCCATCGTGCAGGACGGCACGCGCCGTGTGTTCTCGCGCATGGATACCGACATCGTGCTCGGGCATCCCAAGCTTTCACCTAAGCGCAAGCGCTTCTACCTGGAGCAGATGGGCATTACCGGCCGCCACGTGCCGGTGTGGCCGCGCGTGAAATACTTCGCAAGCGAGACGGCATTCTTCGTGCGAACCAACGGCGTTGGCGGCCTGGTGCGTAAAGTGGGCGGCTTTGTGAACGGCAAGCAGATTGCCCGCGCCCGTGCGAAGGAGAACGCAAAGGGGTAGGGGGTCCTGCTTTTGTTTTCATGAGCGAAGCCGACGAAGACGGTGAAGACGAAGGATATCCGGAGGCGCTGCGGCCCGGTGCGAGATTCTTCGACTGCGGTTTAACTGTTCGCAGGGACATGATGGAAATGGCCTGCAGGGCCCCCGACTCTCCTGATTGTGTGCAGCTCGCCGGGGCGAGAAATCGCGCAAGCGCCCCTGTGTTAACATATGTTCTTCGGCAAGGGCGGCATCTGCCGCTAACGTGCAATCAATAGGGAGGCGTCGTCGGTGTCCTCACAGACTCTTGCAACCGAAAAGGCCCCGCGTCCGTATAAGAAGGATCTGCTCATCCTCGAGCAGCTCGTCACCAAGGACTTCAAGCTCAAGTACCGTCGTAGTTTCCTCGGTGTGTTGTGGAGCGTTCTCAACCCATTGCTCATGATGGTCGTCATGTCCATCGTGTTCTCTTACATGTTTGGCAGCAACGTCCCCAACTTCCCACTCTACCTCATCGTGGGCAACGTCACGTTCTCGCTCATGAGCGACTCCACCAACGCAGCGCTTACGAGTATCATCAACGCCGCGCCGCTGCTGAAGAAGGTCAAGGTCAACCGGTATATCTTCCCGGTGCAGAAGGTCTTGTTCGCGCTCGTGAACTTTGCTTTCTCGCTCATCGCCGTGGCCATCGTCATGCTGTTCTTCCAGGTTATGCCCACGTGGCACTTCATCTGGCTGCCCCTGTGCCTGTTCTTGCTGATGCTCTTCTGCATCGGCGTGGGCATGGCCATCGGCGCGCTCTCCGTCTTCTTCCGCGACATCATCCACCTGTGGAGTGTCGTCATCATCGCGTGGACCTACCTCACGCCCATCTTCTGGGACCTCTCCCTGCTTATCGACAAGGGCGCCCCGCACTGGATCATCATGCTGGTGAAGATAAACCCCATGTACAACTACCTCGAGTTCATGCGTGATATTTTCCTGTGGCAGCAGAACCCCACGCCCACGGTGCTCCTTATGTGCATCGCGTGGGCCATCATCGCGCTCATCATCGGTATCTTCGTGTTCAAGAAGACCGAGCACAAGTTCATCCTCTACGTCTAAGGCGGCACCATGGCAGACGCTAACAACACCGAGTACGCCATCGAGGTCGACGACGTCACGATGGTCTTCAACATGGCCAGCGAGCAGCTCAACTCCCTCAAGGAGTACTTCATCAAGCTCGTGCGCCACGAGTTGTTCTTCAAGGAGTTCCATGCTCTGGAGCACGTGAGCTTTAAGGTTAATAAGGGCGAGGTCATCGGCCTGGTGGGAACCAACGGTTCCGGTAAGTCCACCATGCTCAAGATCATCGCCGGCGTGCTCGAGCCCACGAAGGGCACCGTGACGGTTCGTGGCAACATCGCGCCCCTCATCGAGCTGGGCGCTGGTTTCGACCTCGAGCTCACCGCGCGTGAGAACATTTTCCTCAACGGTGCGCTTTTGGGTTACTCCAAGCAGTTCATGAATGAGCACCTGGACGAGATCGTGGACTTCGCCGAGCTGCGCGACTTCCTCGACATGCCCATGAAGAATTACTCATCCGGTATGGTCGCGCGCATCGCGTTCGCCATCGCCACCGTGGTGGAGCCCGACATCCTCATCGTCGATGAGACGCTCTCCGTGGGCGACGTGTTTTTCCAGCAGAAGTGCGAGCGCCGCATCCAGAGCTTCATAGATTCCGGCAACGTGACCGTGCTGTTCGTGAGCCATTCCATCGAGCAGGTGGAGCGCATCTGCACCTCCGCGGTGTGGATCGAGAAGGGTCACGAGCGCATGATCGGCCCGGTGGACGAGGTCTGCGCGGCTTACAAGGCGCAGTTCGACTAACATGTCCGACGCGTGCGACGAGGCGGCCGCGAGTGAGCGCCGCCCCTTCTTTTCCATCATCATGCCCTGCTATGGCGTGGCGGCCTATCTGCCCGATGCCGTAGCGTGTGTCCATGCCCAAACGTGTGCGGACTGGGAGCTCATCTGCGTTGACGACGCCTCTCCCGATAACGTCGCGGAGCTCGTCGAGCATGCCGCTGCCGAGGATCCGCGCATTCGCCTTGTGCGCCACGAGGAGAACCAAGGCCTGTCCGGCGCGCGCAATACCGGCATCGCGGCGGCGCGCGGCTCTTACGTCTGGATGCCCGACCCGGATGATGCGTACGCTCCCGACCTACTCGAGCGCTGTGCCGAGAAGATCTATTTCCAGGCCGATGCGGGGGTCAGGACCGACGTCGTGGTGTTCGGGCTTACCGAGGAACTCTTCGATGCGGACGGTTCCGTATGCGGTGCGCACGACATCGTGCCGGCGCTCGACGGGGCTTTTTCGGGCTCCGATGCGCACGCGCAGGTTCTCGACCTCGAGGACCGTACGCTTCTGGGCTATGCGTGGAACAAGGTCTACCGTGCGGAGGTGCTGGACGGTATCGCGTTCGAGACCGTCCCCCTCATCGAGGACGTCGTCTTCAACGTTGCGGTCTTTAATCGCGTTGAGAACCTCGTGCTCGTGGCGCGTCCTTTGTACCGCTACGAGAAGCGCGCGGCCGCCAACCTGACGGCCAAATTCGTGCCCGAGTACTACGAGGTGCATCGCCGTCGCATCGACGATGTGTACCGCCAGCAGGTGTCGTGGGGCCTCGATTCCGCCGATGTCCGCTCCCGCCTCGGGGCTCGTTATGCGCGCTACATCTTGTCCGCGCTCGAGCGCAACTGCGATGCGCGCGCGGGGCTGAACCATGCGGACCGCGTGGCCTTCTGCCGCAGCGTCATGGACGACGGACTCTTCCGCGTGCTCGTCCTGGATGCGCGCCCACAGGGCAGGGGAGCCCGCGTGTGCGTGGGCCTTCTCAAGACGCGCAGCGCCCTGGTGTGGTGCGCCGTCGGTCGCATCATCCACCTCGTGAGGTCGCGCGCCGGCCTCGCGTACCGTAAAGCCACGTTTTCCCGTTAGGAGCTCCCGTGCCCAAGAACGCGTTCGACACATCTGCACCACAGCTCACCGTCGCTGTTCCCGCGTACAACGTCGAGTCCTACCTCGCGCGCGGCCTCGAGTCCTACCTCGACCCGCGCTTCGTGGGCAATCTCGAGGTTATCGTTGTAGACGATGGCTCCACCGACGGCACCCGCGCGCTCGCGGAGGACTTCGCGGCTCGCAGCAACGGCGTGATCCGCGTTATCTCCAAGGAGAACGGCGGGCACGGTTCGGCCGTGAACGCCGGCATCGAGCACGCGCGCGGCCGTTACTTCCGTGTGATCGACGGCGACGACTGGGTGAACGCCGACGGCATGGCCGAGCTGCTCGATCGCCTGGCCGACCTCGACTGCGATCTTGTGGTGGATAAGAAGCGCGAGGTCGATATGACCACAGGCGAGGAGCGTGCATTCCCGCTGGCGAAGGGTGTCGTTCCCGGCCGCGTGCTCGATTTCTCGACCGTACTCACCAACGGCGACACCGTCTTCCAGATCATGATCCATACGCTCACCGCGCGCACGGACTACCTGCGCGGTATCGGTATCAAGCTGCTCGAGCACACGTTCTACGAGGACTACGAGTACGTCGTCAAGGCGAGCGTGCCGGCCTCGACCATCTGCTATCTGGATGTCGAGGTGTACCAGTACCTCGTGGGCAACGCCAACCAGTCCGTGAACCACGACAACTACGTGCGTCGCTGGGACGACCATTCCCGCGTGGTGACCGAGCTTTTGGCCTATCTCGAGCGTTGCGAGCACGATGAGGTCCGCGCGGCCACCGGTGAGAAGCTCTCGAACGAAGCCGTCTACTACGTCCGTGAGAAAGTCCATCTCATCGTGGACACGCACTATAACATCGCGCTTCTGTTCGACGAGGACCGCAGCCGCGGCCGTGCGCGCGCAAAGGAGTTCCGTCGCGAGCTTCGCCGCGCCGACATCGACCAGTGGACGCGCGGAGAGCAACGCTACCGAATGGCCATGCTGCTTAACCGCCTGAGCCTCTCGTATAATTCCATCAAGCGCCTGGTTGCCAGGCGCCGTCACTAGCAAGCCAACAGGGGATACTCCATGAGTCGCAAACCGCGCATCGCCATATTCAGCGCCGACGCCAAGCTTGGCCACGAGGTCAAGGGCGCTACGCGCTACACGTTTCTCGCGAGCCTGCTCGTGGAGCGTGGTTTCGACGTTGATTTCATCACGAGCGGTTTCCAGCACTGGGAGAAGCGCCAACGCGATTTGGATTCGTTCGATGCGAGCGCGCATCCGTTCAACGTCAAGTTCATTTCCGAGCCGAGCTACCCGGCCAACATGTGCCCGCAGCGCATCTGGGCGCATCATGTGATGGCCAAGCGCGTGAGCGCGTATTTTGACGCCAACCACGACTACGACCTCATCTACTGCCAGATTCCTCCCAACGATGTGACGCTTGCCGCGGGACGGGCGGCCAAGCGCTATGGTATCCCCTTCGTGGTGGACGTGAACGACTTGTGGCCCGAGGCCTTCCGCATCGCGCTCGATGTGCCCGTTGTGTCGGACCTGCTGTTCGCACCCTTTGAACGCCAGGCGCGCCGTGCCTACGCGTTGGCAGACGCCGTGGTGGGAACCTCCGACGAGTACGCGGCGCGACCCTTCCGCGATCGCGCGGAGGACATTCCCAAGCTCGTGGTGTACGTGGGCAACGATCTCGCGGAGTTCGACGCCGGAGCTGCGGAAAATGCCGCTTCGGTGGTGAAGCCCGCCGGTGAGGTCTGGGTTTCCTATGCCGGCAACATCTCGGCGCTCTACGACCTGGAAACGCTCGTCGAGGCGGTGGCCATCGCCGCCAAGGCTCATCCCGAGCTCAAGCTCAAGATCTTGGGCGATGGACCGGAGCGTGGATCCGTCGAGGCCGCCGTCATGCGCACCGGCGCTCCCGCCGAGCTTCTGGGTTATATGCCGTACCGCACCATGGCCGCCTGGCTCAAGGCGTCCGACATGGTGGTGAACTCGCTGGTGGCCAACGCGCCGCAGAGCGTGCCCACCAAGATTGGCGACTACCTTGCCTCGGGCCGTCCCATGGTCAACACGTCCATGAACGCGGAGTTCCGCGAGAAGGTGGAGCGTGAAGGTTTTGGCGTGAACGTGGTTCCCGGCGATGCCGAGGGACTCGCGAAGGTGATCTGCGAGCTGGTGGAGGACGAAGCGGGGCGTGCGCGCATGGGTCATGTGGCGCGCGAGCTCGCCGTGGCCCAGTTCGACCGTCCGCATTCCTACGAGGCGACCGTCGACCTTATTCGGAGTTTGATTGCCGAGCGCTCGAAGTAAACCGCACGCGTCTGCTCGTGCGCGAGGCGGAGTGCATGCTGGAGGCCGGCAAATAGGCCTACTTCTTTGCCAAAGTTGCGTGAGAAGGAGTGCCAACGCACGGCGTAGGGGCGGTTTACCTCGCGTTCGTGTTGTCGTTGCGATAGTCACCGAAGGTGTATTTGTTATACACGTTGACTTCCCACTGCTTTTTTTCGACCTTTGCCACGGAGTCGAGGATAAAACCAGTCGCGAGACTTAAGCCACACAGGAACATAAACGATGCGGCGAGCAGGGCGGTTGGGAAACGCGGAACAAGACCGGTCTGGAAATACTCGACAATGATGGGAATGCCCAGGGCAAGACCGATTATTGCAAACAGGAGCGCAACGAGGCTGAAAAATTTGAGCGGGCGGTAGTCCTTGAACAGCGTGCCGATCATGGCGACAACTTTGATGCCGTCGCTGACGGTGTTGAGTTTGGACTCGGAACCCTCGGGGCGGTCACGGTACTCAATAGGCACATCTTTGATGCGCCAGCGGTGGTCGACGGCATGGATGGAGAGCTCGGTTTCAATCTGAAAGCCCTCGGAAAGCACGGGGAACGTTTTGACAAAGGGGCGGCTCATGGCGCGATAGCCCGTCATGACGTCATCGAAGCTGTATCCGTAGATCCATTTGATCATGGCACGAACCAGATTGTTGCCAAAGCCGTGGAAGGCGCGCTTGTTTTCCTCGGCGTAGGTGCCGTTGGACAGGCGATCGCCGACGGTCATATCGGCTGTACCATTAAGAATGGGCTCGCAGAGGGCTTTTGCCGCTTCGGCGGGGTAGGTGTCGTCGCCGTCGACCATGAGGTAGCAATCGGCGTCGATATCGCGGAACATCTGACGGCAGACATTGCCCTTTCCCTGCCGGGGCTCAAAGCGCACCGTGGCGCCGTGTTCCGTTGCGATGCGCGAGGTATCGTCTGACGAGTTGTTATCGTATACATAGACCGTCGCCTGCGGAAGCTCGCGGTGGAAGTCGTCAATGACTTTGCCGATCGTGAGGGCTTCGTTGTAGCAGGGGATAATGACGGCAATAGATTCAGAATTCACTCAATGCTCCTTTGATATTCAATCGTAGAAAGTATAGCCGTTTGGCCCTGGCATCCTGAGATGTAGCCGTCTTCCACAAGTCCGAGCGCAAATTCATCTTCTACATCTAAAGGAATGCTGTGATGACTGAATCTGTTGTTGATTACAACGAGCAGCCTCTGGCTGTCGAGGTCGACGCCACCACCATGATCTTTAACATGGCGTCTGACTCGCTGACCTGCCTCAAAGAATGTTTTATTAAGCTCGCTAAGCATGAGTTGTTCTTTGAGGAGTTTAGGGCGCTTAGGCACATCTCGTTTGATATTCACCGCGGTGAGGTCGTGGGCTTGGTCGGTACTAATGGTTCCGGCAAGTCCACGATGCTCAAGATTATCGCTGGTGCGCTCGAGCTTAGCGAGGGCAGCGTTAAGGTTCATGGCAACATTGCACCTCTGATTGAACTTGGAGCTGGCTTTGATCCCGAGCTGACGGCACGCGAGAACATTTATTTGAACGTTGCGCTAGTCGGCTATACCAAGGAATTTATCGATGCCGACTTTGATGGCATTATCGAGTTCGTTGAGCTGCAGAACTTTGTCGACATGCCGCTCAAGAACTTCTCTTCGGGTATGGTTACGCGCATTGCTTTTGCAATCGCCACCATTATCGAGCCCGATATCCTGATCGTAGATGAGATGCTTTCCGTCGGCGACGTGTTTTTCCAGCAAAAGTGCGAGGCCCGTATTCAGCACTTTATCCAGAGCGGTGACGTGACGGTTTTGTTCGTGTCGCATTCCATGGAGCAGGTTGAGCGCATCTGCCAGCGTGCGTTTGGATTGACAAGGGCGACCTTCGTATGGACGGCCCGGTCGATGAGGTATGCAAGGCATACCGCGAACAGTTCAAGTAGGTTATACTTATTTGCGCTTGGCGGGCTCGCGCTTGCTTGGCGTGCGGTTATTTGCTCCATTAGCTCAGTTGGATAGAGCAGGGGACTTCTAATCCCAAGGTCGACGGTTCGAATCCGCCATGGAGCACCTTTTGTTTAATAAGCTCAGCTTTTGCTGGGCTTTTTTGTTCACAAATGCGAAGTTGAGCTACTCTGTTTCTGCGGGCTCCACGATTTATGAGTTATGTAGCTATTCCAGATTCTAAGACAGGGTCGTTTGCGTTTGGCGGTTAGCCATCGACATCCTTACACTAACGCTGACTCGAAAGGCCTTATCTCCTGCCCATTTTTCTCTGCACAATTGAAGTCTGAAGTGGTTGGCCATACGTTGTTGTTATGATCGATGAGATTGACCTTCATTTGCATCCCCGCTGGCAGGCGCGGATTCTCGAGGACCTGGTTCGCATATTTCCAAACGTACAGTTTATACTTACAACGCATTCACCTGTTGTGGTGGCGTCGGTACCTCGCGGTAACATCCGCATTCTTGGAGAGGACGCTGCAACGGTGCCTGCTATGGAAACGCGTGGACGCGATGCCGGGGATATTCTCAGCACCGTCCTGGGCGCATCCTCTCGACCTGAAGAGGCGGGTCGATTGTTCGATTTAATTCTCTTTACATTATCGATTGTATAGCCTCTTATAAAGCTATATATACATATATACTAGTTTATAAATCTATATAAGCGACGTTTGCCTGAGGATTCTGGTTATGGAAAAAGCCAAGTTTGTTAGCGCCGGGCGATTTTAGCCGCTAATAGTCAAACTATTTTGACCAATCCCG
>ERZ824978.530-NODE-530-length-54262-cov-3.628166_pt1 | contig 54262 bp, 42 predicted proteins | sample MGYA00519860_ERZ824978 | MGnify/ENA primary metagenome ERZ824978 (study PRJEB31778, sample SAMEA3449184) | human gut metagenome | biome: human gut; feature: human-associated habitat; material: faeces | place: United Kingdom | collected 2010/2012 ... | reverse complement strand
CTGCTCTTCGTGGGTTTCCATATCGCGGATCTTGGCAACCCCTTCGGCAACCTCATCGGGGCCGAGCACGATAACCTTACGAGCAGAAAGCTTGTCGGCCAATTTGAATTGGCTCTTCAGGCTACGCTTCTGATGATCCACTTCGATATAAAGCCCCTGAGCGCGAAGCTCCTGTGCCAAGTTAAAGGCGGTTGCACGGGTAGTATCGTCGACACAGGCAATGAATGCCGCAGGCGCAACTTCACTTGACGCTTTGGCACCGAGTGCCTCCAGCGCTAGCACGCAACGCTCATAGCCCAATGCAAAGCCCAATCCCGGAGTATCGCGACCGCCAACCTCTTTAGCAAGTTTGTCGTAGCGGCCACCGCCGCCGATGGCGTTCTGGCTGCCCATGCCCGTATCAACCTGGATCTCAAACACCGTGCGCGTGTAATAGTCCAAGCCACGGACCAGACGGGAATCCTCAACATACGCAATACCCGCGGCATCCAAATAACCCTTAACTGCCTCATAATGAGCACGGCAGTCGTCACACAGGTGATCGGTGATCTTGGGAGCACCCTCCATCACCTCATGGCAGTGCTCGTTCTTGCAGTCGAATGCGCGAAGTGGGTTCAGATCGGCACGATGGTTGCACTCTTCACACAGCTCTTCCGAATGCTGGTGGATGTGCTCGCGTACCATTTCGCGGTAAGCCGGACGACACTTCTCGCAGCCCATAGAGTTCAAAAGCAGGCGAGTTTCCGAAGCGGGAATACCGATGGCTTCGTAGAAACGCATCAGCATGATGATTGCTTCGGCATCTACCGTTGGCTCATCAGCGCCCAGGCACTCAACGCCCACCTGGCGGAACTGGCGCAAGCGACCCTTCTGTGGACGCTCGGCACGGAACATCGGACCAGCATACATGAGCTTTGCGGGAGCACCGCCCTGTGGAACCATATCATGCTGTACCACGGCGCGAACAGTACCTGCTGTTCCCTCCGGGCGAAGAGAAAGGCGGCTTTTTGCTTTCAGCGATTCACCAGCAAGAAGCTTTTCCAAGTTGCCACCGGAAACAACAGTGAACATTTCTTTAGAAACAACATCGGTGGACTGACCGATGCCGCGCACAAACAGATCCGTCTGTTCAAACAGCGGGGTTTCAATGGGCTGATAGCCGCAACGACCGAAAATCTCAAATGCGGTTTGACGGAAATGATCCCAAAACCGCACATCATCGGGAAGAAGATCGAAGGTTCCCTCAGGTGCTTTCACTGCCATATGCTCTGTGCTGCTCTCTTTCAAAACTCAACTTAGGCACTCCTGTGCCTGTAACCGCACTATTATAGCGCTGCATTAGCACGCAAAAAAGGAACACGGGTAGGAAAATAGGGACAGGTACCAGATTCCCACGAAAAGAGGAAATCTGGTACCTGTCCCTATTTTCCCGACAAACGAAAAACGGCCTCCGTCGAGAAAGACAGAGGCCGCAAAAGCACATCTAAGCTTACAGATGTTGAACAATCAGATCGCCCATAGCAACTGTGCCGACTACTTTATCGGCAGGAGTGGAAGCATCCTTCAGGTCGCCCGTGCGCCATCCCTCGTCAAGCACTTCGGTGATAGCACGCTGGATATCATCTGCCGCTTGGCCCATGTCGAAGCTGTAACGCAACATCATGCCAACCGACATGATCTGAGCCAAGGGGTTCGCGATGCCCTGGCCCGCGATGTCGGGCGCACTGCCATGGCTCGGCTCATACAGAGCAACGCCGTCACCCAAGGAAGCGCTTGCAAGCATGCCCAGCGAACCCGTGATCTGAGCAGCCTCGTCGGACAAAATATCACCAAACATGTTTTCGGTAACCACTACATCGAAATCAGCGGGACGGCTGATAAGCTGCATTGCCGTGTTGTCTACCAGCAGATCTTCGAGCTGAACATCGGGATATTCTTCTGCACCAATTCGATGAACGATTTCTCGCCACATGCGGCTGGTCTCCAAAACGTTAGCCTTGTCGACGCTGGTAACCTTCTTGCCGCGCTTGCGGGCAGCCTCGAATGCCTGACGGGCAATGCGCTCAATCTCATATTCACGATACTCAAGCGTATCGTATGCGCGCTGGCCAGGTTTGCCATCGGTGCCTGCGCCCTCTTCGTCGTAGAAACGCTCGCGCTTACCAAAATACAAACCGCCGGTAAGCTCGCGAACAATCATCATATCTACGCCATCGATCACCTCAGGCTTCAAGGTAGAGGCCTCGGCCAATGCGTTGAAAATCTGAACGGGACGCAGGTTGGTATACAAGCCCAGCGCCTTACGAATGCCAAGCAAACCCTGCTCAGGACGAGGCTTCGAGGGATCGGTGGTGTCCCACTTCGGACCGCCCACTGCAGCGAGCAGTACCGCATCCGACGCATTGGCAGCATCAAGCGTTGCCTGAGGAAGCGCTTCGCCTGTAGCATCGATAGCGCAACCGCCGATTAAAGCATCTTCGCATGCGAAATCGACGTCGTACTTTTCACCCAATGCCTTCAGCACTTTAACGCCTTCGGCCATGATCTCGGGGCCGATTCCGTCGCCGGGCAACGTGCAGATCTTGTACGTCTTGGTCATAGTGAAATCCTCTTTCAGCGAAAAACAGTTCGCAAACGATATTACCGCAAAGAAAGAAACGCCCCGAAAGGCGTTTCAAGAAATTACGTTCGAAACGAACGCTTAGGCAAGCCCCAGCACGTGGCGCGTGCGGTTCAGCAAGCCGCCTTGCTCGATGATATCGGCAATAAAGGGCGGGAAAGGCTGAGCCGTAAAGCTTTCACCCGTGGTTTCGTCGGTAATGGTACCGGTTTCGGTATCGACGCTAACCACATCGCCATTCTTGATAGCATCTACCGCTTCGGGGCATTCAAGAATAGCAAGCCCCGTGTTGATAGAGTTGCGATAGAAGATGCGAGCAAAGCTCTTGGCAATAACGGCATCTACGCCCGCAGCCTTGATGGCGATAGGTGCATGCTCGCGAGAAGAGCCGCAACCAAAGTTTTCTTCGGCAACAATGATGTCGCCGGACTTTACGTTGTTGACGAACTCGACATCCAAATCCTCCAAGCAGTGCTTGGCAAGTTCAGAAGGCTCGGAAGTGGTGAGGTAGCGAGCTGGGATAATTACGTCGGTATCAATATCGCGACCGTAGCGATGAACTGTTCCCTTAAATTGCATTGCGCTTCTCCTAATTAATCAAGATCTTCAGGAAGACTGATATGACCCAGCACAGCGCTGGCAGCGGCAACTGCCGGCGAAGAGAGGTACACCTCGCTGGTGGGATCGCCCATGCGGCCTACGAAGTTGCGGTTGGTGGTTGCGATAGAACGCTCGCCAGCGGCAAGAATACCCATGTAGCCACCCAGGCAAGGACCGCACGTAGGAGTGGAGACTGCGCAGTTGGCGTCCAGGAAGATATCCATCAGGCCTTCCTTGATGCACTGACGGTAAACCTGTTGCGTTGCAGGGATGATGATGCAACGAACATCACGATGAACCTTATGACCCTTCAGCACAGCGGCGGCCTGACGCATATCTTCGATGCGGCCGTTAGTGCAAGAGCCGATAACGGACTGCTGGATAACGATATCACGAGCCTCGGATGCGGGACGCGTGTTAGAGGGCAAGTGCGGGAAAGCAACTGTAGGAACGATATCCTGCGCGTCGATGTTGTACACCTTCGCATATACCGCATCGGGGTCAGAGTGGTACTCGGTATAGGGGCGCTCGGTGCGGCCGTCCATGTACTTTCGAGTAACATCATCAACAGGAATAAGGCCAGCTTTGCCGCCTGCCTCGATAGCCATGTTGGAAATGGAAAGGCGCTCGTCCATGGTAAGGCCTTCAATGGCGCTTCCACGGAATTCCATTGCCTGGTACAGAGCACCATCTACGCCGATCATACCAATAATATGAAGAATGATGTCCTTACCGGTAACACCAGGGCGAAGCTCGCCTTCGACGTTGAACAGCAGGCTTTCAGGAACCTTAAACCATGCTTTGCCGGTGGCATAGCCCACAGCAGCATCGGTAGAACCAACGCCAGTGGAGAATGCGCCTAACGCACCATAGGTGCAGGTATGGCTATCGGCGCCAATGATAAGGTCGCCAGCGCCTACAACGCCCTGCTCAGGTAGGAGTGCGTGCTCTACACCCATGCAACCCACTTCGTAGTAATGGGTGATACCCTGCTCGCGGGCAAAATCGCGCGTCATCTTGGCTTGTTCGGCGCTCTTAATGTCCTTGTTGGGTACGTAGTGGTCGGGAACCAAAGCGATCTTGGTAGGATCGAAAACCTTTTCTACGCCGATCTTCTTGAATTCCTTAATGGCGATGGGTGCGGTAACGTCGTTGGAAAGAACGAGGTCAAGGTTGCACTCGATCAATTGGCCGGGAACCACTTCCTCGAGCCCCGCATGGGCTGCAAGGATCTTCTCTGCCATGGTCATAGGACGTGGCATACGCTCTCCTTCATCAATACCTACTGCTAAGTTTTCAGATTATATCACCCCTACTTACAGAACGAGGCCCGCCAAAGCGAGCCTCGCGCGATCTTAACCAACCTTTAACTTGACCCTAGCTCCTCTTTAGGGTACGAATCATTTTCACATGGCGATACACATTCGATATGTCGAAGCCTACCGCGCAGGCAAACAGAATCAGGGCAATTATCCCAATGGTCGCGTCTCCCCCTGGCGTGAAGATGAGCGCCAACATCACGAAAGGCACAAGCAGGACAAGGGAAAGGAAATTCAGACGCTTCCAGATGCCCTGGCCAATGGAGATGATGGTGTACAGATACAAGCCCGTTGCTGGAGCGCTCAGCAAAAACGACAGCGCCAAAATAACAAGTTTCGCGACAATAAGCTCAATATCCAGCCGCAAATCGGCTTTTGCTTCCTGGACCAGTTCTTCTGCTGTGGGGGCATTCGAAAAGAATGAACTGAAATCGAACACTGTTCCCTTAAAAGGATTCGACGAATTGGCAAAAGGGTTGCCACCCCACTGGTTGCCTTGGTAGGAACGTCCCCCTGCCCCGTTGGAGCCAGAATCGCCCGCATGCGCACCACCCATGTCGAAGGGATCGGTCCACGAAAACGGGTTCGCACCGAATGGATTCCCTTGGAAGGGATTGCCCCCTGTGCTGGTGTACGTAGTTTTGTTTCCGTTTTCATCCCATGTGGTCCAAACAAACGATTCAGTAAACGGCCATCCTTCAAATGGATTGCCTTGGGCATTCTGAGGTCGACCCGCAGAAGGGTTATAGGAAAACGGCGCTCCATAAGGAGTTCCCGAGGTGCTGTACTCAGGATCCCACGAATGGTTCAGAAGCACATCACGCGCCTCGTTAATGAGTTTCGTTTTTTCTTCAGCCTTAGCTCGCGCCTGTTCATCCTGCCCGAACTTGTCGGGATGGTTCTCGATGATCAGTTTGCGATGCGCTTTCTTGATGTCTTCTTCCGAAGCGCCCTGCGCAAGACCAAGGGTATTAAGTGCCTCTGACTTCTTCATGGCTAGAACATGATGCTATCGAACGAACGCTTAGGTACGTAGTGCACCTGGTTTTCATCGCGATAGTACTTCACATCGTCATCTTCCATATCAACGATGCATACTTCTTCGCAAGGCTTGCCCAAAGCAAGCACCAACACCGGTTCAAGGTTTTCGGGCATCTTCAGGATTTCTTTAAGCTGTTGTTTCTTGAAGGACATGATCATGCAACCGCCAAAGCCTTCTTCTGTAGATGCAAGCATAATGGTTTGCGCGCAGATGCCCATGTCAATCTGAGCGGCCTGAACCGAAGAGACCTCAGTGTCGACCGCCATTACGATGTAACCGGTTGGGCGTTCTTTTTCTTCAGGGCCTTCCCAATCGGTAAGGTAGCCAGCCCATGCAAGCGTGTCGTACACCTTCGCGCACATTTCCCTATCGGAAACAATGCGATAGCGCAAAGGCTGCAAGTTCTTGGCACTAGCGGTGTAACGCGTATTGTCGACCCACTTCTTCATGTGACCTTCAGGCACGCGGTAGATGCTACGGAATCTACGGTAGCTGCGGGTAGTATGCGAAAGATGCTCGATAAAACTGGGCATGGAATTCCTCTCGATTTAAAAATGACAATTTTCATTACGCTTCTTCAAGTTCCGGCTCATCGGGCGAAGAGGCTTGTTCCCCCTTGCCCGACCGCAGATCTTCATCGAAGTTGTTTTTCCTTACGGCACTGGGGCGAAGCGCATCACGCTGCGCCTTGTGCTCGGCAGCTTCACGCCCCAACTCCGCACGAACGCGCTGACGGTTGAAGTTGTTGTCGGGAAGCTTTTCCTTCTTTTCCCTTTTAGGACGAAAGGTCTTGGTGGTCTGGATAAGAATTGCACCAATAAGGAAGGGCATCCAGAACACGATGCCGCGGTAGACCAAGCCAATTGCCATACCAGCAGTTGCCGAAGCGCCAAAAGCGGTAAAGGCAACAGTGACCGCCGCCTCAACAACACCAACGCCCTGCGGCGTAAACGAAACCATAGCAAACAGGGTTGCAACCACATAGCCGCACACCAACGACTCGGGAACAGCAACACCAAACGCATAGCCAACCAAACAAAACGCAGAAAGCTCGCAGCAGCTTGCAATAAGAGAGCAACCCCATGCCTTCAATGTGGTTTTAGGATTCTGCACGATGAGCTTCGCCGCACTGGAAAACGACCCCACCGTTTTTTCCACCCAAGGAGCCATCGGGTCTTTGTGGAAACGAACCAAGACCTTGTTGATGAAACGGGCAATGGGGATAAGGATCCGAACAACCAGATCGGGGTTCTTATGACCCAAAACCATGACAGAGATCATGGCTCCCACCAAAACGATTACCACCAAACCGAACAACAGCCAGATGGGAGATAACCCTACGGTTAACGCAAGGATGGAAAACCCGATAATCATAATGGTGGCAAAAGCGGAATCTACCGTAATCTGCATAAGCAATGCTGCAGAAGTTGCCTTACCTGGTTCGATGCCGCGCCTTCGAGCATCGTCAACCACCAAGGTGGTACCAGCAAGGTTCAGGGAAGGAACCACCGTGTTAAGGAAGAACGTGCCGAATACCAGAGGCAACGTATGCTTTGGATGCATGGTTTCATTCACTGCTTGGAAAGAAAAACTGTACGCAAAACTCTGAGAAATGTATTTACAAAGCTGCGTAAGAATAGCAATGACCAGGGGAATCATAGCACCCTGCGCCATAGTGGCCGCCAGTTCATTGATCTGATCGCCACGGAGGAAGACGAAGGCCAGCACGACGATGATGACCAAGCCGCCCATAAGATTTCGAATATTGAACTTCACTGCTGGGAGGACCTTTTTTCTGTGTGTCAGTAGGAAGATAGTTTTTGAGTATATCAGACACCAAACCCGATACCCCAACTGTCATAAAACGAACGGGCAAGGCAGCTCAAATGCTCTTGCCGCAAACAAAAGAAACGCCCCAAAGGGCGTTTCTAATTCAATTCTACTTTGCCGAAACGACACTTACCTAGTGGCGGAAGTGGCGATGACCGGTGAACACCATGGCAATGCCGTGCTCATCGCAAGCCTCGATAACCTCTTCGTCACGGATGGAACCGCCGGGTTGGATAATGGCCTTGACGCCATAGCCTGCCAACGTATCAACGTTATCGCGGAACGGGAAGAACGCATCGGATGCGCATACCAGGCCTTCTGCGGGAACACCCATGCGTTCGCACGCCTCATGCGCACGTTCGCAAGCGAGCTTCGCAGAGTCAACACGGTTAGGCTGACCAGGGCCCATGCCAATCCCAGCATGATCCTTCGAAACCAAAATCGCATTAGACTTAACGCCCTTGCAAACCTTCCAGGCAAAGAGCATTTCATGCAATTCGTCTTCAGTGGGCTTCTTCTTAGTAGGCACCGTGAACTCTGAAGGATCCTCATCCACGCGATCTACCTGCTGACAAAGCATACCGCCATCAACAGAACGGAATTCAATAGCCGCAGGAGCATCTACCCCACCAGTCTCCAAAACGCGCAGGTTCTTCTTCTGCTGAAGCAGCTCAAGAGCAGCTGACTCATACGAAGGAGCAATGAGTACCTCTACGAACTGCTTGTTCTCATTGATATGCTCAACCAATTCGAGGGTGACCTCGGCATTAACAGCGATGATACCGCCAAAAGCGCTCTTCGGGTCACAAGCAAACGCCTTGTCGTAAGCCGTAGCAACATCGGCTGCGGTTGCGGAACCGCAGGGATTCTGATGCTTCAGGATCACAACAGCGGGCTCGTCAAACTCACGAGCGAGCGTCCAACATGCATCGGTGTCGAGGATGTTGTTGTAAGAGAGTTCTTTGCCATTGAGCTGCTTAGCGTTAACCAGAGAATGCGGCGTAGCAAACTCAGGAACGCGGTAGAACGCAGCGCTCTGGTGTGGGTTCTCGCCATAGCGAAGACCCTGCTGCTTAACAAGGTCAACAGAAAGAGTCTCAGGGAACAGCTCGTTTGCCTCGCCCAACTGGTTGCCGAGCCATGCAGCGATAGCGCCATCGTAAGCGTTGGTAGTCTGGAACACGCGAAGAGCAAGCTGGGTACGCGTTGCGAGCGTGGTTGCGCCATCGTTTGCACGCATTTCGGCAAGAATGCTTCCGTAGCTTGCAGGATCGGTAACAACGGCAACACTTGCAAAATTCTTTGCAGCAGAACGCAGCATAGAAGGGCCACCGATGTCGATGTTTTCAATACAGGTACCGAAATCGGCTCCGGACTCTACCGTTTTCTCGAATGCATAAAGGTTTACCACCACCATGTCGATCATCTCGATGCCGTGCTCAGCAGCCTGAGCCATATGCTCGGGGTTGTCGCGCTTAGCAAGAAGACCGCCATGAACTGCCGGGTGAAGCGTCTTCACGCGACCATCCATCATCTCTGGGAATTGGGTTACCTCATCGATGGGGGTAACGGGAATGCCCGCCTCTGCAATAACGCGAGCCGTGCCACCCGTAGAGATGATCTGCGCACCGAACTCTTCGGACAGAGCACGAGCGAATTCCACTACACCCGTCTTGTCCGTTACCGACATAAGAACACGCTTTACCTTAGGATCTGCCACCTGGTACCGCCTTTCCGAATTGTCTGGCTATTGATATTCGTTACGTTCAGCATAGCAGCGCCAGCCAAACGCAAACCTTCGAAAGTGAAAATGCCCGCCCAGCGGGCAGTACTGTTAGTTAGTTTGAAATGTGCACCTTACGCGTTTCAGGGCAAACGTCTACCCGCCCTTCGGCAAGAAGCTGGATCACGTGAGGATACAGCTCATGCTCGGCCGAATGAATACGCTCTTCAAGAGCCTCGATGGGTTCACCTTCACGAACCTCAACAGGCTGCTGAGCGATAATGGGGCCCTTATCGTAATCGGCATTAGCGAAATGAACCGTAACGCCAGTTACCTTCACACCAAAATTGTATGCATCCTCAATGGCATGCGCGCCTTTGAAAGAAGGAAGCAGAGCGGGATGAAGGTTCACTACCCTATCAGGGAAAGCATCGAGGATTTCTGCGGTAACCATACGCATGTAACCGGCCATAACCACGTATTCAGCACCAGCTTCCTTCAGGGCATCAGCAATACGCTGGTTAGCCGCCGAAGTGTCGGCATACGCCTCGCGATTCATCACCAAGACGGGAATTCCTGCCTTTTTGGCACGTTCAATGCCAAAGGCGTCAGGACGCGAAGAAACAACCAAGCTGATTTTCGCACTGAGCGTGCCTTCTTCAATATGGTCGATGAGCGATTGGAGGTTAGAGCCGCTACCGCTGATCAAAACGCCGATGTTCAACGGTTCTTGCACTTGAGCAATCATGCCCTTCCTTTCGTTGCTAGGCAAGGCGTCGAAAAGACACCTTCATTTGTCGCTACCGCAATGAACGTGCCAATCGATGCCCCGAAGTTGGAAAAGAACCCTTCGACGTGCATCGACCGGCATCAACATAAAGCGCGATTGGTCGCTTGAGCCAATCGCGCATAATAATTACCTACTCTTCAGCAGACGGATTGTCGGCAAAGAGCTTTTCCTGATCAACATAGGCAACCTCGCCCGAGCCAGGAATGATACGGCCTACAACGGTAGGTGTTTCACCCTCGGCTTCCAGGATGTCCATAACCTGATCAACCTTGGAAGGATCAACAACGAGAACCATGCCCAAGCCCATATTGAAGGTCTTCAGGGCTTCGTGCTCATCGAGATGAGCCGCACGGCACACGAACGGGATAACCGGCGGCATGCTCCAGGTTCCCACATGAAGCTCTGCGTCCATGTTTTCGGGAAGCGCACGATTCAGGTTCTCAGTAATGCCGCCACCCGTAATGTGGGCAAGGGAACGAACGGCGCCAGGGAGCTGGCGCAAGACGGAGCGAACAGGCTTCACGTAGATGCGAGTGGGCTCGAGCAGCGCGTCGAGCACGCTCTGGCCGCCCAGAGACTCCTGAGGCATACGCAGCTCATAGAGCGTCTTACCGTCGGTAACCACCTTGCGAACCAAAGAATAGCCGTTGGAGTGAATGCCGGAGGAAGCCAGGCCGATGAGCACGTCGCCCTCCTGGACCTTGGCAGGGTCGAGCATTTCAGGACGATCTACCACGCCTACGCAAAAACCGGAAAGGTCATACTCATTGGGATCCATTACACCAGGATGCTCAGCCATTTCGCCACCGATAAGAGCAGCGCCCGACATCTGGCAGCCATCAGCAATGCCGGAAACGATTTCGGCAACCGCTTCGCTCTTAAGTTTTCCGATGGCAATGTAATCGAGGAAGAACAGGGGCTCAGCGCCTGTTGCAAGAATGTCGTTCACGCACATGGCAACCAGGTCGATGCCCACGGTGTCATGCTTGCCAGCGAGCTTAGCCAGCTGAATCTTAGTGCCAACGCCGTCGGTACCGGAAACCAAAATCGGATCGGCCATGTTCTTCGCCACGTTGATGGAGAACAAGCCACCGAAACCGCCGATATCGCCGCGAACCTCATCGCGGTACGTGCGATGAACCGCATCCTTGATGGCGTCTACTGCACGGGCGCCCTCTGCCGTATCTACTCCCGCTTCGGCATAGGTGGTAGCACCCTGAGCCGTCCAGCTGGGCCACTTGGTTTCATCGTTATCCATCGCGTTGACCTTAATGCGATCAGTCATAGCATCTCCTGGAACTCAAATCCCCTGTTCGGGGGCTTACAAACAACGTATTGCCATAATTCGAGGCACTATGGCATGCCTTCGAGCTGGCCGCTAATCGAGCACTGCCTTCCCTTCGGGAAGGAAGCTCTTGGCCTTCATGGTATCAGGAATATCCACAGGGTATTCGCCGGTAAAGCAAGCGTCACAGAAACCAGGGTGTTCGCACTGAATTGCCTCGTGAAGGCCCTCAACCGAAATAAACGCAAGCGAATCACAGCCGATGAAATCGCACATTTCCTGATTGGTCATGTTTGCCGCGATGAGCTGATCCTGCGTGTCGGTATCAATACCGTAGAAGCAAGGCCAACGGGTTTCAGGCGAAACAATACGCAGGTGAACTTCCTTGGCACCTGCGCTTCGCAGCATGTCAACCAGCTTCTTGGAGGTGTTGCCGCGGACGATAGAGTCGTCGATAACCACCAAACGCTGGCCTGAAATTACAGACGGGAGCGGATTCAGCTTCAAGCGAATGCCAAGCTGGCGCATCTCATCGGTAGGCTGAATGAACGTACGGCCAACATAGCGATTTTTAACGATGCCGTTGCAATAAGGGATGCCGCTCTCCAAAGCGTAGCCCATAGCAGAAGGCAAACCAGAATCGGGAACGCCCACAACAAGGTCGGCATCGATCGGAGCCTCGCGCGCAAGGATACGTCCCATCTGACGGCGGGCAACGTATACGCTCTGTCCGTCCATCACGGAGTCGGGACGAGCGAAATACACGTATTCGAAAATGCAGCTAGCGCGCTTTTTGGGCTCAACGCCCATCTCGGAGATCATGCCATCTTTGCCGAAGCGGATAATCTCGCCAGGGGCAACTTCACGCATAAGCTCCGCGCCCACAATATCAAGACCACAGGTTTCGGAAGAAACAACCCATCCACGATTGTTGGGCAACTTACCTACAACCAGAGGACGAATGCCGTTTGGATCACGGAAAGCGTAAAGATGGTCAGGGCTTGCCAGCAGCATAGCGTAAGCGCCCTTGATCATTTTCATGGCCATACGAATGCCCGCACGAAGGGAATTCGTGGTTTTGGTTACCTCGCCAATGATCTTCGCTGCTGCTTCCGAGTCGGTGCCCGCACGCAGATGAACACCGTAATCAATGATTTTCGCCTTGAGGTAATTGGTGTTCACCAACGTTCCGTTGTGGGCGAGCGCAATAAGCACTTCATCGATTGCCGAGATATGGGGCTGTGCCGCTTCCCACGAATCGACACCGCCGCTCGTGGAGTAGCGAACATGACCAATAGCCAAATCGCCCTTCAACGCAGAAAGGTCGCCTTCGGTAAATGCCTGGGTCACCAAGCCCAGATCCTTGGAAGCCATGATGGTGGCACCATCGCCAACGGCAATGCCGGCAGATTCCTGCCCACGGTGCTGCAACGCCTGCAAACCGAAGCAGGTCATGCGCGCTACATCTTCACCAGGTGCGTAAATGCCAAAAACACCGCACTCTTCTTCCATTCTGTCGGGGCGCTCTCCGGGAAACACCGACATGCTCATCTATGCAGCCTCCTCATATTTGCGATCCATGACCGCGTCCTGACTTGACGAAAGACCAGTTGTCCCCGAGGTGCTCGAGCTCAGGTAAGGGTCGTTTGCTGCCGTGGTTTCCACCACAGCGGCAAACAGCACCGCACGGCCGTCGTTTTGCGAATATTCGCAGGTAGAAAACAGCACTGACTGCTTGATATCGGTAGCAGTCAGCGTGTCCCCCTTCTGGCTTACCACGCTGCGGTTAAGCTTGTCCTGCACGTATGCCTGGTAACTTGCGTCGTTGGCAAACGACGTTTGAACGATGGCGTCGCTGCCCGTTGTCTTTACCAAAGCAAACGTTTTAAGGCGATAATTGCCCTGTGGGGTTAACACGTAGATATCGCGATGCGAATCAAAGGTATCCTGGTCCTCGAAATCGGCCAAAGAAGCAAACATCGAGCCATCGTTCATGTGGTGGCCGTATAGCGCATTGTTCTGATCGGATAAATCGCTGGTATTGGATGCATCCAGGAAAATGGTACCTGCCGAAGCAAGCCATCCGGTAGATCCGTCAAAAGCTTTATGCAAGTATTCCTGATTATCAGACCCTTGAACCACAGGATAATTGATGGGCGTACCAGGTACGTACACCCACGCTACGATGTCGGGGTTGATAGCGCGCAAACCATCCCAATCAACTTTCAGGTCGGAAAGAGCAAGATTGGAATTGTCATCCACCTCTGCATATTCTTCCAGGCCACTGTAAGCGTTTTGCTGCGCCCAGTACTGATAGCCGATAGCGCCCAAGGCAGCTAAAGCGCCCACAAACACTACGATGGAAACAATAAACACCACACGCCATATACCGCCCTTTTTGCTTTGGCTTGCGCGCGCAGCTGAACCGTAGGAATCGCGGCTGTACTGGGAAATGCTCTGGCTGGAAGGAACCTGTTGGGAACGATACGTAGCAGGCAGGGTGCTCTGAGAGCGTTGCGGAGCAGCATGGGACCCCCGCGATGGACCGCGTCTATTTGCGCCTTTTGGCATGAACCACCTTCACACATTTGGTTCTGAAACGAACTGCCATCGCAGCATGCAACGCAGCGATGTAACTAAACTATAGTAACAAAAAGAAATCCCTCATACGAAGATTCGTAAGAGGGATTTCAAACGTTCTGCCAACAGGCAGAAAAAGCAAGTGAGCGGGTTAACGATCAGCCCGCAGAAGCAACCCACAACGCACCGCGCTCGCCCGCTCCGTCAACTCTTCGAGCAAGGCTGGGGCAGACCATTAATGCCAAAGCGGCATCCCGGCAGCAATCGCAGCTCTATACCGAGCTAGAACAGCCCCAACCGCTCTTCAATGGCCTCGTTGATGATACGCAGTGCCTTCACGCGGGCGTAATACTTATCGTCGCTTTCCAAGATTATCCAAGGTGCGTTGTGCGTAGAAGTAAGGCGGAACATGTCGTCTACCGCCGCACGATACTGGGGGTACTTGTCGCGGTTGCGCCAATCCTCTGCGGTAATCTTCCAGCGTTTCGCAGGATTGCTTTCACGCGCCTCAAAACGCTGAAGCTGCGTTTCTGGGGAAATGTCCACCCAAAACTTAAGCAGGATGGCGCCCCAATCAACCATGTCGCGCTCAAACTCGTTGATTTCCTCGTATGCGCGGCTCCATTGCTCGGTGCTGGCAAAACCCTCAACGCGCTCAACCAACACACGGCCGTACCAACTGCGATCATAAATACCTACATGCCCCGCCTTCGGCAAGCGCGTCCAATAGCGCCACAGATGAGGGTGCAGCAGTTCGGGCTTCGTAGGTGCCGGACTGGGGAAAATGGTGTACGAACGCGCATCCAACGCCTGCGCCACACGCTTGATGCTGCCACCTTTTCCAGCCGCATCCCAACCTTCATACATGATCATCATGGGTACGCGCCTAATGTACATTTCCAGCTCGATACGACGAAGACGTTCCTGTTCGGCTTTCAGCTGGAGCTTGTACTCGTCGTGAGTTAGAGCAAGCGAATGATCTACCTCATCAAGCGAAGGTATATGCGCACTAGGGATAAAGCGTGTCATCGTGGGCGCATGAGCGCTCATCGCTGCGGCCTCATGTTCTGCCTGCAAGCGCAGAAGCTGATTTTCCTCGTCGGAGCGTTCGCGCTCATCGTCTGCCACCGAACCAGCAACGGCAGCAGCAGAGTTTTCCTTTGCCTTCGCTTCCGCTTCCAAAGCGGCATTGTTCTTCGGCCTGGAGAGCTCGCGTTCCAAAGCGGTTACCAACGTTTGGGCAACGCTCAGGTTTACCCGGCGATGATCGGAGGCATCAAGCAGGATCCAGGGGGCAGCCTTGAAGTTAGAGCGCTTCAGCATCTCGTCATAAACACGGTAAGACTGGCTATAGTGCTCGAGCTGTTCAAGATCGCTCTGGGTCACGCGCCACTTGGTTGCAGGATCGCTATACAAACCCACCAAACGCTCGCGTTGGGTCTGCTCGGAGATATGCAAGAAGAATTTGATTACCAGATAGCCATCGTTGCGCAGCTGTGTTTCGAAGTCTTCAATGGAGGGAAGCATGCGTGCCGTATGAGCCTCAACCGCAGCGCGTTCTTTCTTGGAAAGCTTCCCCTTCTTTGGGAGCATGTTGATCACATGCTGCGCCGCCACCGAATACCAACCGCGATCATAGAACGTCATACTCCCACGCTGACCAAGCGCTTTCCAAAACTGCTGCATAACAGGGAAATAGCCAGTGGAGCCGAACTCTTCGCTCAAAACGTTTTCGGCTTCTTCGCCTTCGAAATCTTCCGTAACGTATACCGAAGTGTCGCGCGCATCCAAGTGATACAGCAAATCTGAGATTCGACTGCCCTTCCCGGCGCCCTTCCATCCCTCGAACAGCACTACCACGCCAAGCTCCTGGCGCTTCGCTTCCTGCTGAAGCACGACCAGCTTGTTGATCAATTCTTTGAAACGGACTTTATATTCCTTTTTGGACACCTTCTGAGAACCCAAACGAACCGTATCAAGCATCGCGAAACCCCCTCTATCCTATGCCACGCCAGTCCCCACTGCACCGCTACTTGCCTACACAGCATGCAACGCACCTGGCAAATGACAGAAAAATGTTAAATAACACGTTATAGGCGATGCTACCCCACTTCCCAATGCGCGAATATAGTTAAATCAAATGATGTGTTCGAAAGCACCAGATTTAACAACAAGGAGCTATGAAATGTCCCGCTACGGCATTATCGATTTAGGTTCAAACACCATCCGACTCTGCATTTACGAGGTGTCCTGCGCCGCGCATGAGCCCCTGCGGAAGAAGGATATCGACACCCTGCTGAACTACAAGGTGATGGCAGGCCTCGCTTCGCACGTCGAAAAGGGAGCTATGACCGAAGAAGGGGTAAAGCGCGCCATTAAAACCATCAACGCGCACCTGCGCCGCGCTTCGCACTTCAATTGCGACCGCATTGATATTTTCGCAACTGCCGTACTGCGAAACTGCTCCAATTCGCACAAGGCAACTGCCGCAATCGAAGAAGGCATTGGGCAGCGCATCTGCATCCTCTCCAACGAAGAAGAGGCGCATCTTGGCTATTTGGGTGCAAAGCTCGACCAAGACCTCGAAGCAGGCACCATGGTCGATATCGGCGGCGGTTCCACCGAGCTCACAAGCATCAAGGGTGGCTTCGATCTTGCGAAAACCAGCATTCCGCAGGGTTCGCTTTCGTCCTTCGCAAACTATGTAGCGGGGCTGATGCCCACTCAGAAGGAAGTCAACGCCATAGCGCAGGCTTTCCGCGAACTTGCAGAAAAGGAAGAAACCGACGTATACCACTGTACCCAGCTTTACGGCATCGGAGGCTCCATCCGATCTGCCGCAAAGCTCTATGGCGATCTGTGCAACAACGGCAACCGCTTCAATTACTTGCTGCCCGAACACATCGATGCCATCCTGAACCGCTACGCAGAAGACCCCAACGCCTTTGCCCATGAGGCTTTGCGCACCCTCCCCGACCGCATCCATACGCTTATTCCCGGCTGCGTCATCATCCGCGAAGCCTTCAAGCTGTGCGGTGGCGAGCGTCTAGACATCTGCAAGTACGGTGTGCGCGAGGGGTATTTGGCTGAACGCGTTCTAGTAAAACCCGTCAGTTTCGCCTAAAAGCACCATCATCACGGAGGAATGTCACAAGATATTGCGATTCGTTGCGCGATAAAAGGGCATCTTACCTGCGAGAAACCGCTATTAACGATTACAATAATTCCTAGATAATACTGGCGCATGCGCCATTAATCTGGGGAAAAGAATAGAGGGGAAATCATGGAAGCGAAACAGAATTCCAGTGTTGGTGTATCTGCTACCACGGAAACACATCCCAAACATAAGAGCCATCACGTTCTGCCCTATATGCAAAACCGTGAGCTTTCTTGGCTCGAATTCAACAAGCGTGTACTCGATCAAGGCGAAGACCATAACGTTCCCTTGCTCGAACGCCTCACCTTCGTGTCCATCTTCTGCAGCAACTTGCAGGAGTTCTTCATGGTACGCGTTGGCAGCCTTACCGATCTTTCTTTGGTAAACAAAGACCTGCGCGACAACAAAACGCAGATGACGCCCAACGAACAGCTCCAGGCAATCTATGAGCGCTGCCATGAGCTGTACCCGGAGGAAGAACGCATCTACAACAAGATCATGGGTCAATTGGCCGAATGCGGCATCCGCCAGCTTCAGCCCGAAGACCTTTCGCCCGAACAGGCGGAGTATCTTCGCAAGCACCTGAAAGAACGCGTTGTTCCCTACCTTTCGCCGCAGATCATCAATTCGCGTCACCCCTTCCCTCACCTGGAAAACGGTGCACTGTACGTTCTTGCGCGCCTGGTCAGCGACGAAGAGGGTGGCGCAAAGTCCAAAGCAACTGAGAGCAAGGGCAAAAAGAAGGGCAAGAACATTGGCGCCGACGATGCTACGTTCGGCCTTATTCCGCTGCCCCATCAGGCAAAGCGCGTAATCAAGCTGCCTGGTGAAGGTACTCAGTACATCCTTCTGGAACACGCTATCAAAACCATCGTTGATGAAGTGTTCTCTATGTACACCACCAAGCGCGCAAGCGTTATCTGCGTAACACGCAACGCCGACATCGACCCGAACGACGGCACCGAGGAAGATCTTGATTACGACTACCGCGAGCACATGAAGCGCATGCTGAAGAAGCGCGCACGCCTGGCTCCTGTTCGCTTGGAAACCGATACGCCCCTTTCCTCCGCTACGGAAAAGTTTCTTCTGAAGCGCTTGGATCTGAAGCCCTGCCAGAGCTACGTTACCAGCGTCCCGCTCGACATGGGCTACGCCTGGGGTCTTTCCAGCATGATCGATTCCGAGCTAGCACGCGACATCACCAACGAACCGTTCACGCCGCAATGGCCAGCATGCTTCGACAAAAAGCGACCCATCATGGAACAGGTAGCCGAGCGCGACGCTCTACTTGCGTACCCTTATGAAAGCATGGATCCGTTTATCAGCCTGCTCCGCGAAGCAGCGAACGACCCTTCGGTGTTCTCGATCAAGATCACGCTGTACCGCCTTGCCAGCCAGTCCCATCTGGCAGAAGCCTTGGTAACTGCTGCAGAAAACGGCAAGGAAGTTACCGCGCTGTTCGAACTGCGCGCCCGCTTCGACGAGTCCAACAACATCGAGTGGTCGCAACGCTTTGAGCAGGCTGGCGCCAACGTAATCTATGGTTTCCACGACTTCAAGGTTCACTCGAAGATCTGCACCATCGCACGCCATACCGAAAACGGCATCCAGTACATTACCCAGCTGGGCACGGGCAACTACAACGAGAAAACCTCAAGGCTCTACACCGACTTCAGCTTCATCACCACCGACGAAGGAATCGGCAAGGATGCCGCAAAGTTCTTCCGCAACATGAGCTTGGAAAACGCTTCCGATGAATATCAGAAGCTTTCGGTTGCTCCGTTGCAAATCAAGCCGATGATTCTCCATAAGATCGATGAGCAGATCGCGCTTGCTAAAAGCGGCAAGCCCAACGGCCTGTCGTTCAAGACCAATTCCATCACCGACAAGGACATCATCGACAAGATTGCCGAAGCCTCCCAGGCTGGCGTTAAAACCACGTTGTTCGTACGCGGCATTTCGTGTCTGGTTCCCGGCGTTGAGGGCTACACCGAAAACGTTGAGGTTGTTTCCATCGTTGGTCGTTTGCTGGAGCATAGCCGCATCTACGGATTCGGTCCGCGCGATAATCGCGAGATCTACCTTTCCAGCGCCGACCTGATGACACGCAACATGGAAAAGCGCGTGGAAATCGCTTGGCCCATCTACGATCCCGAGCTGAAGGAACGCGTTAACGAGTATCTGGACATCTCGCTTTCCGACACCGCCAAACTGCGTATGTTGAAGAACGACCTGGAATACACCCCGCTCGAATTCTTCTGCAGTGAAAATGCTGACGGCAGCACCGAATCGTTCGATTCTCAGGCTTACTTTATTCAGAAGGCACGCGATGATTATCGCCACGCCAGCGAACTGCGCGAAGAAGAAGAGGCGCGTCGAGCTGAGCTTGCCCGAATCGAGCGCATGAAAGCAGCCGAGGAAGAGGAGCGCAAAGCTCGCGAAGAAGCCGAGGCAAAGGAAGCTGCTGAAGAAGCATGCAGGAAGGCCGCTGAGGAAGCTGCTGAGCTGAAGGCGAAGGCCGAGGCGGAGGCAAAGGCGAAGGCCGAAGCGGAAGCGGAGCTTGCTGCCCTGAAGAAAGCCCAGGAAGAAGCCGAGGCAGCCGCGCTGAAGGCAAAGGCCGAAGCCGAAGCAGAACTCGCCGCCTTGAAAAAGGCACAGCAAGAAGCTGAAGCTCAGCGAATTGCCGCCGAAAAGGCAGCAGAGCAAGCCGAGATCAACATTCCTCGCGGCCTCGAGGAAATTGAGCCTGGTGTTGCAGGGCCCGCTACCAACACCGCCGAGGTGAATGCGCAAAAGGTCGATGCTAGGCCTATCGTGCTTTCCCCTTCCCTGGAAAGGAAAGTCGAAGAAGCAGCAGACAAGGCAGCTATCCAGCTGGTGCCGAAGAAGCCCAGCCTGTGGCAGCGCATTAAATTCCTGTTCACCGGCAGGCTCGACTAGCGGCAAAACCGAAGGACAGCCATAGAAAGATAAACCTCTTTCGATTTATCCGCCAAGACACAAAAGCCTCCTGATTCGCAATTGAATCAGGAGGCTTTGTTTTTAAGGCGTGCTAATCATGCTCAATTACCCTCAAGCAGCCGCGAAAGCCGCATGCCCCTTAGCATTCACGCACGCTTCCCATAAGGGGAGTGGACGATACTATTGGCTGTTGCGCCTTCCGCGATGATTTTTCGCTCCTTGGGAACGCTTACGTTTTCCAGGCTTAGGCATTTGGCGAACGCCAGAAGAACGCACGCCAGGCCTAAACGCTGCTGGCACCTCTTCGGCGCTCCGCTCAGAATTGCGACGTTTGCCATTGCCGCCATTCGAACGCTTTCTATCGGAAGAGCGAACGGCATTCTTGCGCGAAGGCTTTGCCTGCTGCTTCTTGTCCTGGCTACGGCCTGCACCTTGATTGCGCTTGCCGCTACGACCGCGACCAGCAGGAGAGGAGCGAGAAGGCCGTTCAGTGCCCTCGGAAGCTTCATCGGACCTATCCTGGCTTGCTTTGCTGCTTGCCTGAACCTGACTCGATGCCTCCTTCTTTTCACGAGCCTTGCGACGTTTCTTCTTGGCCTTCTTTCCAGGCACCTTCGAAGCAGGAACTCGATCAGGGTCGATGAATACAGGGTTTTCGCCCAGTTCAAGGCCTTCGGCATCGTAGAGATCCACCGTTTTGCCCATCAAAGCTTCGATGTCGTTGAACTCATCAAAGTCTTGCTCGGTAACAAACGTGAGCGACCAGCCAACATCGCCGCCGCGGCCCGTACGACCAATACGATGGATATAGTCGACAGGATCTTCAGGCACATCGAAGTTGACGACATAGTTCACATCGGCGATATCGATTCCTCGAGCCAGCACATCGGTTGCGACCAGAACATCAACCTCACCGGCGCTGAACGAGCGAAGAGCGCGCTCACGCTGGTTCTGTGTGCGATCGCCGTGAATAACCGCACAGGTGATGTTAGCCTTCACTAAACGACGACGGCAAGCATCGGCACGATGCTTGGTGCGAGTAAAGACAATAACGCGCTCGGAACCTGCCTTTTTCAGCACTTGAGCCAAAAGCGCATTCTTCGCCTCTAGGGAAACAGGAAGTGCATACTGCTCTACGGTGTCTGCCGTTGAGGTTACCGGCGCAACCTCGATACGAGCAGGAGTTTTCACCAAATCGGTGATGGATCCAACCTTGCCCTCGTCGAGAGTTGCAGAGAACAACAACGTTTGGCGCTGTTCGGGAGTTGCACCCACAATGGTGCGAATGGCAGGCAAAAAGCCCATATCGAGCATGCGATCTGCCTCATCAAGAACAAGAACCTGAACCTGATCGAGTGAACAAGCACCCTGCTCCATCAAATCGATCAAGCGACCAGGAGTGGCAATAAGGATATCGCAGCCTTGCTTAAGAGCATTGCGCTGAGGGCCGTAACCCAAGCCGCCCACAACCGTGACCGAGGAATGGCCTGTATGCTTGGCAACGGTACGACACACCGATTCTATCTGCTGAGCAAGCTCACGGGTGGGCGTAACCACCAGAAGGTACGGACCGCACCCCAGGCTACGACCGCGAACACGGCGCTTTTCGCCATGCGCCAGATTATTCATGGTTGGCAAAAGGAATGCTGCCGTTTTGCCCGTACCCGTTTGTGCGGCGGCAAGCACGTCACGGCCTTCGAGTACTTGAGGAATTGCCCCCGCTTGAACGGGGGTTGGAGCAGTATAGCCCAGTTCTTCTACCGCTCCCATAATCTCTTGGTTAAGCCCAAGAGCATCAAAGCTCGTACATTCAGCTTCTTGAGTTATATCTTTCTTTTCCTGCGTTGCGTTTGCAGCCATATATCACATTTCCATTCTTCAGCGCCGCATATGCAGAAAGGCATCGGACGCCATACATAAAAAATCCTCGCCATGGGCGAGGCTTAACAATCTTATTAAGGATACCTTACGTTACTTGGATCCCAAAATATGACGGGCGGGAGTTTTCATTCTCCCGCCCGTCTACACATATATGCAGCTAATCAGCGTTACGGAAGCAACAACTGAGCAATCTGGACGGCATTGAGCGCCGCACCCTTGCGAATCTGGTCGGCAACGTTCCAAAATGCCAAGCCATTTTCAACGGAAGGATCTTTGCGCAAGCGGCCAACAAACGCACCGTTGGTTCCTGCAAGCAGGCCAGGCATGGGATACAAGCTGTTAGCGGGATCGTCCATTACGGTAATACCCGGAGCAGCCTCGAGTGCAGCGCGAGCCTCTTCCACCGTTACCGGACCCTCGAATTCAACGTTGATGGATTCACCGTGGCAACGAAGGACGGGGACGCGGACACAGGTTGCGGCAACCTGGATATCGTCATCACCCATGATTTTCTTGGTTTCGACAACCATCTTCCACTCTTCCTTGGTGGAATCGTCTTCCAAGAACTTATCGATATGGGGAATGCAGTTGAAGGCGATCTGATGAGCGAAAGCATCGACAGTGAGCTCTTCGCCGTTCAGGAACTGCTGAGTCTGCGCGTACAGCTCCTGCATCGCCTTGGCACCTGCACCCGAAGCAGCCTGGTAGGTAGAAACAACCACGCGCTTGATGGGAGAAATATCATAGAGCGGCTTCAAGGCTGCAACCATCTGGATGGTGGAGCAATTGGGGTTGGCGATAACGCCGCTATGCCAAGCAACGTCCTGGGGGTTAACCTCGGGAACAACCAGCGGCACATCTTCGTCCATACGGAAAGCACTGGAATTGTCGATCATCACAGCACCGGCATCTACGACAGCCTGGCGCATTTCCTCGGAAACGCCCGCACCTGCGCTGAACAGCGCAATGTCGACACCCTGGAAAGATTCGGGAGTCATCTCCTGAACAGTAAGTTCACCTGCGGGAACCTGGCCGCAGCCCTTAAAAGGAAGCTTCTTACCCGCAGAACGCTTTGAGGCAAGTGCACGAATCTCACTTGCGGGAAAATCGAGATCATGAAGAACCTCGAGAAATTCGTTGCCGACAGCGCCCGTGGCGCCCGCTACAGCAACAACCGGATTTGCGGGGATTTCCTTCGTCCAAGTCATTGAAGCTCCTTTGCATCGTGTACTTGGGGAACCATGATACTACTCACCTATAGTTGCACTGTATAAACTTAACATTTGGCGCAAAATGTTGCCTTGAACGGGTTGCGGGGAGCGGATTGCGGTCCAGCTCAAGAAAGGCTAACAATCAAAATGGCGGCGACCCTTATGCAAATTGGGGCTTTCATCTTCCCATTTGGCAAAAACCGCTAATGATAAGGTTATAGTGAATTCATACATTACAATGTATCTGTCCAAAAACTATTATCCCTAAACGAGAGGATCTATAATGTTCTGCCCTCAATGCGGTAAAGAAAATGTTGACGAAGCACAGTTCTGTGTTCAGTGCGGCAATGCCCTGAAGCAGGCTGACACAGCCCCTGCTCAACCTCAGCAGCAAACGGCAAGCGCTCCCGTTCCGCCGCCCGCACCTAGCCAGCAGCCTCAACAGCCCCAGCAGCCTGTATATCAGCAGCCCGCAGTACCTGTTCAACCTCAACCCGTTCCCGCTCAGGCAGCAACCTACCCCATGACCAAGCAGGACGAAACCCTCCGTTTGATCAACTTCATTCTGTGCATTCTGAGCTGTATCGCCATTTGCTGGGCGGTTATTCCGCTGGCATGGGCAATTCCCATGACCGTACACAGCTGGGCATTTACAAGGGCACCAAGCCCAACACCACCGCCTTTGGTGTATGCACCCTGATCTTCGTTAACATCATCGGCGGCATCCTGCTCCTTATCTCCAACAAGGACGACAAGTAAGCAAACACCTAGCCGAAAACTAAACGAGCCCCATCCAAACGGATGGGGCTCGTTTAGTTTTAGTGGGAATATAGGGGGTAAGGTCCCGTTTTCTCACGCAAAAAGGCCTCGCTTGCAGCAAAACGCGCAAGCGAGGCCTTGCCTCTGTGTCCTATGGCTAGGTAGGAAAACGGGGCTTTCCCTATATTCCCAGTTATCGGCCCTTTGCCATCTTTGCGGCGATTTCCTCGGGGGAAAGCTGGGTTTCCTCGAAGATGGTGTCGGAGTCCAAGCCAAATGCAGTGTGCAGGCAACGCACCGCTGCATCTACCTGACTGCCTTCGACCACGATGGAGATACGAATGGGGCTGGTGGAAATCATCAAAATGTTGATATGGTTTTCAGCCAACGCACCGAATGCCTTAGCGGCAACGCCAGGAGCGGATTTCATGCCCGTACCCACCAGGGAAACCTTAGCAATGTTTTCGTCCATCAATGCGGTAGCGCCGAACTTCTTAACCAGGGTATCAACAGCTTCCAGAGCCTGTTCTTTCTGGGAGCCAGGGAAGGTGAAGGAAATGTTCGCCTTACCATCGTTTGTGGTGTTCTGGATGATCATGTCAACCGAAACATTGTTGCCCGCAAGGATAGAGAACAGCTGAGCTGCCATGCCAACTTCATCGGGAAGGCCACGCAGGGTGATCTTCATTTCGGATGTATCGTGTGCAATGCCGGAAATTACTGCCTGTTCCATGGAAGGAACAACCTCCTCGATAAGCGTTCCCTCTGCATCAGAGAAAGCAGAGCGGGAATGGATTACAACATGATATTTACGAGCGAATTCCACAGCGCGCGACTGCAGAACACCAGCGCCGCCACTGGAAAGCTCAAGCATATCATCGTATGAGATACGGTTGAGCTTCTTAGCACGAGGGCAAACGCGCGGGTCGGCCGTGTAAATGCCTTCTACATCGGAATAAATCTCGCATACATCGGCACCAATGCCGCAGGCAAGGGCAACTGCCGTAGTGTCAGAACCGCCGCGGCCAAGTGTAGTGATATCGCCATCGGTTGAAATGCCCTGGAAGCCGGCAACAACCACAATTGCACCCGTATCAAGAGCACCGCGGATTCGGTCAGCATTAATGTCTTCGATTTTAGCGCTTGAGAAGACATCGTCGGTAGTAATGCCGGCCTGCCATCCGGTAAAGCTGATTGAGTTGTAGCCCAGTGCCTGAATAGCCATGGCCAAAAGCGACATGCTTACCTGCTCGCCCGTGGAGAGCAACATATCCATTTCGCGTTTGGAGGGATGATCGTTCAATGCAGCGGCAAGACCCACCAGTTCGTCGGTGGTTTTGCCCATTGCGGAAACTACAGCAACAACGTCGTTGCCTTCTTGCTTCATGGCAATAAGACGCTTTGCCACATTTTTGATTCGTTCTGGGGAGGCAACCGAAGTGCCACCAAACTTTGAAACTATAAGTGCCATCGTCTTCTTTCCTCGTATGGGATAACTCTTACATATTACCAAAAGCACCTAGCGGGAAACCCTGTCACAAAAGATTAGAAGCAAACAGGAAACAAAACGGCACGCATGATCGGGAAACGAACCACGACGCCCGTTAAAGCGCTCAATTCGCTCCGCACGAAGCATTAAAAGCAGACCCTGGACCACCACTGCAACCGGGAAGAATAAGGCGGGACGATTCAGTGATTGGGCAAAGCTCCAAGACAAACAAACGCAGCACCCAAAACGCACAAGGCCCTTCGATTCATCCGCGAATCGAAGGGCCTTGCCTAACCTTGAGTTGAGCGTTAGGCGTACTTCACCATGATCATGCTCATCTTGTTGGCAACCGCTTCACACTGGTCAACGCAATCTTCCATTGCTTCGAACAAGCGCGTCCATACCGAAACGCGCATGGGGTTGTCGCATTCCTTAACGTACAGCTCGCGAATGATGTTCAGGAACAGCGCATCGGCTTCGTCTTCAATATCGTTCACGCGTACCAGCAAGGAATTAAGCTTTTCGGATGCCTTCTTGCAGTTACGGAAGTCAACCATAGCTTCGCTTAACGCCTCACACGCACGAACGATGAGCTTAGAAAATTTCTTGGCATCTTCATGCATGAAGTGAATATCGAACATATAGAAGTTCTGGATAACCTCTTCGGTCATATCGATGATCTCGTCGAGGCTTTCCGTCATGGCAATGATGTCTTCGCGGTCGAGCGGCGTCACGAAATCGGGAAGCAGCGCTTCGAATACGCTATGACATACGCCATCGGCTTCGCGTTCGATAGCATGAGCGCGGGGCAGCTCCTTTTCAAGCTCTGCCGCAGACTCGAAGTCATGCACAATTTCCTTTAGTAGCTTCGCTCCTTTAACGCATAAAGCTGCCTGAGCCTCAAATGCATCGTAATAGTCGAACTTCTTCTTCTTTTTTCTACCGATTCCGGCCATGACCCCTCCAAGGTCCGATGCCGCGGATTGCCGCAGCAGTCTCGTCCGCTCTATGCGCATGCACTTACAAAGCGCAGCGCAAGTTTAACAGTAGTAGGCAAACACCCGCCTCTGCTCGTCGCCAATTGTTGTCAAAGAGTTGTGGCCCGTCAAAACCAGCGTTTCATCGGGCAGCTGGGAAAGCTTGCGCAACGATGCACGCATCTGCTTAGCATTACCGCCCGGGAAATCAGTTCGGCCGATAGAGGCGCAGAACAACGTGTCTCCCGCAATAAGAACATTAGCGCCATCAAGGTACTTGCCCGAATCCGATTCAAGGAACAGGCAGATTCCGCCCGGCGTATGGCCAGGCGTGGCAATAACGCGCCATGCCATATTGCCCAGGCGCAGCTTATCGCCATCTTTCAAGAGATGATCAACCTTGCATGACTTGGTGGGAGGGAACTCCCCTGCTGGCTGGTTCTCGATAACGGGAGCATCAATTGCCGAAGCATACACAGGGGCGTTCGTCATAGCCTTCAAATCGGCAAGGGCGCTGGTGTGATCGGAATGATGATGCGTCACCACAATGGCATCGAGCTTTTTGTTGCCCAATGCCTTAACGATTGCAGAAGCATTATCGGACGGATCAACCACGAAGGTGGCTGCATCATCAGAAATAATGAAAGTGTTGTTTTCAATGGGGCCCAGCACCAGATACTTGATGTCAACGGCGGCGCCCGTTACACGGAACATACGTCCGTCTCTTTTCACTGATAGCTTCATTGTCAAAACCTTTCTTAAATAGTTACTTAGAAGACGCTGCGCCAGGCATCATACGATGGGCATCAAACACGCCATCCACCGCACGAAGCTTTGAAAGGATGCGTTCGATAACCGCCGTATCGGAAACCTGGAACAAGAAACGCATTTCAACCATGCCGTCGCGATGCGTATTCGTATTAACGGAAAGAACGTTGGCACCGTGCTCGGACAGCACCGAGGCAACGTCCATAAGAAGATTCAAGCGATCAAGCGCCTCAACGAAAATCTGCACGTTGAACGAAGTGTCGCCCGAGGGGCCGTCTTCTTCCCAGAACACTTCGATAATGCGCTCGGGATGCTGCTTGAGCGCAGCAGCGTTGGGGCAATCGTCGCGATGAACCGAAACACCACGGCCGCGGGTAACAAAGCCCACGATCTTGTCACCGGGAACAGGGTTGCAGCAACGGGAAAGACGCACCAAAACATCGTCGATGCCACGAACCACCACGCCGTTCGAGGAATGGGTTTCATGCTTCTTCGGACGCTTAACGCTCGTAAGCATAGGCGGCATCTTGCCCGTAGACGAAGCTGATGTTCCCATAAGGGGCTTCGAAGCGTCTTCGGTGCCGTTGTCTACCAGCAGCTTCAGCATGCGGTTAGCCACATGCATCGGCGCTTCCTTACCAGTGCCGATGTTCACCAACATATCGTCGGCGTCTTTGTAGCCCATAGCTTCGGCGACTTCGCGCATTGCACGCATGCTCTGAGCGCTTGAAATGCCGAAGCCATGCTTGCGCATTTCACGCATAAGGATGTCGCGGCCTTCTTGCATGTCGTCGGAACGACTGATCTTGGCAAAGAAGGAACGGATCTTCGAGCGAGCCGAAGGCGTTTTCACGATGTTCAGCCAGTCGCGAGAAGGCGTAGCGCTTTTCTGAGTGAGGATTTCCACGCGGTCGCCCATCTGCAGCTTATAGGAAAGCGGCACGATGGAACCGTTGACCTTCGCGCCAACGCAGTGGTAGCCCACTTCCGTATGAATGGCGAAAGCGAAATCGACCGGAGTTGAACCAAAGCGCAAGCTCATAGCCTTGCCCTTAGGCGTAAAAACATATACCTCTTTCGGATCAAGGTCGGTCTTGAGCGACTTCAGGAATTCGCGCGAGTCTTTGGTTTCGTCTTGCCAGTCGACCATTTCACGCAACCAGGCAATCTGCTTATCGAACGCCGATTCGGCGCCCTTGCCGCCCTTTTCCTTATAGCGCCAGTGCGCGGCAACGCCGTATTCGCTCATGCGGTGCATTTCCTCGGTGCGAATCTGCACTTCGAGAGGCCTACCAGCCGGACCGATAACCGTAGTGTGCAAGCTCTGGTACATGTTGAACTTCGGCATGGCGATGTAGTCCTTGAAGCGCCCAGGCATTGGGTGCCACAAACTGTGAACCGCGCCCAACGCCGAATAGCAGTCTTTCACCGAAGTGGTGATGATGCGCACGGCGATAAGGTCGTAGATCTCGGAAAAGCCCTTGCCCTTCTTCGACATCTTTTGATAGATGGAATACAGGTGCTTTGGGCGTCCCATAATCTGAGACCCCACGCCGATCTTGTCCATTTCGCCATGGAGAATGGAAATGACCTTTTCCAAATACTCCTCGCGTTCACGGCGCGTTTCGGCAACCATGCGAGAAACCTGTTTGAACTTAGCGGGCTCCAAATAGAAGAACGCTAGGTCTTCCAATTCCCATTTGATGGAGCTGATGCCTAAGCGATGTGCAATGGGGGCATAGATTTCCAGCGTTTCGCGCGCCTTGAAAATACGCCTGTCTTCGCGAAGGGCCGAAAGCGTGCGCATATTGTGCAAGCGGTCGGCGAGTTTGATAACGATAACGCGGATGTCTTTGCTCATGGCAACGAGCATCTTGCGGAACGTTTCAGCCTGCTCGTCGGAAAGCGTTTCCACCTCGATCTTGGTGATCTTGGTTACGCCGTCAACCAGTTCGGCAACCGAATCGCCGAACATTTCGGCCACCTGCTGCTTGGTGGCAACAGTGTCTTCCACCGTGTCGTGCAGCAGGGCGGCAATAAGCGTCTCCACGTCCATGTGAAGGTCGGCCAAGATAATGGCAACCTCCACGGGATGGATTACGAATGCTTCGCCCGATTTACGTTTCTGGCCAGCATGCATTTCCTCGGCAAAGCGGAAGGCCTTTTCCAGCAAAGCCAATTCGTCTTTGTCCAAATAGGTAGAAGCCAAGCCCTCAAGTGCCTTGAAGCGCTCCTTCGGGTCGGAGCCGACTGGCGCTGAAGTAGCCGATTTGATGGTTGGGTCAACAGACGAAGCCACTAATCCAACCGGATGAAGTTCGTTGGCATCTGACATGGCTATCGTTCCTCCTGGGAGTTCGTAGTGGGAAGCAAAGGGCGCCTTATGCGACTCTGCAGTTCTTCCACAGAGCTGGAAAGCACCCAATCCTTGAAGGTCGCGAACGATTCGCGCTCGTCCATGCCTTCGCGATAGCGCACGCTATCGTCCAGCTCGACCTTACCCTTATAGTCTACGACATTGATGCTTCGTTCTTTACCCGAAACCCCTGCGCAACCTTGAGTTTTGATAAGTCCCAATTCCTCGAACACCGAAATGCCACACTCTACTTGCGTAGCGGTAATAACGGCACCCAACAAACGGGAAGAGCTCTTCGCCGCGCCCTCCGCGTCGAGAGTAAAAAAGCCTTGCCCATGTTTGCGCTGAAGGGTGCGAAGCCCTCGATATATTTGTGCCATTCCGTCATGGGTGGGAGCAGCATCATCCAAAATGCCAGCGTTGAGCTGCGCATCGCCCCTACCGAACAGCAAATGGATCTGCGCTGGCTGGCCATCGCGACCCGCACGACCCGCCATCTGATTGAACTCAACCTCGCTAAAAGGCAGATGGTACAGCACCACATGACGAACGCCTGGGATGTCAACCCCTTCACCAAAAGCAGAAGTTGCAACCAGCACCTGCAAGCCACCTTCACGGAACAACGATTCAACACGCTCGCGCTCGGAGCGAGAAAGACCAGCGTTATAAAAGCCGATCAGCGAGGCGATATGGGGCTCCTGCTTGCGAAGGCTTCGGGTTAACGCAATGGTTTCCATGCGTGAATTAACGTAGATCAGGGTTTTTTCGCCCTGCGCTACCAGGTTAACCAAATAGCGCTCACGCTTCTTCACATTGCGCTGATCGACCACTGCGAGGTTGGCGCGCTCGTGTTTATCTACCACCACGCATTCGGGCAATATACGGAATGCTTCGCAAATGTACTGTTCCACTTCGCTGTTTGCCGTTGCGGTAGCCGCAAGCACCTGAGGAGACCCCAATGCCGCAATAGATTCGCCCAAGCGAGCATAGAAGGGGCGGAACCCCGCCTTCGAGGTTCCCACATGATGAGCTTCGTCGATTACCGCAAAGTCGATAGACCCGGTAACAGCAAAATCGGCCGCATGGAACGCCAGGTATTCAGGCGTGGTGAGCACGATATCGACTTCATGAGCAGCAAGACCCGCCATAACCGCAGCACGCTCTTCCGGCGTAGAAGCGCCCGTAAGCACTTCAGAGCGGATGCCAAACGAACCGAGCGTTCTGTCCAGATGGAATGACTGGTCGGCAACAAGGGCACGCAGGGGGTACACGAACAAGCTTGCTTTACCATGAGCAAGGGCCTGCTCAACGGCATGGATATGGAAAATGAGCGATTTGCCGCGCCCCGTTCCCATGATGGCTAAAGCAGAATTGCCTGCATCAAGAACGTCCAAGGTGCGCTGCTGCGAATCGTGCAGCTGGGCATCGCCCAAGAACGCGCCTATCAATGCAGCGCGAAAACCCGCAGGATCGGCCTTGGCGTATTCCTGCCACATAAGACGATCGGATTCCGGAGCGATAAGGCTAGTTGCATCTTCGCCTTTGGTTTCGTCTTCTTCGGCAGCAACCAAACCTGAAACGAATTCCTTGTCTTCGCCCAAGCACGTTTCAAGCGCGCTGCAGGGCGTGAGAGGCTTAAGAGAAGAAATAACTGCCTTGACCGAACGGCGCCCACGCCAGCTATCTATCTGCAACTCGAACACCGCGTCGAGCGCGCATCCGCATCCCAACAGCCCCGAGATGTCAGGACAATGGAACATAATGCTGGAAAGAGAGTTCACCCCGTCGGTAAGCGTGCAGGAAAGATGCGTCTTATCGGCACCCACTGCCCTACCCCCGGAAATAACCACACCATGCGCCAGAAAATGAGGGCTGGGGTTTTCCTGCCCAAACGGGGCGAGCAAATCGAGCTTTGCGACGTTTTCCAGCGTAAGCTCGGAAAGATCCAAGCTGGCGTCCACTTCAATGCGGGGAATGAAATCTTCGGGCGGAAGCTTGTCCATGTAGGCGCACAAGCGTTCCGAAAACTCAGGGAGCTTAGAAGCGGGCAGCGTAACGCCCACAGCAGCGTGGTGCCCGCCGAAACGCGTAAGGATGTCCTGACACGAGGAAACTGCCTCGAACAGGTTAACGTCACCAACGCTACGGCCAGAACCATGGGCTTCGTCCCCTTCGATAGTGAACAAAATGGAGGGAACGCCATAACGGTTGGTAAGGCGCGAGGCAACAATGCCTTTGACGCCCTCGTGCCAGCCCTCGCCAGCAACCACCAAGGCACGCTGGCCTTTAAAGACGCGTTCTGCCTGTTCGGAGGCAACTTCAGCAAGCTCCGCTTCGATGGTGCGACGCTGGGTGTTCACGTTTTCCAATTCGGCAGAAAGGTGACACGCTTCAGCGAAATCGTCGCACATCAGCAAATCGAGTGCCAACTGGGCATTGCCCATACGTCCTGCCGCATTCAAGCGAGGAATGATGGTAAAGCTCAAGCTCGAAGAAGAAACGGGGTTATCGGCGAAGCCCGATTCTCCCAAAAGTGCCGCAATACAAGGGCGCGGGTTTTCGTTGATCATGCGCACACCGGCGCCTACCATGGCACGATTCTGACTGCGCATAGGCATAAGGTCGGCCACCGTGCCCAACGTTGCCAGATCGATAAGCTCACGCCAGAGGTTGGGTTTGCCAAAACGAGAACCAACTGCCTGCACTACTTTCAACGCCACACCAGCGCCCGCAAGGATGGAGCTGGGATTGTCGTCGCATTTAGGATCGACCACCGGCACGCCCTCGGGAACCAAATCGGCAGGCTCGTGATGGTCGGTAATGATCACATCGATGCCACGCTCTTTGAGGATTTCCACTTCATTCTTGGCGGCAATGCCGTTGTCTACTGTAACCACCAGATTCGGATTGCAGGCAGACGCCCTGTCGATGGCGGCTTTCGAGAGGCCATAGCCTTCTTCGAAACGCAACGGGATGAACGGGGTAACACGCGCGCCGCATTCACGCAAACCACGCGTCATGATGGTGGTCGCCGAAACGCCGTCAAGGTCGAAGTCGCCAAACACCAAAATGTGTTCTTCATTTTTAATGGCAGCCTCGATACGATTCACCGCTGCTTCCATGTTTTCTATTTCATAAGGATTCGCCCAATCCCTTTCAAGCGAGGGATTCAGAAACTCCTGGGCCTTTTCAACCGTGTCGAACCCACGCGCCACCAACGTGGCAGCAATAAACTGCGGCAGATCCAATTCGGCTGCAAGGCGCGATGCCGCAGCCGAATTGGCCGCAGCAAGATTGATGCGCGCACTCATAACAATACCTACTAACTTTTTTCTTTCTCGAAAGGCATTGTATAAGAAAGGCGCGCTACCCATAGAGATAACGCGCCGATGGTTCCAAGGCGTTGACGAAAGGGCGCCTTCACTGAGCGGTTTAGCTAAAGTAGCAACTACAACACCCACAGCAACCAACAAATCACTGCAGAAACGCAGCTGCATCAGCGCTTACCAAACGCTTGCGCCGCCTTCAAAAGTTTTGGTCATAAACGGAAGCTAGAAAGCCGATTCGTAGATAGCACGCGCGTCTTCCAAGGTGATCTTCTTGAATCCCCCGAATGCTTCGCCTTTGTTGGCCTTAAGGGTGACAAGGAAGGCGTCAACGTTTTCGAGCTTCAGACCAAACTCGCCCAGTTTGGTGGGCATGCCCAATTCGGCAAAAAACGCTTGCAGCTCATCGATAGCAGCCGTAACTGCATCTGCCACGGCTTCTTCTGTTTCGTCTACCGGCTCAATGCCAAATACCAAATCGGCAAACGCAAGGAAGCGACTGGGGTCTTCGCGCCACACAAAACGCATCCACGCGGGCATCATAACGGCCAAACCGGCACCGTGGGTTATCGAAGTGTCGAATGCGGAAAGCTGATGCTCCAGGGCGTGGCTTTCCCACCCGCCGGCACGGCTCGTAGGCACGGCATTAAGACCGCAGCCCGCAAGATCGTTGTGAGCAAGCGTGCCCGACCACATAATGTTGGCACGAGCCTCGTAGTTTTCCGGTTCGGCAATTGCCACCGGAGCCTGGTTGATAAGCGTGCGGATAATACCCGTAGCAATGTTATCGGTAACCTCGGAAGACCCTGCGCCGCTGAAGAACCGCTCGCATATGTGGGCAATCATGTCGGCTACACCCGCTGCCGTCTGATACGCAGGCAAGGTGAATGTAAGTTCAGGGTCTAGGAACGAAACCTTAGGACGGATAAGATCGGAATTCACGCCAAATTTCGCATCGATACTATCATTCGAAATAACGCATGAGCTGGAACCCTCCGAACCCGCAGCGGGAATGGTAAGCACGCACATAAGCGGCAATGCCTGCTCAATGGCTGCTTTTTTGGCGAAGAAATCCCACACGTCTCCATCGTGGAACACGCCGAACGCAATAGCTTTCGCGCAATCGATCGTGCTGCCACCACCAACGGGAAGTACCAGGTCGACATCATTTTCCCGAGCTACGGCAATGCCCTCACGTACCGATGCCACTTCGGGGTTAGGACGCACACCCGAAAGCTCAACGAATTCGACGCCCGCCTTTACAAGCGATTCCTTTACGCGCACCAAGGTGCCCGTACGCACCACCGATCCGCCACCATACACAAGCAGAGCACGCTTATAACCGAGCTTGGCAACGTGCTGCCCCACTTCATCGGTAACGCCACGCCCGAACACGAATCGGGTTGGAGAGTAAAACTCGAAATCGTTCATGGAACGTCCTTTCGTCGCTTCTTTAAGGCTGTCTTATCAGCAAAAACTGAGCGAAAGGCAGCAAGAAACCGCCCTCTACGCCCGTATTATACGGAGCTTATCCAAGATTTGCGCGCCCTTGGAAGCTAGCGGCGTATACAGGGGAACGAGAGAAAAGCCAACCTTCAAAAGGGGCAAAAGGCCATGCAGGCTAACGGATTCCCATAACGAAAACCTCGAACAGGGAAACAATTACCAGGAAGGCGAAGTTGTATGCCTCAAAGCGAGCGATAAACTTGCCGTTGCTACCCAGCCCCGACTTCTGATACTGCCGAAGGGTAATGAGCGTTGCTAAGGAAGAAATGGGCGTACCTACTGCGCCCACGTTGGTGCCAAGGGCAATGCCCGCCCAGTCGTTCGAGAAATGGCTGATCAGAATTGCACTGGGCACATTGCTGATAATCTGGCTGCTGACAAGCGAGGTCACGAATGCGCCGCAAGCATCCAAAACGGTGCTAAAGAAATCGGAAATGGCGGGGATCTGAGCAATGTTCCCGCTAAAAATGAAGAAGCAGACAAATGTCATCACCAAGGCGTAATCGGTCTTTGCGAATACCCTTCTGTCGGTAATGGCAAGAACAACGACGATAACGGTCATGCCCATCAAAAACGGCACCGCACCAACCGTCATTGCTATGCAGAGTGCAAACAAAACAACGTATATTGCAACGCGCGGCTTAGACACCTGAATGCTTTCGGGTTTTCGGTAATGGAACTCCGCCTTCTTCACAAAGCAGCAACAAACAAGAATGAGCACCACTGACAAAACAAGCGGAGGAGCCATAGCCGCAACGAAATCACCGAAGCTAACCCCGAACACTGTGTACAGATACAAATTGTGGGGCTTACTGAATGGCAGCAGCATTCCGCCAAAATTGGCGGTAAGGGTGATGGCGATGAAAGCGAACGGGATCTCCGATTCGCGGTTAACCGATTTCAGAAGCACCAAAGCAAGGGGTAAGACAGCAATCAGTGTCATGTCGTTAGACAAAACCATCGAACAGCCGAGCGTAATCAGCACCAAGGCAATTACCAAGGTTCGCGTGCTGGTTACATGCTGCACCAAGGAATGGGCGACGAATTCAAGCAGCCCTGAAGAATCGATGGCGGCAATTACCGCAAGAATGCTGAATAGGCAGGCCAGGGTATGCCAGTTGAAATAATCAAGATACGCAATAGAGGGAGGAACGAAAAACATCGTTACCAGAGCCGCCACCGCCGAAACCACCAGCAAAGGATTATGGGCAAGCGCCCGCTCCGCAGCGCGTTCCGCCGAGCGAGCTCGCATGCCCTCAAGATGGATGCCGTGATGCTTTACGTCTAAATCTTCAATATGTTCGCTCGGGAGCTTCATGTAGCAATTGTACGCCCAACCAGCCTGTAAAATGAGGGGTCTAATCAGCGGAATTGTCCTATTGATATGGCGTTATGCGGCGAAGTATCACTGACCCGCCCATCAATTCGCACCTTCAGGCCCCCGCCCATCAATCCATCCCTCAGGCCCCTCCCCCTCAAGGACGGCAATAGCTTTTGCGTACTTCTCTGCGCGACGTTGGTCTTTTTCGGTGATGCGCGGAAGCCTGGACAGGTCGCTGTTGTGACGCAAATCGGCAAGTTTCACCGCACGTGCGAGCGGGTTCGGCTTAAGGGAGCGAACATATTCGAGGTACGGCACCGATTCATCGTGGGTAAGCAGCTTTAACGCTTCGATAACTTCGGGCGCAACTCCTTTTTCCCGAAGATCCGCAAACGTAAGCGGGGTATCTTCAACCACATCATGCAACCAAGCAACGGCTTTGGCAGCATCGCCCTGTACGCTAGCTGCAACATGAGCAGGATGTTCGATGTAGGGTTTTCCTGCTTTGTCCACCTGACCTTTATGAGCCGCAGCTGCAATAGACTGCGCCAATTCGCTTTGAATATGAGACATATATTCCACCTAATAAAAAGTAGCGGGCCAAACCCGCCGCTTAAACAGAACTGCTATTCGGACTTTGCCGGACCGGCGAACGCGCCCGCGCAATGAGGGCAGCGCGTTGCGCCCTCCTTAACTTCCCCCAAACAGAACGGGCAGGCAGGAGCAGGCTTTTCTTCCTCCTTTTCCTTCTTAGCAATCTTGTCGCCAAGGTCCTGCGCTTTGTTCACTGCCTTTACGAGCAGGAATACGACAAAGGCAACAATAAGGAAGTTGATGCAGGCGCTGATTGCAGATCAGCCACCCACGTGAGGTCAACGCGTCCTAAGCATACAGCTTCCTGGTTCCTGAGGCTGTCTACACCATCAATGTCCCCGAGCCGATTCCTGAATCTAGCGACAAGAACCCTTCCGGCAACCATCAACGCTTTCCAGCACCAAAGCAGCACGGGAATAGCAGGATTACGAAAAGAAGATCGAAAACAGAAGCAGAGCAAGCACGAATGCCGTAACGGATTTGGTGAAGGTGATAGGATCGTCGCTCGGCTCGGGATTGAGGTTTTGCCACCCCCAGCTTCCCGCAATATGCGATTGGGCATGGTTTACCGTAGCGCCCATCAAGTACTTCGTGAACTGGAAAATGCCGTATATCAACAGGGCAAGAATAATGACGGTAACCATGGTTATCGTTTCCTTCCGTTGTGCGTTAATGCTTCGTTTTATTAACGACAACGATACGGAATTCGCAATTTCCAGGTGTACAGAATAATTCCCAGGGTATTCCGCGGAACAGCTCCTAAGATCAATGCTTCAAACGCCTGCCTTTCGCTCTCCCTTCCAAATGATCTGGAAGCAAACGTGCAAAAAGCCATCAGGGATTCAGCCCAACTAAAAAGCCCCGCCTTAGTGGGGCTTTTTAGTTGCATGGAGGATGTTTGCCGATCGTCACCAAAGGCAATTAGCACTAACTCTTAGCGATTATTGCTCGCAACTGGAGACCATCATTGGCCGAAGAATCCAATCGATCACGTTTTTCGCAACAAGGGTCATGCCAATGGCCCGTCATTAAAATCGGAAGACAAGAACCTATAGGCTCCATCCGCACGAAGTTACTTCGATTGTTTCGAACTGCTTATCGGTTGTGAACTCAAAGGCGTGTTTCGTACCAGCAGCCCAATCATCAGTAGAGGCAGTCGTAGTTTCCACGGTTACACCATCCTTATCAACCAGATTGATGTTGTAGTAGAAGTATGAGAAAGAGATATTTGAATCGTTCTCAACAACTGCTTTGTATTCAAAATAGGTTTGCTCAGGATATTCGGGGTCTTGCTTTGTGAATTCAGCCTTATCCATTACCGCAAGTGCGGCAGATGCCTCTTCTCCATCGTTGAGTATTTCGGTAAGGTTGGACTCGTTAGATTTGCTAACGCTAATGGGGCTGATTTGGTTGATGTTGTAAAGTGCGGCAACTCGCTGATTGTAATAGCGGGTCCACCTCTCAAACCCTGATCCGCTGGAGTAATCCTCTGCATTAAGTCCATTTAAAGCGTCAATGTACTTTTGCGCATAGCTCTTCAGATCTTCGTTATCGAAATCAGCATCATAGAAATCCTTGACGGCTTCCTTTTCTTTATCCAACGCCTGCTTCAATGTGTCTGTAGAGCTAGAGCTTGCACTGTCCGCATCGGTTATCGCCCAGCGCGCTTCAAGCCCCTTTCCAACTGCTTCGATAAATTTCTCGTCAGTCGAACGGTCGTCGTTACCAGAGCAACCAGACAAAATTGCCACCACCGAAAAGGCCAGAATCAAAGATGCAAATATAGCCGTCAGCTTTTTGAAAACACTCGCTGTTTGAACGTTCATTGTTCCCCTTCCTAAATATCTTGATACCGCATTTGCAGAAACGAGATTATCATAATACCAGTACAGAGGTATTTTTTTAGAATAAGGCAAGCGGATCAGAACCCGTTATTCTATGCAACTAGCCAGTCTAAGATCGCAGATAATTCCTTTCTACGAAAAAAAACGGATCTTTATAGCCTAAGCTTATAGACCTTGCTTGCGTTATTGCCATCGAAAGCACGATACAAACTTTTGCTTTTCTGCGTGTACACCACGATGCCCACACCAATTAGCAAAATATGGCAATAAGAAAATCAGGCCAAACTTACACCCAATGACCTTTCCCTAAACCAACTATTTACGTCGAGCAAAGGGAACGGGCTTAATGCCTACCCAGATTTCAAGCACTCATTGCCCGCAGGGGAAAATTAGTATCGCGCTATCATCCCGGAAATGCTCGCATAGCCCTCTCGGCCCTCCAATCGGGACAGACAACGTAAGTGCCGAACAAGTCAGCAGCGACAAGTCCTTTTATAGCGGCTCCGCCCGATACAAAATCAAGATAAATAGCATCATGCTCTTTGAGAAAAATCAACAAAGAGCCCGAACATCGCTTCGCCGTTACTCTCTGCCTTTTGCATCTAAGCGATGTAGCCGTCCCCGCACACACGCAAAAAGAATAAAAGGAAGCCATTATTCAGGCTTCCTTTTATAGCCACGACATGGGGATGATGGCTTCGGCAGTATAACACGGCAGGCGGCAAATCGGAACGCTGGCCCTTTGATTTAAAGAATCCCGCCCACGATGGACATGTAGCATTTTGAAGCAATTAACATTGGCGCCGACAGCAGTGGCAGGGAAACCGAACGCCAGTTGGCAGCCCGATTCTTTCCCGAGGTTTCCTAGCTGAAGTTTCGTAGCGAAAGCTTATCGGCAAATAGCGAATCCCCAATGCCACTCAACACCGCAGATGCCACACTGCTTGATGGACCATCCACTGATAGGATCGCCCTACGAACGACAAGCGGATAGAAGAATCGAATAACAAGTACCCCCTCGGGCTACTCTGGCTCAGGCTGCCTGGGCTCCCGCTGGGTACAAAGCGATTACACCACAGGGACATGGCGGAACCGGCAGACGTGCGTGTCTCGAGAACTCGTGAGCACCGCCCGCGCAGGTTCGAGTCCCGCCGCCTCAATCGCAGGGATCACATCGCGTATGCGGGGAGCACCTTGATGTCGTCGGCTGAAACCATGACGTTGATGCGCTCGCCATCCTTGGACACCCGGTCGGCGTATGCGTAGGTGTTGGACTTGGAGCGCCGCACCTTGTTGTAGTTCATGCCTGGGAACACGGTCTCCATCATGAACTCGTCGTTCTTGGTGACCTTCGTTCCAAGCTCGCCAGCAAGGTACTTCCTGTGTTTGTCGGCGTTGACGCTGGCCGTCTTCTTCTCGCCCTTTGCTGCGCCGCCAGACGCTGCCGATGCGCTGCTGCTACCTCGTCCGCCCATTCGTTACCTGCTTTCCGAAATGAAAAAGCCGCCCTGGTGGACGGCTGTTGGAAGAATCTATCGACATGCTTATTTGAACTGCTCTAGCATCTGACCGAAAAAACTAAGTTCGCTTGGCTTGTAGATGAGCGAGCCACCGTCTGGAGTCGTATAGACACCACACGGTAGATAACGACCGTCAGGGAGAACATATAGGTTTCCGTCCTCGGTCATGCCATTTGGAAAGAACGGCATCCCGTATTCATCTGTCGGGAATTCTTCAATATTAGCTATCTCGCATTTCATGGTGCCACCTTAGTCTGAGTATCAGTAATTACCGAGCTTCTTGGTAACGAAGGATCATCCCCGCATATGCGAGGAGCGCTATATGTCTTTAAAAGCGGTAGCCGAATCATTGAGTTTCACATCGCTATTTCCTTCTGCAGCATAGAAAAGAATCGCATGTCGTGAAACCCCTTTCTCGCGTCCGATGCAATATCAGGCAGATCATTGAAGTCAACGAGCCATCAACGATTGCTAATCGACATAGCGCTCCCCCGTCAGATCGCGGTCGGACTCCTTGCTGCAATCACCTGACCATGGATTGCATTCAACCGACTTGAAGAAATCAAGGGCTTCCTTGAATGCTTGCTGCCCGTCCTTCCCCTCCTTCACCTTCCTCAACTCGATAATCCCATCGGGACGGGAAACTAACTCGACCTGATCGCCAATATGGATACCGTTCGCCCTCCGCAGCCCTGACGGAAGAACGATTGTGGCACTGTTCCCCGTTTTGGTAACGGTTACTAATGCTGGCATTTCAACACCTTTCTACTAGGCCAGAATCATCCCCGCGTACGCGGGAAGCACGAAATGCGTGTCTCGGCGGGCTTCATCGTTGGGTTATCCACAATCTTACACAGCTGCATGAAAGAAGATGCTTCTTCAGTCGATCAACCCTGAAAACGGCTTATAGACGGAAACAAACCCCGTCCTTGCATGGATTCCACGAAACGGAGTCTAAAACGGTTCAATCAGTCGACCACGGTTATCGTTTTGATCTCTTCAACGGGGATTTCGGCTGCAACTTTTCGCCTTCCACATAAGGCACAGCGTGCGCCGTTCTTGTCGTAACGAATCTTAAGCCTTCTTGCAGGAAACTTGATCACCAGTTAGATCGACACTGCTCCAAAACTCGACGATCCGAGGGCAAGAAGAATCTTGGTTGTCAAAGACGGCAAGGCCGTTCTCTACAAGAAATAAAAAAGAGCCGAAACATTGCCCCGGTTACTGACCTGGACGTTTTTCGGCTTAATCGCATTAAGCCCGATTTGGGGCGAACAAAAGCGAAAAACATGGATGGGTGGCAGAGCGGCTTATCGCGCCCGGTTGCTAACCGGGCGAGCCCCGCAAAGCTCCGCGGGTTCGAATCCCGCCCCATCCACCAGTTGAACCAAGGCACCCGCACGGGTGCCTTGGTTCATACCTAAAACCGCCCCGCATGGGACAAGCAGACGCGCTGCACAGCGCAAAGGAGGAAATGCATGGAACAGGAAGATCAGGCACAGGAGCTTGAAGGCACCGCCGCGTTTGATTACCAGTTAGATCGACACTGCTCCAAAACTAAGCCTTAGCTTTAATGAGGTTTGCGCCGGTTTGATTACCAGTTAGATCGACACTGCTCCAAAACATAACGCTGGATTTGATACTAAATTCATAAGTTTGATTACCAGTTAGATCGACACTGCTCCAAAACATTCAGCATAGCCGCACCTTCGATAAAGTAAGTTTGATTACCAGTTAGATCGACACTGCTCCAAAACGCGACATGTCCAGTAAGGGAACGCTAATTGTTTGATTACCAGTTAGATCGACACTGCTCCAAAACCCGTTATCGTGCCGTCCTTCGCGATGAACGGTTTGATTACCAGTTAGATCGACACTGCTCCAAAACTATCAGGTCTACCCATTGCCTAACTACGTGTTTGATTACCAGTTAGATCGACACTGCTCCAAAACGAACTCGTGGAAATTGCCCTGGTAAAGACCGTTTGATTACCAGTTAGATCGACACTGCTCCAAAACATTCCTTTACAACGTGGGCTATCTGCTAGGTTTGATTACCAGTTAGATCGACACTGCTCCAAAACTGAACGTACCATTATGAGCCTAGCACAAGGGTTTGATTACCAGTTAGATCGACACTGCTCCAAAACTGACGCGCTCAACGAAGCCATGCGCGAACGTTTGATTACCAGTTAGATCGACACTGCTCCAAAACTAGGTGCTACCTTATGAACTTTTGTAACATGTTTGATTACCAGTTAGATCGACACTGCTCCAAAACTTTGGGCGCGAAGTCAATCGAATACATGCGGTTTGATTACCAGTTAGATCGACACTGCTCCAAAACTCGCCAAGTGGTTTTTGTAGCTCTTGCCCGTTTGATTACCAGTTAGATCGACACTGCTCCAAAACTAGGCAAGGACACGGAATGGAGAAGTGGAGTTTGATTACCAGTTAGATCGACACTGCTCCAAAACCATTAAAGCAAATTCCCTACTGTGACAAGACGTTCAATCTAACTGCACGTGTCTTTCAATACTCTAGAAATTGCAGGTCAACAGTTAGTTTTCGTTCATGCTCATATGATGCGGAATCTGGCTTGTTCTCCAAAAGCAACAAGCTACTTTTAAGGAAAAAAACATGGTCATATAGCATTTGAATCTCTTTTTCCGTCAAAAAAGTTTTGAGATTAACGAAAACGATTGCCTTCTTGCAACCAGCGTCAAGAGCAAATGAAAGAAAATTTAATAGATTATCAAGGTACGGTTTGTCTTCTTGCGTCACTGCACCGAACCCAAGAAACTTGAGATAGCGCTTTAGGTCCCATTCTATGCCAAAACCCAAATCAGAGTTAAAACCTAAACTCAACCCGCTTAGATACCCCTCAATTGCCCGCTGAGCAGACTCTATTCGAATTCGCAAATCCTCGTCTTCCAAGAACTCGCGTTCCACTCTCTTGGCAACAGCTGCCAAAAATGCCCTATTGCCCCAAGGCAGATTCAAAGCATCGGGAACCACCATCAAGGCATCGCCGGGTTTAATTTCTTCTTCCCCATCCCATAGGGAATATGGTTCGGATGCCTGGCTTCCCAACTCCGACTGCAACGAATTCGCAAAGCGAGCAAACAATGCCGAATTCTCAACCTGCAGAACCGCGACCTCCCCTGCCGCCAACTCGACAGGATGCTCCAAACCCGCAAAGACTAATTTCATAGCACCAACAGCTCTTCCATCGTATCCACTTCGTCATAAGCATCCCTGCTTCCCGCGATGTACTCCATCGTTGAAAATTGAGCCTCTGTCACGCGTAAAACCTGAACCAGGCCAGAAGGAGGACGGTTTTTACGAAGCCTTTGGACCGCATTGCCAGCAGCACCATCATTAATAACCAACTTTGCGTACACCGATTCCTGAAGCATTAAATAGCCATCTTTCAGAAGAAATTTGCGAAATAGCCTATATGCTTTCCGTTGCGCTGGCGTATCAACCGGCAAATCAAAAAAGACCAGCAGCCGCATATATCTAGACCTTTCACTAGCGTTCATACAACACCAAAAGGCTCAATCTCATCGATCGATAGTTTTCGACCTAGGGCCTTAAAGCAATCGGCTACATAGAGGGAAATAACCGAACCAACACGGTAGGTGCCGCCACGATACGCAATTCCCTGGTTAAGGACATCAACTAGCAATAGCTTGGTTCCTTTGGTGAAATCACCGGTGAAATTATCGAACACAACCCGGTCGACAAGCGGTCTAAAGGGCTCCATGAAATCACAACTCAGATTGAACTGGTTAAACTCGTTGCGGTGGCAAATGCCAATCTGGGTGAGATAGCCCCGTGCAGCAATCTCGCGATTGATGCTTGACAAAATAATGGCATAGCCATAGTTGAGGGCGGCGTTGAGAGGCGTATCGTCGTCCCGAGAAAAGCCCGAACCAAAAAGCGCATTGAAATACACGCGGGCAGCGTGGCCTTCACGATTCGTGGTATCGCCCGAGCGCACTTCAGGGACAATCCTTCGCAACAGGCCACCTTGCTCCTCACGCGCACGTGCATGCAGTACGTCTGCCTGGCGCGTTATCTTATCGCGCACGATGCGCTGCCACACACGTTTCTTTACTGGCTCCCCCCATTCAATCTGCTCAGCAATGCGCTTGCTGGTGTTGTGAGCGCCATAGAGCGGAAGATACTGCCCGATGGGATCGCGCTTTTCGTCCGAAACGACAAATGTGACCTTAGCTTTGGCCAATTCGGAAAGCAGATAGGCACTCACAAACACCTGATTAGATTGCAAGACGACAGATGACACTTCAGAAAGATGGATTTTTGCGGTGTCGTCCTCGCGGCGCACAACCATATAGCCGCCCTTATACTGCAGCTTGCAGGGACTAGATATAACAATGTTTCTAAACCCCGACACGGGTTCTCCTCTCGAACATACCCGTTACGGATTGGTCGATGAGCACCATCCCATCGGGCACTTTACTACGAGCTGGGCGGAGATACCCTGCCTTCTTCTTTCCACCAACAGACGAAAGATTAATTGGAGAGGACTGTTTATTTCCCCTACAGAGAAGAAGAATCTTTTTTAATAAATCCTTCTGATCAGCCACGGCAAGACCGCAAAATGCATCGAATCTGCTTATAAGATCCAGATCATTCGTCAACATGGGGCATTTTGCCCTATCGAGCGCTTTCGCAATTGCCATATAGACAGATCGATTAACGTCAGCGTCAAGATAGCCGTCTGTACAGACAAGTAGGATTCTTTCAAGCTCTTCTTGCGAAAATGCCAACTGAGACGCAGATTTCATCTCCTCTTCCGCATTAATGCGCAGAAGGTTTCCATCGATTTCGACGAGTTGCCATTTCAACAGCCTTGGGATAACGATTCGAGTAAAGGAAACCCTACTTTCGCTTTCCAGATCTTGGCAATATTTCTCAAAAGCGGCATTATCGCTCTCGCATTTAACTTTCATGAAAATAGGCATCTGAGCTATTCGTAACCCGGTCTTACCTTTTTTATCAGCAACCTCATATATAAAGAAATACGCCGCTGTCTTTGTGTTGTAGCCGCCAAAGCACGCAGGATCGAGGGTATTTTTAAGCGCAAGCTTGGGATTGCTTCTCTTTGAAATCGGGTTCGCGTCCCAGAACTTGCCCGAATCTTCGTAAGGCATCCTCGAGACATAACACTGTCGGTAGTTGAGTGCACGACGAATACCCTCCACCTCCGCAGCTGCATTCCATGCATCGTCATAGTGCTTTTTCTTACAATGCTTGATTTCATCGTTGCCAGTCCAGGCATCTTCGAACATCTCGCCAGTTTCGGGATCAAACCCCGCCGTCATAAAGCTGTTTACAATCAAGCCAGCAGATCCAGGCATCCGGTGAGTCTTCTTGAACAGCTCCGACTGTTCAAGAACATACTTTTTCATGGCATGCGCATAACCAATGGGGTTCTCGTAAATCCCTGGGTAACGCTTCTGGATAAACAAACCCATGCGGCACGCCAGATACGCGTCATGAGCATGATGGAAATCATTGGCTTCACGGCATTTAACCAAGCCCGCCACTTCACGAAGGTTGTGGGACATGCTTGCCTTAACAGGGACGATCCTCGTCCCCGCATCGCCATAACGCGCTTCAAGCAACGCCTTTGTCATCTTTACTATCTGACTTGTCTCAACCAGCTGGCGAGCAATAAAGCCCTTCATTGCTCCTTCGGTAACGGTGAGTCGCATCAGGTTGTTATACTTCTTGTCGCTAATCATTTTCGCGTCATGAAGCTGCTTCCATGTTTCGCCCATCTTTTGGCGAACGTTCTCGTCAATCAAAAGTTGATCGGTTTTTCGTTGATTTTCGGAACGATACACCAACGCCTTGTTGTCGAGGCTATCGTCCTTAATATATGCACGCGGAATAATGTGGTCGACTTCATACTCGCCCGATCCCGCCATAAGCGCATCGAGGTCGATAGCGCGGCCTGAATACAGGCATTTGCCATTTTGCAGCAAATACAAAGTGAGTCGTTCGTCCAAATCGGCTTCTGTGTTCTTAAGCCGCTTGAAATCGCTCATAACCGCAAGGTCGCCGCCCTCAGCCTTGAATGCATTGAGCGCCGCTTCTATGCGGTCCCAGCGCTTGACGGTACGCTTCCCCTTCTTCTTTTCATCTTCGTCACGCGTGACCTCAATAAAGATGTTGTCGGGCGCATGACCAGCAATCTTTACAATTTCGTCAACAATGCGAATAGCTTGGTTAATGCTACGGCGAATACCAGGCGAGCCGGGAAGTTCGTTTACGCCCATCGCTTTGGCATTTTGCGCATAGTACGCACGGTTTACCTCGTCGATCTTTTTCTGGAAGCCAAGGGTGTTGTCATGAAGAACCTCCATCATCACCAAAGCTTCACCCTGGCGGCGATCGGGATTCGGACTACCCTCGCGAAGCACATTCATGATGCTCATCTGGCGACCACCCTGCGTGACGACCCTGATTCCAGTAAGGAACTTTTCAGAAAGCCTACCCCACCCCGAAAGGCGCTTTTTGCATTTCTTTATCTGCTCGTTATTGAGCATGCCGTTGCCGTTAGGCCCGAATTCATCGCGAAGCTTTTCTTCAAAAATCGAGCGATCCTCAAACAGCGTGTTCCACAAAATGATCTGCTCAATGGCAGGGAATAGCGCTTCATCAAGCTCGTCAACGCCGAAAACATCCTTAGCAAACAAGAGGTACGAGCTCATCTTTGATTCCAAGCCGCTTTCACCCTGTCCGCCGCGCACCTGAGGAGTTCTCTCAAGATAGCCCATCCGCACAAGCCAGGCAGCAATGTCTGCATACTTCACACTGCGCTTCTTATGGAACAAATCGCGAATAATGCCTGCACGCTACTCGGAATCCAGGCGGTGCCAATTATCGCCGTCATTAGTGAAACGAACGCCGTTTAGCTCGTTGAGTACGCAGAACTCCTCGTAGAGCAAGGAATGCCTGGGCAGTACTTTCTCGCCCGCCAAGTATGTGCAATCCCCCGTCATGCGCATAATAAAGTTCTCCGCGCTCCGATTCTTATCGATAACGCTTTCCCAGTTCCACGGCGTGATAACCGTATCCTCCATACCCGGCTTGCGCTCCGACCACTGAAAACGGTTCTTGTTATGAACATCCTTTGCAGCGTTTTTAGACGTAAGCGGACCCACGTAGTAGGGGATCCGGAAGGTAACCAGGCTTTCTATCTTGCTTGCCTCTTGTTTAAGGAAGGGATAGAAACGACCTTGATTTTCAAGAATCGCCTGCAACTCTTCCAAGTGCAGCTGATAGTAGATTGCCCCGTTATCACTCGTCTTCAAGCGACGCAAGAAACGCTGCTTCTCAAACGCATCCATCATGGTGATATAGCGCTCATCGTCCTGAGCACCTGTGCCCTTTAGCAGCTTTTCAACTTCTTTTCTGAATTCGTCGTACGAAAGTTTATGCAAGTTATAGGCGGTATAGCCTTTGGCTTTTGACGCATCGTAGTCGCGCGAGGGATCACTCTTATCCAAATCATGATAAGTAACGCCACGAAAAAACCGGTCAAATGGCTTGAGTCCGTCATCGCCCTTCGTCTTCGGCAAATAGTCGCGAACCAAGGCTTTAAGGCACTCCAGATCTTCCGCGTAGCAATCGTACTTTTTTATCATATTATGCGAAATGGTCTGCCCCTCCGCATATGAAAGCAAACCCTGGAGCACATACGCAGAATACGCACCACATACAGCTTCAAGCAGCTCCGCGCTATCATCGGGACACGCCGCCTGAAGCGCTTCGAGCTTCTCCTCTTCAGAAAGATTGAGCTTGGTTGCTTCACACTCAAAATCGCCAAATAGGTCTTTGAACTCAGCTTGGAGACCCACGATAGCATTCGCCAACGCCTTAGCGAGCTTCGCGTTTGCCTTACTGTCGCCTGTATCAACGGAGATAAGCAATGTCACATTCTTTGCTTTTTGAGAACGCGATATGCGTTCGTCTGCTAAAACTGCCGCGATTGCTTCCTCATCAACCTTTCCGACACTATATCCCCTCGAATCGCACCATTCTTTTAGCGAAACAGAAAGCTTCCCAAGTGCTTCCGAGGTGTTTGCGATTTTTGCCGTAAGCTTTTCCTCCTGACGCAGGAAGTTGCCACGGTGCTTAACGATGTTATGAATAGCCAAGTAAACCAAACGGAGATCGGCCGGATCGTCGGTTTCCATAAGGTGCGCACGCAAGTGATAGATGGTAGGAAAACGCTTGTAATAGTCCTTCTTGGTAAAGTCCTTGGTGAAGATAGGATCGCCCTCAACGGTTCGGGAATGGTTGAGCCTCATAAAGAACCCAGGGTCAACCTTTTCCATCTCCTCAGTAAACAGTGCCTGCAACAAGTTGAGGCGCCAACGGCGACGCACATAACGTCGACGCTGACCGCGATGCATACGTGCCTCCGAGGCAGTCTGCGCACTATCAAACAAACGACTTCCCCATGTTGGTTTTTTCTTGAAATGAAAGAGTTTTCCCTCACTGTCCACTACCGACCAGCCAGCCGACGCGGGACCAAGGTCAAGACCAATATTGAACGACCCAGGGTAATTTCTCAGGTTCATGTTGTCTAGCTCCTTCGCGCTGTGCTAAACTCGCCTTGTCGATTACCAGTTACATCGACACTGTGAGTCAAAATACGGCTAAGCCAAAAATGCTGCTCTTTCGGGAGCATCACCCCGTAGGGGGAATTCGATTGACTCAGCAAAGAGCCTTTTCATAGGCTCTTTTTCTTTTCCTTATCCTACCCCATGCGCCACTCGATGCGCCCTAGCTGCCAGCTAAAACGGTAAGAGGAAATGGGTTTCCGCCGTGCGAACACCCTAAATCAATGATTCGCATCGAACAGCATTCGAGCAGCTCAAATACACATTCACCCTTACGCGAAAGCGCTTTGCACCACCCGTTTGGAGCATAATCCATTCAAACGTTTTGGGTGTACATCAGATTTCCCACACAACGCCTCTTTTGCTGATACTCCGAATACGCTCCAACCCAGCGCCAATACCCCCGCGCCTCAGCTGAAACCCCAACCCACCGCCACCTTGCCCTCCAGCACTTTCATGCAACAAAAAACCCGACCGCTTTCGCGGTCGGGTTTTTCGTTAATGCTGATTGAACACATCCTGTGTTCTTGCCAGGCCCTTTTCCAGCAGCGATTCAACTGCTTCGGCGGCACGCTGGCATGCCTGGTCGAAATCGTCCTTTGCATCCTTTTTCGGGGTGCCAAGCACGAAATCTACCACGCTCATCCTTCCAGGAGGGCGGCCGATGCCGGTGCGCACACGCAAAAAATCGCGCGAACCGCACTTTTCGATGATGGACTTCAAGCCGTTATGGCCTGCATGCCCACCGCCCTTCTTCACCTTCACGGTGCCTGGGTCGATATCAAGCTCATCGTGGATAACAATAAGCTCCTCAACCGGGCAATCGTATTCCTTGCACAGCTTCGACGTAGGCCCACCGGAAAGGTTCATGAAGCTCTGGGGCTTCGCCAAAATTACCTTTTCCACGCTGCCATCGGAATGGCGCAGTTTGCCTTCGCCCACCAAAGCACCGCACGTGTTCTTCCAGTAGGTTACACCCCATTCACTGGCCAAAAGGTCTACCACCTCAAAGCCCGCGTTATGGCGCGTATGCGCGTATTCTTCTCCTGGGTTGCCCAGGCCAACTACTACGCGCATGCCTTACAGGGCAAACTCTGGGTCGAACAGCGAAGCAACCGACTTGTTGTCGTATACGTTGTTGATGGCACGGGCCAAAAGCGGAGCAACGGAAATAACGTTGATCTTGCCGGTCTGCTTTTCCTGAGGAACAGCAACGGTGTTGCAAACTACCAGCTCGTCGATCTGGGAGTTTTCAATGCGCTCGTAAGCAGGACCGCTGAAAATAGGATGCGTAGCGCAAACGTATACCTTTTCAGCGCCCTTCTGCTTCAGCGTGGCAACAGCAGCGCACAGGGTGCCAGCGGTATCAATCATGTCGTCGTTAACGATGCAGATCTTGCCGTTAACGTCGCCGATAAGAGCGGTGATTTCTGCCTTGTTATGACCAGGACGGCCCTTGTGCATGATAGCCAGGTCGGAATGAAGCATGTCGGAAAGCTTCTTTGCAGCCTTAGCGCGGCCAACGTCGGGGCTAACTACGCACAGCTTTTCGGTGTCGATATTCTTCTTGCGGAAGTAATCGGCAAAAATAGGCAGCGCCGTAAGGTGGTCAACCGGAGTATCGAAGAAGCCCTGGATCTGGCCCTGATGAAGGTCAATGGTAATGGTGCGGTCAATGCCAGCAGCAGTCATGATGTTGGCAACCAGCTTAGCCGTAATAGGCTCACGTGCAGCAGCCTTGCGGTCCTGACGAGCATAGCCATAGCAAGGAACAACGGCATTAACGGTACGAGCAGAAGCGCGCTTTGCCGCATCGGCCATAATAAGCAGCTCCATTACCGCTTCGTTAACGTTAGGCGTGGAAGTGGACTGTACGATGAAAACGTCTGCGCCACGAACGCTCTCAAGATAACGTGCGTAAATTTCGCCGTTCGAGAACTTCTCGAGCTTCACGTTGCCGAGCGTGGTGCCCAGCGCAGTGGCAATATCCTCAGCCAGCTCGGGACAGGTTGACCCGGCGAATACCGCCATGGTCTTGGTCATGTTGCTCATTAGTTCTTCTTCCTCTCGTTCCAATGCTCAATTTCCGTTTGGCGGGCACGGCCCAAACCAAGGGCCCCCGCAGATACGTCTTTGGTGATAACAGATCCGGCTCCGATAAGGGAGTTTTCCCCCAGCGTTACCGGAGCAACCATCATTACGTCACTGCCAACAAAGCAGTTGTCGCCGATAGTAGTAGGCCATTTCTTTTCGCCATCGTAATTGCAAGTGATACTGCCAGCGCCAATGTTAACGCCTTCACCCATGGTGGTGTCGCCGATGTAGCTCAAGTGCGGCACCTTGCTGCCCTTGCCGATGGTAGATTTCTTGATTTCCACGTGCGTGCCCGCCTTGGAGCCTTCGCACATGTGCGTGCCGGGACGCAGATACGCACGAGGACCGCACGTAACATCAGCGTCAAGAACGGTTTCGATAGCCACGGTTTCTTCGACCTGGCAATTAGCCCCCACCGTAGTGTCGGTAAGGCGGGAATTGGGGCCAACAATGCTGCCGGTGGCGATGGAGGTAGCGCCCATAAGGAAGGTCATGGGCAGAATCTCAACATCGGGCTCGATGGTTACATCGGGGCCAATCCACGTGGTGGCGGGATCCATGATGGCTACGCCGTTGTCCATATGCATGCCGTTGATGCGCTGCTGCAGCACCTTGGTGGCTTCCGCAAGCTGGCGGCGGGAATTAACGCCCAGGCATTCGGATGCGTCTTCGGCTTTCAAGCCAAGAACGCGCTTGCCCTGGTTGCGGGCAATGCCCAAAACGTCGGTAAGATAGTATTCGCCCTGCGCGTTGTCGGTAGAAACTTCTTCCAGCGCAGCAAACAGGGTTTCGATGTCGAAGCAATAGAAACCGGAGTTGCATTCCGTAACCGCTGCCTGTTCAGGCGTGCAGTCTTTCTGTTCGACGATTTCCTGAACGTCACCTGCCACATCGCGGATAATGCGGCCATAGCCAGTGGGGTTTTCCGCTTCCATGGTCAGAACAACCACGGCAGCATTGGCCTCTTCGCGCGTGCGAACAAGCTCGGCGATGGTTTCAGCGCGTACCAGCGGGGAATCGCCCGTAAGCACCACCAGGGAACCGGTGCGGCCTTCGAGCGCACCACGAGCGGCAAGGACCGCATGGGCGGTACCCAGCTGCTCTTCCTGAACAACCGTGGTTACGTCAGCAAGGAGAGGCTCTACCTGCTCCCTGCCGTGGCCCACCACGCCAACAACGGAATCGATACCCGCAGCATGCGCGGCATCGACAACCCAACGAACAAGGGGCTTGCCAAAAATCTGGTGAGCCACCTTGGGCTTAGATGATTTCATGCGGGTACCTGCACCCGCAGCAAGAATAAGAGCTGATGCTTCCATGGACGCCTTTCTGCTCAATTGCCTATGCGTCCTCAGTATAGCAAACGAAAACCAACGCTATCGCTGCTCCGCAATAACCAAACCGGAGCAAAGCGCATCAAGCAAAACAATGGCGTAATGTTGAGCCGAACGATCGGCGCCAGCGTCTTCCCATCCCTCTTCAGGCAGGCGAACGGCAATACGGCGCTGATGGCCTTCCGTTGCCATAAGAGCCTGACCAACGCGGTCGGGAAGGCTTTCTTCGTCCACGAAATCTACCGTGGGAACCGTGGAAGCGGGCTTTTCGTTGCCAACCAAAATTTGCACGAAATACATGCTTTCATCGGGAGCAACCAGCAACGAATCGGCACTGGTAACCTTCGATGCAGGAGTAGTGGCAAGCGCCAAGTTCGACATACGAGCAGCAACCGAACGGGTGAATTCCGATGTGCCGAAAAGGCAGATAAGATTCGATTCGAGCACCTGAGCCGCGCGGGCAAAGCCCAAACGGGGAACGGGGCTGAAGGAATCCTTGCCCTTCCAGGAATGCTGCAGGTGCAAAAGCGCGCGGAACGTGAATGCACCGGCAATGCCGTCGGTGGGCAAGCCCATGTTCAGCTGGAAACGACGCAGCGCATCTTCCGTATGGACGCCAAAAATACCATCGGCAATACCGCAAGAAAAGCCCAACGCAGAAAGAGCTTCCTGGAGCGTACGCACATCGGCACCGTGGAAGAACGGGACGCGCAAAAACAGGTTGCGGTCGCCCAATTCGAACGACGCGTCAACCAATTTGGTCCAAACGGCGTTGTCCACCTCAGCGCGCGGTTCGATGCCGCAATCACGGCACAGCGACAAAACAGCGTTTTCCGTTTCGGCACCAAAGGTGCCCGTTACCTGGTCTTCAGCCAGGTAACCAGCCTTTACGAGCCTGTGCTGCACATCTTCAACTGCAGCGCCGGAATCGTTTTTCTTAATAGGATCCATATGCTTCACTACTTAAGTCGATCAACGAACCAATCTGCCATCGACGCTAAAAGGTCGCGCATCTTCGATTCGGGCAGGATTTTCGCAAGGCGCTCCTGAGCGTTAGCGGTCAGCTTCTCTGCATAAGCGCGCGCATAATCGATGCTGCCAGCCTCACGCATGATGGAAACCGCTTCCTCGAGAATTGCCGGATCCGTTTCCTTAGAGGAAAGAATCTCTACCAAGCGTTCCCGCTTTGTGGTGTTCTGCAGCGCATGAACCACAACAAGCGTGCGCTTGCCTTCAGTAATATCGCTGCGATAGTCTTTTTCTTTCGCTTCCTTGGTGCCAACCAGGTTAAGCAAGTCGTCCTGAATCTGGAACGCAAGGCCAGTATCCAAACCATAAGCACGAAGAGCTTCAACCTGCTCTTCCGTACCGCCGCCAACCATAGCGCCAACAGCCAGAGGAACCGCGCCGGAATAGTGCGCGGTTTTGTGCGTTGCCATAACCAGATAATCTTCCGGAGTGATGTCATAGCGACCATCACGAGCCCAACCGATATCAAGAGCTTGGCCTTCCACCGTGCTCTGGGCCATGGAAACCAGCTCGATGGCAACGCGCACCTTCATGGAGTCGGAAAGCAACGGGTCGCGCATAACGATGCCGTTTACGATGGACAGGGCCAAGTCGCCCGCGTTGATGGCAAGACCTTCGCCCTGGGTAAGGTGCATGCAAGGCTCGCCACGGCGCAACGACGCCTCATCGGCAATATCGTCGTGAATAAGAGCGGCCGTATGGAAGTGTTCGATAGCGGCAGCGGCGGAAAATGCGCGACGGATATCGCCACCTACCGCAGCACATGCCGCAACGCAGATAAGAGGACGGTGACGCTTGCCACCGTTCTGGCTGTACTTCATAAGCGGAGCGTACAGGTACTTGTCCACATCGGGGTGGCTACCCGCAGGAATGAACGTGTTGATGATGTCGCCGACTTTGTCCGCATAGCGGCTCAGATACGATTCGAACAGCGTGGGCGATCCGGTTTGGGCAGATGCATCTTCTGTCTTGCAGTATGCCTCGAAATCCTTGATGTTTTGGACGATCTTGGGATCCTGCATGTAAGGTGCGATGTCTGTCATCTTCAACGCTTTCGTTATAACCGAGTGCCCGCTAAAACGGGGCACTGCTGAATTCAGAACTGGTAGGAGCGGTGGGACTCGAACCCACAAACCCGAAGGTGGCGGATTTTAAGTCCGCTGTGTATGCCAATTCCACCACGCTCCCGTGTTGCCCCTAACCGGCAAGCGCTACCATCATAGCAAAAATAATCCTTAACGCACGGTTAAGGATTATTCCCATGAAAGCTCTTTGGTGAACAAACCTTGGTCAATAAGCAAGATTTGTTTATTTCCCCTGCTCATAGGCACCAAGGATCAAACCTTGAAGGATGTCCGATTCACTAACTGTGAAGGATTTGTAATCTGCTGCCACAAGCACTTCAAGTAAAATGCCCAAGCCGGCAACAATAACCGAAGCGCGTTCAGGCTGAAGACCCACTACGTGTTTGCGGTCTGTAAGGGGCATGCTGGATAGCTGGCGGTACAGGCAGTCCAAGGTTTCATTTGAAACCGTAACGCCATCAACCAAAGAAGAATCGTACACTTCCATCTTCTTGTCCATGGAAACCACGCTGGTTGCCGTGCCCGCCACCGCAACTATACGGTCGATTGCAATCCCCTTGTTTTTCGCATGTTCGAAAAAAGGCTTGAATTTGTG
>ERZ824978.523-NODE-523-length-54440-cov-5.586485_pt1 | contig 54440 bp, 54 predicted proteins | sample MGYA00519860_ERZ824978 | MGnify/ENA primary metagenome ERZ824978 (study PRJEB31778, sample SAMEA3449184) | human gut metagenome | biome: human gut; feature: human-associated habitat; material: faeces | place: United Kingdom | collected 2010/2012 ... | reverse complement strand
GATCAGGCTGACGAACCGCCGCCAGTATTTCGCAGTCAGACCGAGAAGTCCCTCTATGCAGCCGCCGACGATGACCGCGCCGATCATCAGCCCGTAGTCCTTCGCGGCCAGCGTCATCATCGCCGACAGGAAGGTGAAGCTCAGGCCCATCACGACGGGCAGCCGGGAACCGATGCGCCAGACCGGGTAGAGCTGGATCAGCGTGCCGATACCGGCGATGAGCATCGCGGCCTGGATGAGCAGGGCCGTGTCGATGGCGGTGAACGCCTGGCCGTTGTACACGGCGACGCTCGCGATCAGCATGACGGGCGTGACATTTGCCACGAACATGGCCAGCACGTGCTGCAGGCCGAAGGGGATGGCTTTGCCGACCGGCACGCGTCCGTCGAGCTTATAGATGTTGTCGACGGAGGCCGGCGCGCAGGATCTCTGGTCTTTCATTTGTAAAATCTCCTTTTATTTGATGGCCGGAACCGGGACTCCGGTGGCAGACGCCGGGCCCGAAAAGGGAAAAGTGACCCGCGCCAACCGTTATTCTGGCCTCAGGATCAGTATAGTCGTTAAGAATCCGCAAAGCAAGACAAAAAATTAGTTTGCCTCACAAAAATTCAGTCAACTTTTTGTGCAAGCTGCAGACAGCACATTCCTGCCCAGATATCTGCAAAAGCAAGATAAACCGGTTATGTATGAAAACCGGAGCAGCAAGCCGGAAAAATGGCCGAGTCCATCAATATCCACATGTTTCTACCGATCCAAAAACAGAAATTGTGAAGGGTGTAAAGGAAAATTGACCGAATCTGCATAAAAATCGGAGAAAGAAAATAGAATTGTCTATTGCTTTTTAAACTAAACTGCTTTATGATGAAAACACAGGAAACAAAAATACAAAACAGGAGGAAAAACAAAATGGCAGGCGGACCTGGATCTTATGTATTGGGCGCGGAAGAGCGCAAGGAAGTACTGGATGTGCTGGATGGGGGAAATCTGTTCCGCTACGGCACGCCGGGCGTGGACGGCTTCCAGGCGAAGGTCGTCACGTTTGAAAATGAAATGGCAGAGCGGCTGGGCCACAAGCACGTGGTCGCCACGAGCTCGGGCACGGGCTCTTTGATGTGCTGCCTGGCGGCGCTCGGCATCGGCATGGGCGACGAGGTCGTCGTCCCCGGCTATACCTTCATCGCCTCCATCGCGACCATCGCCATGATGAACGCCATCCCCGTCCTCGCGGAGATCGACGAGTCGCTGACCATCGACCCCATGAAGATCGAAGCGCTCATCACCCCGAAGACGAAGGCCATCATGCCGGTCCATATGCTGGGCAACCCCTGCGATATGGATCCCATCATGGAGATCGCGAAGAAGCATAACCTGTACGTCATCGAAGACTGCTGCCAGGCTGTCGGCGCGGCATATCATGGGAAGCGCGTGGGCACCATCGGCGATATGGGCGCATATTCGCTCAACGTCTTCAAGACCATCACCACCGGCGACGGCGGCTTCGTCGGCACGTCGAGCGACGAGCTGTATGAGCGCGCCTTCGGCTTCCACGATCAGGGCCATAAGCCCTGCCGGATGGGCGTCGAGGTCGGCAACCGCTCGATGGTCGGCATGAACATGCGGATGAACGAACTGTCCGGCGCGGTCGCAGTCGCCCAGGGCCGGAAGCTCGACGGCATCCTCGATACGCTCCGTGCGAAGAAGAAGGAGCTCAAGGGCCAGCTGCAGGGCATCGACGGACTTGGCTTCCGGAAAATCAACGACGAGAAGGAATGCGCCACGCTGCTGACGCTCCTGTTCGATACCAAGGAGCTCGCGGACAAGTTCTGCGCCGCCATGGGCACGGCTCCGATCGCGAAGTCCGGCTGGCACGTGTACAACAACATGGAGCAGATCCTCGATAAGAAGACCTGGACCGACAACCATCCGTTCCACCTGTCCGACCGGACGTATGAGAAGCATATGCTCCCGCAGACGGACGACATCCTGGACCGCGCGGTCAACATCTCCATCGGCGTCGTGGATAAGGGCCTGGGCTCCGGCTGCGGCATCAACATCAACTCGACCGAAGAGGAGATCAACGCCACCGCCAAGCACATCCGCGAGGTCATCGCGGGCCTGTAAGAAAAGCAGGAGGGCATCCAAATGAAACGAATCAAGACCGCCGTCGTCGGCTGCGGCTCGATCAGTGATATCTACATGACGAACCTCACGAACGGGAAGTTCACGGTCATGGAGCTCGTCGCGTGCAGCGACCTGATGGTGGAACGTATGAACGCCAGCGCCGCGAAGTTCGGGATCAAGGCCATGAGCCTCGATGAGATCTGCGCGGATCCGGAGATCGAGATGGTCATCTGCCTGACCACGCCCGCGGCCCACTATCCCATCATCAAGCAGGCGCTGCTGGCGGGCAAGCACGTGTTCAGTGAGAAGATGATCGCCGTCGACCTCTGGCAGGGCAAGGAGCTGGTGCAGATCGCGAACGAAAAGGGCCTGCATCTGGGCGTCGCGCCCGATACCTTCCTCGGCGCCTCCGTGCAGACGGCCAAGTACATCGTGGACAAGGGCCTGATCGGCAAGCCCCTGAGCTGCCGCGCGTCCATCTCCCGTGATTACGGCATTTACGCCGAGTTCCTGACGCATCTGGCGAAGAAGGGCGCGGGCATCGGCTTCGACATGGGCGGCTACTACCTGACGGCGCTGGCTGCCATCCTCGGCCCGGTCCGGTCCGTCGCCGCGTTCACGGCGACGAATGACCCCGACCGCGTCAACACCCGCATCGGCGCGCCGGGCTTCGGCCAGGCATACGATGTGCAGGTGCCGAACGTCATCTCGGCGACGATGCAGTACGCAAACGGCGTTCTGGGCACGCTGCACATGAACTCCGACTGCATCGAGGACGAGGAGACCTGCCTGAAGATCTACGGCACGGAGGGCATCCTCACCATGGGCGACCCGAACCAGTTCGGCGCGCCGGTGTACCTGCAGAAGCCGCTGTGTGAGCCGGTGGAATTCCCGTTCACGCACGGGTATCAGGAGAACTCCCGCGGTCTCGGCGCGGCGGAGATGGCCTGGTCCATCCTGGCCGGGCGCGATCACCGCGCGAGCAAGGAGATGGCCTACCACGTCTTCGAGACGATGCACGGCATCATGACGAGCGCGGAGACGGGCAGCTTCTACCAGCTGCAGTCCACGTTCCAGACCCCCGCCGCCCTCCCCGCCGGCTACCGCAGCGTGGGCGACTGGTCCCGAAAGGAAGAATCCGCACTGATCTGAGCAGAGGAGGCGTCTATGAGAACGGTACAACTGGAGCTTCTGCGGCCGGGCGAGATCCTGGCGGAGCGCGAGCGCTGCTCGATCGTCTACCTGCCGGTCGGCCCGCTGGAGTGGCACGGCCCCGCCATGCCCTACGGCACGGACGCGCTGCTGGCGCAGTCGCTGGCTAGGTGCGCGGCGGAGAGGACCGGTGGCGTCGTAATGCCGACGCTGTTCATCGGCACGGAGCGCGAGCGCCCGGCGTCGATCCTGCGCGACAAGGGCTTTGAAAACCCGGAGCAGCTGTATGTGCTCGGCATGGACGTGCCGAAAAACAGCATGAAGAGCTTCTACGCCCGCGAGGACATGTTCGCCGTGATCGTCCGCGAGCACCTGCGGCTGCTGGTGCAGCAGGGCTACCGGCTCATCGTGATCGCCAACGGCCACGGCGCGTGGGGGCAGACCTCGACGCTCGAACGGCTGGCCGTTGAGTTTTCGAACGAAACGCCCTCGAAGGTCATCGTCGGCTTTCCGACGATCGCCCGCGAAGGCGAGACGATCGACTTCGGCCACGCCTGCGACGTGGAGACCTCGCTCATGCAGTATCTGACGGACGGCTGTGTCGATCTTTCCCAGCTGCCGCCCCGGGATGTGAAGCTCAAATACACCGGCTGGGGCATCGCGGACGACTGCGTGTTCACCGGTCATCCGCCCGCGGACAAGTGCGTCGTCCGCGACCCGCGCGATGCTGCGCCGGAAAAGGGCGAGAACTTCTTCCATGTCGCGCTGGAGCACCTGTGCAAGCAGGTCACGGACGCGTACCAGCATCTATAAAACACACGAAAAGGGAACGGCGCTGCCGCTCCCTTTTCAAAAAGGAGCGCCTATGCAGATCGAACACAGAATGGACGCGAAGCGCGGCAATCTGATCTGGCTGTCCGACGGCCGGACGGAGGCTGCTGCTGCGCTGGATTTCGGCATCCGCATCGTGCACCTGAGCTGCGCGGGGAAGCCGAACCTCTTTTACAGCCAGCCGGATGATCTGTCCGACGGACTGACGACGGAGGCGGGCTGGCGCATCTACGGCGGGCACCGCTTCTGGTCCTCACCGGAGAGCACGCGGTCCTACTACCCGGACAACGCGCCGGTCGCCTGCGAGCTGCTCGCGGACGGCGTCTGCCTGCGGCAGCGGACCGACCCCTGGACCGGCTTTGAAAAGACGCTCATCCTGCGCTTTCTGCCGGACGGGCGGCTGTCGGCGGAGCATATCCTGACGAACCGCAATCCGCAGACCGTACAGGCGGCCGCCTGGGGCGTCTGCACGCTCTGCGGCGGCGGGACGGCCCGGATCCCGTTCCCCGGCGGGACGGCGGGGGAATATACGCCCGGCCGCGTCCTGTCGCTCTGGGGTCAGACGTCGCTCGCGGATGAGCGGCTGCAGTTCGGGCCGGAGGAGATCTGCGCGCGCCATCTGCCGTGCGGCACGAGTCTGAAGCTCGGCGTCTACACGGCGAAGGGGAAGATCACGGCGGAAAACCTCGGCCAGCGGCTGACGGTCAGCTGTGAGGTCCATCCGATCGCGCAGTGCGCCGACCACGGCTGCAACGTGGAGCTGTATCTGAACCCTGACGTCATGGAGCTTGAAACGCTCGGTGTGCTTGCAAGACTCGCGCCGGGGCAGAGCACCCATCACACGGAATTCTGGACGCTCGAGCCTCTGTCGGAGGGCTGAACAAAGAAAACGCCTCCGTATGACCTGGGTCATACGGAGGCGCTGTTTTTAAGGAGAGGTCAGACCGGCGGGCGGAGATAGAGCGTGAGGCTGCCGGGGATGTAGCTCATGCTCAGGCTGACGGTCTCGCCGGACAGAAGCGTGCCGATGGAAACGTAGGCCTGACCGCGGACTTCCTCCGACGTCTCTTCCAGTACGGTAAAGCCTGCCTGCTCCAGCTGCTTACGGTAGCTGCGATAGTCATTCTCGGTGAGATCGGTGAGACTGATGCTGCAGCTTTCGTGCCCGGGATCCAGCATCGCCCACGCAACGCGGCCGGGCGGGATAGGAAGCCCCTGCGTATAGTCGTTTTCGGGCCACACCCCCGCGTCCAGCATGACGATGCCCGTCTGCGCATCCCCGTCAGACGGTACAGGGGCCGCCGAATCGGAGCACGCCGCCAGAGACAGCAGGAAAAGGGCCGCAGCAACCAAAACAAGCTTCTTCATGCCGCCCTCCTGCCGCTGCGGGCAGCCCGGACGAGCTGGAGGATGGCAAACGCGGCCGCGAGGATCCCGGCTGCGAGAAGGAGCAGGGTCACGTCAAACCCGGCCCCTTCGAGCCGGATGTTCGTCATGGCGTCCGCCTGTCCGATCGCGCCGGGCGGCACGCGCTGCGCGGCTGCGGCGGCATAGAGCGCGAACGCGGCGGCGGCCACGGCGAGAGAAATAGCGATTTGGATCAGCCGGTTTCGCCTCCGGCGCGCGGCGGGATCGAAGCCGAACTGCTCCGCAGTCCGGTCGGCAAATTCCCGCGGCGTCCCCAGCCGCTCCGCGACCTGCTGCTCGCTTTCTCCGTGCTCCGCGGCGGAGGCGAAGATCTCCTGCAGATCCCGCACGACCTCGGTCTTCGCGCTGCGGGGGATATGCAGATCCTTTCTGACCTGCCGGATATACTGTTTTTTCATTTGGCTTCCTCCGTTTGCTGATAAGCGGCGAGAAAGGCGTTGACGCAGTCCGCGTAGCTCGCCCAGAACCCGATCAATTCCTGCAATACTTCCTTGCCCCGGGGCGTGAGGGAGTAATATTTTTTTGCGCCTCCGTTTGCCGCCGCCGGAGCCAGACGGCACCGGATCAGCCCGCCCTCCTGCAGGCGGTACAGGATGGGGTAGATCGTCCCTTCCTTTGCATAGCCCAGCACGGATGCGCTGGCGTTGAGCGCGGCGATCAGTTCATAGCCGTAGGTCTCCTTGCGCCCGATCAGGGACAGGAGGATCATCTCCAGAGAGCCTTTTTTGAATTGCTGTACATATCGGTCCTCCATGCGCATCCTCCAACCTTAGTATTACTATTTAGTATTCCTAAGTAGTGAGCCCATTATACACAGCCTCGCCGTGTTTGTCAATAGCCGTTTGAAAAAGACGACTCTGAGCGGCAAAGACTTTATGCTTGCGCGGCAGGGGCGGATGCGTTATACTGAAAACAGAGGAAAAAACAGGGATGCGGCCGAAAGGCGGCGAAGGAGGGCCGGGATGAAGCGGAATGCAGGATGGATGCTGCTGGCGGCGCTCTGCGTGCTGCTGTGCGCATGCCGCGCGCAGGGCTCGCCTGTCCCGGCTGCGGCTGCAGGGCGATACTTCGGCGAGTCGGTCTGCATCTATGGCGGCGAACGGACGCCGATGGACGAGGTCTACAGCGGCGAGAGCTATCTGGAGCTGCGGGAGGACGGGCGCGGGACGCTCTGCCTCGGCGGCGACGAGGCGGAATTTCGCTGGCAGCTGGACGGGACGGCGCTCACGCTGACCTCCGGCCGCGAGACCTGCCGCGGAACACTGGAAAACGGGCGGATCGAGACAGACCTGTTCGGCGCGGACATCCGCCTGACCTTCCTCCAGAGCGCCGCACCGGCGCAGGAGCCCACGCAGCCGGAAGAAGCCGGACCGGCCGCGGAAGAATCGCCCGAGCCGGATGCGATCAGCTGGCCCGGCGACTGGTACGGCTGGTACGCGATCGTCGACGCGGGCAGCGACTATGACGAGTTCAAGGACAGCGCCTGGGCCGCCTGCGCCCGCATCACGCGGACGGAGGACGCCGGGAGCATCGAGGTCTGGGATACCGAGACGGCCGCGGGCGAGCGCATCGGCAAAATGAAGATCCGCTTCGCCAAGGGCGAGGGCCCGTCCGGCAGTCTGGCGCTGAAAAGCGGGAAGTTCTGGGACGAAACGCTGCAGAAAGATGGCTGGAGCTGCGACCCGGCATGGACGGACGTGCGGAATTTCCCGCAGATGATCTGCCTCAGCGCCCTTGCGGGCGACCCGGCGTCGGACAGCTGGTTCCGGATCCGGCTGTATTTGCGGCCGTGGGGCGTGGACTGGTCCGACGTGCGGACCGGGGATGTGAGCGGCTGCTGGTATGAGGATATGATGCCGCCGGGCTACGACAGCTGGTACGCGCGGCTTCTGGCGCAGGGCACGGCGCAGATGCCGGATTCGTTCGGCGAGGGCTGGGCACTGCTGCGCGAAGGCGGCGATTGACAAACCGGGGCGCGGCCCCGTAGAATAAAGATGGAAGATCACGGACTGCGCCGCAGCCCTTTGCGGGGGGCGGCGAGGGAAAGGAGAACGAATATGGCTTTTTGTCCCTATTGCGGCAGCGAGGTAGAGCAGGGCGCGAAGTTCTGCACCGAATGCGGCGCCGCGCTTGAGCAGCAGACGCCCCAGCCGCAGCCCGCGGCGCAGACCCGGCCCGCCGCGCCGCAGCCGCAGCGCGCGGACGGCTTCCCGCCTCCGCCGGAGGCTCCGTATCCCGCGCCGCAGCCGAAGACGGCGAAAAAGCGCTCCAAAGCGCCGCTCATCATCGGGATCGTTGCGGGCGTGCTGGTGCTGCTGGCTGTCCTGTGGGGGCTGATCGGCAGAAGGCTCTTTGCGCCCTATGAAATGCAGACGGAGCCGGTGGATCCGTCGCTGCATACCGCTTCACAGAACGAATTCTGGAACGGCGACTGGTACGGCTGGTGGATCATCGAGTCCGGCACCGGCGACTACGCGCTCAGCGAGGGCGGCTGGTGGGACGCCTGTGCCCGCATCGAGCTCGGCGAGGACGGCAGCGGAACGCTCACCCTCTGGGACGATTCCTGCGAGGCAGGGGAGTACATCGCCCAGGCAAGCGTGCAGGCGGAGGCCGATCTCACGACGAGCGGACGGCTCGTCTCGACAGACGGCAGCTTCCTGAACTGCCCGCTGACCGGTGCGGACGCGTGGTATATCGACGCGGCTGCGCCCGAATCCATGCCGTATCACGACATGATCTGCATCTCCGGCGTCTATACCGACCCAGAGGGCAGCGGCAGCTCCTTCGTCTATACGATCTATCTGCGCCCCTGGGGCATGGACTGGGAGGATGTGCGCGCTGCGGACGAATCGCTCCTGCCGTATTACTACGACGACTGGTACCTGCCCCTGATCGAAGCGGGCGGCAGCATGCCGGATCAGATCGGCGAAGCACTGAGCTACGCATAACACAAAACGCGCAGGCAGCCGTCTGCGCGTTTTCTGCCGGTTGCCACAATGTACAGGCTATGGTATAATACAAAAAAGCAATTTGCGGGAGGAATGCAGATATGGAACTTGCGGAACAACGATATCAGCACTGGTGTGCGCAGAAGACGCTGGACCCGGAGCTGCGGCAGGAGCTTGCCGCCATGCAGAACGACGCGGACAAGATCACTGACGCCTTTTACCGCGATCTGGAGTTCGGCACGGCCGGTCTGCGCGGCGTTCTGGGCGCGGGCACGAACCGGATGAATATCTATGTCATCCGCCGCGCGACGCAGGCGGTCGCCGACTATCTCAACGAGACGGACCTGCCGAAGACCATCGCCATCGGCCATGACAGCCGCATCAAGAGCGACGTTTTCGCCCGGGAGGCTGCAGCGGTCTTCGCTGCCAACGGCATCACGGCGTATCTCTATCCCCGGCTCGAGCCGGTCCCGGCCCTGAGCTTTGCCGTGCGGCATTTGCACTGCGGCCTTGGCATCTGCGTGACGGCCAGCCACAACCCCGCGGCCTACAACGGCTACAAGGTCTACGGCTCCGACGGCTGCCAGATGACGCCCGAGGCCGCCAAGCGCGTGGTCGCGCTGCTGGAGCAGATGGACTATTTCACGGCCGCAAGAACAGAGGACTTTGACGCCGCGCTCGCCGCGGGCCGCATCCGGTATATCCCGGACGAGGTGCTGGACGCGTTCGTAGACGCCGTCTATGCCCAGCGCGTCGGCAGCGGCGACGGCATTGCGGACCTGAAGCTCGTCTATACGCCGCTCAACGGCGCGGGACTCGAATGCGTCAGAAAGCTCACGCAGAAGCTCGGCATCCGGAACATGACCATCGTCAAGGAGCAGGAGCAGCCGGACGGCCATTTCCCGACCTGCCCGTACCCGAACCCCGAGATCCGCCAGGCGATGGAGCTCGGCCTGCAGTACTGCGACCGCGTGCACCCCGACATCCTCATCGGCACCGACCCGGACTGCGACCGCTGCGGCACCGCCGTGCCCGACGGCAAGGGCGGCTACCGCCTCATCTCCGGCAACGAGATGGGCGTCATCCTGCTGGATTTCATCTGCCGCAGCCGCATCGCCAACGGCACGATGCCGGAAAACCCCGTCGCCGTCACGACGATCGTCTCGACCGACATGGTCACGGCCGTCGCCAACAAATACGGCGTGGAGCTGCGCCGCGTGCTGACGGGCTTCAAGTATATCGGCGAGCAGATCGCCCTGCTGGAGGCGGGTGGTCATCCCGAGCGCTATATCTTCGGCTTTGAAGAGAGCTACGGCTACCTCTCCGGCCCGCACGTGCGCGATAAGGACGCGGTCAACGCCGTGCTGCTCATCTGCGAGGCCGCGGCCTGGTACGCGAAGAAGGGCATGACGCTCGGCGACGCGATCGACGCGCTCTACGCCGAGTTCGGCTGCTTCTGCAACGCGCAGAAGAGCTTCACCTTCGCCGGCGAGACCGGCATGGAGAAGATGGCGTCGCTGATGTCCGGCCTGCGCACACACCCGCTGCAGAGCGTCGCGGGCCTGCCGGTCGAGGGCTTTACGGATTACGAGCAGGACGGCACCGGCCTGCCGAAGGCCAACGTGCTTGAATACCGCCTGCCCGGCGGCGCAAAGCTCATCATCCGCCCCTCCGGCACCGAGCCGAAGATCAAGGCCTACCTCAGCGCGGTCAAGCCTACCGTAGAAGAAGCCACCCGCCAGCTCGATTCCCTCGCCGCCGCAGCCGCCGAGCTGCTGGCCTGACGGCAAACCAGCGAAAAAAACGTGCCCTGTAAAATGAATTGCAAGAAAAGGTTTTAAGCCTTTCTTGCAATTCTTTTTTTATGCGCAGAAATGTGAGACAGGAGGTGCAGAGCATGGAAAGCAAGGCAAATGTCCGGCGCGGCGCGAAGGATTTGCAGCTGTTTGAGCGCAAGCGCATCGAGCAGATGCACAACGCAGGGCACAGCGCAGAAGAGATCGCCGTCGAGATCGGCGTGTGTTACGTCACGATCTACCGCGAGCTGAAGCGCGGCGACACCGGTGAGATGGACGAGCTGGGCCGGAGAGTCTATGACGCGGAACTGGCGCAGCGCAAGGCCGCCCTTGCCCGGCGGAACAAGGGTTCCAAGAATCCGGAGAACGACGGGAGGTGCAGACGGCGTGGCCAGAACACAGACGGCGAGACGCAACAGGATTCCGGGCAACAGGTATGAGACGTGCATCGGATGCGGGCTGGATTGGAACGTAAGCCTCTTCGCCCCGAAGGGCTGGTACATCTGCCCGCAATGTGAGTATCGAATGAGAAAGGAACGACGGTATGAACAAGCTCAGGCGCAAGGATTTGAGAGAGATCACAGACCAGCTTGAAACACTGCAGGAATTGCTCCAGGAACTGCAGGAACAGGAGAAAGAGTACCGGGACAATATGCCGGAGAACCTTCAGGGCAGCGAGAAATACGAGCGGGCCGACGAGGCCTGCAGCAATCTGTCGGACGCTTATGACAGTCTGCAGGACGCCATCGACAACATCACGGCAGCGATCGAAGGATAGGAGGAAGACATGGAAAGATACGCCATCATCATTAAGACCGACGGGGTCTGCGTTCTGCTGCACTGCTACCCCGGAGACTGTTTGAGCCTGGAAGAGATGCAAAAGATCGTAGAAGGCCACATCGCGGCGGTGCCGACAGCGCTGGCACAGGGATGGAGCCAGGAACCCGGCGTCGGCCTCGCACTCATCGTCAACGAGGAAGGCAAGCTGCAGAACCTGCCAGTCAATCAGACGGCGACAGACCTGTCTGCTGCCTACAATGACGTCATCGTTGGCAACGCCATTCTCCTGGGGACGACGGACGAGGATTTCATCGGGCTGACGGAGCGGGCCGCGCAGAACATTATGGCGAAGTGGGAGCTGGGCACATGCTGAACAGCTGCATCATCATGGGGCGGCTGACAGCAGACCCAGAGCTGCGGCACACGAACTCCGGCGTCGCCTGCTGCAGCTTCACGCTGGCTGTAGAGCGGGACGGAAAGCCGAACGAGCAGACCGGCCAGCGAACTGCTGATTTTATCGACTGCACAGCCTGGCGGAACACGGCAGAGTTTATCTGCAAATGGTTCTCCAAAGGGCGCGTGGCTGTGGCTGCGGGCCGGATGCAGACCAGGACATGGAAAGACCGGCACGATCAGAGCCGGAAGAGCACAGAGCTTCAGGTTGAAAGTATGTATTTTGCGGACAGCCGGAAGGACGCAGCCGCAGACGTGCCACTTGCGGACGACGATCTGCCGGGTGCATGGACAGAGCTGAGCGGCAGCGAGCCGCTGCCATTCCTATAAAGAGAGGACGAAGGAAGATGGAGCAGAAAATCATTGTGCTGCGCGAAAGAACGCGGCGAACACGGCACCGCAGCCGGAAGGATGTGCGGGCAAGACGGAGGATTTGCGGCGTGCTGGCGGCGCTTTGTTTTCTGCTTCTGCTGGGCGTCGTCGGTGGTATGGAGAACGGAACCATGGCGCTCGGCATCGGAACGGTGCGCGTGATGGGAACCGGCGTGGCTGGCGTGCTGCTTACTTGGGCGGCGGGAGGATTCCGGTATGCAGCAAGGCCATAGACGCAGGTACTCCCGGAGGCGGCGGAGAAGAATCCGCCAGCTGCAGTTGCTGGTAGCGGCGTGTATTCTGGTGACTGGCGTAGTGCTGGCCTGCACTGCGCGGAACCGCAGCAAGCAGGAAGCGAAAGAGGCGGCTGAAGCCGCAGCCGCGCAGCCGGTGACGCAGGAGCTGGAGCCGGACGAGCCGCCCGCTCAGAATCCGGAACCGGAAGAAGAACCGGAGCCGGAGCAGGACTGGGGCGAAGAGGCCCGGTACATGGCGCAGGCGTGCTTCGGCGAGGGCTGGATTTGCCAGTCGAAGACGGAATGGGCCGCGATCTACTGGAACATCCTGAACCGCGTAGACAGCGACGACCCGTATTATCCGGACAACATCATCGGTGTCGTCACGCAGAGTGCACAGTATCACGGGTACGACCCGACGAACCCGGTGCTTCCGGTACTCAAAGAACTGGCGCTGGATGTCATCGACAGATGGCAGCGGGAAAAACAGGGCGAGACAGATGTGGGCCGTGTGCTGCCGCCGGAATATCTCTTCTTCGGCGGCGACGGGAAACACAACACATTCAGAACCGAGTGGGACGGCGGCGAATACTGGGACTGGAGCTGGCCGTCTCCATACGAAAGTTAGGGAGGAAAGACCATGATGTATCGGGTGCGCCGCGTGCAAATCGGAAACAGCGGCGAGATTGCGTGGGAGTCGAAGCGAGCGGAGATCATGCCTTGGCCGGTGGAGCTGACGGTCGGCGGGCTGTATGCGCTGAGAAGCGGCAGGCTGTACCGCGTGGAAGGGAGAGAAGATCGTGGAGCAGAAGGTTGACCCGTATATGCGGGAGGCGCCATGGGTGTGCTGCCCGATGTGCGACGAGGATGTCTGCGTTGGGCGGTTCAACTGCCCGGAGATCGCAGAGTGGTGCAGAGAAAAACGAGAGAAGGACGCGGCGGAAGGAGTTGTGCGGACGTGAAAGAGAATGTGCTGGAGCGAAACGCGCGGATGGACACAGACCGCAAGATCGCTGATTTCCGCGTAAAGCAGCAGATGGATTATGCCTTCAAGATGAAATACGCGAGAATCCGTGCGTGGGAGTTCTACAACCACCCCGATGTCGCAGGGAACTGCTATGTCGCAGTCGGCGGCCTGGACTCCATCACGCTGCTTTTATTCCTGCGCAGCATCGGAATTGATGTGCCTGCGGTTTCTGTCTCATCGCTGGAGGACAAGTCCATCCAGAGGGTGCATAAACAGCTTGGCGTGCAGCCGCTGAAGCCGCTAAAGAGCAAGGTCGAAGTGCTGCGGGAATATGGATGGCCGGTCATCTCAAAAGAGGTCGCTGGGAAAATCTCGCTGCTTCAGAATCCGAGCGAGAAAAACGCGACGGTTCGTCATGCAATCATCACTGGAGAAACTGGGGCCTATGGTGGATACCGGACGGGGACACGAATGAAGCTGGCGCAGAAGTGGCTGGAGCTGTTCGGCGGATACGAAAACGAGCGCGAGGACGTCAACTACATGACGCCGGACTTCCTTGTGTCGGATAAATGCTGCTACTACCTGAAGGAAAAGCCGTGCAATGACTATGCAAAGGAAACTGGGTGCTTTCCATACATGGGGCTGATGGCGTCTGAAGGTGGGCGCAGACAGAAGGCTTTGATGATGCACGGGTGCAACTACATATCAGCAGGTACAAAGCGCAGCTGCCCATTCGCAATTTTTTCAAGACAAGACCTGCTGCAGCTCGCGTTAGATTTGCAGGTGCCGGTTCCGGAAATTTACGGCGAGATCGCGCGAGACGCAGACGGAACGCTGCGGACAACGAAAGCGCAGAGAACTGGGTGCAGTATGTGCGGCTTTGGCATACACATGGAGAAACGTCCGCATCGGTTCGACCGGCTCTGGGAGCGGAACCCGAAAGAATGGGAAATGTGGATGAACCATGTCATGCAGGACGATCGCGGGAACTGGTACGGCTGGGGTCGCGTGCTGGATTATATCGGCGTCGAGTGGCGAGACCCGGAAGTGGCCCTGATAAATGCAGCAGAACAAATCACGATGGACGACGCGATCAGATACCTAGCCGCCAAAGCGGCGGAATAATTACAAGAAGGAGGGAACGTATGAGGATCACAACAGACAGGCAGCGTGGGTGTGCGCGGAACTGCGCGAGCACCTAAAAGAATTTGAAGACAAGGAGGATACACGAATGAAGAAGCTATTCATATCGCAGCCAATGCAGGGCAAGAGCAAGGAGGAAATCATCGCGGAGCGGAAGGTCGCGATCTGCCAGGCGAAAGAGGCCGTCGGAGACGAAGTCGAGATCATCGACAGTTACTTCGAAAACGCCCCGGCGTGCAACCGGCCGCTCTGGTTCCTGGGCGAAAGCCTGAAGCTGCTCGCAACAGCAGATATTGCATATTTTGCAACAGGTTGGGAAGGCGCACGCGGATGCAAGATCGAGCACACCTGCGCAGAGGAATACGGCGTCCGCATCATTGAGACACCGGGAATGTGAAGGAGGGATACGCTATGAGCGACATTAAGATTACCAAGGAGAGAATTGACGCGCTTCTCGGCGAAGCGGACATCCGGACACTGACGCTGTTCGGGAAATGCACGGTGGTAACGGCGAAGTTGAAGAACGGGTTCGTTCTGACGGCCGACAGCGCGTGCGTTGACCCGGCAAACTACGACAAGCGTATGGGTGAGCGCATCTGCCTGGAGCATATCGCAAACAAGCTCTGGGAGTTGGAAGGATACCGGCTGCAGTGGGACGTTTTCAACAAGGAGAACCGCAAAGGCACGGCACCGGGCCTGGACGACGAAACGCTGGATGAGATGCGCACGCTTTGCAGCAGGGCACTGCGAGCCTGGGGCGCAGAGATGCAGAGCGTCGTGGCAGCGGAGGAACTTTCTGAGCTGCAGAAGGAGCTTTGCAAAAGCGTGCGCGGAGAGGACAACACAGACGCCATCGCCGAAGAGATTGCGGACGTGCAGATCATGCTGGAGCAGATGATGCTGCTGCACGACTGCCGGGACGATGTGGACGAGTGGCGCAGGCGGAAACTGGAACGTCTGGAGCAGCGGCTGCCGAAGGTTCCGGACCAGAGCCAGTGCAATCACGCATGGGTTCTGGAGCGGACAGACGGCAGCACGCGGTATTACTACTGCGAAAAATGCGGGGCGCACCACAAGCAGGTTGTGCCGCAGAAGGCAGACGCAGCGTGGGAGTGACGGCATGAAGGCTATGACGGCAGAGCGCTGCAGCGGCATCAAGAGCGGGTACTGGAGCGCGGAGAAGAAAGAAGACCTCGTGCAGCAGCTGGGGCTGTATGAGCATCAGGTTCTAAGTCCGGCAAAGATCGAACAGTTTCAGAAGCTGCGCACACGTCTGAAGGGGGCCAGGGAGATCGTAGAGCTGGCGAACGAATGTGGGCGGCAGGTCTGCGACGAGGCCAGACACTTCGCCTGCCCGTTCGGAGACGAGAGCATGGAGAACTGCGCCCTGCGGCTGGAAGCAAAGTACGACGAGACCATAGGGCTGCTGCTCGATTTGGCAGAGATGATGGGCTGACGGACAGATTCAGGAGGAAAAGATATGTTTGACATCACAAAAAGAACGACGATCACGACGGACTGGGCGCAGCTGAAGACCGTGCAGGAGCAGATGAACCTGGCGGAAATCATGCTGGAGGTCGGCAGCGAGTTCCCGATCTGCCTTGAGGCGGACGCAGACAATGAGAATGATGTGTTTGAGCAGCTGACGGCGCAGGTGGTGCACGTCACGAAGGAAGGCCGCGTGATGGTCGTAGTGAAGGACTGCATGGGGCAGATGCACGCGATGAACGACTACGCGACGAACAAAGGCGGCTGGAAGGACAGCGCGATGCGCAAGTGGCTGAACGAAGATGTATTGCCTCGACTGCCGAAAGAGCTGCAGGCGATGATCGTGCCGCGCACCATCCGGCAGAAGATCAACGACGAAGAAGTGCAGACGCAGGACAAGCTGTGGCTGCCGTCGTTTACGGAAATGTTCGGCGCAAAGGCGGCGGCTGAGTGGGCGCCCGGCGATCTGGGAGACGAACAGTTTGAACTGTTTGACTCGGAACGCAGCCGCGTGAAGGAAGTTCCGGGAAGAGGAACATGGTGGTACTGGCTCCGCTCGCCGAATGCCAGCGCCTCCGCGCGTTTCTGCCTGGTCCACAGCAGCGGCAGCGCGGTCGATTACGCCGCCAGCTATGCCTATGGCGTGGCCTTCGGCTTCTGCCTTTAATCCGGAATCTACCTATGATCTGCACGCCTGTGCGCGTGCAGATCGGCGCAGAAAGGAGCGCACGATGCAGAAACAGACGCAGAACTTTCGCTGGCGCGTGACGCACAAGGCGTATGGAACGGTCGAGGTAGAGGGCGTCGACCGGCTGCGGGCCATCATTGCGGCGGCCATGACATGGAAGCAGCGATGGACGCTCATTGCCAGAGCGTGCGAGACAGAAAAGCTGGGGCCAGCGTGACGAGGAAGCAGGGATGCAGCAGCTGCGCATGGGCCTTCCGCGAAGAGCAGCCGGGCGGCATGACGGCGCTTCGCTGCGGGTACCGAGCAGGCGCAGCGGAGCAAACACCTCCGAGGCCGGACGGAATCCGGATGCTGCAGCCAAGTACCTGCTATGGAAGAATTACCCAGCTATTTCCGACGCGAATGGACGGCTGCGCAGACGGAAGGCCGCCAGCCTGGTGCCGAGGATACTTCATTCAGAAAGAACATTAGCCGAAACAGGGTGCAGCTGCGCCCTGTCTGCCGGGGACAGCCTCCCGGCACTGACGATGGCAGGCTGGCCATATACATTATATATTCGCGCGTACGCGCGAATTAAGGCTTGTAAGCAATCTTAACTTAGCAACCATTCTCTGAAGGAGGACACAGGGCCATGTATCAGGGGCGCACCTTCATCCGCGAAAGCGTATATGTCTGCGGCAATTACATGGACGCGGACATATATCCGGTGTTTCAGAAACCAGGCCGCAGACGCAGCCGCTGCAAGCCGACGAGCGAGATTCAGAGAAGACTTAACCAGAAGAACGCAGAGAAGAGACTCACGCGCCTGGTACATACGAATTTCACGGAAGACGACATCGCTCTGCATCTCACCTACCGGCCGGGAGAAGAGCCAGAGACAAAAGAAGGTGCTCAGCGCGATCTGCAGAATTACATCCGCCGTCTGAAGCGGAGATATACAAAGCTCGGCAAGGAGTTCAAGTATATCAGCTGCACGGAATACGGAAAGAAGACAAACCGCATCCACCACCATCTCATCATCAGCGGCGGACTCGACCGCGACGAGATCGAGAAGCTGTGGGGACGCGGCTATGCAAACAGCATCCGTCTGCAGTTCGGGCCGGATGGCGTAACGGGCCTTGCGCACTATATCGCGAAGGACAAACTGTTCTTCCGCCACTGGAACCAGAGCCGGAACCTGGTGCAGCCGGAGCCTGCCCAGTACGACGGGAAGATCACGATGGACGAGGTGGGAAGCCTGGTAGACGCCATCGAGGAAAAGAACGCATGGGTGCGGCTGGAGCAGCGGTATCCGGAATACCAGCTGACATCCATCAGCTATGTCCGCAACGCCGTCAACAAGGGCGTTTATATTCACTTCGAGATGAGACGGAGGTGGGGACGATAGGCATACGGCTGGAAGACCTGCCGCTGCGTGCGCAGCAGCAGGCACTCGCTCAGCTCAAAACAGCGCAGATACAGAAGGCCAGGAAGTACCGGAACGAGCCGGAGATGGCAGAGGGCATCCGCTTTGACAGCAAGAAGGAGGCCGGAAGGTTTCGGGAACTGCAAGCCATGCTGCAGGCAGGACTCATCCGCGAGCTGCGGCTGCAGCAGGACTTCACGCTGCAGGAAGCATACACCACGCCGGACGGAAGACGCATCCGCGCCATCCGGTACTGCGCGGACTTCTGCTATGAGCGGAAGACGCAGACCGGCTGGGAGAAGATCGTCGAGGACGTGAAGAGCCGGGCGACGCGGACACAGAAGTATATCATCAAGCGGAAGATGATGCAGGACAGATACGGAATCGAGATCAAGGAGATATGAACATGAAGATCGGAGACATCGTACAGAGAATCCCGGAGACATTCGGGGAGACGGAGATCGTCCAAGCAAAAGACAGAAAGCAGCCGAAGAAGGAGCGCAAGCCATTCACGGGGACGGTGACGTACATCCACCAACTGAGGAGATACCACGTCGTCAGCTTCCGGGTGCGCGGCGGCGTCATCCGCGAGAGCTTCGCAGGCGCATGAGACAGACGACGGCGTAAGAGAAAGGGCGTGAGGGAATGTTCCGTTTCAAATCTGGCGTGAAGGTAGACTACAACCGGCAGGGGTATATCTATTTCACCTCACGCCTTTACAAAGACCTGCCGGAAGAAGACCAGCGGGTCATCCTCAACCTGTGCCTGGAACATGGCGGGGAGAGCTACCAGGCGCTGTTTGAGTTCGTGACAACAGACGCGACGGCGACGGCGGTGTGCATGAAGCACTGCCTGAGCAAGTCCACGCTGCACCGGATGGTGCGAAGGTACTACGAGGATTTCCCCAAAAAGCTATAATTCGGGCAACGAAAAGCGGGACTGCAGGCGTGCAGCCCTGCTTTTTTGTGCAAGGTGCCGAAAAAGTTGACACTTCGTGACGCGACTTTTCCAGTATCATGGCATCGTGACGGGGCGTGCACTCGATATTGCAGCAAGACCCTGCGGGAGGGCGCCGCGCATTAGGCGGGATTTGAGCGGTGCGGAGAGCGTATTTGAATTTTTCCCCACGACAAGCGCACGCATACGGGCGCACACGCGCGGGAACCTTAGAGCGCCGGGACGGGAGGTGGCGCAGATGGCGGCAGGAAGGCCCAAAAAATACACCAGAAAGAAGCTGCGGGAGGAAACGGAACGGTATTTTCGCAGCATTTCGCGCACAGTTCTGGCCAGAGACGACACGGGCGGCATCATCCGGAACGACGACGGCGATGAGATTCAGATTTTGCAGTACGTTGTGCCGCCGTCGATCGCCGGGCTGTGCCTGCAGCTGGGCATTGACCGCAGCACCTGGCAGAACTACGCAGACCCTGCGCTGCATCCGGAGCTGGCAGACGTGGCAGCCGAAGCCAGAGCGCGGATTGAAGCGTATCTGGAGCAGGAGCTTTTGACACGGGAGAAGGGACTGCAGGGCATCATCTTCAATCTGCAGAATAACTACGGCTGGCGGCAGAAGCAGGAAGTTGAGCTGGGCGAAAAGACGCGCAGCTCGATGGGCGCCGGTGAGCTGCGCATTGCAGACAAGCTGGCACTGCTGGCCGAGGAACGCGACGCGCTGCTGGAGACGGAGCGAGAAGACGATGGCGAAGAAGCAGATGCAGAAGGAACTTGACCTGAAGGTCGAATGTGCGCTGTGGTTCCGGAATCTCCGGGAGACGAACAACCGCACGTTCCTGCCGCTGTTCTGGGACGAGCACAGATACCTGGTTCTGAAGGGCGGCGGCGGTTCCGGAAAGTCGATCTTCGCAGGACGAAAGATTCTGGAGCGGGCCATCACAGAGCCGGGACACCGGTTTCTGGTCTGCCGGAAGGTCGCCAGGACGCTGCGGGAGAGCTGTTTCAAGCAGCTGCTCGGACAGCTGGCAGACTTCTATCCGGACAGCGGATACAAAGCCAACAAATCAGACCTCGCCATTTCATTCCGCAACGGAAGCGAGATCATCTTCGCAGGACTGGACGATGTCGAGAAGCTGAAGTCGATCTACAACATCACGGGCATCTGGATTGAAGAAGCGAGCGAACTGCTGGAGGGAGATTTCAACCAGCTGGACATCCGACTGCGCGGCCGGACGCGGGAGTATCAGCAGATCATCCTCACCTTCAACCCGATCAGCATCAAGCACTGGCTGAAGAAACGGTTCTTCGACCGGAAAGACCCACGGGCGCGGGTACATGAGTCCACCTACAAGGATAACCGCTTTCTGGACGACGCGGCCATCCGGACGCTGGAGAGCTTCCAGGAGACGGACGAGTATTACTACCAGGTCTACTGCCTGGGAATGTGGGGCGTGACCGGTAAGACGGTCTTCGACGGAAAGGCTGTGGCGGCAAGGCTGCAAGCCATCCGGCCGCCGAAGCGCACGGGCATTTTTGAATTTGACGACGACGGCGTGAAGCTGTCTTCGATCAACTGGACGGACGACAAGACCGGCTGCATCCGCATCTACCGCGAGCCGGAGCCGGGCGTGCCGTATGTCATCGGCGGAGACACCGCCGGAGAAGGCAGCGACAGCTTCGTGGCACAGGTGCTGGACAACAGAACCGGCGTGCAGGTGGCGCAGCTTCGCGGGAAATTCGACGAGGACGTCTTCGCCCGGCAGGTCTACTGCCTGGGCCTGCACTACAACACGGCGCTCATCGGCCTGGAGACGAACTTTTCCACCTACCCCGTCATGGAACTGGAGCGGCTGCGGTATCCGCGCCAGTATGTGCGGGAGACCATCGACGACTACACGCACAAAGTCCGGCAGTCGTTCGGATTTCTTACGAACACGAAGACGCGGCCGGTCATCCTCGCTGAACTCATCAAGGCTGTGCGGGACGACATCGAGATCGTGAACGACGAGACGACGCTGGAAGAGATGCTGTCGTTCGTGCGAAACCCGGAGACCCTGAAGCCGGAAGCGGAGCCGGGCGCACACGATGACTGCGTGCTGTCGCTGGCCATTGCGCACCACATCCGGCCGCAGCAAAGCTATCTGCTGCAGGAGCCGAGGGCGCAGGGCGTGAAGTGGTCGCGCAGCCAGTGGGAGGACTACGAAAACGCATCACCTGCGGAGCGGGAGATGCTGAAGAAGAAATGGGGAACCCCGGCTACCTGACAGGCAGCCGACGACATAGGAGTGAAGATCATGGCGAAACGAGCGAACAACGACAAGCTCCGGCTCTGGCAGGACAGGCTCTCTCGAAACGAAAGCGCTTATGAATCCGAGGCAAGCCGGATGGACGAGCGGGAGGCACTGTATGCAGGCGTCAATCAGCTGCGGGCCATCGTCCGGGGCGAGCGGAAAACGCAGACACCGCACGTCCGGAACATCTGCGCGGAGCTGATCGAAGCGCAGACGGACAGCAACATCCCGCAGCCGAAGGTCACGGCCCGGCGGAAGAAGGACGAGATGAAGGCCAAGCTCATCGAAGATATGCTCCGCAACGAGCTGGACAGGATGCCGTTTGAACAGCTGAACGACATGATGGAACGCACGGTGCCCATCCAGGGCGGCGCTGCGTTTTTGGTCGAGTGGGACAACACGCAGCGGACGCACTTCACGATCGGAGAACTGGCCGTGTCCACGCTGCACCCGAAGCAGATCGTGCCGCAGGACGGTGTCTACACAGGCGTGGAGGACATGGACTATATCATCCTCAAAATTCCGCAGACGAAGGAGTACATCCGCCGGAAATACGGCGTGAGCGTGGCAGACGAGTCGGAGCGCGAGCCGGACGTCAAGGGCACGGGCGACACGTCCACGGCGGATGATCTGGTCACGCAGTACATCGCCTATTACCGCAACGACAAGGGCGGCATCGGCCTTTACAGCTGGGTGAACGATACGGAGCTGGAAGACCTGGACGACTACCAGGCGCGGAAGCTCCGCCGGTGCGTCCAGTGCGGCGCCATTGAGCCGCTGGCAGCAGAACCGATGGATGAACCGAGCACAGACGGGACGCCGCCGCAGCCGATTTTGCAGCCGCAGACACCGGAAGCGGCCATTCAGGAAGCGGCGAACGAGCTGGAGCGGGAGACCAGACCGGCGGTACAGCGCGGCGGGCGCAAGGCCTGCCCGTACTGCGGCGGGACAAAGTGGGCAGAGTCCACCGAGGAATACGAGGAAGTCTACTTCCCAATTCAGCGCACAGACGGGAGCATCATTCCGGGCGTCGTTCCGAAAGAAATGGCCAGCGAGACACAGACAGACGAGCTGGGCCTGCCGGTCGTCACGATCACGGAAGAGCCGACACGCATCCCGTTCTACAAGCCGGACATCTTCCCCGTCATTCTGCAGAAGAACGTGAGCATGTACGGCCGGTTCCTGGGCGACAGCGACATCGACAAGATTGCTGACCAGCAGAACACCACCAACCGCGTCGAGGCCAAGATCATCGACAAGCTGCTCAAATCCGGAAGCTATATCACGCTGCCGGACGAGGCCAGCATCCGCGTGGACGCGGACGACATGAAGGTCATCCGGCCGGGCAACGCCGCGACGAAGGCGCTCATCGACGTCTACGATCTGCAGGGCAACGTGCAGCAAGACCTAACCTATCTGGCACAGGTCTACGAAGAGGCGCGGCAGGTCATCGGCATTACGGATTCCTTCCAGGGCCGCACAGACCACACCGCCACGAGCGGCAAGGCCAAGGAGTTCGCAGCGGCGCAGTCGGCCGGGCGCCTGGAATCCAAGCGCGTGATGAAGGACGCGGCATACGCTGCGCTCTTCGAAGCGATGTTCAAGTTCAAGCTGGCGTACACAGACGAGCCACGGCCGGTCGTGTCGTCGGACATCCACGGAAACGCGCAGTATGAGACCTTCAACCGATACGATTTTCTGGAGCAGGACGACGCCGGGGAATGGTGCTGGAACGATCAGTTCCTCTTCTCGTGCGACACATCCGCGCCGCTGGCGTCGAACCGCGAGGCCATGTGGCAGGAAACACGCATGAACCTGCAGACCGGCGCCTTCGGAGACCCGGCGCAGCTGCCGACGCTCATTCTGTTCTGGACGAAGATGGAGATGCTGCACTATCCGGGTGCCAGCGAGACGCGCGGGTATCTCGAAGAAGAGCTGAAGAAGCAGCAGGCCCAGCAGCAGATGGCCATGCAGATTCAGATGGCCCAGCAGCAGGCAGCCGTGCAGGCCCAGCAGGTGCAGCAGCCAGCCGGTATCGACGAGCAGACGGCACAGGCCGTCGTGCAGCGGGCCAGACAGGACGCAGCACGGGACTCTGCCGCAGCGAGACAGCAGCCCCAGGGGACGGCCCCTGTTTGATTCTTTTGATCGTTTCTTTTATCCGGGTATCGCCCGGCCTCCTGAAGCGGCAGGCTGCGCGGGATTGGGGCACCCGCGCAGCTGGCCGTGACATAGGAGCATCCCAAAAGAAAGGAGGACGAACACATGGCAGACAACAAGAGACCCGGCTACGCTGGCAGCATCCAGAACACCGGCGCACAGAAGGTCAACGCGCCTTTCTCGCAGAACGTGAAGAAGGGCAACGGCCAGGTGAAGACCGGCAACGATCTTCGCACCGGCAGTTCCGGCAGCGGCAAGAGCGGCAAGTGATGCCGCTCACCGCCAGCCCCGACACTTCGCAGCAATAGCGTAAAAATGCAAGGCCCGCAGACTGCGGGCACCGGAGGGACACGTGAACGAGATCGACTACGGCGCACTGTTTGGCATCGACGAAGGCGGAAAAGAGCAGGAAGCCGCCGACCCTGCACAGTCGCAGGAAGAACAGGCGCAAGGCGAAGAAGTGCAGGAGGCCGCCGACCCTGCCGAAGAAGACCAGGACAATACACAGCAGACAACCGGCGCAGACGACCAGGCGTCTGAAGAAGACGCAGGCGGCGAGCAGCCGGAAGGCAATACAGAAACGGGCAGCGAAGGTGCGCAGGATGCGAATGCCCGCAACGCACAGTTTGCAGCGGCACGCCGGAAGGCGGAAGCAGAGCGGGATGCGGCGATTGCAAAGGCCAGAGAGGACGCCAGAGCAGAAGCGCAGCGGTTCATCGACGAGGCGTTTGCAAGCAGCGGCATGACAAACCCGTACACCAAGAAGCCCATCACCTCAAAGGCGGAGTACGAAGAGTACCGGGAGCGCTTTGAGGAAGAGAAGAAGTCTCATCTGCTCCGCAAGAGCGGGATGAGCGATGAAGAGTTCAACCAATTTGTGCAGAATCTGCCGGAGGTGCGCGAAGCGCGGGAGGCAAAGCTGGCAGCGGAGAAGGCCAGACAGGACGCCCAGGAGGCGCAGGCAAAGGTGCAGGTGGATGAGCAGCTGAAGAAGATCAGCGAGCTTGACCCGAACATCCGCGAGCTGCAAGACCTGGCGAAGATGCCGAGCTATCCGCAGTTCTATGAGCTGGTGAAGAAGGGCAACAGTCTCCTCGACGCTTTTAAGCTGGCGAACTTCGAGACGCTTTCACAGGGCGCAGCGGCAAGGGCACGGCAGGCGGCCATCAATGCCGCACAGTCGAAGCAGCATTTGGCGCAGACACAGACGCGGGGCAAGGGCGCCGTGACGGTTCCTTCGGACGTGAAGGAGCTGTACCGCACCATGAACCCAGGCGTTACCGATGCGGAGATTCAGGCACACTACAGCCGGACACACAAGGGCTGAGAAAGGAGCATTTCACATGAGTTTCAAAATTCACAGCATCGATGACAACCGGATTTCGGGCATCGAGTATCTGCCGTGCGGCGCCATTACGCCGAAGGTCGGCATGGCACTTGTCCAGTCGGGCGGCAATCTCGCACTGGCAACCGGCACGAACGCGCCGACGTACATCTCCATGTGCGAGAAGGACAGCCTGTGCACGGCGGGCGACATCATCCCCGTGATTCGGGTAAACAAGGACATGATCTTCGAGACCACGTTTGCGGCGGCAGCTACCAGCGTAAAGCTGGGCAGCAAGGTCACGCTGCACACCGACGGTCTGCAGGTCACGGGCACGACCGCGAGCGGCGTGGCCGAGGTCGTCTATATGGACGGCACGGCGGCGGGCGATATGTGCCGCGTCCGCTTCTGATACCAGGAAAGGAGACATAAGCAATGGCTAACATTACCTTTACCGAAGGCTCCGGCCTTCAGGACAGCATTTTCGGCAAGAGCCAGGAACCGATCAAGATGTTCCTGGAGAAGCGCGGCGAGGCCTTCGAGCAGGCCAGCATGCTGCCGGAGCTGTTCAACATCTCCCCCAGCAACCACTGGGGCGAGAAGTTCACGACCATGACCGCGATGGAGGGCTTCCAGCCGGTCGGCGAGAACGGCGACTATCCCGTGGATGGTATGCAGGAAGGCTTCAGCAAGTTCCTGGAGCACATGACCTGGAAGAACAGCTTCTCGCTGTCGCGCGAGATCGTGGAAGACGGCAAGCTGATGGACCTCAAGAAGCAGCCTGCGGGCTTCATCACGTCGTATTACCGCACGCGCGAGAAGTTCGGCGCGGCGCTGCTCGGCGCGGCCATCACCGGCGCAACGAGCACGAAGTTCTACGGCAAGACCTTCTCTACGCTGGGCGCGGACGGCAAGTGCCTGTTTGCCAAGGAGCATCCGTCGGCACTGGGCAAGAAGAAGCAGTCGAACCTCTTTGCCGACGGCTTCTCCAGCGACGCGCTGGCTGCAGCGGAGTCTGCCATGCAGGACTTCCGGGGCGACAACGAGGAAGTCCTGGACGTGGCGCCGACGACCATCCTCATCCCGAACGAGTACACGCTCAAGCGGGATGTCTTCGCCGCGATCGGCGCAGACAAAGACCCGAACACCGCCAACAACGGCTTCAACTTCAACTTTGGCCGCTGGAACGTCATCGTCTGGCCGTACCTCAACCAGTTTATCACCGCAGGCACGAAGCCGTGGGTGCTGCTGGACAGCAAGTACAACGAGGAATACGGCGGCGCCGTGTGGCTTGACCGAGTGGCGCTGGAGGTTCGCAGCGAGCTGGCAGGCAACGACGCCAACGTCTGGAAGGGCTATGCGCGTTTCATCGCGGGCTTCAACGACTGGCGGGCGTTCTGTGTCGGCGGCGTGACCGGCGGCACGCAGCTTGTCGGCGGCTGACAGGAGGGCTTCAGGATGGGAAAGTACACAAGGTTCACAAACCTGGAAGTGACCGATGAACTGAAGCTCGGCAGCATGAAGGCGTCCACGTCCAAGGTAACGGCCGCAGATGCGGCCGCCGCCGCAGGCTCGGCACCGACAAAGGCGGAGTTTGACGCCGTCGTCACGCTGGCAAACGAGCTGAAGGCGAAATATAACGCGCTGGCCACAAAGCTGAGCGCGACAACCTGACACACAGAACCGGGACGGCGGCGCTTGCCGTCGCCCCGGCTTTGCATTTTTCGAGGAAGGAGGTGCCGGGCATGGCAACCTTGAAGAGCGTCATCGACATGGTGGACGAGATCAAGCCGAACGCCTTCTCCAACGAGGCAAAGACGCAGTGGCTCAACGAGTGCGAGGGGCTGGTGCAGACGGAGGTTCTGCTCTTCGCAAGCGAAGAGATCATCACCTACCACTATGACGCAGATAAGGACAAGGAGCTGCTGGCGCAGCCGCCGCACGACAAAATCTACTGGGCCTATTTGACGGCCATGATCGACTTTGCAAACGGCGAGTACAACAAGTACCAGAATACGATGCAGGTATTCAACAGCTTTTTCAGCGAGTTCATGCGCTGGTTCGCGCTCAACTACCATCCGGCAGACACCCACATGGAGGTGTATGTATGAGCTACACGAAGATCGGAACCGAGTGGCGCGGGTATTACATCACGGCATACGGCATCGCCGTGAAGCACGGATTCATCGGAACCGAAGAAGAGTGGCTGGCCAGTCTGAAGGGCGACGGCGGCGAACCGGTCGTCATCCGCTACAGCGAGACCGACGGGCAGCTGCAGTGGAAGTATGAAAACGAAGACGACAGCGCGTGGCGTGAGATTCTGACGCTTGCAGATTTGCAGGGAGACCTGGTTTCTGCGACGATCTCACAGGCGCAGGCGGCCAAGGCAGCGGCAGAGGCGGCAAAGACAGCCGCGCAGTCGGCAGCATCGAGCGCCCAGGCCGACGCCAGCGCTGCACAGACGGCAGCAGCAACCGCCAGCACGAAGGCGGCAGCGGCAGCCGCTTCTGAGCAGACAGCTTCCGGGGCAGCGGACACGGCACAGGCGGCCGCCACAAAGGCGGAGAACGCGCAGAAGACCACGACAACGAACGCCGCGCAGGCGGCACAGTCGGCCACGGACGCCCGCACGGCGAAGGCAGGCGCAGAGTCGGCGGCCAGCAATGCGGCAGAGTCTGAGGCGGCGGCAAAGACTGCGGAGACGAACGCGAAGAAAAGCGAGGCATCCGTCGCGGCAGACAGCGCAGCGGCGACAAAAGCGGCTGGAGATGCGGCAAACGCACAGACGGCTGCGGAAGCGGCCAGAGATGAGGCGGTCGGCAGCAAGACGGCGGCAGCTGCATCCGCTGCAAGCGCAGGCCAGGACAGGCAGGCAGCGCAGGCAGCCAAGGCTGCAGCAGAGACTGCGAAGACGGACGCCCAGGCAGCGGCTGCGGACGCGCAGGAAAGCGCGGAGCTTGCGCAGAGCAGCGCACAGGGCGTGGAGGCAAACGCAAAAGCAGCTGAGAGCTGGGCCGTGGGCGGAACAGGAACACGCGAGGGAGAGAACACCAACAACGCGAAGTATTGGTGCGACAGTGCGCAGGCCATCGCGGGCGGCGGCGTGACGAGCTTCAACGGACGAGGCGGCGCAGTTGTTCCGAAGGCAGGAGACTATACCGCAGAGATGGTAGGCGCAGACGCAGCGGGAACCGCCGAGACCAAGGCGGGCGCCGTGCAGGGAAACCTGGACGACCACGAGGCTGATACCACGAAGCACGTCACGGCAGCGGAGCGCACCAAGTGGAACGGCAAGCAGGACAAACTGACCTTCGACGCAGCCCCGACAGCGAACAGCACGAACCCTGTGACCAGCGGCGGCGTGAAGGCAGAGCTTGACAAGAAGGCCAACGCTACAAGCCTGGGCGCACATACCGGGAACACGGACAACCCGCACCAGGTAACGGCGGTGCAGGCAGGCGCAGACCCGGCAGGAACCGGCAAGTCGGAAGCGGCCAGCGCGGTGTCGGCACACAACAGCTCCAGCGCGGCGCACAGCGACATCCGAACCGCACTTGCAGGGAAAGAAACGGCAGGCGCTGCGGCAACTGTGCAGGGCAACCTCGACGACCACGAGGCCGATACCACGAAGCACGTCACGGCGGCGGAGCGGACGGCCTGGAACGCAAAGAGCGGGAAGGCTGTTTCCTTCACGGTGACGCTGGCGGCTGCCAACTGGAGCAGCAAAGCGCAGACGGTGAGCAACGCGAACTTCCTGACGGGCGCGTATGCGTATGTGGTGGCGCCTGCACCGGCCAGCTTCGGCGCGTACAGCGAGGCGATCATCTACGCGGACAATGTGACGCAGGCAGGCAAGATGACCTTCCACTGCAGCCAGACGCCGACGGCGGCATTGACGGTGAACATCACGAGAATTGAGGTGGGAACATGAACGGATTAGTCTTCAACATGGTAGGCGGCGGAGGCGGCGGGGTGAAGCTGGTGTCGATCGCCATTACAACGCCGCCAGCAAAAACGACCTACGTCTCCGGTGAAACCTTCAGCCCGGCAGGGATGATCGTCACGGCGACATATTCCAACGGCGCCACGCTCAAGGCAACCGGATACAGCTTCAGCCCGGACACGGCGCTGACGGACGGCACGACGAGCGTCACCATCGAGTACACGGAAGGCGGCGTGACGAAGACGGCGGAGCAGGCCATCACGGTGGTGCACCGGCTGACGAAGATCGAGATCACGGCGCAGCCGACGAAGAAGGTCTATGAGTACGGCGACAGCTTCCAGAGCGCGGGCATGGTGGTAAAGGCCACCTACTCCGACGGCGCCACGGCCAACGTGACTGGCTACAGCTGCAGCCCGACGCTGCTGAGCACGGTCGGTACGCAGACGATCACGGTGAGCTACACGGAAAACGGCGTGACGAAGACGGCGACGACGAGCGTGACGGTGAACCGGAAGACGATCTCTGCGGTGCCGAGCCAGAGCGGGACGCTGACCTACAACGGCGGCAGCCAGCCCCCCACATGGAACAACTACAGCACGACACAGCTGACCATCGGCGGCACGACATCCGGCACGAACGCGGGAAGCTACACGGCAACCTTCACGCCGAAGAGCAACTACCGCTGGAGCGACGGAAGCACCACGCCGAAGAGCGTGAGCTGGAGCATCGGGAAGGCAGCAGGGAGCCTGTCCATCTCCCCCACCAGCATGACGCTGGATACCACGACGAAGAGCAAGACCATCACGGTGACGCGCAGCGGCAACGGCACGATCAGCGCCGTGAGCAGCAACACAGCGGCGGCGACGGTGAGCGTATCGGGCAATACGGTGACGGTGACGGGCAAGGCCAACGGCAGCGCAAAGATCACCATCAGTGTGGCAGCAGGAACAAACTATACTGCGCCAGCGAGCAAGACCTGCGCGGTGACGGTGAGCTTCCTGAAGGACAACTTCGCGGACAACGACTGGGCTTCCATCATCGCGGCGTGCCATTCGGGCAGCGTGCCGAGCACATGGGTGGTGGGCAACAGCAAGACGATGACCATCAATGGCACGAGCTATCAGGTGGACATCATCGGCAAGAACCACGACACCTACGCATCCGGCGGGAGGGCGCCGCTGACCTTCCAGCTGCACGACTGCTACGGCGACACAAAGGCTATGAACAGCTCGGACACGAACTCCGGCGGCTGGAAGAACAGCGCAATGCGCACGACGCATCTGCCTGCGATTCTGGCGCTCATGCCTACGGAGGTACAGAACGGCATCCGCGAGGTGAGCAAGAAGGCATCCGTGGGCGGCGCAAGCTCGACGATCGAGACGGTATCGGACAAGCTGTTTTTGCTCAGCGAGGTCGAAATCTTCGGCTCGACCAGCTACTCGGCGGCAGGCGAAGGCACGCAGTACGATTACTACAAGGCGGGCAACAGCAAGGTCAAAAACCGGAACGGCTCTGCAGCCGCCTGGTGGGAGCGCTCGCCGTTTGCCAGCAGCTCCGCGTTTTTCTGCCTGGTCGACGGCAGCGGCGGCGCGAGCGATAGCTACGCCAGCGTTGCCGCTGGCGTGGCCTTCGGCTTCTGCTTTTAATCCAGAATCCGGAAAGCCGAGATTTCAAAACGAAGAAAGCCCTGCCTCCAGCCAGCAGCCTGTGCGCTGCGGGCAGGAGGCGGCAAGAAAGGACGAGGCGGTATGTCGGTCTACAAATCCAAACGGAGCGAAAGCAGCATGCAGTTCGTGGACACGGCGAAGAAGCTGGAAGCGTTCACACTCAGCTGCTGCATGAAGGCACCGAAGCGGTACACGTTCTTCCTCACGTCGCGCATTATGCAGCTGGCGAGCGACGTGCACGAGCACGCGGCAGCGGCCAACAACATCTGGCCGACGAATCAGCACGAGGCGCAGATGCGCCGGGACGAGCTGACGCGGGCAAACATTGCGCTGCAGAATCTCGACCCGAAGCTGCAGCTACTATACGAGGCGGCCCGGCAGAACCCGGAAGGGTGCAAATGGATTGGGAAGGCCATGGAGCAGTGGGGCGCGATGATCGCGGAGGAAGCGAAGCTGCTGGCAGCTGTCCGGAAGAAAGACCGGCAGCGGTACAAGGATTTGCCGGACGGGCCTGCCGGAGTTTCGGAAGAATAGACAACATGGGTTAAGCTCTGTTTTTGTTGCCGTCGGCTCTGCAGCCAACTGGTGGGAGCGCTCGCCGAATGCCAGCAACTCCACGAATTTCTGCCTGGTCAACAGCAACGGCAACGCGAACAATAACAACGCCAGCAATGCCAATGGCGTGGCCTTCGGATTCTGCACAGCACGGTCTGACGCAGTAACCGCCGGAAGGCGGCGAAGCAGTACCTATGCAGAAGGAGAGCTTATTCCCGGCAAAAGCCAAAACAATCCGCCGGTGCAGACGGCTGGACGCTGCTTGCATGGCAGGCCGATGTGCGCGGGCCTGTTTCATAGCCGGACTGCCACGAGGGTAGAACGCGCACCCGACAATCATCCCTTACGGCGGGTGCCCGAACGGGCAAGGAGAAGAACCATACATGACAAGCGAAGAGCGAAAAGAGGGCCGGTATCAAAGACGCCGCGCCGGGCGGGAAGCAAAACGCCGGGCCAGGAGCGAAGCGTGCGGCAGCTTTGAGCAGGTATTCAGTTACGAGAACCTATACAAAGCGGGGCTGGCGTGCTGCAAGGGCGTGCGCTGGAAGTGCTCGACGCAGCGGTATCTGGCGAGTTTGTCTGAGAACACGGCCAGGACGCGGAAGGCGCTGATGGACGGAACGTGGAAGACGATGGGGTTCCATGAGTTTGACATCATGGAGCGCGGAAAGCTGCGGCACATCCGGAGCGTCCACATCTCAGAGCGCGTGGTGCAGCGGTGCTTATGCGACAATGCGCTGGTGCCGCTGTTCTCATCGGCCTTCATATACGACAACGCGGCGAGTCTGAAGGGCAAGGGCATCGACTTTGCCATGGACAGAATGAACCGGCACCTGCAGCGGCATTACCGGAAGCATGGGATGCAGGGCGGCATCCTGGTGTTCGATTTCACGGACTATTTCAACTCCGCACCGCAGGAACCCATCCACCGGGAGAACCGGCGCAGGCTCTACGACGAGCGCGTCCGGGAGCGGGCAGAGAGCTTCATGGCGGACTTCGGCGAGCGAGGATTCGGCCTGGGCAGCCAGGTGAGCCAGATCGACGCGCTGATGCTGGGAAACGGCCTTGACCATTTCATCAAAGAGCAGCTGCGCATCCGGGGCTACGGCCGGTATATGGACGACGGGTATCTCATCTGCGAGGACGTCCGGTATCTGGAGGAATGCGCCGCACGCATCCGGCAATACTGCGCCGGTATCGGGCTGCAGCTGAGCGAGAAGAAAACGCGCATCCTGCCGATCAGGCAGGGCGTGCGGTTTCTGAAGACGAAGTTCAAGCTGACGCAGACCGGCGGCGTCATTCGGAAGGTGCAGCGCAAGAGCACAAGAAAGATGCGGCAGAAGCTGCGGAAGTTCCGGCGGTGGGTAGATGACGGGCGCATGACGGAAGAAGACGTGCGCACGTCGTATGAGAGCTGGAAGGGCCACATGCGACGGGGAAACAGCTGGAAGGTGCTGCGGAAGACGGACAAGCTGTATCGAAAGCTGTTCGGGGAGAAAGGAGACCATCAATGTACGAAATTCGGAAGGACGGGGGCGTGATTGCACTGACGGAAGCCCCTGATTATATCCGCAGGCATCCGGACGGGTTCTGGCTGCTGTGCGGAGAGGATGAGGCCGAAGGCGTGGCCGTGGGCGGAATGCCCATGCTGCTGTCGCAGATCATCCTGGTAAAACGTGACACCGGAACATTCCTGCAGGAAAACCAGGCGGCAAGCGCCATCGCGTTTGTCACACTGGCTGAGAACGGAAGTATCGACGGCGTGACGGCCGGTGAACACGCGGAGCTGTTCAGCCCATGGGAATACCCGGTGGCCTACACTGCGGGGCAGATCAGGGAGCGCAGAGGCAAGCTCTACAAATGCCTGAAGGCGCACACCTCGCAGGCGGGCTGGAAACCGGAGGACAGCCCGTCGCTGTGGGTGGGCATCTCTGACCCGGCAGAGGAATGGCCGGAGTGGAGCCAGCCGGTGGGCAGCACGGATGCCTACGCCAAGGGCGCAAAAGTGAGCCGCAACGGCAAACACTGGACGAGCGATGTGGATGCGAACACGTGGGAGCCGGGCGTGTATGGATGGACAGAGGTGACGGCATGACGGAGACCATCGTGGTGGCCGTGCTGAGCCTTGCCGGTACGCTCATCGGGACATACCTGGCGAACCGGAAAAGCGCAGCGCTCATTGCATACCGGCTGGAACAGCTGGAGAAGAAAGTAGCGAAGCACAACGGTTTGGTGGAGCGCACCTACCATCTGGAAGAGGAGGCGGCGGTCTTTGAGGAAAAGCTGAAGGTTGCAAACCATCGCATCGACGATTTGGAGCACGGAACATGAAGCAGCAGAAACGCACCAGCTTAAAGACGACCACAAAACGGGCGCTTTGGTTCTGCCTGGGAAACGGCGTGGGCTGGGTGTGGTGCAGCTACATCCTGGCATACCTCGGAAAAGAGTCCATCGCCGAGAAGCTGAGCCAGACGGCCGTGACGGAGATCGTCGGCGTTGTCGCTCTGTACTGCCTGAAGAGTCTGTTTGAAAAGCGGAAGGGCTTCGGGGCAGTCGGAAAAAAGGAAGCAGAAGAAACCGATCAAGAAATCTGAAAGGAGATCACCATGAACATTACACCCATCATCGAAACAGTATTCGCGCTCATTGCGGCGGTCATTACCGCCATCGTCATCCCGTACATCCGCTCGAAAACAACAGCGCAGCAGCAGACGGAGATCAACGCCTGGGTGCGCATTGCGGTTAGCGCAGCGGAGCAGATTTATGTCGGCTCCGGGCGCGGCCAGGAGAAGAAGGCATACGTCATCAACTGGCTGGCGGAACACGGCGTCACGCTCGACGAGACGCGCCTGGACGCCATGATCGAAGCGGCAGTATATGACCTCAAAAAAGGGCTGCTTCCGGCAGGAGGTGACGCGCAGTGAGTATCCGCATCGGCCAGGCAAGCCTCGGAGAGACCGGCGGACGCGGGCAGAAGCCTGGCAACCAGACGGGCCGGGAGCTGAACTTCTCGTATTGGTACAACGGAAGCTGGCTGGGGATTCTTCGGTTCAAAGACCCGGCCATGTCGGAGCGGGCGGCGCAGGCCTGCGAAGACGGCGTACGGAACCGGAACATCGGCTATGACATGGACGGGCGCAACACGGCATACGCCGCTGCGGAGGCAGTAGACTTCGCGCTCGGCAAGATCAACAAGCCGGTCGAGACAGACTGCTCGGCATTTATGATGCTGTGCGCGATCTCGGCAGGCGCGACGGAGCTGAAGAAACTCTTCAGGCGCCAGGGCAACAGCTGCACGACTTACTGTATGCTGCACGACTGGCCGACGACCGGACAGTTCGAGATGCTGAGCGGGAAGAAGTTTTTGACGGACGACCGCTGGCTGCGGCGCGGCGACATCCTGGTATCCCAGGGACACACGGTAATGGCATTAGACGACGGAGAAATGGAGGACGAGAACATGGACAAGGATAGATTCGCAGAACTTTTTGGGCAGATGCGCAAAGACCTGCAGGACAACGACTGCAGCCAGTACAGCGAAGAAGCCCGGCAGTGGGCCACGGAAAAGGGCATCGTGCTCGGCGGCGGCACGCTGGAAGACGGCGAGCCGAACTATATGTGGCAGGACATGATGACGCGAGAACAGTTTGTGACGGTACTGTACCGGTTCGCAAAGCTCGCGGGCCTGGCGTGAGACGCACGGGAGGGGCCGGAGACGGCCCTTCCCGAAAACGCTATAAGGAGGCGATACGGTGCCATCCAATATTTTGAGCGCGGACACGGGGTTTCCACAGTTCACGAAAGAAACGTCCGACAAGGACAAGATCGAGCAGATCACGAGCTATCTCTATATGCTGCTGGAGCAGCTGCGGTATTCGTTCTGCAATCTGGACAAAGACAACTTCAATGAGACAGGCTTTGATGAGATCGTGAACATCATCACGGAGCCGGTATATGTGCAGCTAGAAAATGACGAGAAGCAGATTCTTGCGCTGCAGGTCACGGCAGAGGGCCTGGGTGCGAGGCTGGAAGATGCAGAAGGAAACATCACGTCTCTAACTGCGACGGCCAACAGCCTGACGACGCGCATCACGAACGCAGAAGGAGATGTTTCGTCGCTGCAGCAGACGGCGACAGCGCTGCAGAGCAGAATCACGACGCTGGACGGCAGCGTATCGTCTCTGACACAGACGGTCAACAGCATCACGCTGTCGGTCTCCAACGGAGAAAGCAGCAGCACGATCAAGCTCATGCGCGACGGCGTGGTGGTGTCCAGCAAGTCGATCAGCTTCAGCGGCATGGTCACGTTCTCAGACCTGTCCACCGCAGGACAGACAACGATCAACGGTAGCAACATCACGACCGGCACGATCGACGCCATCGACATCTACGGCTGCACCATCGAAGGCAGCACCTTCCGAAGCATCCTGCAGTCGAACGGCATCTGGGGCGGCGAGATCGAGTTCTGCTATATGAACAGCAGCTACACCGCAGGCGGCATCCGGCTGGACGCCAACGGAGCAGGCAGCCAGTATGAAAACCGGTACAGAATGTTCATCTACACGAACTACATTCGCGGCGTGTCGTTTGCCATGAAGCTGCAGTCGGCGGGCGGCATCTCCATCGAGGCGGACGACAATATTTACATCTACGGCAACAGCGGCGTGACGATCTCGTCGGGCGGGAATATCAAATTCTACGGTACGGTCTACATCAACGATTCGCCGCTGAGCACGAGCTGAAAGGAGCACAGCATGAAAACAACACTCATCCGATGCGTCAACGCCTGCATGGCGGTGAACTATCTTTCGCAGATGGAATGGGACTACAAGACGGCCTTCACGCTGGCAAGACTGCGGCGGGCCTTGCAGCCATCTGTGGACTTCTATATCCGCGAAGAGAATAAGCTGACGCAGGAGTTCGGGCAGCTCGACGAGAAAGGAAACGTTGCCTTCACGGAGCGCGGCACCTTCCTCTTCAAAGACCCGGCAGACGCACCGGAATATAACACGCGGCGGTTTGAGCTGGCCAATGTCGAGACGGAGATCGACTGGAAACCGGCGGCGCTTCCGGAGCCGCAGAAGATCAAGCCCATCCATCTGGAAGCGCTGGAGGGGTTCATCCGGTTCGGAGGTGACGGCGCATGATCGGACTGCCGCCAATGGCAAACCAGGACGGTATCCAGAAATACAAGCAGACGAAGTTCGGCGGGTACAACCACACGCTCGGCGCAGACAACGGCGACATCTGGGACATGAAAAATATGACGAGCGACTTCTATCCCCTGCTCGCACCCAGGCGCCCGCGTTGGAAGGTACGCACACTCACAAAACCGAACGGGTTCTACGCACACGACGGGCTGTACTGGGTGGACGGAACGGGGTTCTACGCAGACGGAACGCTCAAGGGAACCGTCACGAACGGGAGAAAGAAGTTCGCGAGCCTGGGCGCGTACATCATCATCCTGCCGGACAAGAAGTATTATAACCGCCTGGCGGACGAGTTCGGCACGATGGAAGCGAGCTTCACCGGCAGCGCAAAGATTCAGGACGGAACCTACGCAGGCGAGGACGCAAAGGCCAACACGATCTATGCGTCCGGTGCGGCATGGGATTCTATCTTCAAGGTCGGAGACGCGGTGACGATCTCCGGCGCAGTGAAGCATGAGAGCAACAACAAAACGCCGATCATCCGGGAAATCGACGGCGACTACCTCCGCTTCTACGAAAACACCTTCACGATCGGAAGCGGCGGGGACACCGAGACCTTGACCATCAAGAGAACCGTGCCGGATATGGACTTTCTATGTGAGAATGAGAACAGGCTCTGGGGCTGCAAGGAAGACACAATCTACGCCAGCAAACTCGGAGACATCTTCAACTGGAATGTATTTGACGGCGTGGCCACGGACAGCTACAGCGTAAATGTCGGCAGCGCTGGCGACTTCACGGCGTGCTGCAGCTACCTGGGTTATCCATGCTTTTTCAAGGAAGAGCACATCTACAAGGTCTACGGAGACAAGCCGTCGAACTTCCAAGTGATGGGCAGCGCTTCATTGGGCGTGGAAGCTGGCAGCGATGCGTCCATCGCCATTGCCGGAGAGACGCTTTTCTACCTGGCCCGCACGGGCATTGTCGCCTACTCCGGCGGCATCCCGCAGCAGGTGGGCGCAGCGTTCGGCACGCAGCGGTTCCGGAACGCCGTGGGCGGCAGCGACGGAACGAAGTATTACGTCTCGATGAAGGACACAGATGACGCCTGGCATCTTTTTGCGTATGACACGCTGCGGGGCCTGTGGCACCGGGAAGATGCGCTGGAGGTTGTCGGCTGGGGCTGGAACGGGGAGCTGTATTTCCTGGCTGCAGACGGAAGGCTTTTGCTGAACGGAAATGCCAGGACGGCGCCAGCTGCGGCGGTTCGGGAGACAGAGGTCTCCTGGATGACGGAGTGGGCGGACTTCTACGAGTACACAACGTATTCCTCGGCGTCGGTGCCGATTCCGCAGAAGAAGGGCATCGGAAAGCTGCTGGTGCGGCTGGAGCTGGACGAAGGGGCTAGCGTGAAGATTGAGATGCAGTTCGACTCAGACGGCGTTTGGCGCGAGGTGAAGACGCTGCAGGCAGAAAAGAAACGCAGCTTCTATCTGCCGATCGTGCCGCGCCGGTGCGATCACTTCCGCATCCGGATGACGGGCAGCGGCGGGTGCAGACTGTATTCGCTGGTGCGCGAGGTCTACACGGGAAGCGAACTGTAACCATGAAAGGAGACGACAATGGCACAGAGATTTACATACGACGAGTTTCAGCGGGAGCTGACGAACTCCGGACTCGGCAGCGAGTTCTCGTCGGCCGATCTGAAGCTGGCACAGCAGAATCCGGATGCGGGAATGAGCATCCTGAAATACAAGCGCGACTACCACAACGCTACGACGCCGGAGCAGCGGGCACTGGCAAACCTAGGCGCGGAAGGCATCCGCAGCAGCTACGGAAACTACACGGGCGGCGGAGCGGGTTCACAGTTCTACCTCGACCCACTTTCCCCGAACAGCTTCCAGCAGGATGCAAAGCCGACATACTCTTCGAACCGCACAGGGCTTGTGGACGATCTTCTGAACAAGCAGCTGAACTATGGCAACTATTCTTATGACGTCGCACAGCCGGAATACACGAACCGGTATGACGAGACCATTCGGGATTTGCTGAAGCAGATTTTGAACCGAGAAGCGTTCAGCTATGACCCGGAGCGCGACCAGCTCTACAGCCAGTACCGCAAGCAGTACACCCGCGAAGGAGACCGTGCACAGCAGAACGCCATCGGCGCAGCGGCAGCAGCGTCCGGCGGCATCCCATCGAGCTATGCGGCGACGGCAGCGGCGCAGGCCGGAGACTACTATGCGGCGCAGATGACAGACAAGATTCCGGAGCTTTATCAGTTGGCCTACAACAAGTACATGAACGACTACAACATGAAGCTCAGCGATCTGGGCGCCGTGCAGGGCGCAGAGCAGTCGGACTATGACAAGTATCTCAACGAGCTGCAGCAGTACAACACGAACCGGAACTTCGATTACCAGACATGGGCAGATGCTTACAGTCGGATTGCAAACGACGTGCAGACGGCGAGCGCACTGGAGCAGCTGGACTACACGAAGTATCTGAACGAGCTGAACCAGTACAACACAGACCGCAGTTTCAGCTACCAGAACCTGCTTGACGAGATCAACCAGCAGACGGGACTTCGCGGCGAGGCACTGGAGAAGGCACAGCTGGCTGCACAGTACGGCGACTATTCGTATCTCCGGAAGCTGGGCATCGACACATCTGCATACGAGGCAGCGCTGGCGGCCAAGGGCGCTAGAAGCAGTGGCGGCGGTTCCGGCTCCGGAAGCGCTGGCGGCTCGAAGATCAATGGCGGCGGCAGCTACAGCGGCAACGTGGCCATGGCGAGAGATTCGTATAACGGCGTACAGCGGACGATCTCGACGCTGCTCGGCCAGGGCAACTATGACAGGGCCTATGATGTGGCCGTCGGCGCACGCGGGCAGATGTCGAAGCAGCAGTGGTCTGACGTGGCGAAACGGATTTACGAGGTGAGCGGAATCAAGATCGACGACTCCGTGAAGTACAAGTAAGGAGGAAAGTATGAGCGTTATTTCCAAGAAATCTTTCCTGAACAAAGCGGACAAGCAGCAGAGCAACTGGGAACAGACCACCGGCCAGGAGGCCGGTGGCGTCCTCAATAAGCAGGACTTCATCCGCCAGGCGCAGAGCGCCGCACAGCAGCGCCGCCAGGCGCAGGAGCAGAAGGCCCCTCAGAGCGAGAGAAGCGGATTCGACCGGACGGCAACGCCTGCCAGCATTGCAGGACTCGGCGCACCGGCTCCAACTTCTCAGCGGCAGAAGGAACGATACAACCAAGAGATCGGCCAGTATGGCGTGGGCAACATCGACCTTTACAACCGGCCGCAGTATCGGAACGCCGACGGAAGCATCTCGACCGTGGACAGCACGAGCTTCAACATTCAGGGCAAGGAGGTGCTGCTTCCGTCGGTCTGGATGAAAGACGGGAAGGCATACCGCAGCAGCGACGGAGACGAAATTCTGCAGCACTTCTACGACACCGGGGAGTTCCTGGGTGTATTCGACACAGTGGATGCTGCGAACAGCTACGCAGAAAAGCTGCATGATGCGCAGGATTATTACTACACCACGCAGCGCGAGAAGGCGCTGGACGAAGCGGTGGCGCACGATCAGCTGCAGGGCATGAAGCGGACGCTCGCCATCTTGGAGAGCCAGAAGAAGCAGGAGCAGGCGCAGCAGCCAAGTATTCTTTCCATGCTGGGCAAAGCCAGCGATTCGACGCTGCCAACCTTCCAGGCGGAGTCTGCGCAGAGTGAAACAGACCGGCGCATCCAGGAGCTGCAGGACGAGATCGACCGCCAGGAGAGCGAGAGCCAGATGCAGGGCACGAAGCGGCCGGAGACGTACACCGCGAAAAATGTGGGACGGTATAAAGACCGGCTCATTGCGCTGGCAAGCGTTCCGGGAATCTGGACGAAACGCCAGAAGCAGGAGGCAGAAGAGATCATCGGCACGCAGAGCGGGTTCGGCGGGCTTCTAGGCTATGAGCAGAATGTGACGGCCTTTGCGCCGTATCAGGAAGCGATGCGCAAGGGTGACACAGAGGCGGCAAAGCAGTGGCAGCAGATTTACGATGTTCTTTACACGAGACTGTACTCCAAGCAGACGGCGGTTGCGAGCGGGCTGCAGGAGGGACTGGGTGTGACATCGGCTGCGGCTGCAGTCGGAAAAGCGCTCGGCGCGAACGAGGATGAGTATCACCGGCAGATGGAAAACGCGCAGCGGGCGCAGGCAGAGCATCCGGTGCTCGCGGGCGGCGCGAAGATCGCGGGAAGTCTGGCGCTGATGTCCGGCATCGGAGAAGCGGCGGGCGCCGGGCTTGCGGCAGCAGGAATGAACACCGGCAGCCTCGGCTTCAAGGTGGCGGCGGGAGCGCTGAGCTTTGCCGGAGCTGACGCCGTACACAATGCGGGCGCAGCCGCCATGGGCGACATGAGCACGGAAGATTACCTCAAACGCATTGCCATCAGCGGCGCACAGGGCATGGCTGGCAACCTGGCAGGCGGACTGGTAGGAACAGGGCTTGCCAACGTGCTGCGTGATACGCACAAGATGACGCCGTTCATGGAGTTTTTACGGCAGACAGCAAGCGGCGTGACGAATGCGAGCGTGAACCAGGCGGTCGGCTATCTTGCGGCAGATGAAAAGCCGACGAAAGAAGAGATCGCCACAAACCTCGTGACGGCGTTTGCGTTCTCTGTGCTGAGCAGCGCAATCAGCAGCTACCAGACGACACAGCAGCAGAAGGCGCAGATGAACCAGGCATACAAGGCCATTGAGCAGGGATACCGCGCAATGACGGCCGGAACGGAAAACATGACGCCGGAAGCAAAGGCGCAGCGGGCGCAGTTCATCATGCAGCAGACGCAGAGCCTGCGTGAAAGCGTCAACAGCTATTACATTGCGGGCCAGCAGAAGGCCGTGGACAATCTGAATGAAACGCTCGATCTCATCGACGAGGCGATGCGGGCGTATGTCAACGGGTACGCTGCGGCGTCCAGCGCCATGCAGACACCGAACGTCATGCTGCCGGGCGGCGGAAGCACGGGCCAGCTGCCAACGGCGGCAGACCTGCCAACGACACCGACAGACCCGCAGATGCAGAAGCAGGTGGAGCAGGAGCTGCAGACCGCCATCCAGCAGGGACTGCAGCAGGCACAGGCTGGAACGCAGAACACACAGCCGCCGGAGAGCGGGCAGGCTCTGCAAAATGGGAACGCAGCGGCAGCGGCTGCGCAGATTGCAGTGCAGGCAGCGGAACAAAACCAGCAGGCACAGCAGCCAAGTCTTCCGACGACGGCGCAGGCCGCAGCCGTGCAGCCGCAGCGGTTGGAACAGAGCATGCAGCAGGAAGCTGGGCTGCCGACGCCGCAGCAGGTGCAGACCGAACAGACTGCCACACCGCTGGAACGCCTGGAGACCATGGGCGTGAGCGGAAAACGCGCACAGTCGATGGCACGCGGCATTGAGGCGTTCTATCGCGGGCAGATCACAGATGGCGAAGTTCTCAGCAAGCTGCTTTCTTTCCCGGAAGTGCAGAACGTCATGCGGCAGATGACGGACGCGGACATCGAAGCGGTCGTGTCCGGAAACGTGCAGACACAAAATCAGCAGCTGGGCAACACTGCCGCGCAGCAGGTGCCAGGCAGCCAGCAGCCCGGCGTACAGAATGAAGTCACAACGCATGAAGGAGGAATGAACAATGGCACAGAACAGCTTCCAGCCGGGCAGCAGCCAGGCACAGAACAGCAGAGCGAGCAGCTACCTGATGGAGACGGCGGACGGATTCTCGGTGAGAGTACCGGCGGACAGAGTGGAATCCTGGCAGAAGGCAGACCACAACGCGCCTTTAACCAGGGCAGAACAGCTGTTGAAAGAGAAAATCTTGGACGAACTCTACGGCTCGAAAAAGTAAGCAGCCAGAGCCTGGGCCTGCCGAACGGAACGGAGGAACGCGAGATTCAGGTCATGCCGGAATCTCACTGGGATGCGCAGATGCAGCAGACGGCGCAGCGCATTTCCTATGAGACCGGGAAACCGGTGACGTATGTGCTTGGCTCCATCCGCATCCGCCAGGCAGATGGCTCGGTAAGCGCAGCACGCGGCGTCTACACAGAAAACGGCATCATCGTCCAGGCAGACCACCGCTATCTGAACATCCATCAGATCGCAGACCACGAGGCGTTCCATGATTACGCGGCCAACAATCCGGGGCTTGTGCGGCAGATCGAGCGGGCCATCGTAGAACAGTACAGCCGGGAAGAATTTGACGCAGTGGTCGAGAAGTATCTGAAGAACCTGCGCGGCGTATATGATCTGCCGGAGCACGCATCCGGACAGGAAGTAGCCGAGGCTTACGGCATCGTCAAAGAAGAAATCTGCGCGGACGCTTACGCGGGAATCAACTTCTTCGGCGCCCACGCCGAAAAGTACCGCAGCGAGGCGCAGGCGGTTCTGCAGGAGCGGAAGGTCACCACGCCGGGCAGCGAGACAGCAGCGGCGACACAGCGCAGGACTGGGCCGCCAGAGCGCTACAGCTACGGCGGCGTGAACGCAAACACGGCAGATCAGAAGACACTCGCCCGCGCACAGGAGCTTCAGATGCAGGGTGAAGACGATGAGCGCGTGCGAAAGAAAACCGGCTGGCACACCGGCATGGAAGGAAAGCTGCGTTTCGAGATCGACGACAGCAAGATGAAGTATCATCGCGGCGGAGACGCAGCCTTCAGCCGGAACCACCCGGACTATGCGGAATATCAGAAGCTCGTGGACAAGATGCTCACCGGTTCTGCAGAAGCGTGGAAGCCGGAGGACCAGGAGCGCCTTCAGGAGCTGGACAAGACCTGGGGCCGAGAGTACGGGCGGCTGAGCGAGCGCGTAGACAGAGGCAGCGCAACGCTGGAGGACGTCATCGATCACGAGGAACTGTTCCAGGCGTACCCGCAGCTGCGCAACGTGCGTGTAGAGTTCAAGGAGCTGCCTGGCAATACGCAGGGCTATTTCTCTCCAAGCGAGAACAAGATCGCGCTGGACAGTAAGCTGCGCTCGGCACCAGAGGCGACGATCATCCATGAAATCCAGCACGCCATTCAGAAGGCAGAAGGATTTGCAAGCGGCGCATCGCCGGAGTATTGGCAGCAGCACCGGGACGAGGCGAAAGAAGCGAGAATTGCGGACATCCGGGAAGAGATCGCCAGGCTGGAAGAACAGCTGCCGTGGGATTTGAACCGGTGGACGGCGGAAGACGACGCCATTGAAGCGAAGATCGGAGAGCTGGAAGACAGTATCATTGACATCCAGAACGGCGTGGGGCTGGACAGATACGATCTTTACCGCAATACCGCAGGCGAGATTGAAGCGCGAGACGCAGCCAGCCGCTGGGGCCTGACACCGGAGCAGCGCCGCGCGACGCCGCCAGCCAGAGCTGATGAGAACACGGTCTATGCCGATCTGAGCGACAGTCTGGATTACGTCGGAAAGACGGACAACGGGACTGAAGTGTATGAAACCAGCGAGGCCGTCCGCAAGCTGCCGTACAAGAAGCGCATGGAAGCCTTTATGGACATCATGCGGAATGAATACGCAGGCCGCACAGCGAAGTTCACAGCGCGAGATGGTGAAGTCTATTACGCGACATTCGATGAGAATGATTTGCGGAAGAACGTCTACGGCGATAAGAAGTCTTCGCCAAGAGGCTGGAAGGCGAAGATCAACACAGGAGCGGACGGGAACATTTTTGATCTGGTCGAAAACGCAGAGCACAGCGGAAGCGGCAAAGAACAGGGCAAAACATCCGAAGCGCACCAGGGACTTACAGGTTGGGAATATTTCGTGAAGACTGTGCAAATCGACGGACGGGTCTATGACCTGCTGGCAAATGTACGGAAAAAGCCGGATGGAGAGTTTGTGTACTCCATCCAGCTGAATGAGAACGAAAAGAAAGCACCTGCGCCTCCCCGTCAGTACCAGAATGGTACAGCTAAAGCGGAAAACCGCCCTGTTAGGGTGCCCACAGATGCTTCTGAGGCCAGTGTAGCAGAGAAGCGGCTGCCTGTCAAGGCCCGGTTCTCTATGGACGAGCCGGTTGAGCAGACGCAGGACTTGATGGCCATTCACAATCTGGACGGCAAGAAGATGGACAGTATGCTGCAGCTCGGCGCTATCCCGTCGCCGTCGGTCGCTATTGTGAAGGCGAGCCAGGGGCATACGCAATACGGAGACTATACGCTGGTCTTCCCACGCCAGAGCATCGACCCGAAGGCAGACCGGCGCAACAAGGTCTACGGCGCAGATGCCTGGACGCCGACGGCAGCAAACGCAATCGTCGAGCGGGAGGTGAACTACGAGGCCAGCAGCGCAGCAGAGCAGAAGATCGCGCAGCTGGCAAATCAGGTGGCGGGTGGTATCTTCTCCCGTGGCAGCGTCATCAGCGGCCACGTGGGCGAAGTGTCCACGATGGACGAAGCGGAGCTTGCCAAGCGGATTTCCAGAGACGACACGGTGCGGGCTGCATATCTTGCAGAACAAGGGAAAGACATCGAGCCTGTACTGAAGGAAAAAGTCTGGGACAGCTTCGGCAACCTGGCGTTGCATGACTATACAGAGAAAATCGGCGCACAGGAGCTGGCACAGCTGTATGTGAAGCTGGAGACCGGCGAGCGGTTGACAGCGGCAGAACTGGAGACGGCACGCGAGAGCATCATGGACGCCTGGATTGCAGACCACGAGTACGCGCTGAACCGCAGGCCGGAGCTGCGCGAGACGCGCGTTGCACGGCAGCGGGACAAGATCAGCGACGCACGTGTAGAGGATTTCATCCGGAACGCAGAAGCGCTTTATGAAGACGGTGGCCAGACGCGCGACGGCGTAGACCGCTATGCCACGCAGGATAAGCTCCGCGAGGCGGTGGACGATGCAGACGTCGAGGCGTGGGTACGCGGACAGATTCGCGGCGTGCTGGGTGAGCCGGGCATCTACAATGGGAAGGAACGCTTCACGGCTTCCGGCAAGCGCAGGAGCTTCCGGGAAACGCACGGCGCGTACACGGCGGAGAACATCGTAAAAGCAATGAACCAGGCAAGCGCCAGAGGCGAGAGCTACTGGGGCGTGGGCGCCAAGGGAATCTTATCTGTGGCGACGCCGAGATACAAAAGCGTGGACGCCATCCATGCAGACGAGGACCGTCTGCAGAATATGCCGGAAGAGGAATATAACCAGCTGCTGCAGGAGCTGGACAAGCGCATCGAGGGCATCGTTGCAGATGTGCAGAAGACGGCCGGAAGCTATGACATGGATGAGATCGCGGGCCTGCTCATGGAGAACGCCGGGCAGGACGCCATGCGCATCCAGCAGGCCTTCAGCAGGCAGGGGTATGACATCGACGGCGGGCTTGCCACGGAGATTGCCGGTATGTACCGCCAGGCGGCAGAAATGCCGACGGGATATTTCGAGGCGAAGCCGCAGCGCGTGGTCACATTCGACGAGCCGGTCTGCATTGCGCCGGATGATTGCCCGCCGGAACGGCTGGAGAAAATGAAGGCGGCGGGCTTGAACGTCATCGAGTACGAGGCCGGGAACGACGAGCAGCGCATGGAGATCGCCAGAAGTCTGAAGGGTATGCGCTTTTCCGTGGATGAACCGCAGGCGAAAACCGGCAGCGAGATCGAGCAGGCGCCGGAGAGCAAACCGGCAGAGCCTGAGCAGAAGGAGAAAAAGCCGCGCAAGAAGAACGAGACGAAGCCGGTAGCAGAAAGTCTGCCAATCATTGCAAAGCGGAATCTGCGGCAGGATATGCAGGGCATCTTCTCCATTCCGGAAGGGCGGCGTGCGGAGATCAACCAGATCATCGACGGCCTGGCAGACCGGATGCTCAAGAACGGCGAGCTGACACAGGAAGACCGGGATGCCTTCTTCGACCGGATGTACGCGGAGGGCGTCATGGAAGTGGCAGCGGATGAGTATCTGCAGCAGGCGCGGTCGGAGATTGCGGGGCGCCGCATCTATGTGCCGGAGAGCGTGAAGCATGAGTTCGGAGACGACTGGGGCTATTTCCGGAAGAAGGCATTTGCAGCAGGCGTTATGCTGGTAAACGATACGAGCGCAGCTGGTATCGACATGGTCAACGCAGAGCTTGCAGACACGCTGCCGGGGATGTTCCATGCGGACGATCTGGACAGCCGGGAGATTCTGGAGAACATTGTGCAGACGGCGGAAGAAGGCAAGAACCAGAACATGAGCCTGGCGCAGTACACTGCGCTTCTGGCCGGGCAGGAATATGTTTCGGAAGACGAAGTCCTGGACAATATCGAGCGGCAGATGGACGAGGCACTGCGCACGTTCACACGGACGGCGAAGCTGGAAGTTCACCTGCGAGACCGCACCGGCGTGAAGATCGCACAGGAGCGGGAGAAGTCGGCAGCCGCCCGGCAGCGCGAAGCACTCAGCCGCGCGAAGGAACGGCAGCAGCGCAAGGAGATGAGCCAGCGGCAGCGGGAATACCGCGAGCTGAAGGAGCAGCAGAAGAAGACGCTGAAGGCGCTGCAGTGGCTGGCCAAGAACCAGTACAGGGCACCGGAGGAACTGCAGGGAACCTGGGACGAGGTGCTCGGAGACCTGGACATCTACGCAGTGAGCGCAGCAAACGAGATGCGCTATTCCAAGAAATACGACGCGACGTGGAAAGACCTGGCTGAGATGTATAAGGACGCACAGGCAAACGACCCGAACTTCCTGCCGTCGAAAGAGCTGGAGAAGATCGTTCACCGCCTGGACAACAAGAAGATCGCGGACATGGATTTGAACGCGCTGCAGGATTTGTATAAGGCAGCCGTCGGACTGCGGACGGAGTTCTACAACCGGAACAACGTCATCAATGACGGCATGAACCGACTGTTCGCAGAGGTCTACACGGACAGCAAGAAAGAGCTGGACTTCGGCGCACAGACGAAGGCAGGCAAAGCGGCACGCCAGGGAAAGAAGCTGGACAGCCTGTTCAACCAGGAACAACTCTCCCCGATGAACGTGATGCAGCGCATGGCAGGCTGGAACCCGAACAGCGCGTGGTACTCCATGGCCAAGCAGCTGGAGAAGGGCGAGCGGGACATCCGCGACTACACAGTAAGCGCCACAAAGCAGCTGCGCGAGTTCTTGACGGAGCATGAAGACTGGGCCAAGAAGGCAGACGGCCAGGGAGACGACGGCATCTGGTACGAGGTGAAGATTCCGCAACTGGTCGGCGCACTGGAGGTCGGCAAGCCGCCGAAGTTCGGGGACACGATCACGGTATGGATGACGCCGACACAGAAGGTGCACATGTACCTGGAGAGCAAGAGCACGGAAAACCTGCGGCACATGGAAGGCGGCCGCACCTTCGCCGACAAAACGCTCTACAGCCAGGGCAAGCGGCGCGAGGCCTTCGCCCAGGGCAAGACTGTACGCATGGCGCCGGAGACCGTGAAGGCAATCGTCGGCAGCTTAACGCCGGAAGAACAGGAGCTGGCACAGGCGCTGGAGCAATACTACAACGTGTTTGCCAAGAAGGAGATCAACCGCGTTTCCAACATTCTCTACGGGTACGACAAGGCTGTGAGCAAAAATTATACGCCGATCTATACCAACTCCAACTACACCAAGAGCGAGCTGGGTGTCTACGACGCAACGGCAGAAGGCGTCGGCAATCTGAAGAGCCGCCAGTTCTCCAAGAATCCGAGCTACAACATCGGCGCCTTCGACGCCTTTGAGCGCCATGTGGAGCAGACAGCACGGTTCGTGGGCATGGCAATTCCAGCCCGGAACTGGCAGACGCTGCTCAACTGGCGCGAGCGGGAAAACTCCATGGCGGATATTATCACCCACGACTGGGGCGACGAAAGCCTGAAGTACATCCAAGACCTGGTGCAGACGCTGCAGGGCGGGGCCGCCAGCACACGCGACAGCGTGAGCATGGGCGCAGAAAAAGTCTTCAGCAATTACATCGGCGCCGTGTTCGGGGCAAACCCATCCATCGTCTTTAAGCAGCTGGGTTCGATTCCGCTGGCTGGCGCATGGCTGGACTTCAAGAACTTCCCATCGCCGGGACAGGTAAAGCGCATCGACCGGAGCCTGATTGAGAAGTACACGCAGGAGCTGGACTGGAGAACGCTGGGCTATTCTACGCCGGAGACCAAGCAGCTGAAGGAAAATCCGAACTGGACACAGACAAACAAGTTCACGAACTTTATCTTCGGCGGCGGAGCGATCACCGCCATGGACGGCTGGGCCGCGAGCGTGCTGTGGCCGTGGGCGGAAAACAAGGTACGAGCTGAGTTCCCGGAGCTGGAGACCGGAAGCCAGGAGCAGATCGACAGCGGCAGCAGCCCGTTCTATCAGAAGGTTGCAGAAGTATTCAACGAAGCGGTGGCGAGAAGTCAGTCCACCTCGGACGAGATGCACCAGGGCACGCTGCGCAAGAGCAAGAATCCGGTGACGCGGGCGTTTACGATGTTCAAGTCGGACAGCTCGCAGACCTACAATGCGCTGCGGCAGCGTGCCGGTGAGGCAGAATACTACAAGCGAATCGGAGACACAGAGAATTACAACAAGGCCAAGCGCGGGCTGGGCGTTGCGTTCCTGGCAGCCGTCGGCGGGTACATCTGGGCGCAGGGCATCGAGTTCTTGATGAACCTCTGGAAGCGCAAGGGCAAGGCGTACCGCGACGAGGACGGGAATCTCACAGCAGGAAGCGTGGCAAAGGAAATGGCGCTGGGGCTGGTGGGAGACCTGGCTGGTATCGTCACCTACGGAGAAGAACTTGCGGACGTCATCGGCAACATCATTACGGGCGACAAGTGGTACGGCATCGACACGCCGGGCCTGGAGCAGCTGTCCGACGTTGTGGAGACCATCGTGGAGCAGGGGCAGAACGGTCTGGATGTGCTGAAGGATGCAGCGGACGTCGTGAAGAACGGTGGAAGCCTGGGCGAGTATCTGCACCGGCACAGCGGTGACATTGTCGGCGGCATCAAAGACCTGGCGGCTGCAGCGGCCACATATCTGCCGGGCATCTCGGTCAACAACCTGGAGGCGTATCTGCTCGGCACGGTGCGCTGGGCCTCGCCGAAACTTGCGGCGGCATACGACGATGCGCTGGCCACGGCGAACAAAAACCAGATGAAGGGCCTGCGCGGCGCGGAGCTGGAGCGCAAGATCAGCGATACCCTGCACAACCGGCGCGTGGAGACGGATGAGACGACGAACGAAACGCTCGCGTCTCTTTACGAAAGCGGGTTCACAAAGGCGGTTCCGTCCGATACGCCGGGCAGCATCAGCGTTGACGGCGAAGACCGCAAGCTCTCGGCCTATCAGAAGCAGGTCTACGACAAGACATGGAGCGGCGCCGTCGGAAGCAGGCTGCAGGAACTGATCGCGAGTGATGTGTTCCAGGCGGCGGACGACGAGACGCAGGAGAAGATGCTGAGCGGGCTGTATGAATACGCCGGAGAGAAGGCAAAGGCGGCTGTCTTCGACGACTACGAAGTGAAGACCTCGACGCAGAAGGCGGACGACGTGCTGGCAACCGGCGCAGAGATGGCGGACTATCTGGAGCTGAAGCTGGCAGGAGCCGTGGACAAGTATCTGGACGCGATTGATGGCGGGCTGTACACACAGAGCGCGAAGGACGTGGCGCTCGGTATGGCAGAGCTTGCGCCGGAAGAGGGAAAGAAAACCGTGTCCGACGTGCAGAAGTGGCGGGCAGCCATCGACGCGGTGGATGGAGCGGATGCACAGCACGACGCACTGCTCGCAGTGATGAAGGACTCGACAAAGCAGAAATACGAGATCGCCGACAGCTACGGCATCGAGGCAAGAACGTGGGTGCAGCTGAAGGAAATCCTGCCGCAGTTCGACGAGGATGGGAACGGCAGCTACAAGGGCGAAGAGATTGAGAACGCCATCGATGCGCTGAACGGACACAGCGGCATTATGCTGCCGGGCGGCGACGGGCCGCAGCAGCTGACAAACGAGATGCGGGCCGTGCTCTGGCAGCTGTTCACCGGAAGCAAGAGCGCGAAGAACAATCCGTACAGCGAGCGCGTGGGCAGCCAGGTGATCGCGGAGCGCGAGAAGGCAAAGCAGGAAGACTAGCAGATGGACATAGAAAGAGCGCCGCCAGGGGAACCTGGTGGCGCTTGATCTAAAATTCATCGATGCCTATGGAGACTGTCTGCATATTTCCGTTGTAAACAGGATAGAGCGTGACAGTCCAGCCACTCACATATCCGTCTATTTCGCTGAAGTCAAAAAGGCTGGTAGACTTTGAACACACTGTAGCGTCGCCAAATAAACACTTCAAACCATACCATACGTCGCCGGAAGCATAGAAAAGATCGAAGTCGCCTAGCGGCACATCAACATCGACGGTGTCACCAGCATGGATAAAAACGCACAGCACATCAACACCAGAAATATGATCTTTCAATTTAACGACGTAGTACCCACTGCCGGACGTTTCGATGGTAAAAGGGGCAACACGATCTTGCTGATCGTGATACAACACCTCCCCGCTGTCCGGCACGGGAAAAGGCTTCATGGTAGAAGCTGGCGGCGAAGATGGCTGCGCAGTCACCGGAGTATTGACTGCTTCAGCGGCCGTTGCGGTCGGGGCTGAAGGTTTTCCTATATTGGAGGAAATGCAGATGAGAGCAAGACACCCGAACAATGTGGCTGCAATGCTAGCAAGAGCGACAACAGTTTGCTTAAACCTAGAAGGCGCCCGCGAGGCGTGACGTGGTGGCTGAGTGGGCGGCGCGGGCGAAGTTGAAAAACTAGGAGACGCTTCGGCCTTTACCGGAGAAAGGAGTTTAGCGTCATACAACCTTCTGGCATCAGGGTCTTTCAGGGTATCGTAGATCGTATTGAGCTGCTGCATTTTTTGATGTGCGATCTCAGGCGAAACATTCCCTGCGTCTGGGTGAAAAAAACGAGCTTGCGCAAGGTATGCACGGCGTATTTCATCTTGCGAACTGCAGAATTTAGGGACACCTAGGAGAGCGTAATAATCGACAGACATAGCTACACCTCCACAAAATTTTCATTTTAATCATCTTTTTTATAAGATTACCACGAAGATATGTTAAATTCAAGCAAGATTATGCAAAAGATGATTATAGGGAGGCGGAGCGGTGCGGCTCTATACTCTGGATGGACGGTTCAACTTATGCGGCAAGCGGGTGCGTGAGGCACGGATAAAGGCTGGAATGAGCCAGGACACGCTGGCGGCGAAGCTGCAGCTGGCCGGGCTTCAGATTGGGCAGATGGCAGTGAGCAGAATTGAAACTGGGAAGCGCGTGGTGCCAGACTTCGAACTGCCGGTCATCGCCGGTGTACTGGGCGTCAGCACGGACTGGCTGCTTGGAAAAGAATAGACCTCTCTGCTGCACAGCAGGGAGGTCTTTTTTGACGGCTTGACATTTCGGCTTAATCAGCTTTAGAATAAAAAGCAAGAAATGGCAATAGGAGGCCGGACAGATGGAACAGATGAAGCGGACGTTTAAGCACCTGCAGTACAGAGACAGAATCAAGATCGAGATGATGCTGCGCGAGAAGGCCAGCATCCAGCAGATCGCAGACCGGCTGCACGTCACCTATCAGACCATCTGGCGCGAGCTGCGCCGCGACGGGGTGTGGTATGAGCATACGCTGAGCAACTTAACGACAGAGCGGCGGTACTCGGCGGACATCGCGCAGGCGCAGTATGAGAAGAACAAGCGGGCGAAAGGCGGCATGATTAAGCTCGGCCACGACTTCGCGCTGCATGATTTCATCGAGCAGAAGATCGGGCGGGAACACTATTCTCCGGCGGCGGTCATTATGGAGATCAAGCTGCGCGGGCTGAAGTTCGACGTGGACATCTGCGAGAAGACGATCTACAACTACATCAACAGCGGGGATGTTTTCTTTTCCATCACGAACAAAGACCTGCCGCAGCGCGGCGAGCACAAGCGGGAATACAAGAAGGTGCGCGAGGCCAAACGGCAGGCGCCAGGAGAAGGCATTGAGAACCGGCCGCCGGAGATCGATGAGCGAAAGGAAGAAGGACACTGGGAGATGGACACGGTGAAAGGAAAGAAGAATGGCCGCAAGTGTGCGCTCATGCTATCGGAACGCGCGATGCGGACAGAGCTGGTTCTGCCGATGGCGGCGTGCACAATGGAGTGCGTCGTGGAAAAGCTCGATCAGCTGGAGCGACGCTGGGGCAACAAGTTCAGCCGCATCTTCAAGACGATCACGGTGGACAACGGCAGCGAGTTTATGGACTACGAGGGAATGATGACGAGCAAAGAGACCGGCGAGCGGCGCACGCAGGTCTTCTATTGCCATCCCTATCGCAGCAACGAGCGCGGCACCAACGAGAACCAGAACCGGATGTTCCGCCGGTTCTTCCCGAAAGGGACGGACTTGGACGCCGTTCCGGACGAAGACATCAGCGCCGTGCAGGACTGGATGAACAACTATCCGCGCAAGCTCCTGGGCGGAAAGACGGCGGGGATGCTGTTCGACGAGTTTGTGGCATCGCTGAGCTGAAAAATTTTTCGGATTTTTTGAAATTAACTCTTGCAATTTACGAACCAGCGAAAAAAATAAAAAACCTCTTGCAAAACCAGACTGGATATGCTATGATACATAAGCTAATTCAATAGCTATCCGGGTGTGGCGAAGTTTGGTATCGCGCTTGAATGGGGTTCAAGAGGCCGCTGGTTCGAATCCAGTCACTCGGACCAAAAAACCGACAAGTTTCTTTGAAACTTGTCGGTTTTCATTTGTGATAGACTGTAACAGCAGGAAACGAACCGTGTTTTGAGAAAAATGCAAAGTTACATCCTCTGCTGTCCGCCGGGATCTTCGCTGTCAGGTGCTGTTCACGGTCTCCTCCGGATATAGTGCACGAGGATCCGCAGGAATTGGGTGGACGTGGGGGCGGCCGTCAGCGGGCGGTAGGTGAGGCTGCGCAGGAGGACGGCGTTTTTATGCCAGGAAGCGCAGGCGAAGCCATCGATGCTTCGGACGACCTGGAGCGGGTTTGCGTTGTACTGGTCTGCCACTTCGGGATATAGCCGCTGCGATGGCTTCACCAGCCAGTGCGGGTTGAGCGCGGCAAGATAGACCGCGTAGGAGAGATGAAAGAAAGCGGTGTTGGTCGCGGAGAAACCGAGGCGGTATAACAGATCATAGACTTCGACGATGTCCGTTACGGCATTCATGCTGCATCCGTCCCCTCCAGCGCCTGAACACGGTCCATAAACTGCCGGACCAGATCGCTCTGCGCATCCGCGTCCAGCATGGAAAAGAGAAACATCAGGGTCGGGGCAGAAGCGGTGTATTTTCCGCGTTCCAGATCGCTGTATGCACGACTGGAAATGCGAAGCTGCTCTGCCATAGCTTCCTGCGTCAGCGCCTTCTGCCGCCGCAGAGAAGAAAGCTCCCGGGAAAGAAGCTCCGCGAGCAGCGCCGGGTATGGTTTCATTCTGAGGACCTCCATAGGTTATAAATTCTATGGAGATTTTATGTCGAAACGAAGTGTACTTCCACGAAGTACACTTCGTGTTTTGCGATGCAGATATCTGCTGTCCGTTCAAAGTCTGTGAAAATGACGCTGTTTTCCGGTTGACGATGAAAACCGGCGGTGTTCGTTGAACATTGCCGGTTTTATTTTATGGGGCCGCCGTGTGATGACCAGTCTTTGGCGGGCGGGTATTCGTTGCAGAGCAGGCGGTAGGGGGGCTCGTCTTCTTCGATGGCGGGGAAGCGGCCGACGGGGGGATTGAAGCGGTTGTCGGTGTTGTCGTCGTTGCACTGACTGACCTCGCCGAGCAGGACGGGGCCGGAGCCGGGCTCGACGTTGAAGTCGTGGTACAGGTACTGCGGGATGTGGATGCTCTCGCCCGGGGTCAGGCGGATCTGCGTGCCGGCCGGGACGGTATAGGCCTTGCCGTCGCAGTGGACAGTCACGTCGGAGACCTTGTCGATGGACTCATCGGGCAGGCTGTTGTAGACGCGGATGAGCACGTTGCCGCCGCCGCGGTTGATGATGTCCTCGGTCTTGTACCAGTGGAAATGGTTTGGGGAATACTGCCCTTCCTTCATGTAGAGCAGCTTCTCGGCGTAGACCTTCGGATACTTGTCCTGCATGGCGCGATTGCCGTTGCGGATGGTGATGAGTGAGAAGCCGACCTTGTCGAAATCACCGAGACCGTAGTCCGTGATGTCCCAGCCGAGCATGCAGTCGCGCACCTCGTCGTATTCGTGGCCCTTGGTCTGCCACTCCTCGGGCGTAAAATTGCAGAACGGCGGCAGATAGCAGTGCTCCTGCCGGCACATGGCCTCAAGCTCCTTGAGCGCTTTGTTGATCTCTGAACGTTTCATGAGCGTCCTCCTTCTTGTCTTCTCTCTGCAAAATAATGCACAGAATGCGAGAAAAGTCAAGTGGGGATTTCCATCAAAAAAGCCGCACCCGGCCGGGGCGGCTTTTTTGATGGGAGAAACGCTTATTCTGCGACGCCGCACCAGTCGAGGATGGTGCCGGCGAGGATGCGGATGGAGTCGAGATAGTCCTGTACACGG
>ERZ824978.522-NODE-522-length-54468-cov-3.811497_pt1 | contig 54468 bp, 49 predicted proteins | sample MGYA00519860_ERZ824978 | MGnify/ENA primary metagenome ERZ824978 (study PRJEB31778, sample SAMEA3449184) | human gut metagenome | biome: human gut; feature: human-associated habitat; material: faeces | place: United Kingdom | collected 2010/2012 ... | reverse complement strand
TTGCAGAAACGAAATCCCGATAAGAAATTTTATACCGCGGGCAATGTGCAGATTTGTCCGAACATGAAGAAGATCAGTCTGGACAAGGTGATCGCTTCATTAGAAAATGAGGAAACACAGGTTGAAATGGATGCTGAATTGATCCATGAAGCTCATGCACCGATGAAGCGGATGCTGGAGTTGTCAAAATAAGAAGAAAGGCGTGATAAGGTCATGAAAGAAAAATATGATGTGGTCATTGTAGGAACCGGTGTGGCAGGATGCTTTGCAGCGCTTCACCTGTCTGAGAACATGGATGTTCTGATGATCACAAAAGGTGATCTGGAAGAAAGCGATTCTTTTCTGGCGCAAGGCGGGATTTGCGTACAGAAGGACGATGATGATTACGATAGCTTTTATGAAGATACTATGCGTGCCGGCCATTATGAAAATCGTCCGGAGTCTGTTGATTTTATGATCAGCAGTTCCAGGTCAGTTATTGAGGAACTGATTCGATATGGCGTAGAATTTGAGCGGGAAAAACAGCAGCTGCGATACACGAGAGAAGGCGCGCATTCTACCAATCGAATTCTCTTTCACGAGGATATCACGGGAGAAGAAATCACCAGCAAGCTTCTTAATCAGGTGAAACAGAGAAAGAATATCCAGATTCTTACCCATACCACCATGCTGGATATTTTATGTGGAGAGAAAGGCTGCGATGGGATTTTGCTGAAAACGGCAGATGATCAGATAAAAGCTGTATTTGCGGATGACGTGATCTGGGCATGCGGCGGGATCGGAGGGATCTATGATAACTCCACTAATTTTCCGCATCTGACAGGAGATGCGGTGGCTATTTCTATTCGCCATGGAATACGCCTGAAAAATATCAGCTATGTGCAGATCCATCCAACGACTCTGTTTTCCAAAGATAAAGACAGACGATTCCTGATTTCAGAATCCGTAAGAGGCGAGGGAGCACATTTGTATAATAAGAAAGGAGAACGTTTTGTAGATGAACTTCTTCCGCGTGATGTGGTCTCCAATGCGATTTTCAAGCAGATGGAAAAGGATGGCATGGATCATGTGTGGCTTTCTTTTTTGCCAATCAAGGATTTAGATGTACGGACTCGTTTTCCGCATATTTATGAACGCTGCCTCGAGGAGGGCTATGATATCACGAAAGACTGGATCCCGGTCGTTCCGGCACAACATTACTTCATGGGGGGTGTTGATGTGGATCTTTGCAGCCGTACTTCCATGAATCATCTGTATGCGGCAGGGGAAACTTGCTGCAATGGTGTGCATGGTGCGAACCGGCTGGCGAGCAATTCTCTGCTGGAGAGTCTGGTCTTTGCGGAAAGTGCTGCAAAGGATATAGTGGCAAAGAGGCTGGCAAACAATGCGGCAAGCCAGCGTTTTCAGGAGTATCTGGGCGAAGATCTGGCGGTTCTTGCAAAGCATTATGGACTGGATCTGGCGGCATTCCGGGATATGGAGCGCTATATGGATGAAAATAAGCGGAAGATTCGGGATGCCATCGTTAAAGATAAAAAGGAGACGGCATAATGAACAATACTATTACGTTAAAAATACAGGCGGATAAATTGATTCGCATGGCCTTGGAGGAAGATGTCTCCAGTGAGGATGTTACGACATGTGCAGTCATAGAACCGGATCGGCAGGCCAGAGCGGATCTGCTTTGTAAACAGGACGGTATCATTGCAGGACTTTCGGTGTTTGAACGTGTCTTTCAGATATTGGATCCGGAAGCAAAGGTGGAGTTTCGCTGCGAAGATGGAGACACAGTCTCTAAAGGACAGCTTCTGGCTGTAGTGTCGGGAAATGCACATGCGATCCTTACGGGAGAACGTACAGCGCTCAATTATTTGCAGCGCATGAGCGGGATCGCTACTTATACGAATCAGGTCGTCTCTTTGCTGGAAGGCAGTAGTATACGGCTTCTTGATACGCGAAAGACGACTCCGAATATGCGGATTTTTGAAAAGTATGCAGTCAGAGTTGGCGGAGGATACAATCACAGATATAATCTTTCGGATGGAGTTCTGCTGAAGGATAATCACATCAATGCAGCAGGCGGTGTTGCTGAAGCAGTAAAAGCGGCACAGGAGTACGCGCCTTTTGTACGAAAGATCGAGGTGGAAACAGAGACTCTGGACATGGTAAGGGAAGCTGTGGAAGCGGGAGCAGATATTATCATGCTTGATAACATGACTCCGGAGGATATGAAAAAGGCTGTAGAAATCACGGCAGGAAAAGCGAAAACAGAGTGTTCTGGCAATGTAACCAGGGAAAACATCGAAAACCTGAAAAAAATCGGTGTAGACTACATTTCCTGCGGTGCTCTGACCCATTCAGCTCCGATACTGGATGTATCGCTGAAAAATTTTTTTCCATACCCCCTTTGAAAAAAAGATGAAAAGTGACTATAATAGATACTAGGAGGTCACATAAAAATGAATAGAAACGGATTTGATATAGGGGAGTATGTATCTTATGGAATCAACGGGATGTGCAACATTGAAGATATAAGACCAATGCAGCTGTCTCAGAGTGTAGAGAAAATGATGTACTATATCCTGCGGCCGGAGTCCAATCCGAAATCGACGATATTTGTTCCGGTAAATAATCAGAAGCTGGTATCGAAGATGCGGGAACCGATGACAAAAGACGAAATAAATGCAATGCTGGTACGGATGAAGGACAGAACGCTTGAGTGGGAAAAAGATGTGCGTTTTCGGACTGAAAGCTTTCACGAGATCCTGAACAACGGAGTGAATCAGGATTTGATCCTGATGATACGCTGTCTGCATCGCAAACGTCAGGAGCTGGTTCAGCTGGGGAAAAAACTGCCGGCACGGGACAGCAATACTTTGAAAACAGCGGAAAGGCTGGTGGAAGAGGAATTTGCCCATGTGCTGCATATCAAATGCGAGGAAGTTAGTGACTATATACGAGATGTTCTGGATCCGTCAGCGTAAAGAGCTGGCTGGAGAACAGTACAGTTATTAGAAATGAGAAGACTATCATATGACTGAGGAACGGTCTATGGTAGTCTTTGTTTTATTTTACAGAAGAATGTCGAAAAAACGGGGAGGGTTATATTTGTAAACCGATTTACAGAATGGTAGGATTTTTGTGGAAAGGGGAAAGAGAAATGAAACGACAGGACAAGTTGTCAGTGTTACTCATGCTTGGGATACTTTGTCTGGTTCTTGTGAATGCAGGCGCTATCTATCATATGTGGCTCAACGGTGAGGACAGGCTGGTTGAGATGAAAGGCGAAGACCCGGAAATGCGTAGTGAATTGATCTTTCATGATGATACATCTATCACAAATCATGGCTCAAGAAAGCTTTGGCTGCGAGTCAGGATCATTTACAAAGATCCGTCTGATGAAAAACAGTGTCGTGTCGATTCAAGAGCGATAAAAGATGGCATCTGGGTAGAGGAGAATGGCTGGTATTATTACCGAGCTCCCGTAAAGGCAAAAGAGAATACCAGACCGCTGATCGACAGACTTGTTTGTGGTGACACAGATCTTATGAACCAGGGCGTTCGTAGTTTTCGCCTGCAGGCAGAAGCTGTGGATGAAATGTGGCTTTCCCAAACGCCTTGCAGCGGACAGGAGGCATTTCAACTGTTCAACGATCTGGATCAGGAGGGAGCGAATTTAACTTTGTAGTAAGTGAGGTCCAATATGAATGGAAAAGAGAAGAAGGAGTTTTACCTGGAATACATCTACTCTCTTCGAATGGATGTGTATCGAATCATCAAAAGCGTGATCGGGGATGCGAATGTTACGGAGGAGCTGACGCAGATCGTGCTGGAAAAAGCCTGGCGTTCTATCGAATCGGTTCGCGACAAATCAAAAGCAAAGGAATGGCTGAAAGCGATCACGAGAAATGTTTTGCGTGATCACTTTCGCAGAGAAAAGCGAGAGTCGGGAAACTGGGCTAATGAAGATCCCTCGGCGGTCATTACGATAAAGATGGCGGATTATCTGGAACCGGATCCATTATCTATAGCATTGGAACGAGAGGCACAGAGCCAGGCGCTGGAGGCTGTGAGCTGTCTTGCGGAACGGGATAGAGAACTGATCTGGAAACATCTGATACAGGAGATCCAGCTGAAGGACATTGCACATGAAAAAGGTTTGAAGCCGGCAAATATGCGGAGGATCTACGCCATAAGTCTTCGTAATTTGAAGAGGGTGTATCAGGAAAAATTTGAATGAATTTATATCGAAGCCGATGTATTTATATACGGAAAAACCTTGACTTGAAAGCAGATGAGTAGTAAAGTAAAATCCGGGTGTTAGAATAGAGAAATCAACGTTTGCAGGAGAGTCATTATGGGAATCAAAATAGGTATTTTAGTAGTATATTTTGCGATCATGGTGGGAATCGGGCTGTATTGCCGGAAACACGCCACAGACGTAAAAGGTTTTGTTCTTGGGGGTCGTTCCGTAGGTCCGTGGCTAACAGCTTTTGCTTATGGGACTTCTTATTTTTCGGCGGTTGTATTCGTAGGATACGCAGGACAGTTTGGGTGGAAATACGGGATTGCTTCCACTTGGATCGGTCTGGGAAATGCTATTATTGGATCACTGCTGGCATGGGTCATATTAGGGAGAAGAACGCGTATTATGACGCAGCATTTAGATTCAGCGACCATGCCGGAATTTTTTGGATCGCGTTTTGACAGTAAATCGCTGAAAATCGGAGCATCGGCACTGATTTTTATCTTTCTGATCCCATATACGGCTTCGTTATATAATGGATTATCAAGGCTGTTTGCCATGGCATTCGATATTGATTTTACAATATGCGTTATCGTTATGGCTGTTCTTACAGGAATCTATGTAATTGCCGGCGGGTATATGGCGACAGCGATCAATGATTTTATTCAGGGTATCATCATGCTGTTTGGGATCTGTGCTGTGATTGCAGCAGTTCTGCAAAGCAAGGGCGGATTTACGGAAGCAATGCATTCCTTAGCAGAGGTGCAGGATCCAGAAGCAACTACGATGAACGGTGCGTTTGCATCATTCCTTGGACCGGATCCGCTGAATCTTCTAGGTGTTGTTGTTTTAACGTCTCTGGGAACCTGGGGGCTGCCGCAGATGGTACAGAAGTTTTATGCGATCAATAGTGAGAATGCGATCAAAAAGGGTACGATAATTTCCACATTGTTTGCTCTTGTAGTATCTGGCGGATGCTATTTCCTGGGCGGATTTGGCAGACTGTTTTCAGATCAGGTGGATGTTGTGGCGAATGGATTCGACTCTATTATCCCAACGATGCTGTCTGGACTTTCGGATGCGCTGATCGGTCTTGTGGTTCTCCTGGTATTATCGGCATCCATGTCCACGCTTTCTTCGCTGGTTATTGCATCAAGCTCGACGCTGACGCTGGATTTCATCAATAAGAATTTCATAAAGGATATGAGTGAAAAAACACAGGTGCGCATGATTCGCGTGCTTATTGTGGTATTCATTTTGATTTCGGTCGTTATTGCTCTGATCCAGTACAACAGTTCGGTGACTTTCATTGCGCAGCTTATGGGGATTTCCTGGGGTGCATTGGCGGGTTCATTCCTTGGCCCGCTTATTTATGGCCTGTATTGGAAGAAGACAACGAAGAGTGGATGCTGGGCAAGCTTTATCTTTGGCGCAGGAACAATGATCCTGGTAATGCTGTGTCCGCAGATATTCCCGGCTGTCCTGCAGTCTCCGATCAATGCTGGAGCGTTTGCGATGATTGCAAGTCTGATCCTTGTGCCGGTCGTAAGCCTTCTTACTCCAAAGCCGTCGGACAAATTAGTGGATGAATGTTTCCGCTGTTATGAAGCGCCTGCAACGGTTGCTTCCAAGGTAGCTTTGCCGGATGAAGAGGAGCTGGAAAAGCATGAAAAAAAGCAGTCCAAAAAATAAAAAAATAAACTGCAAAATGGCTTGACATTATAGCTGCAAAATGATAATATAATTCCTGCGGCGGCGGAAAAGCTGCTGCAGTGTGGCGGTGTAGCTTAGTTGGCTAGAGCGTCCGGTTCATACCCGGAAGGTCGGTGGTTCGACTCCACTCGCCGCTACCATTTTTATAAGAATTGTTTATGGACGTTTAGCTCAGCTGGGAGAGCATCTGCCTTACAAGCAGAGGGTCATAGGTTCGAGCCCTATAACGTCCACCATGGTCCGGTAGTTCAGTTGGTTAGAATGCCAGCCTGTCACGCTGGAGGTCGACGGTTCGAGCCCGTTCCAGGTCGCCAATTTTTTCAATCAAAAGTTTGCTGGTGTGGCTCAACGGTAGAGCAGCTGATTTGTAATCAGCAGGTTGGGGGTTCGATTCCCTCCACCAGCTCCAATAAAGGGAATCGAACCCGAAAGGGCTCGAGCGCAGTGGAAAAGTCCGGTGGACTTTGAAGCAGCGAGATGTTCGCAGCCATGCGGAGCGATGGCAAGAACGGCAGATGCGAAGCATTTGTGTAATTCCCTCCACCAGCTCCAATAAAAAAGAAAAAATCTGCTGGACATTTACAAAAGTTATGGTATAATAGTCAGGCAGACAAAATTTCGAGGGATTCCCGAGTGGCCAAAGGGGGCGGACTGTAAATCCGTTAGCTGAGCTTTCGGTGGTTCGAATCCACCTCCCTCGACCAATAAATATGCGGAAGTGGCTCAGGGGTAGAGCATCGCCTTGCCAAGGCGAGGGTCGCGAGTTCGAATCTCGTCTTCCGCTCCAATTTTATGCGGATGTAGTTCAATGGTAGAACCTCAGCCTTCCAAGCTGATGGCGTGAGTTCGATTCTCATCATCCGCTCCAATTTTTTAAGGGGCTGTCAGCACAGGTTGCAGGCAGCTTAAATAAAGAAAACGCAGTGACTATACTGGACGGTTTCATGTTAAGGGCTCATAGCTCAGCTGGATAGAGCAACGGCCTTCTAAGCCGTGTGTCCGGGGTTCGAATCCCTGTGGGCTCGCCATTTTTTTTAAAAGATGGGGTATAGCCAAGTCGGTAAGGCAGCGGACTTTGACTCCGTCATGCGTAGGTTCGAGTCCTGCTACCCCAGCCAATTATGACCCATTAGCTCAGTTGGCAGAGCACTTGACTTTTAATCAAGGTGTCCGGAGTTCGAACCTCCGATGGGTCACCAATTAAAAGGTTCGGGGCATCTGCAGGAAAGAACCGTGAGGATAGCATGAGGAGAGGTGTCCGAGTGGTTTAAGGAGCTGGTCTTGAAAACCAGTGACTCCGTAAGGGGCCGTGGGTTCGAATCCCACCCTCTCCGCCAAAAAGCGGAACGGAGATTATCGTTTGGTAATACGCCAAAAACAATTACGTTTAGCCTGGAGAAGTACTCAAGAGGCTGAAGAGGACGGTTTGCTAAATCGTTAGGGTTCGCAAGGGCCGCATGGGTTCGAATCCCATCTTCTCCGCCATATCGTGTGAATCGGTTAGTAAACCTTTCGCCAGTCGTGTAGGGGTATAGCTCAGTTGGTAGAGCAGTGGTCTCCAAAACCACGTGCCGTGGGTTCGAATCCTACTGCCCCTGCCAAATATGGACTAAACAATATCGGGGTGTAGCGCAGTTTGGTAGCGCAACTGGTTTGGGACCAGTGGGCCGCGGGTTCAAATCCTGCCACCCCGACCATTTCAGGGAACGGAAACGTTTCGATTATTGGGCCATTAGCTCAGTTGGTCAGAGCATCCGGCTCATAACCGGCAGGTCCGGGGTTCAAGTCCCTGATGGCCCACCACAATTGTATATAAGTAGTTTGCCCAGATAGCTCAGTTGGTAGAGCAGGGGACTGAAAATCCCCGTGTCCTTGGTTCGATTCCGAGTCTGGGCACCACTTATCATAAAGGTAACCTCTTGCTGACATTGTTCTGAGGGGTTACTTTTTTTTATGACCTGCCCAAATCTTTGATTTGGCGCGCAGGTCAAACGCCAGAATTGCGCGGCTTCAGCCGCAGTGCAATTCTTCTGCGAAACTTACCAGAACTACAGGAGGTAAACAACATGTATCCAGATTTGCAGACAGTAAAACAGATCGCAGCGGGTGGGGCGTACAAGCGTGTGCCGGTGTGTTGCGAGATCCTTTCCGATACGTATACGCCAGTCGAGGTGATGCGGATTTTAAGAAAAGCCAGCAGACACTGCTACCTGCTGGAGAGCGCCAGTCAGGAAGAGGCATGGGGTCGGTATTCCTTCCTGGGATACGATCCGACCATGGAAATCACCTGCCTTGACGGTGAGGTGACCATCCGGGAAAACCTGGGAGATGGCACTGAGACGGTGACGACAAAACACGTGGATCATCCGGGAGACACACTACGTGAGGTCCTGGCCAGATATAAAAGTCCGGTGATGGAAAAAATGCCGACCTTTACCGGCGGTCTGGTAGGCTACTTCTCCTACGATTACATCAAATACAGCGAGCCAAAGCTGAAACTGACCAGCGAAGGACAGCAGGATTTCCGGGACATGGATCTGATGCTCTTCAACGAAGTCATCGCTTTCGATCATTATCGTCAGAAGATCATGCTGATCACGGGAGTCATGACAGAGGACATCGAAGGTTCCTATCAAAAAGCGGAAGAGACTTTAGAAGACATGGCGAAGCTGATCCGCGAAGGGGAAAAAGAAACCTTCCCGACTTTGCAGCTGAAAACAGAGATCGAGCCGGTCTTCCCGAAAGAACAATACTGTAACATGGTGGAAAAAGCCAAACAGTACATCCGTGAGGGAGACATTTTCCAGGTAGTCCTCTCTGACCCGATGAAGGCGGAAGCAGAGGGCAGTCTGTTCGATACATACCGGGTGCTCCGGGCAGCAAATCCGTCGCCGTACATGTTTTACTTTTCCAGCGACGACATTGAGCTTTCGGGAGCATCGCCGGAAACGCTGGCAAAGCTGGACAACGGCAAGCTGAGCACGTTCCCGCTGGCGGGAACACGGCCGCGTGGTAAAACGCCGGACGAGGACAAAGCCCTGGAGGAAGATCTTTTGCAGGATGAAAAAGAGCTTGCGGAGCACAACATGCTGGTGGATCTAGGCCGAAACGATATCGGCAAAATCAGCCGGATCGGAACCGTAAAAGTAGAGAAATACATGGAGATCGAGCGATTCTCCCACGTGATGCACATAGGATCCACCGTGACCGGAACGATTCGTGAAGACAAGGATGCTGTGGATGCGGTAGACGCGATCCTGCCGGCAGGGACTCTTTCGGGAGCACCGAAGTTCAGAGCGTGCCAGATCATCGACCAGCTGGAAAACAACAAGCGAGGCGTGTACGGCGGAGCCATCGGCTACCTGGACTTTGCAGGAAATCTGGACACCTGCATCGCCATCCGCCTGGTATATAAAAAGAACGGGACGATCTGCATCCGGTCCGGTGCGGGGATCGTAGCCGACAGCGTACCGGAAAAAGAATTCGAAGAATGTGCCAACAAGGCCAAGGCTGTGATCCAGGCCATCCGGGAAGCAGAGGAGGTATTAAAATGATTTTGCTCATCGACAACTACGACAGTTTTTCTTATAACCTGTATCAGCTCATCGGATCGGTGGAGCCTGACATCAAAGTGATCCGAAATGATGCGCACACCATCGAGGAAATCGAGGCTATGAAGCCGGAAGCTATCATCCTTTCACCGGGTCCGGGAAAACCGGAGGACGCGGGGGTCTGTATCGAGGCCATCAAGTACTTCACCGGCAAACTGCCGATCTTCGGCGTGTGTCTGGGACATCAGGCGATCTGTGAGGCATTCGGCGGTACGGTTTCTTATGCAAAGGAGCTGATGCACGGCAAGCAGAGTAAGGTGTATCAGGGAGGCATCAGTTCGTTGTTCCGCGGTCTGGGACCGGAATTCAAGGCGGCTCGTTATCACTCGCTGGCGGCGCGCGCAGAGGATTTCCCGGAAGCATTGAAAGTCACGGCGGAGTCGGATGACGGCGAGATCATGGCTTTAGAGCACAGAGAATATCCCGTTTTCGGCGTACAGTTCCACCCGGAATCAGTCATGACGCCGGACGGTAAAAAAATGATAGAAAATTTTATGGAGGTAGTGAGGAATGATTAAAGAGGCTATTATCAAACTTTCGAAAAAAGAAGATTTAACGTATGAAATGGCAGAGACAGTCATGGATGAGATCATGAGCGGAGAAGCAAGTCCGGTACAGATGTCAGCTTACTTGACGGCACTGGCCATGAAGGGAGAAACCATCGATGAGATCACGGCATCAGCGGCAGGTATGCGTGCACATTGCATCAAGCTGCTTCACGATATGGACGTGCTGGAAATCGTGGGAACAGGCGGCGACGGATCCAATTCCTTCAACATTTCCACAACGGCTTCGCTGGTCATCGCAGCAGGCGGGGTGCCGGTGGCAAAACACGGAAACAGAGCTGCTTCTTCTAAATCCGGCGCAGCCGACGTGCTGGAAGCACTGGGAGTCAACATCACTATCGCGCCGGAACGAAGCGCGGAGATCCTGAAAAAGAGCAACATCTGCTTCCTGTTCGCTCAGAATTATCACGTAGCCATGAAGTACGTGGCACCGATCCGAAAGGAACTGGGCATCCGGACAGTTTTCAACATTCTGGGACCGCTGAGCAATCCGGCAGGTGCCAACATGGAACTGATGGGTGTTTACGATGAAGAACTGGTAGAACCGCTGGCACAGGTCATGGCCAAGCTGGGGGTGGATCGCGGCATGGTGGTATACGGGCAGGACAGCCTGGACGAGATCTCCATGTGCGCACCGACCTCCGTCTGTGAGATCCGGGACGGCTGGTTCCAGTCTTATGAACTGACCCCGGAGCAGTTCGGATACAAGAGATGTGATAAGAAGGAACTGACGGGTGGTTCGCCTGAGGAAAATGCGGAGATCACGAGAGCGATCCTGTCGGGCGAAGAACAGGGTGCAAAACGCCAGGCCGTCTGCCTCAATGCAGGCGCAGCCCTCTATATCACCGGCAAAACGGATACCATTGAAGCCGGCGTCCGCATGGCAGAAAAACTGATCGACAGTGGTGCGGCAGCAAAGAAACTGGAAGAATTCATTGCAGAAAGTTTAAGGTAGCAAGATGAATATATTAGAAGAAATCGCAGAAAGGACCAGAGTGCGGATAGCGGAGGAAGAGGCTGTAAAGCCTCTGGCACAGCTTCGTAAAGAGGCAGAAGCCTTGTGGGAAAAAGAGCTTGCTCAGGGCGTCAATCTGCCGCTGAAGCCTTTGCAGGAGGAGGCTGGAGAGTCTTCTGCAAAGAACTCTGCCGAGGCCGGCGGAAGGCCGGGGAGATATAGGTTTTATCGAGCTTTGCAGAAAGAAGGCATGTCTTATATCTGTGAGGTGAAGAAAGCGTCGCCGTCTAAAGGGCTGATCGCAAAGGAGTTCCCGTATGTGAAGATCGCCAAGGAGTATGAACTGGCGGGCGCGGCGGCTGTTTCGTGTCTGACGGAACCGTATTATTTCAAAGGCTCGGATGATTATTTGCGGGAGATTGCGGAGACGATCTCCATACCTGTTTTACGTAAGGATTTTACGGTAAACTCATACATGATCTACCAGGCAAAGCTTTTGGGAGCGGCGGCGATCTTACTGATCTGTGCCATACTGGATGATGAGCAGCTTGTTGAATATCTGAAGCTTGCGGACTCGCTGGGCCTGGATGCTCTGGTGGAAGCGCACGATGCCGAGGAAGTGGAGCGGGCACTGAAAGCGGGCGCGCAGATCATCGGGGTCAACAACCGGGATCTGAAGACGTTTGAGGTGGATGTGAGAAACAGTATCCGGCTGCGGGAGCTGGCGCCAAAAGAGGTACTTTTTGTATCAGAAAGCGGCATCAAGACTAGCGAGGACATACGAAAACTCTATGAAAACGAAGTGGATGCAGTGCTGATCGGCGAGACGCTTATGAGAAGCGACGATAAGAAAAAAGCACTGGAAACGCTGAATGGAGAGGCACTAAAATGAGTAATTTATGTGACTTGAGGCAGGATGCGCAGCGCCTTGCGGGGCAGAATACCAGGATAAAAGTCTGCGGGCTGAAACGGCCGGAAGATATCGAGTGGGTGAATCTGGCAAAACCGGATTTTTGCGGATTCATAGTGGAGTTTCCGAGAAGTTCCCGGTGTGTAAGCCGTGAACTTTTAGCGGAATTGACTGCACAGCTGGATCCTGAGATCATCCCGGTGGGAGTGTTCGTCAATGCACCTGTGAAGCTGCCGGCAGAGCTAGCAGAGTCCGGTGTGATACGGGCGATCCAGCTGCATGGCCAGGAGGATGAGGAATATATCAGAAGGCTTCGGAAGCTGATTGGTGGCGATATTCCGGTGATCCAGGCATTTTCCGTACAGACTGCGGAAGATCTGCAGCGAGCGGCGGAAAGCAGTGCCGATTATGTTCTGCTGGATCAGGGCAGCGGCGGAACGGGAAAAACCTTTGACTGGAGCCTGGCTGAAGGCTTTACAAGACCGTTCCTGCTGGCAGGAGGTCTGGGCACGGACAACCTGGCGGAAGCCATCGAGCGGCTTTCTCCGTGGGCGGTGGATCTTTCCAGCAGTCTGGAGATCGGCGGGCTCAAGGACAGGGACAAGATCATAGAAGCAGTAAATATCGTTCGCAGCTTCGAACAGTTAAAATAGGGAATGAGGAACAGGAGGAACAAGATGACAGATGGAAGATTTGGTGTCCACGGTGGCCAGTATATCCCGGAAACATTGATGAACGCGGTACTGGAACTGGAAGAGGCATATTTGAAATATAAGGATGATCCTGAATTTAACAAAGAGCTTGAGGAGCTTTTGAACGAGTACGCTGGACGTCCGTCACGGCTGTATTACGCGGCTCACATGACGGAGGACCTGGGCGGTGCCAAGGTGTATCTGAAACGCGAGGATCTCAATCACACAGGGTCTCACAAAATCAACAACGTACTGGGGCAGGTGCTTTTGGCCAAAAAGATGGGCAAGACTCGTGTTATCGCAGAGACCGGAGCAGGACAGCACGGCGTGGCGACAGCGACAGTGGCAGCTCTCATGGGAATGGAGTGCGAAGTGTTCATGGGTAAGGAGGATACGGAACGTCAGGCTTTGAATGTGTACCGGATGCGTCTTTTAGGTGCAAAGGTCCATGCGGTCACTTCCGGGACGGCTACGCTGAAGGATGCGGTTTCCGAGACCATGAGAGAGTGGACAAGCCGGATCGAGGATACTCATTATGTACTGGGTTCCGTCATGGGACCTCATCCGTTCCCGACTATCGTGCGTGATTTTCAGGCGGTGATTTCCAGGGAAATCAAGGCACAGATGCTGGAAAAGGAAGGAAGACTGCCGGATGCGGTGCTGGCATGTGTTGGAGGCGGATCCAACGCTATTGGAACTTTTTATAACTTTATAGACGATAAAGATGTGCAGCTCATCGGATGCGAAGCGGCAGGCCGCGGGATCAACACAGCTGAAACGGCGGCGACCATAGCGACAGGACGGCTGGGGATCTTCCATGGCATGAAGTCTTATTTCTGTCAGGATGAGTATGGGCAGATCGCACCGGTCTACTCCATTTCGGCAGGGCTGGATTATCCGGGTATCGGACCGGAGCACGCCAATTTATATGATACAGGAAGAGCTCAGTATGTACCGGTCACAGATGACGAAGCAGTCGATGCGTTTGAATACCTTTCGCGGATCGAGGGAATCATACCGGCTATCGAAAGCGCTCACGCAGTTGCTCATGCACGCAAGATCGTGCCGCAGATGGACAAGGATCAGATCGTTGTCATCACCATTTCGGGACGCGGCGATAAAGACTGCGCCGCAATCGCGCGTTACAGAGGGGAGGATATCTATGAATAAGAAAATAGCAGAAGCATTTGCTGATGGAAAGGCGTTCATTCCTTTCGTTACCTGCGGGGATCCATCGCTGGACGTAACGGAGCAGCTGGTTTATGCCATGGCGGAGGCCGGGGCAGATCTGATCGAACTGGGTATCCCGTTTTCGGATCCGACTGCAGAGGGACCGGTGATACAGGCGGCCAATGTGCGGGCACTTTCAGGCGGTGTGACGACGGATAAGATCTTTGATATGGTGGTGCGGATCCGCCAGAAGACAGATATTCCAATGGTATTCATGACTTATGCCAACGTGGTCTATTCATATGGTACGGAGCGTTTTATCGCAAAAGCTGCCGATATCGGTATGAACGGACTGATCCTGCCGGACGTGCCCTTTGAAGAAAAGAAGGAATTCGACAGCGTCTGCAAAACCTACGGCTTAGATCTGATATCACTCATCGCGCCTACGTCTCACGAGCGGATCACGCGCATTGCAAAGGAAGCGGAAGGCTTCGTGTACTGTGTTTCATCTCTTGGTGTCACAGGAATGCGCTCTGCCATCACAACGGATATCGGTGCTATGGTAAAGCTGGTGAAGGCTGCAAAGGATATTCCGTGTGCCGTAGGCTTTGGAATATCGACACCGCAGCAGGCTGGTGAAATGGCTGCAAAATCCGACGGAGCCATCGTCGGATCCGCTATCGTCAAACTCTGCGAAAAGTACGGAGCGGACTGTGTGCCACATGTAAAGGAATATGTGACAGCCATGAAGGAAGGCGTACTGAGAGGGTAGGCGGAGAGAGAATGCTTGGAGTGTGATTGCCTGCATGAGAGCGCTGGCAGAAAAACAGTCGACATTAAGAAATGAAAAATAATTAACCTTTTATAAAACGATCGCCTGGAAGCTGTGGGAAAAGCGATCGTTTTTTTGTTGGGAAACTGTGAGTCGGCGCAGTCACTTTTTCTCAATAGCTGTGAATGAGCGCTCGAAAATCGATTTCAGTCAGTTTCAGTCATAAAAGGAGGGGCAAATGACTGAAATGAATTTTGAGTTTTTCTCACTTGCATGATCGAGACTGTTAAGGTATGATGGAAAAAAGTGCACGAGATGAAATTCAGGATTTCTTTGCAGTTCATCACGAAGGGAGGTAATTTATGGAGGATAAATTATTGAAGAAAGCGGTGCTGATCAAGGCTCTTACGGGAATTGTTCTGCTGGCTTATGTGGGATATCGGATTTACCGATGTGCTGTTACATCGATTGCTCTGGCTGTTTTTCCGTTTATGATTTCCTGCGTGGTTATCGTTCTGCTCGGTTTTACTGTAGCAGCGCTCTGCGAATATTTTTCATCTCGGAGAAAAGATGCGATGAACTTACGCAGGGTCGCTCGACACTTGATCGAAGGTGTTCAGCTGGCGATCTTTATCATCATAATATGTGTTGTAATTCTTGTCGCCGGTGGATTTGGGAACTCTTCTGATAGAGGATATGTTAATTCTGATCCTGATGGTGCAATCATGGAATATTTGCAGGAAGAGAGAGCCGTTACTGCCTCGAAAGCTGACTTGGAGCAAATGATCGCCGGAGACTTTGCAGATGGAAATGTACAGTATTACGTGATGAAGGAATCAGCAAGCCGGGATTCTTCAGATGCGCCGGTCATATACGTTTTGAGCATCACAAAAGAAAAGGACGCGTACCGCTGCCAGAAGGTCAGCGCGGATGTTTCGCTGGAGTCGGAAAGCGTCATTCCCGTTGGCGATTTCTCTGTTCATGCAAAGACGGATGCTGCGGGTGAGGTGATTGTTTTCGTTGAAAGGGATAGCGAGCAATAGGAGCGCGGAAAAAATGGGAGGTGAATCGGTATGTATGGAGCGATTTTAGGAGATATGATAGGGAGTCCTTATGAGTTCGATCAGGGGAACAAATCGAAAGTGTTCCCGCTGTTTACAGGGGAGTCGCACTTTACGGATGATACGGTGATGACTATCGCTGTAGCGGAGGCGCTGATGAAAACGGCAGGAGATCCAGACGATGGGGTGGTGCGGGAAGCACTGGTGGATCGATTGCAGTACTGGGGCAGGAAATACCCGGATGCAGGATATGGAGCACGATTTACAGGCTGGCTGCAGCAGGAGCATCCGCTGCCTTATGGAAGCTACGGCAATGGTTCGGCGATGCGTGTCTCTGCAGCGGGATGGCTGACGGAAACTTTGCAGGAGACCAGGCGGCTGGCGAAGCTGTCGGCGGAAGTGACCCATGATCACCCGGAGGGGGTCAAAGGTGCAGAGTCGGTGGCGAGTGCTATATATCTGGCAAGAAAGGGACACGATAAGAATGACATTCGAGAGTATGTGGAAGCGGCGTTCGACTATGATCTGAGCCGTACTTGTGATGAGATTCGTCCGGATTATCATCACGTGGAGTCGTGTCAGCAGACTGTTCCGGAAGCTTTTGCCGCATTTTTAGAAGGCGAATCTTTTGAGGACGTGATCCGCACGGCGGTATCTTTAGGTGGAGACTGTGATACTTTGACAGCTATAGCCGGAAGTATAGCGGAAGCGTATTATGGCGTGCCGAAGGAGTTACAGGAAGAATGCAGGAAACGGCTGGACAAAGATCTGCTGCTGGTGCTGGATGGGTTTATGGAGCGTATCATGTAATTGTAGTAGGATGAATGACTGGTCGTGGACTTTACAGCGAGCAGCGATTGCGATATAATTTTATTATATGGCTAAAAAGGAGTATCAAAATGTCAGACTACATTACAACATATACAGGAAACCACATAGATCCGGCGGATCCGGATCCGGAGGCGATCTCGATCCGGGATATCGCCCACGCGCTGTCGCTGATCTGCCGGGGCAATGGTCACGTGCGGAATTTCTGGTCAGTAGGACAGCACTGTCTGGACTGTGCCCACGAGGCGCAGGCACGAAAGCTGTCGCCGCGAATGATCCTGGCGTGTCTTTTGCACGATGCGTCGGAATGCTATATGTCGGATGTACCAAGACCGATGAAAAAACATATGCAGGAATATCAGAGACAGGAAAAGGGAATCTTAAAAGTGATTTTCGAAAAGTTCCTGGGCTCTGATTTGACGACGGCGGAAATCAGAGAATTAAAGGAAATCGACGATGCCCTTTTGTGGCACGATCTGGAGACGCTCCTGGCGGAGATGCAGCATGGACCGATGCCGGATCTGCACATCAAAATCGACTTTTCATTCCGGCCGTTCAAGGACGTGGAACGGGACTACCTGGAGCTGTTTTATCAGTATTACGGCAAGTAGAGAGGAGTATGGGATGCAAAAATTAGCGATATTAGTAACAAGACTCTCTTCCTGGGTGCTGTCGAAAATGGGCCGGGGCGGATCTATGCCCGGCAGACTGGGGATCAAGATCGCGCCGGATTGTCTGAATCATTTAAAATTCGGCGGACCGGTAATCCTGGTGACCGGGACAAACGGCAAGACCAGCACGGCAAACATGGTTTCCGATCTGATGGAGGAAGCCGGATATAAGGTGGTCACCAATCGCAAAGGGGACAATCTGCGGGTCGGTATCACATCGACGCTGCTGTCACACTGCAGCCTTTCAGGGCGGGTGAAGGCAGATGCGGCGGTCCTGGAAGTGGACGAGCTGAACATGAAATACATCGTTCCGGCGCTGCCGGTGACAGCCATCGTCGTGAACAACTTTTTCCGCGATCAGCTGGATCGGGCAGGGGAAATGGAGAGGATCATCGACACCATCGAAAGTGTACTTCCGGACTACCAGGGAGACTTGATCTTAAACGGAAACGATCCAAACGTTGTCCGGCTGGCGATGGCAGCTCCAAACGCACGTAAAATTTATTTCGGAGCGGCGAAAAACGCTTCCACTGTGGAGCATTCCGCAGAAGCTGCAGAGGGCAAGTTCTGTCCGAAATGCGGCTCGCGGCTGGAATATGATTTTTATCAGTATTCTCATATAGGGAAGTTTCACTGCAGCAGTTGTGATTTCGCGACGCCGAAGCTGGATGTGTGCCCTGACGAGATAGATCTGGCTGCTCATACATTCCGGTATGATGGTCATGTGTACCCGATGGCATCGGATGGTCTGTATTCGCTTTATAACTGCGCGGCGGTGCTGGCGGCAGCCAGATCCGCCGGGGTGGATCCGAAGCTGGCGGAGAAGGTGTTTGCGAGAGCGGAGCGACCGGCGGGCCGAAATGAGAGGTTCGAGAAGGCCGGGCGGGACTGCATCCTCAATCTGGTGAAAAATCCGACTGGTGCCAACGAGGTCATGAAAGTCATCGAAAAGGATCCTGCAAAAAAGACGATAGTCATCGTCCTCAACGACAATGCGCAGGACGGCAGGGATATCAGCTGGATCTACGACACGGTCTTTGAAAAACTCATGGATGACTCCACGGAGGAGATCATCTGTACGGGAACACGCGCCTGGGATATGGCGCTTCGGATCTATTACGGCGGTTTTACCGGAAAGATCCGCCCCGAAGAATCGATGGAAGCAGCTGTGCATGAGGCTTTGCAGGCTTCGCATGTATACGCTGTTGCCACGTACACGGCGCTGCTGCCGACGCGAAATACGATCGTAAAGGAGATGGGACTGTGAGAGTATGCTGGATGTACCATGACATCATGGATCTATATGGGGACAAGGGAAACATGTTGGTCTTGAGCAAACGCTGCAAAGATCGGGGCATCCCGTTTGAGCTGGATACCTGCGGGATCGGAGAAGAGAAAGATCTGTCGTCTTACGACTTGCTGTTTTTTGGCGGCGGGGCCGATAAAGAGCAGCTTTCGCTGATCCCGGATCTTTTGAGCCGCAAAGAGAATATTGCAAAGGCTATCGATGAGAAAACGTTCGTGCTGCTGATCTGCGGCGGCTATCAGATGTTTGGCAAGTATTATGTAGCGGCGGACGGCAGCAAAATCGAGTGTCTAGGATTTTATGATTACCGCACGGAAACCGGAGCTGAGGGAAGTCGCTGTATCGGAAATATCGTTATCGATGCGCAGCTTGATGATCTCCACACGAAAATGGTGGGTTTTGAAAACCATGGCGGGCAGACTGTCGGGGTGGATCACCCGCTGGGGAAGGTGCTTTATGGCTGTGGCAACAGCTTTGATGCAGGCTGGGAAGGCTTTTATGACGGGAAGGTTCTGGGAACGTATCTTCATGGACCTCTTCTGCCGAAAAACCCGAAGATCGCTGACTTTGTGATCACGAAAGCTTTGCAGAAAAAAGATCCCGGATTTCAGATGTCGGATCTGCAGCCGCTGGATGACACTCTGGAAAACAGCGCACGGGAAGCACTGTTTAAGAGATTTGAAATCGAGGGGGATAAGTAGTGTACTTTTAAGGAACGTCGTGATCCCGGTATTAGTTGTACTGGCAGCAACACCGATCTGCACGGCTAAAGACTGTTCCGAACTGGGAAGAAAACCTACAAAAAGTCAAAAAGTGTTCTGAATCCAGAGCACTTTTTTGTTTTTATAAAATACTGACATAATTTTGTTTTCCTCTTGCAATCCTTATGAAAATCTGCTAAAGTACATCAGGTAAGAGAAAGACAGTTCGTGACCATCCTGTCTATAAACAAAACTAGGGATTTTATTTCGAATATTTTTTGAGATCTAAGAGATGTTCCCGGGGTCAGCCTTGCGGGCATCTCTTTTTTTCGGCTTTTCTGCGGGTCTGCAGTTCCATTTGCTGGTGCTTACCGGTTTTCTGCAAAGAATACCTTCGCAGATCCCGGGTCTTTCGGCGTTTTGAAAACGCCTTTCCCTTGCTTTGCACAAAGAAAACATAGGTGGTCGCCATACCAATAGAGAGAAAGGACGACGTATGGGACAGATGGAAAATCCGGTTCGCTACAGCGTGATCACGGAGAAAAATCCGCGGGAGATCGTCATGCTGCGAGGCAGCGGCTGCCGTTTTTTAAGGTGTCGTTTTTGTGACTATCATCTGGATTCTTCGCAAGATCAGGCGTCAAATGACCGCATCAATAAAGAGGCACTCAGCCATGTGACAGGGCAGTATCACAGCCTGGAAGTCATCAATTCGGGCAGTTTTCTGGAGCTTTCGGAGGAAACTATGGCAAGGATCGAGCGGGTGTGTCTGGAAAAACACATCACTCAGCTGCGCTTTGAGATCCACTGGATGTACCGGGAGCATGTGATAAAGTGGCGGGAGCACTTTGCAGAAAAAGGGATCACGGTAAAAATAAAAATGGGCGTGGAGACGTTTGACGACGCTTTCCGAAAAGAGGTGTTCGACAAGGGTATGGAAGGTGTCACACCGCAGGATGCTGCAAAGGTGGCGGATGAGGTTTGCCTTTTGTTTGGCGTAACGGGGCAGACGGTGCAGTCCATGCGATACGACATCGAGACAGGGCTTCGCTATTTCGAACGGATCTGCATCAACATCATGGTGGAGAACACGTCGCAGATCCAACCGAATCCACAGGTGATCAAGATGTTTGTCGACAATTTTTACGAGATATACAAGGATGATCCGCGAGTAGATATTTTACTGGAAAATACGGATTTTGGAGTAGGAGGAAAACGAGATGAATGAGATATTATTAGTGGCAAGTTTATTTGTGATCTACGGATGTGTGCTTCTGGCGTACCGGCTGTTTGGCAAGAGCGGGCTGTACAGCTTTACGGCCATCGCGACTATCACCGCCAACATCGAAGTGCTGATCATGGTGAAAGCCTTCGGCATGGAGCAGACGCTGGGAAATATCCTGTTTGCATCCACTTTCCTGGTAACGGATATCATCAGTGAGATCGAAGGAAAAAAAGCGGCCAAGAAAGCGGTCAACATCGGGATATTCACCTCGGTGTTTTTCATCATCGTTTCCCAGTCCTGGCTGCTGTATCATCCGGCGGCAAGCGACTGGGCGCAGCCGGCGATCCGTGAGATCTTCTCCAATACACCGCGGCTGATGCTGGTGAGCGTGCTGGTGTACGCGATCTGCCAGCGGTTCGACGTATGGGCGTATCACAAGTGGTGGGCGCTGACGAAAAAGCGCTTTCACGGTGATTCCCGGCGGGCACTGTGGCTGAGAAACAACGGATCGACGATGATTTCCCAGCTGCTCAACACGATCCTCTATACCTTCGGGGCATTCTGGGGCATGTACGAGATCCCGACACTGATCAGCATCGCTCTTTCCAGTTACGTGATCTTTATTGTGACCAGTATCGCCGACACTCCGTTCGTCTACCTGGCGCGTCGGATGCACGAAAAGGGGCTGGTGGAGTAGTCTTTGCTTTATTTCTTCCGCTCTGCGCGGTAGACTAGAAACGGCAGCTTTTCCCGTCCGACCTGATGATGAAATTCCATTTCCCGACCGGAAGTCTGGCCGATGATTTTGGACTCGGTTACTGCAAAGCCATTTCGCTGCAGCGAGGCCTTGGCATAAGAAAAACTCATGCGCTCCGTCATCAGATCGGGATGCTCTTTCTGAAACGCCCTGATGCTTCGGGGCGTTTTGCAATAGTCCAGGAAAAGACCGATTAGCGGCGCGTCTTTTGCAAGCCAGTGTGAGAGGACATTGTAGGGCGTACGGTTGTAAGTGAAAATGCAGTTGTTAGCGGAAAAATCATCCAGGTATAGATCGACGGCTCCGCTGCAGAGAGGGGCAGCATCAAGATCGCCGGCAATATAGATGATGGCAGATGCTGCATCCTGCAGGTATTCCTGGAATTTTGCGATCCGGGAAAGGGACGGATCTGTGATGATAATAGTGGTGTCTTCATCGAATTTTGTATAATACTGGAGCAAAAAATTAAAGGTGAACGGTCCTGCCAGCATGGTGAGGGAATCTCTGTTCTGCGGGATCTGATGATACATCCAGAGATAAGATTTCTCCATGAGTGAGCGATACTCTTTGCCGTATTCTTCTGTGATATAGGCTATAGATTCAATGTTTTCGTAGGCTTTAAAGGGAGTTACATCTGTGTGCCCGGTGCAGAGCAAAATGCCATCCTGAATGGTGGCATGGTAGCCGCAGGAGCAGGAAAGTGAAGCGTCCAGAATATGGGTTCCGTTCAGGTGAGCATTCTGCATTTGGAGCGGAGCATTGCAATGCGGGCAGGCCAGTTTTTCCAGAAACATCAGGGGGATTCCTGGCATTCTTTTTTTTAGGGAAGCAGTTTCTGTTTTTTGTGTGGAACGGTAAATTTCCTCATCCAGATCTTTGATGGTTTGCTGTAAAGTGTCCAGATCCTGATTCAACTGCAGTTTTTTCTTGTTCAAAAGTTCCAGAAATTGCCGGGATACCGACTGATCCTGTAGCTGGGAGTTCCTTTGCAGAAAGAAGAGAAGCTCAATTTCGCTGAGAGAAAAGTGAAAAGATTTATAGCGAAGGATCTTCTCCATATCCTTCATGCAGTCATCGTCGAAAACGTACTGGTTGTTGCGGCGCTGCGGCGTTAAAAGTCCGCGTTCCACATAATAGCGGACGGCGGACACATTCATATTGTATTTTTCTGCAAAGGCTCCGATTCTCATAAGCTGTTCCTTTCTTTTACTGTTTTTATTATAGAACGCACCTTGCGCAAAAGCAACATCTAAAGTATACTTTAGATGTTAGAGAGCTTTTCTCTTGCAGTCAAGCGTACTTTATCTGTTATGGTGAAAAAAAGATTCTTTTAAGGAGGAGACTATCATGAAAAAAGTTGAAATCAAATCAGGTGAATTTCGTTTTGTTGGAAAGCTTTTGACAGAGGAAGCGCCGGAAACGTGTCGCGTATTTGAAAATATGCTGCCGCTGAAGAGCCAGTTCATCCACGTGCGCTGGAGCGGTGAAGGCATCTGGATCCCATACGGCGATCTGCGGACGGGTTTGGATTACGAAAACCATACGTCTCATCCTGCAAAGGGAGAGATGCTCCTGTATCCAGGCGGCATCAGCGAAATGGAAATCATCATGTCCTACGGCAGATGTATGTTTGCCAGCCAGCACGGACAGCTTTCGGGGAATCATTTCCTGACCATCATCGAGGGACTGGATGATCTGTATGATTTCGGCCGCAAGGTACTGTACGATGGGGCACAGGATATTGAAATCACTTTGCTGGAAGACTAAAGGTTTGAAATACGGAGGAAGAGATTATGAAAATCGTAGTGATCGAGCCGCTGGCGGTAGAGGAAGAGCGTTTCCTTGAAATCGCGCGGGCGGCTGTTGGGCAAGAGCATGAAATTGTCTGCTATGATACACGCACGACGGATGTGAAAGAGCTTGGCGAGCGAGGCAAAGACGCGGATATCATTGCCCTGGGTAATCTGCCGTTCCCGCGGGAGGTGCTGGAACAGTGCGAGAACCTGAAGATGCTGGCAGTAGCCTTTACAGGTCTGGATCACGTGGATCTGGCTTACTGCGAAGAACGCAGCATCAAAGTCCAGAACTGCGCCGGATATGCGACGACCGCCGTAGCGGAGCTGACTTTCGGGCTGATGCTGGACGTGTACCGGAATATTTTACCGTGCGACGAAGCGGCCAGAGCAAGCGGCACGAAAGACGGTCTGGTGGGATTTGAGCTGGAAGGCAAGACCATCGGTGTGGTAGGAACAGGAGCCATCGGAGCCAGAGTCATCGAGCTGGCCAAGGCATTCCGCATGAATGTTCTGGCTTACAATCGGACACCGGGCAAGGTCAAGGATGTGGATTATGTGGCTCTGGAAGAGCTTCTGGAAAAATCCGATATCGTTTCTCTCCACGTACCTTTGACTCCGGAAACGAAGGGGATCATCGGTGAAAAAGAGCTGGCACTGATGAAGCCGTCGGCGATCCTTATCAATACAGCCCGCGGTCCGGTGGCAGATACGAAAGCACTGGCGGACGCTTTGCAGTCCGGAAAAATCGCAGGTGCCGGAATCGATGTGTTCGATGCAGAACCACCGCTTGATCCGGCGGATCCGCTGCTTCACACGCCGCACACCGTGGTGACACCGCACGTTGCTTTCGCAACGAAGGAATCCATGATCAAGCGAGCCATCATCGAGTTTGATAATATTGCAGCGTTTATTGGAGAGAGGAAATAGCTTAGAGTAAGAGACTGTTGCTGAGGCGGCAGTCTTTTTTATTGGGATTTTTCTACACCTGTAACAACTTCGAAACATCTATTTTCATTATCCATTGAATGGAATGAGCAAAAATGAGACAGCTTTTGTTAAACTTCATTGGAAATTTCGTCACGCTGTTTTCATCCTGAAACTCCCCCGAAGACTTTTAGCACGGGATGAAAAAGAGGTGTGGTGATAGGCGCAGCGAGATATAGATGGGAATATTTTGAACAGCTTCATCCTATAAGCTGTGCTGCGGGCGTTTTGGGATGAAAGCTCTCCTGACTGGTACAGTAAAAGCTTGAATAAAGCCGATATTTTACGGCATACGCTTCTGTTTTCTTGTGATTTCATCCTACAGGTCGAGAATACGGGGGAGTATTGGGATGAAATCGATGTAACGACGTTTCCCGCGTCAATGCCTGGTTGCCTTAATAATCATGCTAGAGATTCTCGTCCGCAGTTCGTCCGCAATATCATCCCGCCTCGATCCTCAAACCTCGTCTTTTTCCCTCCCGCCCCGCATACATTGAAAGGGGAAGGGAGGTTTTTTTGTGAAGAAAAAACGGAAGGTATGGGAGAAGATTTTATGCACGGCTGCTGCGGTCGCGGTGCTGGCAGGCGGGGGATTTTTGGGAGTGGAGAAATTTCATCCGCAGAAGCGGTCTTTGCAGATCATAGGTGGGGATGCGCAGCAGACTTCTGCAAAGGCTGGTGCCGAAGGCTCGCAAAAAGCGTCCACCAAAGGCGGCATGAAAATCGATGCGAAAGCTGCTGTGCTCATCGACGGAAACAGCGGACGGGTACTCTTTGCACAAAACGCGAAAAAACACCTGCCGCCAGCATCGGTCACCAAAGTAATGACGCTGCTTTTATTGCTGGATGCCTGCGACAAGGGAAAGATCGCCACGGACGACAAGGTGACCATCTCAGAGAACGCAGCCTCCATGGGCGGAAGCCAGATGTACCTGGAGCCAGGGGAGCAGCACACGGTGGAGGAACTGTTAAAAGGCGTGATCATGGCCAGCGCCAACGATGGAGCTGTGGCCTTAGCGGAGCATCTGTCGGGCAGCGTAGAGGAGTTCGTGGACGATATGAACGCCAAGGCGGCTGAAATGGGATTGAAAAACAGCCATTTTGTCAACACCAACGGGCTTCCTGTGGCAAAACATTATTCTTGTGCATATGATATAGGGATGATATGCCGGCAGCTGATGACTTACGAATTCGCCCGCGACTGGTTCACCGCATGGCAGGAGGATATCAAGGTGGGACTGCCGGGGAAGGAAAAGGACTTTACCCTGACCAACACCAACAAGATGATCCGGACATACAAGGGAGCCATCGGCGGCAAGACCGGATTCACCCAGGATGCAGGCTACTGCCTGGCGGAAGCGGCTCAGCGTGATTCTACCAGAATGATCGCAGTCGTACTCGGCTGCAAAGACAGCAAGGTGCGGTTCGCAGAGACGGCCAGACTCCTCGACCACGGCTTTGCATCGTATGAAACGGTACCTGTAGCGAAAAAAGGCCAGAAGCTGCGGACTATCACCCTGCCAAAATCCGATCAGCAGGAAGTAGCGGCCGTGCCGGAAGAGACTATCGCAGCGACAGTGAAAAAAGGAAAAAAAGCGAACATCACTAAAAAAATCTCCATCGATAAGTCAGTGGCATGCCCGGTGAAAAAAGGCGAGAAAGTAGGGATGATCCACATCTATGACGGGAACAAGAAAATCGCATCCTATCCGCTGGTGTCCGACCGAGATGCTGAAAAAGCCGGATTCATGACCCTTTACATACGCATGATAAAGAATCTCGTATGAATCCAGGAGGGGAGGAATCCCTGTGAGCGGTAACTATTATTACTTGTTTTTTGCCGGATACTATGCGACGGAGCGAGCGGCGGATGTTCTGCAGCAGTACGGTATTCCTGCGCGGGTCGTCAAGTCACCGGTGATACTGCAAAGCGGATGCAGCTTCGCGGTTTTGTTAGATCCTGCCGATGGGGAGTCGGCTGCAAAGGTGCTGGCGCAAAAAGGTTTGCCGATCGTACACTCGATGGTGAAACAATATAGATAATTTTTGTTTTTTTGTAAAATCAGCATATTAATTATGCTGATTTTATTTATACATAAAACGCTATAAACATTGACATTCCAACGTTTATGCGGTATAATAAGACATAAAATTCGACTAAAATTCACATTATTTATTATAGAAAAACAGGGTAAACAAGGAGAGAATTATGTCAACTACTAAAAATGCACAGATTTTCAGGATCTTTACGATCATACTGGCTGTAATAATGTTTTCCGCGGCGTTTACAGTACTTTCTCTGCAGCGTGACGGTTATGCTTATGGAACGGGTGAAACCGGCCAGATCACTGCAAGTTCGCTGTATGTACGCTCTGGTCCAGGCACCAATTATTCGAAGATCGGCAGCCTGAAAAAGGGAAAAACCTTCACTGTTGCCGGAACAGGAAAGGACCGGTCCGGGGTGACGTGGTACAAGCTGAGATATGGTTCAAAGAACGGTTACGTTTCCTCGAAACACGTTTACATAAAACAGCCTTCTGTAACCGCAGTCTCCGGCACGAAAGGGACTATCAATACGAAAAAAGACCCTTTGACTGTTCGCAGCGGCCCAGGATCTTCCTATAGCAGGCTGGGATCTTTAGCAAAAGGAAAGACCTTTGACATCACCGGCAAGGCAACCGACGGCAGTGGGGTGACATGGTATCGTCTGACTTACAACGGTAAGACCGGATACGTTTCTTCTTCTTATGTGAGGACAAGTTCTACCGGTTCTGCAAGTTCAGAAAGTACTACGGTGACACCGACTACCAATTTAAAAGGGACAGTAACCACAAAGTCAGACCCTCTGACGGTACGCAGCGGTGCAGGTGCTACATACAGCAGGCTGGGAACACTGGCCAAGGGCAAAACATTCGATATTACAGGACAGGCTTCTGACAGTAAAGGCGTGGTCTGGTATCAGCTGAACTATAACGGCAAGAAGGGCTTCGTTTCTTCTCAATACGTGAAGGCGACTGACGGATCTTCCAATAATAGCGGCACCACAGATCCCGGACAAGATTCTAATGAAATCACATTCCAGGTCGGCACGGTGACGACTTCCAGCAGTCCATTAAATGTACGCAGCGGTGCAGGTTCCTCTTACAGCAAGCTGGGAACACTGGCCAAGGGCGCGACAGTCCTTGTAACAGGATCTGTCAATGATAAAAACGGCAAAGCCTGGTACAAGTACCAGTTCACGTCTTCGAAGGACGGCTATATCTGTTCTGATTATGTGAAACTTCAGACAGTGACGTCTGACAGTAACTTCGAAAGCTATATGACGGCGCAAGGCTTCCCGGAATCCTATAAATCCGGTCTTCGCGTTCTTCATGCGATGCATCCGAACTGGACCTTCAAGGCACTGAAACTCAACATCAGCTGGAACGACGCTCTGGCGAAGGAAACAGCTAAGCCGCATACGAATCTGGTGAGTCCGTCTTCTCCGGTCCGCTATCGCTCCACTGAAGCCGGAGCATATAACGCTTCCACAAAGACGTGGTCAAGGGCAGATGGCGGCTGGTATCCGGCAAGCAAGAAGGTCGTCGCATATTATATGGATCCTAGAAACTTCTTGAATGATACAGGCGTTTATCAGTTCATGACTCACAGCTATGACGGCAGCAATCAGAATGCCAATACGGTAGCGGCAGTAGTGAAGGGAACCTTTATGGAGACGAGAAAACCGGGCGGTGGTTACAGCAATTACGCTTCTCTTATCAATGCGGTAGGAAAGGCATCTAATGTCAATCCGAACGTCCTGGCAGCAATGATCGTACAGGAACAGGGCAGCAAGGGGACGAGCTCTCTGATTTCCGGTACCGTCAGTGGCTATAAAGGATATTACAATTTCTTTAATGTAAATGCCTACGAAACGCCGTCGCACAATAAGATCACCAATGGTCTGATCTATGCCAAGAACCATGGATGGAACAGCGTATACAACTCTATCAAAGGCGGTGCGGATTTCTATTACAGAGATTACGTATCCAAAAAGCAGAATACATATTATCTGAAGAAGTTTAACGTAAATAACGGTTTATCCTCCGTTGCGATCCATCAGTACATGACGAATGTGCAGGGTGCGGCCGGAGAAGGGACTCTGGTTCGCAAAGCCTTCGGCAGCGATTCAAGTTCAGCGGTTACTTTCGAAATTCCAGTATATAATTCCATGCCTTCTTCGATCTATCCGCTGCCGTAAACAGGCAGCCGGCAGTAAGGGCTGGAAGCAGCAGAAAGAGGGGATTTTATGACTTACAGTGAGAAAAAAGATCAGTTTCATGACAGGGTTTTGCGAAGGATCATCGTGTTTCTCGTGGTGGCAGCCTTCGCAGTGCCGCTTCTGACGCCTCGCGTTTTTGCAGCGTCCACCGTCTCTATTTCCGGAGGCGATCAGGTGAAGGGTGGCGAAACGTTTACAGTAACAGTCACCTACAGTGGCGCTCAGATCGGAAGTGTAAACGGAAGCATGACCTATGATACGAACAAGCTGAATTATTTATCCGGAGGCAGCAGCAGCGGCAATACGGGATACATCCAGATGAAGGAGATGGGCAGCGGTTCCATTTCTTTTCAGATCAAATTTCAGGCAGTAGGTGACGGCAGCACTACGCTTAAAGTCGATACGACGGAAATGTACGATGTGAACGATAACGCATTGGATACCCCGTCAGCAACGAAAACCGTCAAGGTGATCGGCAGTGCAGATTCAGACGATGTGATACAGGCGACTCAGGCAGAGACCCAGGAAGCGACTGCAATCAACGAAACTATGGAATTCGGTGTGGATGAAAAAGGCGATGAAGGTGAGATGACAGGCGGATATCTTCTTCTGATCATTTCTGCAGCTGTGCTGGCAGTTATTATCGCTGTGATCGCAGCAGTCCTTATAAAGAAGCGCGGCGGCAAAGGAAAAGGGCCGAAAGGTCCGAAAGGTCCAAACGGCCCTGAAGATCTGGGCGGATCAGGAAGCTCGCACAGCTCAGAGATCGCTGCAAAGGCGGCGCAGGCCGCAGAAGAGCATCGGAGAGCCAGTACAGATACGATGGTTCTGGAACCGGATGCAGAGCCGGTAAGCCGTAACACGAGAATGTTCCACAAGGGAGACTTCGAGCAGGAAACTGCAAAATGGGAAGACCAGGAAGACCGCTGGCCTGATGATGATAGATGGTAAAAGCAGTACTATTTTAAGTTTTCCGGGTTGAGGCAGGCAAGCTCCGGCAGAGTGAAGATCCCGTCTTTGCGGATCAGCACATCGTCGAAGTAAATCTCTCCACCGCCGTATTCGGCTCGCTGTATCATGACCAGATCCCAGTGTACTGCCGATTTGTTTCCATTAGGTGCATCTTCGTAGGAAGCTCCCGGCGTCAGGTGGAAGCTGCCGCATATTTTTTCATCGAATAGTGTGTCCTTCATCGGTTCGAGAATATATGGATTGACTCCAATGGCGAATTCGCCGAAGTATCGAGCACCTTCATCGGTATCCAGCAGATGGTTGATGCGGTCGTTATCGTTGGATGTGGCTTTGACGATCTTGCCGTTTTCGATCTCAAAAACGATGTTCTCATAGGTGAAGCCCTGTTCTTCTGACGGTGTATTGTATGAGATGATCCCGTTCATAGAGTCTTTTACCGGGGCGGTGTAGACTTCGCCGTCCGGGATATTGCATTCGCCGGCACATTTGATAGCCGGGATATCTTTGATGGAGAAGGTCAGATCGGTACCAGGTCCTTTGATGTGTACTTTATCCGTCCGTTCCATCAGAGCAGCAAGCGCATCCATGGCACGATCCATTTTGCTGTAATCCAGAGTGCAGACGTCAAAATAAAAGTCTTCGAAGGCTTCAAGGCTGGTGTTTGCCAGCTGCGCCATGGAGTTGTTCGGATAGCGAAGCACGACCCATTTTGTTTCATTGACGCGATAGTCGAGAGTCGGGCTGGTAAGTCGGTAGTACATGTTCAGCTTGTCGGATGGAACATCGGAAAGTTCTGCTGTATTGCCGCCTGCACGAATGGCGATGTAGGCCTGCATGCCTTTCATCTTTTGCAGACTGCATTCGTTCATAAATGTGATCTGCTCTTCACTGCAGGAGAGCAGAAGTTCGCGTGTCACTGCACTGTCACGGATGTCCACGTAAGGCAGACCGCCCTTTGCATAAATCTTCTTGATCAGCTGACGCACCAAATCTTTGCAGCAGTCCCCTTCATAATCTATGAGTACTTTATCGCCGGTCTGCACACGGCAGGAATAATCGACCAGTAGATCGGCCAGTTTCACGATTCTTGGATCCATATGTCATAACCTCCTGAAATATATCTGAAAATTTATATCTTTTCTGTAGCATATTATACCCTGAATGTGGTATTTTTAAAAGGGTAACTATTTTTGGAGGCATCTATGAAGCACGTTTTTATTATGAATCCGGAATCGGGCAAGGTGAGGAGCCGAAGAAAGATCGTGACGGCGATCGAGCAGGCGGCTTGCCAGCTTGGTGCTGATTATGAAATATATTTTACGAAAGGACAGGGCGACGGCGGTGCGTATGCACATGCGCTTTGTGAGAAGTACTGCAAAAGTTTCGAAAGGACTGGGGCGGATGCAAAACGCTCCGGTGATCTTGACAGAGCATCAGAGACTGCCCGGCTGCGGATCTATGGCTGCGGCGGTGATGGTACCATCAACGAGATGGTCAATGGCTGCTTTGGATATGAAGGTGTGGAAATTGGTGCGATCCCTATGGGTACTGGCAATGATTACATAAGAAACTACGGCAAAGCCGCTGATTTCAAGGATATCAGGCGGCAGATGCGCGGCCGGTCGGTCAGCAGCGATCTGATCCATTTTCACGCGGTTTACGATAATAATATTACGGAAAGTTACTGTGCCAACATGTTCAACATAGGATTTGACTGCAATGTGGTGGATCTGACTTCGCGGGTCAAGCGGTGGCCACTGGTGGGAGGCTCGCTGGCTTATCTCGTTTCTGTTTTTTTGATCCTGATCCGAAAAAAAGGCGCAGATCTTCGGATCGAATACGATGATGGCAGGGTGCTGGATGGGAAGATCCTGCTGATCGCTATCGCGAACGGCTGTTACTGTGGAGGCGGCGTCAAAGGCGTTCCGTACTGCAGACTGGATGACGGGCTTATGGATGTCAGCGTAGTCAGAGATATTTCACGCATGTGCTTTCTCACGCTGTTTCCAAGTTATGCAAAGGGAACACATATGCAAAAGCACAAGATCCAGGCAAGAAAAATCATTCAGTACAGCAAGGAAAAGGTCTTGAAGATCACTGCGAACGGAGAAAGTCTGCGGCTTTGCACGGATGGAGAGATAACGACCCAGAAGACGGTGGAGTTTTCCGTCGTGCCGGACGGTTTCAGGTTTATTGTGCCGGAGGGACTTTAGAGGCAAGGGGTTCCAAAGTTATGGAGATCATGGAGATAATTGTTGCAACCCGCTTGATTTTCATGTATACTTATTACTGTTCGCTGAACAAAACAGCGGCACAAACAAATTCAAAACACCTTTGGAGAGTTGTCAGAGTGGTCGATCGTGCAGCACTCGAAATGCTGTGTCCTTAACCGGACCCAGGGTTCGAATCCCTGACTCTCCGCCAAAATAAAATAGTACCTGCCGGGTACTATTTTATTTTAAGAAAGAAGTCAATAGCGGCTCAGCGTTTCCTGGAATACCGGAGCTTTCAGGATCTGAATATCTGAAAAATCAAAAAATATAGTTTTGCCTGTTTCCTTTTGCAGAGAAAACGGGTATAATAAAATTATAGATAAAAATCATCCAGTATAGGGGGTACAAAACATGACGACTAATGTTACGAACACGATTATCAATATAGGTGCTAACGATCATGATGTGGATCTTTTCGAAGGTCAGTATATCGTTCCCAATGGCATGGCGTACAATTCATATGCGATCATCGATGACAAGATCGCCATCATGGATACGATTGACAAGAAGAAAACCGAGGAATGGCTTGCAAACATAGATGCCGTCCTGAGCGGCAGAAAGCTTGATTATCTTGCTGTTCCGCCGGCCATGTTCACATCCAGACAGGGAAGTTACAATTCGACTGGAGGCAGGAAGCCGGACTATCTCATCATCCAGCACATGGAGCCGGATCACTCGGCATCCATCAAGGCGTTCCTGGAAAAATACGGTGATGTCACAGTTGTCGGCAACAAGAAGACCTTCAAGATGATCCGCCAGTTTTTCCCGGGGATGGATCTAAAAAACACTTTAGAGGTAGAAAACGGAGATACTCTGGATCTTGGAAACCATCAGCTTACGTTTGTGTTCGCGCCGATGGTACACTGGCCGGAAGTAATGATGACGTATGAATCTTCGGAGAAGATCCTCTTTGCAGCTGACGGATTCGGCAAGTTCGGCGCCCTTGACGCAGAGGAAGACTGGGCCTGCGAAGCCAGAAGATACTACATCGGTATCGTAGGCAAATACGGAGCCCAGGTGCAAAGTATACTCAAAAAAGCTGCAGGTCTGGATATCGAGAAGATCTGTCCGCTTCACGGACCTGTTCTGACAGAAAATCTGGGATATTACATCAATCTATACGATACATGGTCCAGCTATGAACCTGAAACCGATGGTGTATGCATTTGCTATACATCGGTATATGGCAACACGAAGAAAGCCGTAGAGCTTCTGGTATCAGAGCTTGAACGTAAAGGTGTGCCTGTGGGAGCGGTCAACGATCTTGCAAGATGCGATATGGCAGAAGCGGTCGAAGATGCTTTCCGATACGACAAGCTGGTACTGGCTACCACGACGTATAATTCCGAGATATTCCCGTTCATGCGCTATTTTATCGATCAGCTGAAGGAAAGAAATTTCCAGAAAAGAACAGTAGCATTTATCGAAAATGGATCCTGGGCGCCTGTTGCCAACAAGATCATGAAGGCTGATTTCGAAGACATGAAGCATATGACCATAGCGAAGAACAACGTGACGATCCTGTCTGCTCTCAATGAGGAAAGCACGGCGCAGATAGATGCACTGGCCGACGAACTGTCAAAGGGATATCTGCCGGTGAGCGCGAAGACGCAGGCGGAACTGGATCCGACCGCACTTTTCAAGATCGGATATGGTCTTTATGTCGTTACGTGTAATGACGGAAAAAAGGACAATGGTCTCATAGTCAACACGGTAACACAGGTGAGTGATAATCCTAACAGGATCGCAGTGAACGTGAACAAAGCTAATTATTCCTGCGAAGTCATAAAAAATACGGGCAGACTGAATGTTTCTGTGCTTTCGGAAGACGCCACGTTCAAGATCTTTGAACACTTCGGATTCCAGTCGGGTAAAAATGTAGATAAATTTGCCGGCTACGAGCATCAGGCGAAAGCGGTCAACGGACTGCCGTATCTGACAAAGCATGCCAATGCATATATTTCCGGAAACGTAACGGGAATGGTGGATCTGGGAACTCATATCATGTTCATCTGTGAAGTGACGGAGAGCGTCAAGCTTTCTGATGTCGAAACGATGACGTACACCTACTATCAGAACAATGTGAAGCCAAAACCGGAAACCGACAAAAAGGGCTGGGTATGTGATATCTGCGGATATATATACGAAGGCGAGGATCTGCCGGAAGACTTTATCTGTCCGCTTTGTAAACATGGCGCAGCAGATTTCTCGAAGCTCGAATAAGGCTTTTGTAGAGGACTATTGGAATCGCTGGATTTTTTTAGAATATATAGTTACAGCCGACATTCTGCAAAGGAGGAACCTATGAAACCAAGAAAAAAATCGTTTTTTGTGTGCGTACTGAATATGCATGGTGTGCCACTTCCTCAAAGCTGTTCTTTTGCAAAGGCGGAATCTATGGTAGCAAAAGGCGAGGCTGTCTGGGTTGAAACGGAGTCCAAGCCGACGATCCAGTTGACGAAACCATGGAGCCCGAAAGGAATGTTTTATCGCTAGAAAGAAAATCATATGCAAACCATCGATCAGGCACTTGCCAAACTGCAAACGTCCCGGTTTACGTTGTAAAAAGTGTAAGAAGTAACATTTTTACGTTGTAAAAAGTGTGAATCGGTATATAATATGGTTATGAAGGTTTGCAGGAGGTGTTGGCTATGTATAGATATGCGATAGAAGACTTACGAAACTGGAAATATAAAAAAAACAGAAAACCTCTTATCATAGAAGGGGCGAGACAGGTGGGGAAAACCTGGATCATGAAGGAGTTTGGCCGGCAGGAATATCAGAATATTGTTTATATCAACTTTGATTCAAATGCCCGAGTAGCGGAATTGTTTTCTGCAGATCTTGATACGCAGCGTATCCTTCGCGGCATTGAGATCTATGCGGGAAAGAAAATCGATCCTGAAAACACTTTGATCATATTCGATGAGGTTCAGGAAGTTCCAAAAGCTCTCTCTAGTCTGAAGTATTTTTGTGAAGATACTCCGGAATACCATATTATTTGCGCCGGATCGCTGTTGGGGATCGCTTTACATGACGGGACATCTTTTCCTGTAGGGAAAGTGGAGTTTCTCAAACTTCACCCCCTTTCTTATAAAGAGTTTTTGATGGCGACAGGAAAAGAGCTGTATGCTGAGCTGATCGATCAAAAAGATTATCAGATGATCGCTTCTTTTAAACAGATCTATGTGGATGCTCTCAAGGAATATTACTATGTTGGGGGCATGCCGGAAGCGGTAGTCAGCTATTCGGAAGAACAGGATTTTGCAGAGGTTCGGAATATACAGAACCGTATTCTTGCCGCATACGAGCAGGACTTTTCCAAACATGCTCCGGCTAATATCGTTCCTAAGATCCGTATGGTCTGGAACAGCATTCCTTCTCAGCTGGCGAAGGAAAATCGAAAGTTCCTTTATGGATTGATCAGGGAGGGCGCCAGAGCAAAAGAATATGAAACCGCTATCATGTGGCTGTCGGACTGTGGTCTTGTTCATAAAGTCAGCAGGATCACGACACCTCGTTTACCGTTAAAGGCATATGAAGACTTGAAAGCCTTCAAGCTGTTTCTCGTTGATGTGGGTTTATTAGGTGCATTAGCGGGGCTGAATCAGAAAATTCTGCTGGATGGCAATGATTTGTTTGTGGAATTTAAAGGCGCCTTGACAGAGCAGTATGTGCTCCAGCAGCTGGTAACGAATCCAGATCTCGGAGTATATTATTATACCAACGATAGGGGGAGTTGTGAAATCGACTTTTTGATTGATGACGGAGAAAAAATCATACCGCTGGAAGTAAAAGCTGAAATCAATTTACGTGCTAAGAGTTTAAAATCTTACCGGGACAAATACGCCCCGAAAATATCGGCGCGAGCGTCTATGGCAGATTATAAAGAACATGACGGACTGGTGGACTTGCCGCTTTATGTCATATAACACAGCACGATCTATCCTTATAGAAAGAAAATCTATGCAAACCATCGATCAGGCACTTGCCAAACTGCAAACGTCCCGGTTCCGTGCCAAATTCCATTTGACACAGAAGGATCGGGACTATATTACAGAAAAAGGTATGGACACCATTCGCAGCCATGCCGAGAATTTTATTGCAACGCGGCTTGCACCGGCAGAGATCCCTAACGACGGGAAGCAAACTCCAATGCGAGGTCATCCGGTATTTCTCGCACAGCACGCATGTGCCTGCTGCTGCCGGGGATGTCTGGAAAAATGGTACAGAGTTCCCAAGGGCAGGGAGCTCACTGAAGATCAGCAGCGCAGGATCGTCAATCTTTTGATGGCTTGGATCTGCCGGGAATACGAAAAAACAGGAGGATTTTATGGGAAAGAAAAAGACAGGCGCTATGCCGACTTCGGCGCCGAAACAGAAAAAGAAGATGGTGATCGACATGACTAAAGAGGAGCTTGCGAAAGCGTACCAGGCACCAGGATTTCGGACTGGAAAACACATGACGGCGAAGGATCGGCCGCGGAAGAAGGACTGGAAGCGGGAATATGAAAAAGAAAAAGGATCGGGGAGATTTTCTGGCGGCAGCAGCAAAGGCGGCAGCAGCGATGATCGAACCGGTTCTTTTTTTATAGGACAGCAAAGTGCGTGATGCATGTGACCGAATCACAATACCGGGTCGGAATAAGTTTTTCAATAATATTTCCAGAAAAATCCTTGAAAAGAATACAGGAAACCGATAAAATAAATATGTATAGGCGAGGCTACATATCCCTCGCCAGTATGCCACTAAATGATTTTATATGATTAGAAAAGAGGGAAGACAATGTTTACAAAACTGACTGAACAGTTAAAAGCAAACCCGAAGACGATTGTTTTCACAGAAGGTACTGATCCGCGGATCCAGGATGCTGCAGCAAAGCTGACTGCAGAAGGCATTCTGAACGTAATCCTGCTGGGCAACCCGGATGCAGTAAAGCTGACTGCTGCCGATGCGAAATATGACATCAGCAAATGTGAAATCATCGATCCGGCACGTTATGCAGATAAGGACGCAATGGTAGAGAAAATGGTGGAACTGAGAAAGGGCAAGATGACGGAAGAACAGGTTCGTGACGCACTTTCCAAGGGCAACTACTTCGGCACTATGCTGGTAAAGATGGGCAAGGCTGACTGCCTGCTGGGCGGAGCTACTTATTCTACAGCAGATACGGTTCGTCCAGCTCTGCAGCTGATCAAGACCAAGCCTGGCAACAACATCGTAAGCTCCTGCTTCATCATGGTAAAGGATGATCAGAAGCTGGCTATGGGTGACTGTGCGATCAACATCGCGCCAAACGAAGACGAACTGGTAGAGATCGCTGTTGAAACTGCTAAAACTGCCAAGGTTTTCGGAATCGATCCTAAGGTTGCAATGCTGTCCTACTCCACTTACGGATCCGGCAAGGGCGATATGGTTACTCTGGTTGCCAATGCTACCAAGAAAATCAAGGAAGCTGCTCCGGACCTGGCTGTTGACGGCGAGCTTCAGTTCGACGCTGCTGTTGCACCGGAAGTTGCTAAAGTTAAGTGTGCAGGCTCTCCGGTTGCCGGACAGGCGAACACATTCATCTTCCCTGATATCAATGCCGGCAACATCGGCTATAAGATCGCTGCTCGTCTGGGCGGATACGAAGCGATCGGTCCTGTTCTGCAGGGTCTGAACGCTCCGATCAACGACCTTTCCCGCGGATGCAACGCTGAGGAAGTTTACAAGATGGCACTGGTAACAGCAGCTTTAAGCTAAGGCAATCCAGAATAAAGAAGATACAAAAACCGATCCCGCAGGATCGGTTTTTTATTGTAGAGAGAAAACCCCGCGTTTGATGCGGGGATCCTTTTTGATCTGCAAAGAGTTTGGCTGAGGGTTGCTGCCAGTCAGCTATCGGCTGTCCGGAATCGTTTCTTGTGATCGTTTTAGGGGATCGAAAACAGAAAAAATACCGCAAATGGCATTACAGTTGGCCCGAAAAGATAGTTTGCGGCTAGGGACCTTGTAATGTGATTGCCAGAATACCATGATCACAAATTATATTACGCAATAGGATAGTTCAAGGACAGGATTCCTGCTTATTATGGTGCTGGAACGACATTGAAGTTAGCAAACCACAGTGAAAGGCAATTTATTAGAAAATAAAATATCCCGGTTACAAAACGCAGTCTCGATTGCGTTATTTTTCGTGAAACGCAAAAGCTTGCCTGACCGAAACTGTCCGGAGGAGCCTTTGCAGGAGGAATCAGGGTATTTTATCCGTTCTAAGAGAAGTGAGGTCGGCATGCAAAGAGAAGTGAGGTCGGCATGTAAAAAGGAGTGAGGCTGGCATGTAAACCGGTGAGATGGTATACTGTAACCACGAAAGGAGCGCCGAGACATCGGCGTGAAGGAAGATCGAGCATGAAACTGATCCATTTATCGGACCTGCATCTTGGCAAGCGGGTCAACGAGTTTTCCATGATGGAAGACCAGAAGTACATATTGAAGCAGATCCTGCAGCGGATCGATGAGGAACAGCCGGATGGAGTGATACTGGCCGGGGATATCTATGACAAACCGGTGCCGCCTGCAGAGGCGGTGGAACTGTTTGACGAGTTTCTGGTCGATCTGTCGCGGCGGGGATTGCAGACCTTTATTATCAGCGGCAACCACGATTCGGCAGAGCGGCTGGCATTCGGCGGGCGGCTCATGGAAGGCAGCGGGATACATTTTGCACCGGTATTTGATGCAAAGGTCGCTCCGCTCCATTTAGAGGATGAGTTGGGCACGGTGGACGTGTTCCTGCTGCCGTTTGTCAAGCCGGCACACGTCCGGCGTCTTTTTGAGGCGGAGGCGGCTGCGCCGCGATCGGGATCCGTCCCGGAAACTGTATTGGCAGCTGCCCCCGAAATAAAAACCTATACCGATGCTATCCGTGCAGCGATCACCTGCATGGACATCGATCCGAGCCATAGAAATGTGCTAGTGACTCACCAGTTTGTCACAGGCGCAGTAAGATCTGACTCGGAAGAGACTTCCTTGAGTGTCGGCGGCACGGATAACGTGGATGCCGCCGTCTTTTCAGACTTCGATTATGTAGCTTTAGGGCATATCCACCGGCCGCAGAATATGGGCGGTGGCAGCCTGATACCGGAAGCGGGTGACGGTTCGGATCAGAGCTTATCGACTGCGGGACTTCCTCTGATCCGCTACTGCGGGACCCCGCTGAAATACTCTTTTTCCGAGGCGAATCACGAAAAATCCATCACAGTAGTGGAACTGGGAGAAAAGGGCAAGAAAGACATCCGAACGATCCCGCTGAAACCTCTGAGGGATATGGTTGAACTCCGAGGAACCTACGAAGAACTGACTGCGAAAAACTTCTATGAAAACACATCGTATCCCGCTGATTATGTCCATATCACGCTGACTGATGAGGAAGATATCCCGGAAGCAATGGGCAGACTGCGGGTCATCTATCCGTATCTGATGAAGCTGGACTACGACAACCGGAGAACCCGGACCAGCAATGAGATCCAGGGAGCATCCACTATGGAAGATAAGACACCGGGTCAGCTTTTTGCAGAATTCTATGAACTGCAGAACAATGCGCCATTAACGGATGAACAGGAACAGTTCCTGGCAGAACTTATCGGGAGCATATGGAGAAAGGAGGGAGCAAGTTGAGGCCGTTGAAACTTATCATGTCCGCTTTCGGCCCTTATGCAGGGAGCACCGAAGTGGATTTTACCAGCCTGGGAGAGCGAGGGCTGTACCTGATCACAGGAGATACCGGTGCCGGAAAAACGACCATATTTGATGCGATCACTTTCGCACTTTACGGAGAAGCCAGTGGTGAGATCCGGGAAGCTTCTATGCTCCGGTCTAACTATGCAGACGAGAAAACGCCGACTTTTGTGGAACTGAGCTTTGTGCTGGGAGGCAAAGAATATCGCGTTCGCCGTAACCCGGAATACAACCGTCCAAAAGCCCGCGGTGAGGGATTTACGCTGCAGAAATCCGATGCGGAACTGACCCTTCCAGACGGTAAAATCATCACAAGACAAAAGGATGTAAACCAGCAGATCGTCGAGATCCTGGGCATCGACCGCAGCCAGTTCACACGGATTGCCATGATCGCCCAGGGCGATTTTCGCAAGCTGCTCTTTGCCAGCACGGAAGAGCGAAAAAAGATCTTTCAGAAGCTGTTTCACACTCATCTCTATCAGAGCCTGCAGGAGGAACTGAAACGGATCTCCGCTCAGATGCGAAAGGAATTTGAGAAAGCTTCGGCAAGTCTGGATCAGTATGCAGAAGGAATCCTCTGCGCACCGGACGACCCACTCTTTGACATGGTCTTACAGGCACGGGAGCACCAGATCCCTGTGGCAAAAATCGCAGAGCTTTTAAAACAATTGATCGATTCTGACAGAATGTCAGAAAGTGGCTTGGAGCGGCAGGAAAAGGATCTTTCTGAAAAGATCTCATCGTCAGACAAAACGCTGACGGTGGCTGCCGAACAGAAGAAGCAGAAGGCGTCTTTAGCATCTGCGAAAGCGCAGCAACAGCATGAAATCGACAGGGCATCTGTATGTCATGAAGCTCTTAAAAAGGCGAAGCTGCAGCAGCCGAAAATCGAAGAGCTGACTCAGAAGGCGGCGGATTTAAAAGCTCAGATCCTGGAGTACGAACGACTGGATGAATTGATCAGCGAAGTTACAGAGGTAAACCGAAAAACGTCGGATAATCAACGGGATCTCAAATATAAAAGCGAGAAACTGGAATCGCTGCAAATCACCCTTCAGGCACAGAAACAGGAATTGGGATCCCTGCAGGATGCAGGCGAACAGGAAGCGAAGCTGACGGCACAGAGGGATAAAATGCAGCAGCGAGTCGAGGATCTGGACGGACTGCAGATGGAGTTAGCCGATCTGCAGCAGATAGATAAAAAATTGAGCAGGGCACAGCAGGAGTACCGTGTGATACAGGAGACTGCGGAAAAATCGCAGGCTTCCTATGATCACATGCGAAAGGCATACCTGGACGAACAGGCGGGGATCCTAGCCCAGGATCTTATAGATGGTCAGGCGTGTCCGGTCTGTGGTGCGACGCATCACCCTCTTCCTGCGAACATTTCAACAGAAGCACCGACCAAGGAACAACTGGAACAAGCTGAAGAACTGGCGGATCAGTCTGCAAAGAAAGCTGGCGATGCCAGCCGAAAAGCCGGAGAACTTCGCGGTCGCTTAGAGGGGCAGGAACAGTTGGTAATGAAAATGGCTTCTGAATTGCTGGGAGATGGTTGCTATGATTCCATGGATACAGGGCTTGCAGTCGGCAATGATTTCAAAAAAATCGCCGGAAGCGGCATCTGTGCCGCTTCCGACTTCTCAAATATCCAGGAAATGCTGGAAGCGCGGCAGCAGGAGATGAAAGTCGCGCTGGAAGCTTTGCAGGAAGAACTGAAGGAAACGGCGAAGCGGAGAAAACGGCAAGATGAACTGGGCCTGCAGATCCCGGGGACGGAAACAAAAATCGGACAGACGGAGGCTGCTTTGCAGGAATTAAAAGCGGCGGGAGCCTCTTTGACCGCACGGCAGGAAGCAGCCGAAAAACAGCGCGATGTTTTGCAGGAAAAACTGGCATATCCGGATAAGTCCGAGGCTGAGGCCGCGATCCGAAACCTTGTAAAGGAACAGAAGGCGCTGGCCGATGATATTGCCGGGGCGGAGGAGGCTTGTCACGAGAGCGAGAAAACTCTGGCGGCGCTGGAGGCAACGATCGCCGAGGCGCAAAGACAGCTGGCGGAGCACGATGATGTCGACTTTGAGTCAGAGGAAAAGCGGCGCAAATCACTGGCGGATGAGATGCAGGTGATTTCAAGCCGGCGGCAGGAGATCCATGCGCGAGTGGCGGCGAACCAGACGACTTTGGAGAAGATCCAGGAGCGACAGGCACAGCTGGAAGAGGTTGAGACCAGGTGGCGGTGGGTCAAGGCACTGGCGGATACGGCAGGTGGAATGCTTGCTGGCAAGGAAAAGATCATGCTGGAAACTTATGTGCAGATGGCGTATTTTGACAGGATCATCGCGCGGGCCAATGTTCGGTTTCTCGTCATGAGCGGCGGTCAGTATGAGCTGAAACGTCGGCGGGAAGCTGAAAACAACCGGAGCCAGAGCGGGCTGGAGCTGGATGTAGTGGATCATTACAACGGCAGTCAGCGAAGCGTGAAAACTTTATCGGGAGGCGAGTCGTTCAAGGCATCGCTGTCTTTGGCGCTGGGGCTTTCGGACGAGATCCAGGCTAGTGCGGGAGGCATCCGCCTCGACACCATGTTCGTGGACGAAGGGTTTGGATCGCTGGACGAGGAATCGCTGCAGCAGGCGATGGAATCTCTGGCGGGTCTGGCCGACGGCAACCGGCTTGTCGGCATCATCTCCCACGTGCCGGAGCTGAAACAGCGGATCGAGAAACAGATCCTGGTGCGCAAAGACCGCAGCGGCGGCAGTTTTGTGGAAGTGCGGGGAGAGTAAGCTGCTGCTTTTGACAGGCGCAGGGATGCTGGATCATTGGAGTGCCAGGCGATGCGTGCATGGGCACTTGTGTGGCAGACAACACGTGCAGGGGCACTTGTGTGGCAGGAAATACGTGTATGGGTGAGAGGAATATTTTTCCAATGTGCAGATTTCCGCTTAATTGCAGTCAAAAACAGAATTTCGTTTTGGTTGCCAGTTGTGATGACACCCCAAAGGCTTAGAATGCCTGTATAGGGCGTATAATTATATGATATTCGTAATGATTATACATAACTATCTCGAAAATCATTCGTCAGAAAACAATTATTGTAAAGAATACCTTCCTGAGATACCCTTCAGGAATCCTGATCTGCAACAGTCGTCAAACAACCTGATTTCTGTTGCAGATTTTTCTGTTTTTGACTCGAAAAAATCCATCAAAAATAGAAAATCGTGCCGGGTAACCAAGCTATAAACCCTCAACCAGACGATTCACATGTAATTGATAAATATGCAATGTAATACAAGTACGCTACCGCCCGGGATTTTGTGCTTATAAAGCATCGCATTGCTCTCGAAACATGTTATAATAATAGAATTTAAAGTGAAAACTTTTATCGAAACACCGGCCGAAAGTCCTCGAATGGAGGAGGCTGATACATATCTGAGGGCACTACTTTCTTCAGGAACTCTCCGAGAACGCAACTACCCCAAAGTCCGTGAAGCCCGTGCCGCCTGCTTCAAAGACGACCGCATCGTTTCCCGTAAAATCCGGGACTACTGCCAGATACTCTACGATATCGATCCTGAATATGCGAAAAAAATGATTTCAAGGATCCCTGTGCTGACAAAGCATCTGCATCCTCTGAACATTCCTGCAAAGCAGCCTCCGCTGCTGATTCTGCCGCCGCTTACACTACTTCTTCCAGCACGTCCGGCGCACACACTGACAGAGCATCAGGCACCAGCAACAGTTTCTCCAACACTTTCTACATACCGCCATCGGGCAATTATGAAGACGATGATAGCATTGCTCTTGACATAGAAGAAGCCATCGACGATGATATCATGTTCCATGGTGGCAACCCCTTCGACTGGTATACTCGCAGCGACTACCCGGATGATCCCTTTGGATTCGGCGGTGATGATGGAGACGGGGAGAGGACTGATAAATGATTCACTCTTTCCCACAATTATGCTATAATAAATGTATGTATATTTATAAATCCTCGCTGTTCTGATAAGAGGAGTGTTTGCTGGCACGATTTTCTACTTTTGATTAGCTTTACGAACTGAAAAACAGAAGGATATTAGTTATTACAAAGGCATTTAGAGATCTATGATGCATTGAGATTCCCATAAGCGAGATTATTTATGAGTATCTAGAACTTATAACTATATCACACGAGTCCATGACGTATATAAATTGAAAAATACGCATGAATATTCGCAAAGCAAAGCTTACATATGACTTTTTTTCTTTTCCAAAAACAACAACAAAACCAATAAACTATTGAAATATTGTTCGTATGCGCAAATGGTCTTTGGACGCATGTGTTGGTTACGCCAAAGTAAATGATCTATTTCCATCGGACCTCATGGTCTGTACGAAAACTCTCTACAATGCGGTATGGTCGGATGAGTTGGAACTGACACCTTTTGAGCTTCCAGAGGCTCTGCAGCCAAATCATAAGAAAGCTCGTGTTCGTAAGAACAAGAAGGTCTATGGTGCCAGTATCGAAGAACATCCATCAGAGGCATCAGAAAGAGCGGTCGAAGGCCACTAGGAGATAGACACTGTTGTAGGCAAAAGAGCTGGTAAGGAGTCTGTTGTCCTCACACTGGTTGAGAAGAAAACAGATTACTACATGGCTATCAAGATCCCAGGCAAAGATCCGTACTCTGTTTTAGCTGCAATGATGACCCTGCGAGAAGAATATGGCGAAGAACACTTCAAAGAAGTTTTCAAATCCGTGACAGCTGACAACGGAAGTGAGTTTTCAAGGCTTTCAGAGCTTGAAGAATACGGCGTGTCAGTATATTTTGCACACCCGTATTCATCATGGGAAAGACCTCAGAATGAACGCCATAACAGGATCTTCCGAAGATATGTGCCCAAAGGCGTATCCATAGAGAATTACTCGGCAGAACAGATCCTTCATTTTGCGGATGAGATGAACGCTCTACCGAGAAAGATCCTGGAGTACTGCACGCCAGAGAAGCTGTTTGATGCGTTTCTTGACCATGGGTATTCAGTTGACAAAGTTCAGATAGCTTAATTCTTTCAAGTGTTCAATTTGTTATTGTAATTTATAAATAATTCGGAGAATTTTTCAGAAATGCAAAGTACTTAACAGAAAACCGATTCCCTACCGTGCTAGAATATCAAAAAGAATTGACAGAATTGTCTGTGCATTCAACAACAAATTGGTTCATTTGTAGTGTGTCGACACTCTTTTAAGAAAAAAAGAAAGGAGATCAGAATGAAAAGTCAAGATTAAAATAGTTTGTAATCAGAAGCGACGAGGTATCGAACAAGGTTGTCGCCGTAGTGTGCCGTAGATTCAAGAATAATGATGAAGCTGTCCTTCTCGAAGGAATCGAGAACGGAGATCAGCAATTGGAAGCCATCACTGTTGTTAGAGAATTGAAACGGCTCGATGAGTACTTCGCTGTCATTCGAAATGACTGAGGCGAAATGGTTGAGTTTGGCAATATCAATGCCAGTGTAAAACATCATGAGGTAGCACCTCCCTTTCTAAAGTCTGATACCGTGATATCCACTAGCGATTATCAACGTAGAATTGATTGAAATAAGTATTCATGGGTGGAAATCTCGAGGCACATCCAGCTAATAAACGATTCAGATAAAAGTGGTGGCAATACGCTTCTTTAAGTAGTCAGAGCTACAAAACAACACAAAAAGTCCACAGTATCTGAATGTATTAAACCACAATATCAAAAGAAAGGAAACGTGTGATAACTGGCTTCCTAATTATCATACAAGCAGAATTATGGAACAATTCGAACAGGCTGATCGAATGAAAAATGCTCCGTTGTCCAGAATCCGGGAGATCATTGACTTATCGGCGAAGCTGGAACGGGAAGGAAAACCTATCATCCATCTTGAAATCGGAGAACCAGACTTTGATACACCGCAACATATCATTGATGAGGGTAAGCTGGCGCTCAATCAGCAGGACGTGCACTACGGCCCTGTTGTTGGAACTATAGAAATCAGAGACAGCATTGCTGAATTTTATAAAAAGACATATGGTCTAGAATATGTGCCGGAGGAAACGCTGATCACTCATGGAGTTGCACATGGTCTCTTTCTGGCTATGATGGCCTATCTCAATCCCGGGGATGAAATTCTGGTTCCGGATCCTGGATATCTATGTTATTTCACCATACCAAATATCGCGGGAGCCAAAGCCGTTTCATATCATCTGAATGCCGATAACAGCTATCAGATCGAGGAAGGGAACATTAGAAATCTGATTACGCCGAAGACTAAAGCCATCCTGCTTAATTCTCCATCCAACCCTTGTGGATTCCTGCTGGACAGGAAATCTCTGGAGATTGCAGCGAGGCTGGCGAAAGAGTATAATCTGTTGATTATCTCTGATGATGTGTACAGTCAGATGATATACGACGACAATAAATTCGAGACCATCGCATCCATACCGGATATGAGAGAACGCACCATTATTCTCAATGGTTTCTCCAAGTATTATGCTATGACAGGGTGGAGAATTGGTTACATTGTGTGCGATAAGTCACTGATGGACCCGTTGATGCGATTGAGTTTCTACAGCATCTCCTGTCCGAACACCTTCGTTCAAAGGGCTGCAGTTAGTGCACTGAAGGAAGATGATAGAGCATCAAGAGAGATGGTTGCCGAATATCAGCGGCGAAGAGACTATATGTGCAGAGAATTGAACATGTTGAAGGGCTGCAGGTGCGACAAGCCATCAGGTGCTTTCTATATCTTTTTGGATATTCGAGAAACCGGGCTTTCCTCGGAAGCGTTTTGTCAATTAATGTTGAATAAACATTTTGTTACAATGACCCCGGGACATGTTTTTGGTGATAACTGCGAGGGTTTTGTGCGCATTTCTTACGCAAACTCCATGGAAAATTTAGAAATCGCAATGAAGAGAATGAATGAAGCCCTGGAAACACTGTAACAGGAAACGGTTGCAATCATAGGGAGGATAGAATATGGATACGCCTAGATTTTATTTTACCGATACCTTTCGGGAATTCAGACCACTTTTAGAGAAGTACAGCACAAAGAAAAAACGTTTCGAAAAAGGAAGCATGATTTTCTCTTCAGCGAAACCTTTGGATTTTTGCTTGTATATCGACAGTGGACTGATCAGCTATTCGGTACTGCACGAAAGCGGGGCGGAAAAAACTTTATTTTACCACGGAGTGGGAAACCTTTTCCCAACTTATCAATCACCGCGACAATACAAAATTTGCGAACTGGGGAGATGTCTTACCCGTGTGGAAGCAATGGTCATCCCGCAGACAAATTTGAAACGTCTGATGCAAATAAATCTGGATTTCGATAGAAATGTGCTGGATCATTATGTGGAGATGTTCAACTTCATGATTTACGACTCCATCCACCAGTGTTATAGCAGCGCTTACGTACGCCTATGTAATTTTTTCAGCATTTATCTAGAGAACCGCAGCCAGGAAAAGGTGAAGGGAAATGAAATACTGCTGACGCAGGAAGAACTAGCGCGAATTATCGGCGTATCCCGTGTCCAGATTGGAACAATTCTGAACAGGCTGCGCAACCAGAAGATCATAGAAACAGATCGGAGGAAAGTTATCGTGAAAGATACCGCCCTTCTGATAGAGCAGTGTACAGAAGAAGCATATGCCGATTGAAGCATCGGAAAACATGAGGAGTAAAGAGAATGAATTATTGTGATAGAAATCAGCTGGAACGACCAGCCGTGGGTACCTTCGCACATTTGGGTGGGGGTACCGCAATGGAATGTCTGGCACTGGCGGGCTTTGATTATGTGATTGCAGATGCAGAGCATGGTCCTTTTTCCGTAGAATCCATGCAGGAGATGGTGAGGGCACTGCAAATCCATGGCTGTAAAGCATTCGTCAGAGTATCCGCATCGGACAGACCCTCGCTGATGAGAATGCTCGACATTGGCGCGGATGCATTGATTATCCCAAATGTCCAGAGCGTGGAGGAAACGCAGAAAATTGTAGAGTACACCAAGTTCTTTCCGATGGGAAGGCGCGGATTCGCATTTTCACGCTGCTGTGGATACGGTCAGGACAGAGATCTGCAGAGCCTCGATGAATATTTTGCCAAAGCGAACTCGGAGAAATGGATCATTCCGCAGTGTGAAACGCTGGGTGCTTTGGAGGACATTGAGAAAATCGTTGCACTGGAAGGCGTAGACGGAATTTTTCTTGGACCGTACGATTTATCGTCAGCTCTGGGTGCGCCTGCCCGATTTGATACAGATAAATTCCGAAAGAGTGCGGAGCGTGTCATTAGAGCATGCAAAGATCGCGGAAAGATTTCAATGATTTTTGCGGCGTCGACGGCGCAGGCAAAGGCCTATTGGGAACAGGGATTTGATATGGTGGCGATTGGGACGGACACGGATTTTCTGATTAGTCGCTGCCAGAAAGTCATATCGGAATTAGTGAAATTGATCGAGGAGGATTGATTATGAAATACGACGCATTATTTGAACCCATTAGAATAGGGAATTTAACACTGAAAAACAGATTTGTCATGGCACCTATGGCTGTGCACATGACAAACGACGGATCTATCACTCCAGAAGAAATCGCATATTATGAAAGACGCGCTCAGGGCGGCGCTGCAATGCTAATTTGTGGGTCCATCTGCATCAAGCCGGACGGAGATTTCGGAGGGCAGGTATATATTGATAACGATGAGAGAATCGCTGATCTGCGCGAATTGACCGATGCAGTGCATAAACACGACTGTTATGTGTTCGCACAGATCCATCATTCGGGCAGAGCAACCAACATCAGAACCAGCGGATATCAGCCAGTTGCCCCATCCTACTTCGAGCCGGAAACCTACTCTGTATTTAAGGCTGAATATGACAAACCAAGAGTGCTTACGACGCAGGAAGTGGAGGATTATGTAGAATATTACGCACAGGCAGTCAGACGAGCAAAGGAGGCCGGTTTTGACGGTGTGGAACTCCATTGCGCACACGGATATCTCATTTGTGCATTCATGTCACCGCTGACCAACAAGCGGACGGATAAGTATGGCGGAAGCTTCCCGGCACGTATGCGTTTCGTGACAGAGATCATCAATCGTTCGCGCGAACTGGTGGGAGATGATTATCCGATTACCTGTAGAATCGTGGGGGATGAACTGAGAGCTGGCGGAATTGATATGACTCTGTCCGTGGAAATTGCAATATATCTGGAATCCCTTGGTGTAGCGGCTCTCAGCGTGTCGGCAGGAATGTATCCGTATATAAGAACAGTGCCGAATATGTATCACAAGAGAGGCATTAATCTGTATCTGGCGGATAATGTGCGAGAAGCTGTAAATGTTCCGGTCATCTCTGCGGGCCAGCTCAACCGACCTGACGTGCAACTGGAGGCTTTGCAAAAGGGCAAGGCAGACATCATTGCCATTGGAAGAGTGTTGCTGGCAGATCCGGATTATCCAAACAAGCTGAAGGAAGGCAAAATTGATGAAATCACATACTGCATCGCCTGCAACAAGGGATGCCACGACAGAACGGCAGGTGAACGTTATGTGAAGTGTACAATGAACGTACAGACAGGCAGAGAAACGAAGCCTGAATATAAAATCACACCTTGCGAAAAGGCGAAGAAGGTTATGGTTGTTGGCGGTGGTCCAAGTGGATTGGAAGCTGCTATCGTGTTGAAACAGAGAGGTCACAATGTTGCTCTGTACGAAGCAGGAACCGACCTGGGTGGAAGATTGACGCTTGCAGCAGTTCCACCATACAAGAGAGGATATGGAGAAGCACGTGAACAGCTCATCAACAATGCGAATGCTCTAGGTGTTGAAATCCACTTGAACTCTCCGGTTACTGCTGAACTGATCAAGAGTGAAAAACCGGAAGTTCTGGTAGTAGCAACGGGAACGACTCCAATCATCCCTCCAATTCCGGGATTAGATCAGGATTTCGTTGTTACAGCTGACGATGTATTGAGCGGAAAAGTTGAAGTGAAAGATGGTCAGAAGATCGTTATCATCGGCGGCGGTGCAGTAGGCGCTGAAACAGCACATTACATTATGGATACAAAGGATTGTTTTGTTGACATCATCGAAATGTTGGATGGTATCGGTATCGACATGCCACAGGATGCTAGAATCTGCCTGTTAGAACACTATGGCACCTTCGAAAAATTGACACAGCACCTGTCTACAAAGGTGAAAGAAGTTTGCGGGAACACTGTTGTTGCAGAAAAAGACGGCAAAGATGTTGAACTGACAGACGTTGACATGGTTATCGTTGCAGTTGGTTCAAAAGCCAACACAACTCTTGCTGATAGCGTGAAAAATCTTGTTAAAGAAGTTTACGTAACAGGCGACGCTGATCATCCGAAAGATCTGGTTAAGGCAATTCGTCAGGGTTACGAAGCAGCTCTCAGGATTTAGGTAATCCTTGTAGTGTTAAAAGGAGGATTTCGAAATGAGTGTATCGGTAATAATGCTTTTACTTATTCTTGTATCGTATCTTGTTTCTTTGGTTGCAACCATTGTCTGGATGAAAAGGCCAAATGACAAATGGGATGATTTGCTTGCAAAGAACTATATGGAATCTAATCAAAAAAGTAAGGAGGAAAGTAACTGATGGATATCAATTATACACTGTTTAGCGCAGTAATCATAGCGTTCCTTGTTGTGAACTTGGGAGTGGGTATCTGGTCAACTCTTAAAGCGAGAAAATCATCTGTAGCAGCGGATGAACAATTCATGTTGGGAGGCAAATCAGTACCTCTTATCGTAATTGCCATGTCCTATTGTGCGGCTGCCGTAAGCGCAGGCTCCTTCATTGGAGACCCCGCGTTGGCAGCAACTATGGGCTGGTCATATTTCTGGTTCCCAATTTTCGTAACATCAGGACTTTGTATCCCGGCGCTTTTCATTATCAGAAGATTAAAGCTTCAGGCTGACAAATTTGGCGTTTTGACGATTACAGACTATATCGGCGCACGTTTCCAGAGCAACGCTATCAAACTTTATATGGCTGTTGTTATGGCGATTTGCTACTTGTTTATGCTGGTTTCCCAGTTTAAAGGAGCTGCTATCCTGTTCCAGATGTACACAGGTGTAAGCTTTGAAACAGGTCTGATCCTCATGATGACCGTCGTAGTTCTTCTCGTCGTTTTAGGCGGGCTGGACTCCGTCGCATGGTCTTCGTTCTTCCAAGGTTTTCTGATGGTATTCCTGGCGCTTGTAATGGTAATCGGTGCTTTTGTAGCTGTAGGCGGTGTTAGTAGACTTGATTCAATTTTATCAGTAGATGCACCGGAAATATTGCAGATTGTCGAAACAGGTGAGAATGCCATCATCCCTTGGTATGCAGTACCATTCATTTTCCTCTTTACTTTCTTCGTAATGTTCTCACAGCCATACCTGAGTTCTCGTTATCTGGCTATGGGTAATGTTAACAGAAAGAGTATTGGAAAGCTTCTCATCATCACACTGACTATCACCGGATTCTTCAACATGATGATTACAGCAGGTATCACCGGAAGAGCTTTATTCCCGGAAGTTCTGGAAGGGGAAATGGCAGACTACTTAACAGTGACTATGTCTATTGAACTGTTCCCGGACATTATCACAGTACTTATCATGATTGGATTCTTTTCCGCGATCATTTCTACAGCAGCTGCGGTTTTATTGACAGTTGCCCAGTGCGTGGGAAACGATATCTATGGCAGAATTAAGAAGGATGCATCTCCAAAGAGCAAAGTTATAGTAATTCGTGTGACTGTATTCGTTGTTGCACCTTTAATCACGGCGTTCAATTTCTACAAAACTCCGGAGTTTCTGCAGCTGTTTGTACTGATGTCCCTGACCGGTGTGGGCGCGATGCTCTGCATGCCGTTGTTCGCCGGTGTTATATGGCGTAATGCTACAAGGGCCGGCGCATGGTGTTCCGCCATTCTCGGACCTGTTTCCTATCTCGTTATGTCACAGATCCTGGAATGGAGCTGGGCGATAAGCATGGGAGCATGTGTAATTCCTGCAGCGATTGGGATGTTTGTAGTCTCCTGGATTTTGAACGTAGTCAAAGGTCCGGACGAGGTATTACAGAAGCTGTATGACGTTGAATAATAAAGGAGAATTCTGAAATGAATTTAAAAGATAAAGTCGTTCTGGTTACAGGTTCGGGCAGCGGTATCGGAAGAAAGACTAGCTTGGTATGCGCCGAATATGGTGCGACCGTTATTGCACTTGATATCAACGAGGAGGCTGCGAAGCTGACGGAAAAGATGATTATAGACGCCGATGGTACGGCAATGGCTGCAAAAGCAGACATTACAGATCGTGTACAGGTTCATACAGTGATTGAAGACGTCATTGCACGCTTTAAGAAAATCGACGTTCTGGTAAACAATGCGGGTTCCACCAGACTTGGCACCATGGTAGACCTGGAGGACAGTACCTATGATTTTATCATCAATCTCAACATGAAAGGGCCGTTCATCATGTCTACGGAGGTGGTCAAGGTGATGATTCCGAGACGTTCCGGACGAATTATCAATATAACGTCCTACTGTGCGGTAAGAGGCGAATTCGCAAACGCACCTTATTGTATGGCCAAGGCTGGAATCAAGATGATGACACAGGTGCAGGCACTGGAGCTGGGACAATATGGAATAAGTGCGGTGGCCATCGCTCCGGGGGACACCAATACGGAACTTTTGCAAGATGCATTCCGCAAGCGTGCCGAACTGGAGGGAAAGACCATCGAAGAAGTATATGCAGCAGCAGGAAAGAAGGTGCCACTGGGACGTGTAGGTGAACCGGAAGACATCGCAGAGCTGGCGGCATTCATGTGCAGCGAAAAATCGCAGTTCGTCAATGGGAGTCATATTCTGGCAACCGGGGGATACGTTATGGCTTAGGAACAAAAAAAGGAGTAATGATCATGAAAGATATAATGAAAGCACTCGTATATACGAAAGCAGATGGAATCCATCTGACTGATGTTCCAACGCCGAAGATTGAAAAGAATACTGATGTCATTATCAGGGTTGATCTGTCAACTATTTGCGGTACGGATATCCATATTGCCAATGGTCTTCTTCCTGTAGCGGATGGCACAATTATTGGACATGAATTCGTCGGCACCATTGCCGAGGTGGGTCCGGCTGTGAAGAAGTTTAAGGTAGGCGATAAAGTTGCTGCCAACTGTATCACTACCTGTGGAGAATGTTATTACTGCAAGCATGGTTACACAAATCATTGTGAAGACGGCGGCTGGATTTTCGGGTACAAAATCAATGGATGCCAGGCTGAATATGTACGTGCACCGTACGCAGACAACAGCCTGTTTAAAATATCTGACGATGTGGATGTAGAAAAGTTGTTATTTGTAGGCGACATTCTTTCTACCGGATACTTTGGTGCGGAGAGAGGCGACATCAAGCCGGGCGATGTAGTGGTCGTACTGGGTAGCGGTCCTGTTGGTATGTGCGCCATGGCGTCAGCCAGAATGTTCGGTCCATCTAAAATCATTGCCATTGATACGGAGGAATCCCGTCTTGAAGTGGCTAAAAAACAAGGGATTGCTGATTTAACCATAAATCCGACCAAGGAAGATGCCATTGCTATCGTACAGTCCTTGACAGAAGGAAAAGGTGCCGATGTTTCTATCGAATGTGCCGGTGTGAAACCGACTTTCGATATGAGCTGGCAGATAGTGAGACCGAACGGAACTGTATCCGTAGTCGCCTTATATAATGACGCGCAGGAGCTTCCGTTGCAGATCATGGCCAATAAAAATCTGACATTTCGTACGGGCTGGGTAGACTCTGTGCATATGACGGAATTGATTTCTTTGATTGAAAACGGCAAGATAGACTTGGATTTCCTCATCACACACAAAGCACCGCTGAACGACATTCTCAAAGGATATGATATCTTCGGTGGCAAGAAGGAAAATTGTCTCAAATGGGTCATAACACCGTATGTAGAAGATTGAAAGTTAAATGTCAGAGAGAGTACAAAATAGTGTAATGAGAATTCATGTCTCTCTCAATATAGCAAGCACCCCAACGCAAAACCCCGCCTCGGCGCATCGTCAATCAAGACACATGCCGGAAGCGGGGTTTCCTGTTCTTCGTGTTTCTTATCCTACAACACATACGTTGGCAGCACGTGACTTGCCATTGTTGTGTGGATCTTCTTCAATTTCGAACGTTACTTTCTGACCTTCCTTGAGAGTCTTGAATCCGTCCGCCATGATGGAAGAGAAGTGAACGAATACATCAGCACCACCCTCATCGTTGGAAATGAATCCAAATCCTTTTTGCTCATTGAACCACTTAACAGTACCATTGCACATAGATCTGTACCTCCTTAAAAAATTTCCTTCAGATCTACCGATAAAAAAACCGCAGCGTATGAATCAAAAGTTAAAAATTGATCCATAGGCTACGGTAATCAATCTATAAATTCAGAATACTCTTATAGTATACATTAGCTTCCAGATAAAAGCAATCCCGAAATGAATAAAATCCACCCTTATCTGCGAAGCACGGCGGTCACAACAGCTCCCACCAGTGAAATTCCAGCCATCAGCAGCAGGCAGGATGTAAGTCCGAACGCATCCATCATGGCGCCCAGCGAGATTCCTGCAAAGGATGCTCCCAGGTACGACCAGCCGTTGACAATACCCACTCCGGTGCCTCCCAGCCGGGTTCCCAGGATATCTCCCGGCAGATTAAAGAGGGGAGCCTGAACTCCCTGGATACAACCTCCTGCAAAGAACAGCAGTGCTCCCAGAATAACGACGCCGCCCGGGAGCATCAGGATCCGAAGCCCCCAAAAGTATATGATCAGAAGACCTGCCGTGCTTACGAGAAATCCCATCAGAATAGTCTGCCAGCGGCTTCCGTGAAAGACAGTATCTGAAATGTGGCCCAGTGCGATGGAAAAAAACGCGCCGCCCCAGTGCATGGCCGATGCCGCAATGGTAGCCGCCATCAGAGCCATTCCGAAACCACCCGACTGGCTTCCTGCAAAGAATCCTCCTCCGGCACTTTCAGCAAGGCCGGGAGCATCTACAGAGCACGGCGTAATAAGGATCTTGACGATCCAGTTGACAAGCCCCCAGCGAACAAACTGGCTGCAAATAGTAGCAAGAGCGGTCAGCAGGATGGCCGGATGCTTCATCACATCAGCGTAGTCACGCAGGCATACCGTATCGGAAGCCGGCGTCTTTGCAGAATCCTTTACATCTACGGAAGACGAAGCAGGATCCT
>ERZ824978.498-NODE-498-length-56889-cov-3.838266_pt1 | contig 56889 bp, 49 predicted proteins | sample MGYA00519860_ERZ824978 | MGnify/ENA primary metagenome ERZ824978 (study PRJEB31778, sample SAMEA3449184) | human gut metagenome | biome: human gut; feature: human-associated habitat; material: faeces | place: United Kingdom | collected 2010/2012 ... | reverse complement strand
TACCGGGATGCGCGGATGCCTTGGTGCCATCATTCAGCTCGAGGCTGGAAAGGCGGCATGCGTTGGAAAACGCGGCGATTGCGGGCGCTGCCGGCTGGGGATCCGCCCATATGGAGGCTTTGCCGCTGCCGGCAGGTTCCGTTGTCCGGATAAACGCAAGCAATTTTGCGCAGCTCTGATGGGAAGCCGTATAAATGCTGCCGCCGAGGTAGTTCACAAGAGAACGGCCGACCTGATGCAGGGTCTCCTGATCAAAATCCGTTACAGTACAACGGACAAAATGCTCGGCGATTGTACGAAAATAGCTCTGTTCCATTCGTTCTCCTTACTTTAAGCCGTTGATTGCGCGAACATGGTGGCACGCCACATAATGTTTCGGCAGAACCTCTTCAAGCTCGGGGGTCCGGCACGAGCATTCTTCGGTTGCATAAGCGCAGCGCGCAGCAAAGCGGCAGCCGGGCTTGGGGTTGATCGGAGATGTCAGCTCGCCTTTGAGCTGAATCCGCTCACGCTTGTGGTCAATGTCCGGTATGGGCACCGCGCTGATCAGCGCACGCGTATAGGGATGATAGCGGTGCTTAAACAGTTCATCCGCGGGCGCCTTTTCAACCATCTGGCCAAGGTACATGACCATGATATCGTTGCTGATATACTTCACCACGGACAAATCGTGCGTGATGAAAATATAGGTCAGGCCCATGCGCTCCTGAATATCCAGCATCAGGTTGAGCACCTGCGCGCGGATGGAAACGTCCAGTGCGGAGATCGGCTCGTCCGCCACGATCAGCTTCGGGTCCATGATCATCGCGCGGGCAATGCCGACGCGCTGACGCTGTCCGCCGGAGAACTCGTGCGGATAACGGGACTTATGCTCGGGCAGCAGGCCGACGTCCTTGAGCGCCTGGTCGACCTTGGCGATACGCTCTTCCTCGTCCTTATAAAGGTGGAAGTTGTACAGACCCTCGGAGATGCAGTACTCGATGGTGGCGCGCTCGTTGAGCGACGCCGCCGGGTCCTGGAAGATCATCTGGATGTTGCGGACAACGTTGCGGTCTTCCTCGCGGGAGATTTTGCCGGAAATGCGCTTGCCCTCAAAGAGGATCTCGCCGTTGCTGCACGGGTTGATGCGCATGATGGCGCGGCCCAGCGTCGTTTTGCCGGAGCCGGACTCGCCGACGAGAGCGAAGGTCTCGCCCTTATAAATGTCGAAATTCGCGTCTTTTACGGCGACGAATTTTTTTTTGCCTCCTACGTCAAAGGAGATGTCCACATGGCTGATCGAGAGGATGACCTCTCTATCGGCGGTATTATTCGACATGGAAGGCACCTCCCTTATCGGTCATCTTCTTGATCTTCTCGTGCAGATCCTGAATGATCTCCGGCTTTTCGAGCTTCGGCGCGCGGGGATCCAGAAGCCACGTTTTGGCATAGTGCGTTTCGCTCACCGGGAAGAACGGCGGCTCCATTTCAAAGTCGATCTTCAGCGCGTGCTCATTGCGCGGGGCAAAGGCGTCGCCCTTGATCTGGTTGTACAGAGACGGCGGAGTACCGGTGATGTAGTAGAGCTCCTGCCCCTTGATGCCGAGCTGCGGCAGGCTGGAGAGCAGCGCCCAGGTGTACGGGTGGCGCGGATCGAAGAACACTTCCTCCACGTTGCCGTACTCGATGATCTGGCCGCCGTACATAACGCCGACGCGGTCGGCGACGTTCGCAACAACGCCGAGGTCATGCGTGATGTAGATGGTGGTGAACTTGAGTTCCTTCTGCAGATCGCGGATGAGCGCAATGATCTGTGCCTGGATCGTAACGTCCAGAGCGGTCGTCGGCTCGTCGCAGATGAGGATCTTCGGGTGGCAGGAGAGCGCGATCGCAATGACGATACGCTGGCGCATGCCGCCGGAATACTGGAACGGATACTCGTCGAAGCGGTTGGCGGCGTTCTGGATGCCGACGCGCTCCATAAGCTCGATGGCCTGCTTCTTCGCGTCGCCGCGGGAAATGCCCTGGTGCTTTTCAATGCCCTCGGTGATCTGCGAGCCGATCGTGCGGATCGGGTTCAGCGACGTCATCGGGTCCTGGAAGATCGTGGAGATCTTCGCGCCGCGGATGCCTTCCCAGTCCTTATCGGTCTTGAGCTTGGTGAGGTCCTTGCCCTCGAACATGACCGAACCGTTGGTGATGGAGCCGTTGGACTCGAGCATGCCGGTGAACGTCTTGGTGAAAACGCTCTTGCCGGAGCCGGACTCGCCGACGATGGCGAACGTTTCGCCCTCGTAAAGGTCGAGGGACACGCCGCGGATGGCCGTGAGGTAATTGTCACGGACGCGGAACTTGACTTCAATGTCCTTTGCGGACAGAACGATGTTTCTGTTATCTGCCATTACTCTGCCCCCCTCACATATGCGTGCGCGGATCAGCTGCGTCGGCGAGCTTCTGTCCCACGATGTAGAGGGAGATGGAGATAAACGCCAGAACGCCGACGGGGATCCAGAACAGGTGCGGATAGCCGTTCATATAAGAGGTATAGAGCGAGATGGCCTGGCCGAGGGACGCGTTAGTCGTGCCGAGACCGAGACCCATGTAGGAGAGGAACACCTCGTAGGAGATGAGCGAGGGGATCTGCCGGGACACATACGTCATGATGACGGAGATGAGGTACGGCAGGATGTTTCTCACGATCATCGTCCACGTCCTGGTGCCGAGACACTTGGACGCCATGTTGTACTCACGGTCGCGGATGATCATGACCTGCGTGCGGATAAAGTACGCAACATAGATCCACTCGGTACACGTCATCGTGATGATGAGCGAGCGCATGCCGGCGCCGAGAACATAGGAGAGGATCATGGCGAGCAGCAGGAACGGGACGTTGGAGATGACGTTGTAGACCTCGATCATCCACTTGTCCATCTTCTTGGAGAAGCCCCACAGCGCGCCGATAATGACGCCGACCACCATATTAATGGCGGTGCAGACGAATGAGATGATGATGGAGTTTCTCGCGCCGGCCCAGACGGCGTCAAAAACCTCGTTGCCGACGTGGTCGGTGCCGAAGATGTGCTCGGCGCTCGGCTTCAGGAACTTCATATCGGCGTTATTGATGTTCGGCGTGTTGATGGGGCTGTAGCCGGACTTTGTCGGCTGAATAAGTGCAAAAATGATAACAGCGAGCAAAAGCACTGCGACGGCAACCGTAAATTTGTTACGGAAGAATGTTCTCCAGACGGACTTCCAGTAGGAATACCGGGGCGCGGCGATGTGCTCGGATTCCATCTCGTCAAAGGCGGCAAACTCAAAGAGGCTCTTATCGATGTTTTCTGTATTCATCTTTACGACCTCCCTGCCTTCTCACTGAGCGAAATGCGCGGATCGACCTTGGTGAGAACAATGTCGCCCGCCAGCACGGACAGCACCGAGACCAAGGAGAACATGAATGCAAGCGCAACGATCATGATGTTGTTGTACTGATTGATGGCGTTGGGCAGCATTTTGCCCATGCCGCCGACGGAATAGATGGACTCGGTGATGATCGCGCCGGTGATGCAGGCCGCGAGAGACGCGGGAATGCCCTGCGCGATGGGGATGATAGCATTTTTGAAGATATGACGGCTGAAAATCTCGCGCTGGTTGAGGCCCTTGGCCTTGGCGAACTTCACATAGTCGGCGCTCATCTGATCCACAACATAGCGGCGCGTCCAGAGCATGAGGTTCGCAATAGACGGCAGCGCCAGCGAGATGATGGGCAAGATCCAGGATCGCACGTCGCCGGGGCCATAGGTCGTAAAGACCGACGGCAGATTGAAGAGCGTTGTGCCGAGATAGCGGAAGAGATAGATGTACGCGAGTGAGGGCACGGCGATGATGAAGATGATATACACCATGCCGAGCTTATCGGCGAACTTATCTTTGTTTCGTGCCATGAGAACGCCGAACGGCAGTCCGAGAATGTAGGAGACCGCCATGGCGAAGAGACCCATGATAAACGAGGTTCCGATCATGGACGGCTGACCCTTCTGCGTTTCATAGGCTGCGTAGTGGTCGGTGAATTTCTTCATATCCATTCTGTCGAGAACGGACTTATACTTAAGCGAGCCGAAAATGATTCCGGACTCGGCTTCATAACCGGTTTCAAAGGTGACAGGGCGTTTGACCTCGGTGCCCTGCGACTGGAAAAGCACGCGGAGCACGTCCAGGCCCTGATAGGTCGGATAAGAGGTACCGAAGTTCAGCGTGATAATGTTCTGATGAATCCACGGGAAGCGGCTGTCGGTATACAGCAGATACTTGTGCGTCGTGCCGCTGCCGATGAGAGCCACGCCGCCGGTGGGCGTCGTGCCGAAGCGAAGGCTGCGCTCAAGATCCGGGTTCGTCTCATCCTTGACAGACCAGGGGGTATCGATCACGACCAGATGGGCAAGCCAGTTTGCCATGCGCTTGATGACGGGCGTGTCCTTATAGGCATAGTAACGCCCGCTCTTCGTGAAGTTGGCGATGGTGTAGCCCTGCGCGGAATACTGCTCCACAAAGGCCTGGCTTTCCGGAGAATCCGGCTCGATAGCGGCGACCATTTCCGGGCTGCCGGCTTCATAGAGATTAAGGCAGTAGTCGTTGATGCGGACGTAGTCCAGATAGCCGAGTCTTTTCCACGTGGTGTATATGTATTCAGTTTTATCGTCGGCTTTGCCGCCGAGCTTGCGGTATGTGCTGTCCTCAAAGAAGATGTTGTCACGGGGGATCATCGTATAGACCATCGTAAATACGATGAGCATGATAATAAGGACAGAGAGGAGCGAGCGCAAAAGGCGGCTCCAGATGTAGCCTTTTTTCATAGGGGTACCGTTCCTTACAATAATAGAATAGGTACCGGTCGGCGGAGGGCAGGGGCTCTCTGCCGAACGATGCAAGAGAGAGCCGAGAAGCAAGGCCACTCGGCTCTCCCTATTCAATTAGTCAGTGCTGTGCGTATATGTTTGTGCGAGATTATTCACCCTTGAGCCAGGCTTCTTTCGCGGCATAGTAGTCGTCAGCGAGCACGGGCTCGTCGAGGAGCTGCATGTACTTGAAGTACGGCACGGCGTTGTACGAGGCCTGACCATAGAGGCTGTAGGCGACGGTGAAGGGCTTCACGCGGCTGACGGCGAGAGAGCCGCCGGAGGTGCTGAACGGACGGAGGAAGCCGCCGCTAAGCAGCATGGCCTCTGCCTTTGCGAAGAGCTCAATGCGCTCGTCGCCGACAGCGGCGTCGGCCGCGTCAACAACAGCCTGAACATCATCAAGGCCGATGGTCTTGAGAAGCTCCGCCTGCTCTTCGGACTGATCCTGATCCTTGGTGTTAATGCCGGAGTAGTTGAGCATGTCACCCTTTTCGACATCGAAGCAGCACAGATAGGTCAGAGGATCGCCATAGTCGGGACCCCAGCCGGCGCTGAATGCGAGGTCGGTGGAGTTGTCCACGCCGGTCGGCATGCTGTAGTGGGTGGAAAGGAACGCAGAGCGCGGCTCCAGGAACTGGAGGTCGACCTTCACATATTCGCCGATGGCGTCCTCAATGGACTTCTGCATGGCAAGAGCCATGTTCTTGAAGTTCTCGTTGGCGCCGTCGACAGGAATATCGATGTGAACGGGCCACTCGGAGACGCTGTCGCCCAGCGCTTCCTTGGCGCGCTCGGCAAAGATCTTGGCGTTATCGGGGTTATACCAGGCGTCGTGGCCGTCGTTCAGGTCGATGCCTTCATACTCGGGAAGCATTTCGGAAACGTACTTCTCAACGAGAGAGCCGTAGTTGTGGCCGTCGGAGGTCACAACGAAGGTGTAAGGAACGAGGGTGTTGCGGATAACGTCGTCTGCGAGCTCCTCGCCGCGGGCAATCGCCTCGTAGGCGTGCGCGGAGAAGGCGGCGTAAACGGCGCGGCGGAAGTCAGCGTTCAGAATGGCGGCCTTGGTGTCGGCCTTCTGGGCGTCGGTCTTGCTGGTGGTGGCGACGGAGGGATCGTTGTACAGAGCATAGCTCTGGCGATCCCAGTTGAAGGCGCCCCAGAAGGAGGTGGAGGTGGTCATGCTCTTGTACTGGTTGTCAGCAAAGAGCTCGTCGGCCTTCGCCTTGACCTCGGGCAGGGACTGGTTGACGCTGGTGGAGGTGACTTCGCCGTTCACGAACATGTTGAAGTTCTGGGCGGGGTCCTTACCGTCGGAGTAGGTCACGACAACGTGCTGAACGAAAACGTTCTTCGCGTCGTAGTAGTTGGGGTTGGCGTCGAAGCGCACTTCCTGCGACGGAACGAGGGAGGACAGGATGTAGCAGCCGTTGTAGAGGATGGAGTCGGGTTCAACGGCGCCGAAGTCGGAGCCCTTGGACTCGAGGAACTCGGCGTTGACCGGGAAGAGGATGCTGTAGGTGGTCATGCCGTCGAAGTAGGCGCAGGGCTTGGTGAGCGTGTAGGTGAGCTTGTTGCCATCCGCCTTAACGCCGACGTCTTCCCAAGAGCCGGTGCCTTCGGAGTACTCGCGCAGGCCGGCGATGAGGTCGACAATGAGGCCGAGGGTCTCGCTCTTGGAGTCAGCGGCGTGCTTCATGCCGGTGACGAAGTCCTCAGCCGTAACGGCGTCGTACTCTTCGCCGGCGCTGGTGGACCAAACGGCGTCGTCACGAATGGTGAAGTACCACTCGGAAGCATCGTCGTTGTGGCTCCACTCGGTGGCCATACCAGCAATGAGCTTACCGTGAGGATCCTGAGTAAGCAGGCCTTCGATGAAGTTGTTGGTGTAGTCACCGTTGGAGGACTTGTTCGTGAAAAGGTAGTCCAGCGAGGTGATGTCGAAGGCTTCGATCATGGAGTAAGTGTCCGGACCGGTGTACTCTTCGACGGGCTCCGCGGTCGGCTCTTCAGCCGGCTGCTCGGCCGGGGTCTCAGCAGGCTGTTCCGCCGGGGCTTCCGTGGGAGCCGGGGCAGGAGCCTCGCTTCCGCACGCGGCCAGGCTCAGCACCATGACAACGGCAAGAAGCAGCGCAAGGAATTTCTTCATTGTTTGTTCTCCTCCTTATTGGATTTTCAAACTTTTTTATTAAACGCGGGAAGCGTTAATAAACTTTCTTTATGTATTTCCGGCGCTTCAGTCCTCAAAGAGCCGCGCCATGGAAATGCCGAGCTTTTCGCTCATGAGAAAGAGCGTTTCGAGCGACACGCCCTTGACCTCGGCGGCATTGTTCGCCTCGATCTGGCTCACAAAGCTCACGCTCCGGCCGATCGCCTCGGCGAACTGCTCCTGCGTCATGCCGCGCATCTTGCGGTAGTAGGCGATCCGCAGACCGAGTATTCTGAATCGTTCTCTGTAGTCCTCACGCATACATTTTTCCCCTCACGGTAAACCCGTTTACCGGAGCGTGGTTAGTATGTACAAAGACCCCCGGTTCGATTTACTAATTTTAACGAGTAAAGCATAAAATAGTAAATCATCCAGTAGTGTGTTTTTCTACACTCAGAGTGTAACATTTCCGTACGGTGGCGAAAATTGTTTCACTGGGACGGACGAAATCCGTCATTCTGCCGAAAAGCGGACGTTTTTCCTCCGGCGCGGCGGTCACTCCGCGCCGCTGATCTCGACGTATTCGCGCAGGCCGTCGCGCATGGTCTCCTCATAAATTTCCCGCGCGCCGGATACGGAGTCGAGCGCGCTCTCGTCGCAGGCGAGCGCGTAGGCGACCGAGCCGTCCGAGCAGGTGAAGGCGTAAAACGGCAGGCCGCGCACGCTGCGAAGCTCCACGGCGGTCACGGAGGCCGTACCGTCGTCGGCGCTGTCCCATGTGACGGCATTCGACGCCGCTTTTTTGATGGCAAGCGCCGGTACGTCCGCGGCGCCGTCGAGATACACCGCGCGGAGGACCGCCTGGTTGAAGTCGCCGGTATAAAGAAAACTGAAGCGCACGCTGCACTCGCTCTGCGCGGTGCTGCCCGTGCCGCGGAAGGTGATCACGCCGTTGTCGTTCTCCGCCGCCGTGCCGAGCTCCAGCCCGTAATTGCGCAGCAGGCCGATGAGACCGCTGTGCTCCAGAAACGTCCGCGCCGCGTTTTCCGGCTGGGAAGAGGCAAGGAACGCCTCCTGCTTATCGTAATTGTCCGGCGTGAGCGCCGGGGCGTTGGGGTTCTGCAAAAGGAGCGAGCCGTTTTCCGAAACGGAATATGTCACGCTGCCCCAGCCGTTTGCGGCGACGTCCGCCGCCACGCTCTCGCCGAGCGCCGTGAGATCCACAGACTTCAAAACGCCGAGCGTCACGGTATCGGGCGGGGTGTAATCGCAGTCGAACCGGTTGACGGAAACGTGCCGCCCGCTGCCGGTCTTGCCGGTTTCGATGGGCGCGGCGGTCTGCTCCGTCTGAAAGGCGCTGCCGCCCGCGCCGGGGTCAAGCTGCGGCACGGACAGGGGCCGGTCCTCTGTATCGGGGGTCTTGTCCCGTCCGGGAAGCAGCAGAATGATGGCGGCGATCGCGGCGATGAGCATCACGCCGAGGAATATCCAGCCCGCGAGCATGACCTTCTTCTGCGAAGCGCGCCGCGCGCGGCGGGAGGCATTTTCTTCCTGACGGGGTTTTCGGTAGTTTTTCATGGTGAGTTCCTTTTGAAGCCTCCCTTGTGTAAAGGGAGGTGGGTTTTGCCGCAGGCAAAAGCCGGAGGGATTGTCGTTTACCCCTCAGTCAGCCTTACGGCTGCCAGCTCCCCTGTTAGGGGCGCCAAGTTGGTTTTCTGCAAACCCACTTGCCTCCCCTCGACAGGGGAGGTGGCAAAAACGAAGTTTTTGACGGAGGGGTTATCATTTTCCGAAAACTACAATCCCTCAGTCTCGCTTCGCTCGACAGCTCCCTTTACACAAGGGGGGCTTTTTTGTTTACGCCAGCGCTGCCCAGGCGCAGCCGAGGAGCGTAGCATCGCCGGCGAAGAGGAATTCCGCGCCGCCGAGACCGTGCCGTTTCGTATACTCCGCGATCAGCGCTTCCATCCGGGGACGCAGCACGGGGTTGAGCTTGAGCATCGTCCCGTCCGCGCAGATGCCGGTGAGCGTCCCCGCGCCGAAGCCGCGCTCGCGCAGAATGGCGCACAGGCACGCCGCGGCGATGCGCGCCGCGCGCTCGAGAAGCATCGTGTTGATCTCGGAAGCGAAGCGGCGGTCGTCCTCCGTTTCGAGCGCCTCGGCGACGGCGCTGCCGCCCACAGCGTTGAGACAGAAGGCGTCCACCATCGCGCTCGTGATGGAGAGCGCGGCGATATTCTCCCCGCTCTTCGCCGAGAGAAATCCTTCCTTTGCCGCAAGGAGCAGCGTTTCGCGCAGCAGCAGACGGTAGTATGCCCCGGAGATCATTTTTTCCGCCGGGTGGTCGCCGGGCAGCCCGGAGGCCTCGTCCACGGCGATGTCCGCCGTGCCGCGCAGCGCGCGGCCGAAGCAGCCGGATTCGAGATTGACGAGCGTTTCGCCGCCCATCGCCACCGTTTCGGGCGATTTCGTGACGTAGCACGCCTTCACATGGCAGCAGGCGTTCGTACCGGTGCCGAGAATAAAGCCGATGAAGTCGGCGTAGCGCGAGCGGTCGCACGATGCCATGCCGCCGAGCATGGAGCCGACGGTGTCGTTGATGAGCCGCCAGCGGCGAGTGCCGGACGCGCCGAGCGCGCGCATTGCCGTTTCGATGCCCTCGCATACGAGCTTTCCCTCCGCGCCGGTGACGCGCGATTCCTTGCCCATGCTGATGATGCGCCCGTCGCCATTCGGCAGGCACTCGCACGGGAACGAGAACGCGATGCACGCGCGGTCGGCATCGAGCGCAACGGTGAGCGCAAGCTCCGCAAAGGCGCGGAACATCTCTTCCGCGCTTGTGTCCCTGCCGAGCGTGCCGGGCATACGGCGCTTTTGGAGCGCTTCCGTGACGGGCTTTCCCGCCTCGTCAAAGCGGACGCGTCCGGCGCGCAGATTCGTGCCGCCGGCATCGAGCACGAGAACGCTCTCGCCCGTGCGCGGCGCGCTCGCCGCGGGAAGGAACGACGGCAGCATCATCAGCGTAGAGGCCTCTCCGCGCAGACCGGCGCGCATGTCGGCGATGTAGGCGTCCGTCAGATTCTCAAAGGGCTGCTGCTCATAGAACATGTTGTGTCGCCGGAGAAATTCTTTGGCGGTTTCCTTTGTACACATAGCGGTCTCTCCCCCGTTCGGGCGCGTTTTCCGGCGTTCGGAATGTAATATTTCTTCGGTCAGGCGCGCTCGAGCGGCGTGCAGGTATTGCCGGAGATCTTCCAGCGGCTGCAGCCGCCGTTGAACGCGAAGGGCGCGAAGTAGATGTCCGTCGGCCCGCAGTGGACGGAGCCGTCCGCAGCGGTGGACCAGCCTTCGCCGGTGTGGGGCTTGCCGTCCGGGTCGGTGATGGTGAAAAGCCCGTCGTTGCGCAGCTCCAGCTTCCATTCGCCGCCGTCCGCGTCCACATAGGTGTACGTTCCCGCCGGGACGGGCGGGGCGGGCGTGGGCGTGGGCTCCGCCGGGGTGGGTTCCGCCGTCGGCTCCGGCGTTTCCGTCGGGGCGGGCGTGGGCGTCGGCGTCGCGGTCGGCGTGGGCGTGGGCGCTTCCGTCGGTTCCGGCGTAGGCTCCGCCGTCGGCACGGCGGTGGGCTCGCTCGTGGGAAGGGGCGTGGTCTCCGGCGCGGCGCTCGTGCCGCACGCGGAAAGAATGCCGAGCGCCGCGATCAGTATGGCGGCGGCCAGGCGTTTCGTGCTTCTTCTCATGGGCTGCTCTCCTTAGTACAAATTTTCACACATATACGATACTACATTTTTTGCTTTCTGTAAAGCGCCGATCAGCAAGGGCACACGCATTTCCGCCCGGCAGAAGCGCGCGCCCTTGACGATCGGCGCAGCCTCCGGGACGCGGTAAAATCTTTCACAGACTCTTTTCAGCGGCTGACGAGTATGCTATACTTCGATTATAAGACAAGTATAAAAAAAGGGGGGGCTTTCTCCTTGGATACATACCGCCCGGAACAGGCTTGGATCGACGGGACGAATTTCGACGCGCAGAAGCTCTTCGGCGCGCGCGCAGAGCCCAACGGCGTATCGTTCTCCGTATGGGCGCCAAACGCGCGGAGCGTTCGCGTGACGGGCGATTTCTGCTCGTGGAGCGACAGCGCGCACTGGCTCAGCCGCGGCGATCTCGGCGTATGGCGCGGCTTTGTGCCGGGCGCGCGCGCCGGACAGCTCTATAAGTACATTATCGAGGGCGCGGACGGCTCCGTTGTATGGAAGGCCGATCCCTTCGCGCTCGCGGCCGAGGTGCGCCCCGGCACCGCCTCGCGCATCCACACGCTCTCCTATAACTGGACGGACGGCGAATGGATGGCCGGCCGCCGCGCGCTCGGCGGGCCGCGGAATATTTATGAAGTCCACGCCGGTTCGTGGCGGCGGCATCCGGACGGGAGCTTTTATACCTGGTATGAGCTTGCCGATTCGCTCGTGCCGTACATCAAGGACATGGGCTACACGCATCTCGAGCTTCTGCCCGTGACGGAGCACCCGTTCGACGGCAGCTGGGGCTATCAGGCGACGGGCTTTTTCGCCGCCACGTCCCGCTTCGGCGAGCCGGAGGGTCTGATGCATCTCATCGACGAGTGCCACCGCGCCGGGATCGGCGTCATTCTCGACTGGGTGCCGGGGCATTTCTGCCGCGACGCGCACGGTCTCGGCCGGTTTGACGGCACGGCGCTCTATGAATCCGGCGACATGCCCGGCTGGGGCACCTATAAATTCAACTACGCGCGCAATGAGGTGCGCTCGTTCCTCATAAGCTCGGCGCTTTTCTGGCTGGAAGAGTACCACGCCGACGCGCTGCGCGTGGACGGCGTGAGCAGCATGCTCTACCTGAATTTCGGCGTGGACGATCCCGCGCGGAAAAAGTATAACGAGCGCGGCGGCGAGGAGGATCTCGCGGCGGTGGCGTTTTTGCAGACGCTCAACACCGTCATCGGCAAGCGCGTCCCCGGCGCGGCGATGTATGCCGAGGAGAGCTCGGCATGGCCGCTCGTGACGTATCCGCCGGAGAAGGGCGGGCTCGGCTTCCATTATAAATGGGATATGGGCTGGATGAACGACACGCTCCGGTATATGTCCATCGACTTTGACGGCCGTAAATACAATCACGGCCTTCTGACGTTCTCGATGATGTACGCCTTCAGCGAGAACTACATTCTCCCGCTCAGCCACGACGAGGTCGTGCACGGCAAGCGCTCGCTCATCGGGCGGATGCCGGGCGACTGGTGGCGGCAGTTTGCGGGCGCGCGGCTGCTGCCGCTGTATGCGGCGTGCCACCCCGGCGGAATGCTCAGCTTTATGGGCAACGAGTTCGCGCAGTTCATCGAATGGCGCGATTACGAAGAGCTTGAATGGTTCCTTTTGCAGAACGCGACGCACGCGGGCGTGCAGGCGTTCATCCGCGAGCTGAACCATGTTTACCGCGCGGAAAAAGCGCTCTGGGAGATCGACAACAGCTGGGACGGCTTTGACTGGATCGACGCGGACAACAACGAGCAGGGCATCCTCTCGTTCGTCCGCAAAGCGAAGGACGGTTCCGCCGTGCTGTGCGTGCTGAACTTCCGTCCCGAATCGCATGAGAGCTTCCGTCTCGGCGTGCCGCTTTCTGGCGCGTGGCAGGAAATTCTCTGCTCGGACGATACGCGCTTCGGCGGCAGCGGAAAGACGAACCCGCGCCGTCTGCATACGAAGAAGGTTCCCTCGCACGGGCGCGATCAATCGCTCGTGCTCACCGTGCCGCCGCTCGGCGGGACGCTCATCAAATACATAGGAGAAACGACCCATGCCCGGAAGAGAAGAGTTTAAGAGAGAATATCTGGAGAGCATCGCCGAGACCTGCTCAAAGCCGTTTGCCGAGTGCTCGCGCATGGAGCGCTATACCGCGCTCGCGGCGATGATCCGCGAATGCTGCTCGGGCGTGCGCGCCGAAACGCTGCGCCGCCGCGCCGCCGCCGGAGAAAAGATCGTCTATTACTTCTCGATGGAATTTCTCGTCGGGCGGCTGCTTGAAAACTATCTCATCCAGCTCGGCATCCGTGACATGACCGCCGACATTCTCGCCGAGCTCGGCGAGGATCTGGACGCGCTGCTCGAATGCGAGCGCGACCCCGGTCTCGGCAACGGCGGTCTGGGCCGTCTCGCGGCGTGCTATCTCGATTCGCTCGCGGCGGAGGACGTGCCGTGCGTCGGCATGGGCCTTCGCTACCGTTACGGTCTTTTCCGCCAGCGCATCCGCTCCGGCTGCCAGACCGAGGAGCCGGACGACTGGCTCTCGGACGGCTACCCGTGGGAGACCGCGGTGCCGAGCGAAGCCGTGGAGGTCCGCTTCGGCGGCACCGTGGACCGGCGCGAGGAGAACGGCCGCATGGTGTATGAGCTGCGCGATTACCACAGCGTTCTCGCCACGCCTTACGACGTGCCCATCCTCGGCTACGGCGCGCACGCGGTAAACAATCTCCGTCTCTGGCGCGCGGGCCCGGTGCACAAGCAGCTCGATCTCGACGCCTTCAACGCCGGGGACTATTCCCGCGCGCAGAAGGCCAACAACGACGCCGAGGCGATCACCTGCCTTCTCTACCCCGACGACAACACCCCCGCCGGGCAGCAGCTGCGTCTCCTGCAGGAATATTTCTTCGTCTGCGCCGGGCTGCAGAGCATGCTGCGCACGTTCCGCGCCACGCATCTTCCCTGGGACAAGCTGCCCGAGCGCGTCGCCATCCACACGAACGACACCCATCCCGCGCTCTGCGTGCCGGAGCTGATGCGTCTTTTGATGGACGGCGAGGGTCTCTCGTGGGAGGAAGCGTGGGACATCACCTGCCGCACGATCTCCTACACGAACCACACCATCATGCCGGAAGCGCTCGAAAAGTGGCCGGTGTCACTCATGCGCTCTCTTCTGCCCCGCCAGTTCCAGATCATCGAGGAGATCGACCGCCGCTGGCGCGAGAGCTTTGACCAGTCCGTTCCCGGCTGGCACGACCGTCAGCAGGCGACCGCCGTCATCGGCGGCGGCTTCGTGCGCATGGCGAATCTCTCCGTGATCGGCGGCCACTCGGTGAACGGCGTGGCAAAGCTCCATACGGAGATCTTGAAAAACACCGTCCTGCGCGATTTTTACGCCATCTCCCCGGAGAAGTTCAACAACAAGACGAACGGCGTTTCGCACCGCCGCTTCCTTTTGCAGTCGAACCCCGGCCTCTCGCGCTACATCGCCGAGCGCGTCGGCGACGGCTGGGTCGAGCAGCCGGAAAAGCTTGAAGGGCTTCTCGCCTATGCGGATGATACCGAGTCGCTGCGCGAGCTTGCCAAGGTGAAGCTCGCGGCGAAAAAGAACCTCTGCGATTATATCGCGCGCGACTTCGGCATTGCGTGCAACCCGGACGGCGTCATCGACGTGCAGGTAAAGCGCATCCACGCCTACAAGCGTCAGCTCCTGAACGCCTTTAAGCTCCTCGCGCTCTACGACCGGCTCAAGGACGATCCTTACGCGAAGGTCCCGGCGAGCACGTTCGTTTTTGCCGGCAAAGCCGCGCACAGCTACGCCTTTGCCAAGGAGAGCATCCGCTTCGTGTGCGCCGTGGCCGATCTTGTGAACGCCGACCCGGTGGTGAGCCGCCGGATGAAGGTCGTGTTCATGGAAAACTTCGGCGTCACCATGGGGCAGCGCATCTACCCCGCCGCCGACATTTCCGAGCAGATCTCCACCGCCGGAAAGGAAGCGAGCGGCACCGGCTGCATGAAGTTTATGATGAACGGCGCCGTGACGCTCGGCACGCTCGACGGCGCGAACGTCGAAATCCTCGAGCGCGTCGGCGCGGAGAACATTTCGATCTTCGGCCTTACGAGCGAGGAGACCGAGCGCTTCACCACGCAGGGCGGCTACAACGCCCGCGAATGCGCCGAGAGCGATCCGGTACTCGCGCGCGTGCTCGCCCACCTCACGGACGGCTCGCTCGGCAGCAAGTTCTGGGATCTTGAGGACGCGCTGCTCAAATATAACGACGAGTTCTTCGTCCTGCGCGATTTTGCGCCGTATCTCGCGGCGTGGGACGCCCTCGCCGGAGAGACCGGCAATCTCTCCTTCCAGCGCAAGGCGCTCGTGAACATCGCCAAGTCCGGCTGGTTTTCCAGCGACCGCGCCGTCGCCGAGTATGTGAGCGATATCTGGAAGATCCGCTGAAAGCGGGCGGGGCAGAGCCCCGCCCCTACGGGAGCTTCCCGATATCTTCCTGTAGGGGAGGGGCTCTGCTCCTCCCTCTCGGAGAAGCCCTTTTATTCCCCCGTTTGTTAAGTCCATTACGATATACTTAGGGAGGTACTTGTCCATGCGAAAAAAAGAATGCGTAGCCATGCTCCTGGCGGGCGGTCAGGGCAGCCGTCTGGGTGTTCTGACGGAGAAGATCGCCAAGCCTGCCGTTTCGTTCGGCGGGAAATACCGCATGATCGATTTTTCCCTTTCCAACTGCGTCAACTCCGGCATTGACACCGTCGGCGTGCTGATCCAGTATAAGCCGTCGCTGCTCAACCGGTATCTCGGCACGGGCGCGGCGTGGGATCTGGACGCGGCCTGGGGCGGCGTGCACATTCTCCCGCCGTATGCCACGCAGACCGGCGGCGAATGGTATGAAGGCACCGCCGACGCGATTTACCACAACATCGACTTTCTCGACGGCTACGACCCCGAGTATGTCATCATCCTCTCCGGCGACCATCTCTACCAGATGGACTATAACCTGATGCTCGACTTCCACAAGCTCATGGGCGCGGATCTCACCGTTGCGGTCAAGACCGTGCCGTGGGAGGAGGCCAGCCGCTTCGGCATCATGTCTGTCGATCAGGACATGCGCATCACGCGCTTTGCCGAAAAGCCGAAGCAGCCGGAGAGCAATCTCGCCTCCATGGGCATTTATATTTTCACCTGGCCGGTGCTGCGCGCGGCGCTGCTCGCCGACCACGCCGATCCCGAAAGCGACAAGGACTTCGGCAAGAACATCATCCCGACGCTGCTCGGACAGGGCAAAAACCTCTTCGCCTATCAGTTCTCCGGCTACTGGAAGGACGTCGGCACGATCCCGAGCTATTACTCCACGCAGATGGAGCTGCTCGGCGAAAACGCCGAGTTCCGTCTGCACGACACGCGCATGCACATCCTCTCCAACTTCAACGAGCACCCCTCCCATTTCATCGGCGGGGATGGCCGCGTGGAGCACAGCATGATCTGCAACGGCTGCGAGATCTTCGGCGAGGTATACAATTCCATCCTCTCCCCCGGCGTCACGGTGGAAAAGGGCGCGGTGGTGCGCGACTCCATCCTGCTCCCGGAATCGACCGTCGGCGAGGGCGCGTGCGTTGAGCGCACGATCCTCAACGAAAACGCCTCCATCGCCGCCGATGCGGTCATCGGAGCGCCGGGCAAGATCACCGTCATCGGCGAGAACGCCGTGATGGAAGTGGACGTTTAATTTAAGGGAGGGAACATTATGAACCGCACGATCGGCCTTATTTCCACCAACTATTCCGTCCCCGGCTTCGGCTCCGTTACCGAGGTGCGCCCGGCAGCGAGCATCCCGTTCGGCGGGCGCTACCGCCTGCTCGACTTTGCTTTGAGCAACATGGTGAACTCCCGCATCCAGACAGTGGGACTCGTCACACCGTATTTCTACCGCAGCATCATAGATCACGTCGGCGCGGGCAAGCCGTGGGACCTCTCCCGCAAGGAGGGCGGTCTTTACATTCTGCCCGGCGCGGTGTTCGGCTTCCACGAAGAGAACGCCCGTTTTCTCTTCCGCGATCTGCTGCACAATCTGGAATATCTCCGTCAGGGCGACGGCGACTATATCCTCGTCAGCTCCGGCACGCTCGTGGCGAATATCGACTATCAGCCGATGATCACCAAGCACGAGCTGGAGGGCAAGCCCGTCACGCTGCTCTATAAGAAAATGCAGCCGGGCGAGAAGCGCCCGGGGCGCTATCTCACGCTCGACGGCGACACCGTCGCCGGCATCCGGCGCGCGGACGAGGGCGAAAATCTCCTGCTTGACTGTTTCATCGTCGATAAGTCGTTCCTGCTCCGCATGGCGCGCGACTATGCCGCGCTCGACTATATGGATTTTCTTGACATTCTCGCCCACGTTCTGCCGGAGGTCGCCGTCGGCTGCTGCGCTTTTGACGGCTATGTCGCCTTCATGGACGGCATGGAGGACTATTTCCGCGCCAGTCTTGATCTGCTCGACAGCTCCGTCCGCCGCGAGCTCTTCCAGTCCGACCGGCCCATCTGCACCAAGGCGCACGACACGCCGCCCGCGCTCTATGCCCCCGGCTCCGCGGTGAAAAACTCCGTTATGACCGCCGGCAGCATCATTGAGGGCAGCGTGGAGAACAGCGTGTGCTTCCGCAACGTCCGCATCGAAAAGGGCGCGGTCGTAAAAAACTGCGTGCTGATGGAAAAGTGCGTCGTCAAGGCGGGCGCGCGGCTCGAAAACGTCGTGTGCGATAAAAACGTCACCGTTTCCGAGGACAAGATCGTCTGCGGCACGGCGGAGCATCCCTGCGTGCTGGCGAAAGGCGGCGTTGTATGAAGGAAAAGCTGCGCGTTCTCTTTGCCGCGTTTGAAGCCGCTCCCTTTATGAAGACCGGCGGTCTCGGCGATGTGGCGGCGTCTCTCCCCGGCGCGGTGCAGTGTCCGACGATCGAGATGCGCGTCGTGCTGCCGAAGCTCCGGCAGATCCCCGCCGAGTATCAGAAGAAGATGAAGTTCCTCTGCTCGTTCTATGTCCCGCTCGGCTGGCGCAGCCAGTACTGCGGGCTCTTCGAGCTGCGGCGCGGCGGCGTCACTTGGTATTTCCTCGATAACGAATATTACTTCGGGCGCGACGGCGCTTACGGCTACTTTGACGACGGCGAGCGCATGGCATTCTTCGCCAAGGCCATCTGCGAATGCTGCCGGTATCTGCCGGACTTTTTCCCGAACATCCTCCACTGCAACGACTGGCACACGGCGCTCGCGCCAGTGTTTCTGCGCGAGCAGTACCGCTACGCCCCCGGCTACAGCGACATCCGCACCGTGTTCACGATCCACAATCTCAAATTCCAGGGGCAGTATAACCCCCACGTCCTCAGCGACATTCTCGGTCTCGACGGCGTGGCCGCGGCGCGCAATCAGCTTCTGCGGGACGACGGAAAATGCGTCAACTATCTTGCCGGGGCTGTCAGCTACTCCGACCGCGTCACGACCGTCAGCCCGACGTACGCCAGGGAGATCTGCACGCCGTATTTCGGCGAGGGACTGCAGGATCTCTTCCTGCGGCGGCACGACATTCTCTCCGGCATCTTAAACGGCATCGACACCGTTTCCTACGATCCCGCGAAGGACAAGGCGCTCGTGCACAACTATACCGACCCCGACGGCAAAGCGGCGAACAAGAAGGCGCTGCAGGAGGAGCTCGGCCTCACCGTCGATAGTGAAGTCCCCCTTTGCGTGTGCGTCAGCCGTTTGACGGAGCAGAAGGGCTTCGATCTTCTCAACGCCGTGGCGGAGGAAATGCTCTCCTGCGCGCAGATCGCCGTGCTCGGCACGGGCGACCGGGCGTATGAGGACTACTACCGCGCGCTGGAAGCCCGGCACCCCGGCCGGTTCAGCGCCCAGATCCGCTTTTCCGAGCCGCTTTCCCGCCGGATGTACGCCGGAGCGGACATTTTCCTCATGCCCTCGCGCTTTGAGCCGTGCGGCCTGAGCCAGATGATCTCCATGCGCTACGGCACCGTGCCCGTCGTGCGGCAGACCGGCGGACTTGCCGACAGCGTTGAGCCCTACAACCGCTACACCGGCGAGGGCACCGGTTTCGGTTTCCTGAATTTCAATGCCCACGAGCTGCTTTTCACGACGCAGGAGGCGTGCCGCCTGTACACCGAAAGCCCCGTAGCGTGGGGCAATCTCGCCGCGCAGGGCATGGCGAAGGATTTCTCCTGGCGCGCGAGCGCGCTCGAATACCGCAAGCTGTACCGAGGTCTTTTCACATGATCGTACACGAATCCAGAAACAGCGCCTTCCGCCGTCCGTTCGGCGCCGCCGAGACCGGCACGGAGGTATATCTCGCCGCGGAAAAGGCGGGCGCGGCGGACATGATGCTCCGCCTGCACCCCTTCACGGGCGAGGATACGTTTCTCCCCATGACCGCCGAATGCGGCGGGCGGTTTTCCGTCACGGTGACGCTGCCTGAAACGCCGTGCGTGCTCTGGTACTCGTTCCGTACCGGAGACGACGAGACGTGCGCCTGGCAGATCACCGTATACAAAAAAGCCGCCGTCCCCGACTGGTGGAAGGACGGCGTCGTCTATCAGATCTTTCCGGACCGCTTTGCCCGTGAGCGCGACTGGACGCCGCGCGAGCCGGAGGCGCGCCGCGGCACGCACCGCTTTCTCGTGCGCGACTGGGATACGCCGGTGTTCTACCCCCGCGCGGAAAACGGGGACGTATCCTCGTGGCCGTTCTGGGGCGGAACGCTCCGGGGCATTGAGGAAAAGCTGCCGTATCTCGCCTCGCTCGGCGTCACGGTCCTGTACCTGAACCCGATCTTTGAAGCGGCAAGCAACCACCGGTACGACACCGCGGACTATACCCGCGTCGATCCGCTGCTCGGCAGGAAAAAGGATTTTGAATCGCTCTGCGAAGCCGCACGGAAACGCGGCATCCGCATCGTGCTCGACGGCGTATTCAACCACACCGGCGCGGACAGCGTGTACTTTGACAAGTTCGGCAACTACGGCACGGCGGAAAAATACCGCTCCTGGTTCCGCTTCGGCGAGCAGTACCGCCACGGCTACGAATGCTGGTGGGACGTGCCCGATCTCCCGAACGTGGAGGAAAACGATCCCTCGTTCCGGGAATTTCTCTGCGGCGAAGACGGCGTGGTGCGCCGCTGGCTGCGGCGCGGCGCTTCGGGCTGGCGGCTGGATGTTGCCGACGAGCTGCCGGACAACCTCATCCGCGACATCCGCACGGCGATGAAGGCGGAGAAAGAAGATTCTCTCCTTCTCGGCGAGGTCTGGGAGGACGCCTCCAACAAGGTGAGCTACGGCGCGCTGCGCGAGTATTTCCTCGGCAGCGAGCTGGACGCGACGATGCACTATCCGTTCCGCACCGCGGTGCTGGACTTTCTGCAAGGCAAGATCAACGCGCAGACCGCCTGCGACACGTTCTGGACGATTCAGGAACATTACCCGAAGGAGAATCTCTATGCCGCGCTCAATCTCATCGGCAGCCACGACCGCGCCCGCGTGCTCACGGTGCTCGGCGGCGATGTGAACGCGCTGAAAATGGCGATGTTCCTCCAGTTTGCTCTGCCGGGCGTGCCGAGCATTTACTATGGCGACGAGGCCGGCATGACCGGCGGCACGGACCCCTACAACCGCGGGAGCTTCCCATGGGGCAAGGGCAACGCCCCGCTCACGGATTTTGTCCGGAGTCTCACCGCCATGTATCAGGAAACGCCGCTGCTGCGGCGGGGCGAGTGCGAAATGCTGTTCTTCGGCGAGAACGTGCTCGGCTGCCGCCGGTTTGACGAAAGCGGCTCCGTGCTCGCGCTTGTCAACCGCGGAGAAGAAGCCGTTGAATGCTTTGGCGTCACCGTACCGGGAAGGGGGTATATTCTGGAATGAAGCACTACATCATTTCCAAATTCCGCCCCGGAACGCCGTGGCGGGAGTATCTGCCGGAGATCGAGGCGATCTTCGCCCGGACGCTCACAATCGAGGGCGTCCACGGCGTGGACATATTCCCCTCCTGCTCCGAGCGGCCGAACCGGTTTGATCTTATGATCTGCATGGACATGGACGCCGCCGCGCTCCCGCTCTACGACGCGAGCGAGCCGCACCGCACCTGGAAAGAAAAGTTCGGCCCCCTGCTCGAAGGCAAGACCATTTTTGACCACGAATAAGAAAAAGCCAGAAGCATCCTCCCCCTCAACGGGGCGCGGATGCTTCTGGCTTTATTGCATGTTGCACGCTTGTTCGCCGAGATAGTAGTCGCGGTCGTTGTGCAGCTTTATGCGGGTGTACGCCTGCTCCTTGTTGCCGGAGCGGATGAGCGCAACGATCTGGATATGTGCCTTGATGACAAGCGGCATCATGTTCCTGTCCTTCTCCCAGCGCTGCTGCGTCATTTCGCGGATCTTGTTTTCGAACTTTTTGTACGTCTGGCTGATCGTATCGTTGTGGAGATAGTCGATCATGATGTTGTGGAAAGCAATGTTGTGCTCGGCAAATTTGCGGATATCGACCTCTCTGTTGAGCAGCATCTGTTCGTGGATATCGATGTTCTCGTTCAGACGGCGGACGATCTCACGCGCCTCACGCGTCTCGTTGCGCTCCGCAAGGACATAAGCGGCGTAACCCTCCAGCGCGCAGCGGATCTCCAGCGTCTCCTTGATCTCCGCCATGCCAACATTGCGGATCATGAATCCGCGGCTGGGGTATATCTCCAGAAGCCCCTCCATGTTCAGCCGCAGCAGTGCGTCTCGCACCGGCGTGCGCGACATGTTGAGCGTCTGCGTGAGCTGCGATTCGGAATACAGCTCACCCTCGACCAACTCCCCGGCGAGGATTTTTTCTTTTAAATAATCATATGCTTCGTCCTGAAGCCGACGGATCGGTGCTATGTGACTCACTCCTCACGAGATATAATACCGGTATATCGTACCAAATTTCTTGCCCTTTTGTCAACTCGTACATGGAAAAAACTGACTTTTTTCTTTGATCTTCAATACTTTTTAAAAATGTCAGCAGGAACCGTCCCCGTTGGCAACATTTAGTTCATTCAGAACTCGGAGTTGGAAATGTGCGGCTTTTCGTCTTCGGCGACGCAGAAGCGGCGCGTGTGACGCAGCACTCCGGTCACGGCGATCATGCCGCAGCCGAGCGCGAGCGCGCCCTCGCCGCGGAGCGAATAGAATACCGCGGCGCTCACGCCGTAGAGCGCGAACACGAGTATGCTGCGCAGCCGGTGCGGACGGATCTTTACGGCGACGGAGAAGAAGATGTAAAGCCCCGCGAGAAGGAGAAGCCCTGTGAGAGAAACGCCCGTGAGCGCGAGCGCGAGCATCGCACCGAAGGCCGAAGCGATGCATTTGCCGCCGTGAAAGCCGTTAAATACGCCGACGGCATGGCCGAGTACCGGCGCGGCGAGCGCGAGCGCAAACCAGACCGACTGCATGTCGAGATGCTGCGCCGCGAGCGACACGGGGAGATACGCCTTGAGCATGTCGAGCGCGAGACACAAAAGCCCCATCGGCACGCCGCACACGGCGAACACGTTCGCAGCGCCTGGGTTTTTGTCGGCGCGCAGCGCGCAGACGTCGCGGCCCATCAGGAGCTTCGGCAGGGTGCGGCTGAACATCACGCCGCCGAGCAGAAAACCCCCGGCGATCAGCGCAAAGGTGAGAAGAGCTTCGTTTCCGGTCATGGCAGCATGATCCTTTCCGCAATTTTATCGGCGGCGTCGGACGCGATGGTGTTTCGCTGCGCCTCGCGCATGGCCTCGGCTCTCGCCTTATCGCGCACGAGCGCGACGGCCTTTTCCGCAGCGTCGGCGGCGTCCTCTGCCCGCTCGGAAAGACCGTGGGAGGCAAAGAACGCAATGTTCGGCGCTTCGCACGCGGTGTATACGAGAAGCTGCACGAGCGGGACCTGCGCCACCGCCGCTTCGGTGCTTGTAAGTCCGCCGGGCTTGGAGATCATCACATCGGCGGCATTCATGTACACGTTCACCTTTTTCGTGAACGTGACGATGCGGACGTGCTCGTTTCCGGCGTACTTCTCATCAAGCGTCTGCTTGAGATCGCTGTTGCGCCCGACGAGGATATAGACCGTGAACGCTCCGCTGTGCCGCCGAAGGATCTCGTCGCAGATCGCGCCCGCGTTCCCGACGCCGATGCCGCCGCTCATAATGAGGAACACGTCCTGATTTTGCGGTATGGCAAGATAGTTGCGCGCTGCGGCCTTTTCCATGTGATGCGCGAACTTTTCGTCCACCGGGATGCCGGTGACGATGATGCGATCCGACGGAATACCCTTTTCCACAAGCTCGGCGCGCAGATCCTCGTGCGCGATGAAGTAGCCGTCCAGATCGGTCTCGGCGAGGAAGGGAATGCAGGTGTAGTCCGTCAGCACGCCGTAGCACGGCACGGTGAAATCTCCCGATTTCCGGATGGCGGTCAGCGTCTCCATCGGGTAGAGGTGCGTGCATACCACGCGGTCATACCCGTTCGTTTCGATGAATGCGCGCAGATTTGCGGCGTACCGGGCGTTTGCGTGGTAGACCGGCGAGGTGATGCCGGTCGAGCTGTAAATATCCCCGGCGCGGTAGAGCGCGTTGAACGCCGACGGCGCTTTTTTCATAATTGCCGTATATGCGCCGGATACGAAGCGCTCGGCGTACTTTCCCGCGAGAACGAGCGGGTCAAAGACATGGCTTTCGATGCCCCTTTGCGTCAGCGCCCCGGCGACGGCAGCTGCGGCGCTGTTGTGGCCCTCGCCCGTGTCGCAGCTCAAAATCAGAACTTTCACGGTTTTCTCTCCTCTGCTTGCTTTATGTAACGTCTGTGTATTATAATAAGGAGACCTCCGCGGCGCGGCAATGGACACGCCGGCGCGAAACCGTGGCGGAAGTCCCAGAGAAAACACCCGATGAGGATTACTACACATTTGGTAAAAAAGATGTGGAATCCGATCCTGTTCCCGAAAAGGAGGGCGTACGATGGAACCGGCAAACCGGAAGAGCGATCTTCGCATCATAAAAACGAAGCGGGCGATCCACACGGCGTTCGCGGAGCTTTTGACCGAAAAGGACATGGACGATATCACCGTAACGGATATCGCCTCGCGCGCGATAATCAACCGTAAGACGTTTTACAATAACTACCGCGGTGTATACGAGCTTGTAGACGAGCTGGAAAACGAGGTCATCCGCACGTTTGATACGGCGATGCAGGAGATCGACTTTGTCGAGAACCCGTACGCGGTGTTCATGAAGCTCACGGAGATCATCAACAGCGATATGGATTTTTACGGCGCGCTGCTCCGGTCCAGCCGGAACGCGGGGTTAACACATAAGATCCGGCTGACGCTCCAGCAGAAGGCGCAGGAACGTTTTGAAAGCCGTATAGAGCTGCCGCCGGAGCGTATCTCGGTGATGATGGACTACGCCGTTTCCGGCATGGTGGCGGTGTATCAGAGCTGGTTCAATTCCGAGCGCCGGCAGTCCATCGAGGAGATTTCCGATATCGCCAGCCGCATGTGCCTCACGGGGCTGCGTGGCGCGGCGGCGGACGCCCGGCTGAAGGAATGAGCGGAGGGAATACCATGACAAACGCAAAAGAGAAAAAGAAGATCGTCCTCTGGCTGATCGTACTGGCAATACTCGCCGCGGCGGCGTTCACGGTCACGGCCATTGTGCGCCATAACCAGCGCCCGGCGTGGGACGGCGGCTACAGCGTCCACATCAGCGAGGTCATGACCGATAATAAGACCTGCCCGAACGGCGAGGGTGTCCTCTGCGACTGGATCGAGATCGAAAACACGTCCTCGAAGGACTTCTCCATCGGCGGATACTATCTCTCCGACGAAACGGGCAAAGGCAAATACTGCTTCCCGGCGGGGACGGTCGTCCCGGCGCGGGGGTATCTCGTCGTGTGGTGCTCGCCGGACGAGGAGGGCGACTATGCGCCCTTTGCCCTGCGCAAGGCGGGCGGGGAGACGGTGTGCCTTATGAACGAAAACCGCACGGTGCTCGACAGCGCCGTGACCGTTGCGTGCCGGAGCGGGCAGTCGCTTGTCCGCGGCAGCGACGGCGCGCTCATTCCCGCCGACACGCCGACGCCCGGCTACCCGAACAGCGAGGCGGGCGCAAAGGCGTGGCAGGAGGCGCTCGCGCAGCGCAGCGGCGGCACGCTTGAGCTCAGCGAGATCCAGTCCTCAAACACGCTCTATGCCGCGCCCGACGTGAATTTCTACGACTGGATCGAGGTACATAACCCCACGGATTCGCCGGTATCTCTCTCCGGCTACAAGCTCTCGGACCGCACGAACAAAACGAAGTACGCCTTCCCGGACGAAATGCTCGGCGCGGGCGAATATAAGATCATATGGTGCGCCCCCGGTGTGGAGGGCGCGGAATATGCGTCCTTTGCGCTGGCGAGCGCGGGCGGGGAAACGGTCGTGCTCACAGCGCCCTCCGGCGCGGAGAGCGAGAGCGTGGAACTGCCGATGCTGGAGAAGAACACGGCCTATGCCAAGGAAAACGGCGAATGGACGGTGTCTCACCGCCCGACGCCGGGATATTCCAACGACGACGCGGGGTATGAGGCGTGGCTGCGCTCCGGCGGCTACGAAAACGACGAAATATACATCACCGAGGTCATGGCGCAAAACCGCGGTACGCTTGCCGACAGCGATGGCGACCTCTCCGACTGGATCGAGATCGCAAACCTCGGCGAGACGAGCGTCGATCTTGCGGGCTGGTATCTCTCGGACGATCCGGACGTGCCGGACGAATGGAAGATCCCGTCGCTGACGCTTGCGCCGGGCGAGTATGCGGTGATCTTCGCCTCCGGCAAGAACCGCACCGAGGGCGAGCTTCACACGAGCTTCTCGCTCACCGACGGCGACACGGTCATTCTCTCCGCCGGAAACGGCGCGGAGATCCGCAGCGTGAAGATTGAGGCCGTGCCGGAGGGGTCCTCGCTCGCGATGCAGCCGGATGGCAGCTTCGCCGTGACCGACTTCCCGACGCCGGGGCTTGAAAATACCGCCGAGGGCTACGCCGACTTCTGCGATGCCGACACGCGCACATCGCCGCTTCTGCTGTGGGAGATCGTCGTGTACGAGGCGGGTTCGCCCGACTGGGTGGAGCTCAAAAACGTGTCGGGCGAGACGATCGATCTTTCCGGATACACGATCTCGGATAAATTCAAGGAACCGGCGCGCGACGCGCTGCCCGCCGTGACGCTTGCGCCGGGCGAAAGCTATGTGTTCGAGTGCGAAAACGTGGGGCTGAGCGCGCAGCGCGACGAGCTCTATCTCTTCGATGCTTCCGGCGCGCTCTGCGACTGGGCGTTCCTGCGCGATATCCCGACCGGCGGCAGCTACGGCCGTCTAAACGGGGAGAACGGGTATTTCTATTTTGCGCAGAGCAGCCGCAGCGCGGACAACGGCACGGGGTGCCGCATGGTGGCGGCAAAGCCCACGGTCGATATTGCCGCGGGCGTGTACGACGACGCCGAGAGTCTCACGCTGACGATCACCGGCGAGAACGTGCACTATACGCTCGACGGCAGCGACCCGACGGCGGACGATCCGGCCTATACCGCGCCCATCACGATCACGGAAACGACGATCGTCCGCGCCGCGAGCTTCCCGGCGGACGCGCTGCCGGGCAAAGCGGCGACATGGTCGTATTTCCTGCGCGAGAACAGCACACTGCCCGTCGTCAGTCTCGTGACCGACCCGGACAATCTCACCGGCGCGCAGGGCATTTACTCCAACCACGAGCAGGCGTGGAGCGAGAAGTGGGAGCGCGAGGCGACCGTCGCCATGTACGAGGACGGCGGCGAGTTCTCCATTGACTGCGGCATCCGCATGCACGGCCGCACGAGCCGCCGTGTGAGCGAAAAGAAATCGTTCACGCTCAAATTCCGCGGCCGGTACGGCGGGGATCTCAATTACGACGTATTCGGCGACGGCGTCGTGACGGACTTTTCCTCGCTGCTGCTGCGCGCGAGCGTGGAGGATACCTACACCTCCTACATGCGCGACGAGTTCTTCGCCCGCATCGCCATGGACTATACGGATGTGCCCGCGCAGAATTACCGGTATGTTTCGCTCTTCCTCAACGGCGAGTACTGGGGCATTTACGCCATCCGCGAGCACCACAGCGCGGAATACTTCGCCTCGCACAAGGGCGTGGACGCCGACACCGTCGACATGCAGACGGGCGAGTTTGAGGGTCAGACCGCGTGGAGCGAGATCTTGAACTACGCGCGCTACAACTCGCTGAGCACGCCGGAGGGCTGGGCGTACATCCAGGAGCATGTGGACATCCCGGAGATGATCGACTGGCTGATTCTCGAGTGCTGGTCGGGCGATATCGACGTATACGAAAACGTCCGCTTCTACGCGAGCCCCGAGTACGAAAACGGGAAGTACATTTACGGTCTTGCGGACATGGATCTCACAATGATGGGCATGGACTCGATGAGCGTCGGCTTCAACAACTTCCAGCTCCACGGCATCATTCCCTCGGCGCTGCGTTACAACGAAGAGTTCCGCGATATGTTCCTGACGCGTCTCGGCGAAATGCTGCGCGGGCCGCTCTCGGACGAGAACGCGCAGAAAACGCTTGACGAGCTGCGCGCGATCGTCGAGCCGGAGAGCGCGCGCGATCTCGCCCGCTGGGGCAAGTCGTCCACGTTGTTTGCCACGCAGATGGCGAATCTCCGCGGCTTCGTCTCCGGCCGCGCCGCGCGGATGCAGAACGAGGCCATCGCCTTCTTCGGCGTCTCCGCCGAGGATGCCGCCAAATACTTCGGATAAAAGCGAAAAGTCTCCCGCCGCGATGAAGCCGGCGGAACATTTGGGAAAAGCATTTTTTTATTAAGGGAGGAACCTATGGCAGAGAAAAAGAGAGAGTTGTGGGCGGATTACGCCAAGGGGATATGCATCCTTCTGGTGTTCATCGGCCATTCGGACGCGATACCGCAGGCGGTGCGCATCTTCATTTACCTGTTTCACATGCCGATGTTCTTCTTCTGCATGGGCTACTACAGCAGCACCGCCGGAACGTTCGGTGCCTTTGTGAAAAAGCGCTTCCGGCAGCTCATGGTACCGTTTTTCGCTTACGGCATCCTCTATCATGTGCTCTGTCTCGGCATTGTTGTGCCGCTGCTGCGCGGCGGTGCGGACTGGGCGCTCTGCCGGGACAACATTCTCGGCCTGCTCGTTCAGCTGCGGGGGACCGATCTCGTCGCGCCGAAGTGGTTCCTGACGGCGGCGTTCGTGGCGAGCGTCCTCTTTTATGCGCTGCGAAAGTACGTTCACGACCGGAGGATCGAATTTCCCGTTGTTCTCGCTGCGTCCGCCGGGTTTGCGTATCTCAACAAATTTACCGGCTTCTCCCTGCCGTGGTATATCGATGTGGCATTCCCGTGCGTGCTCTTCATGTATCTGGGGCAGCACGTCCGGGAAAAGAACGTGGAGATCACCGGGAAAAAGACGCTGATTCTCGCAGCCGTTGGTATTGCCGCTACCGCCGGGCTGACGCTCCTGTTTTCGGATTCCCCGGAGAAATACTGCATCGATTACCGCGTGATACGGCTGACGCCCTTTGTGCCGGTGATGGCCGGCGGCTTTGCCCTGTGTCTCGCGCTGTACGGCGCGCTGAAAAACGTGAAGAAAAAAGGGATTCTCTCCTATATCGGCGTGAACTCGATGCTCTTCTACCTCTTCGATAATCTTCCGGAGCTGCTGGTAAAAAAAGCGATGGGGGTACATCGGCGTGACGAACGTATATATCGTGAGCCTCTGCCAGCTCATCGGCATCCTTCTCCTCACGCCGGTCATCGTGATGTTTGTGAAGTATTTTGCGTGGTTCCTGTTCGGCCTCAAAAAGGAGAGCTGGAGTTTCGACTACGGAAAACTCTTCAGAGTCAAAAAGAAAGAAAGTATATAAGCAGCAAAAAGCTCCCTCGGACGAGCGAGCAGCAGCCGAGTTCTCGACAAGCTCAAATGCCGGACGCACTCATGCGTCCGGCATTTTCATATATCGCATCTTTTAAAGAGTAATTCTTTGACTAAATACAAGAGAGCAGAAAGAGGATTCTACGGCAATTACTGCGCTTTGTCCTTCGCCCTTTCCTTTTTTCCGCGGTACTGCGTATCGCCGATGACAAACAGCAGCACAGACACCACGAGCCATGTAAGATGACCCTTTGCAAGGATCATGCTCTCATATATTCCCTGCAGCAGCACCGCTTCGATCCCGTAGTTTTGAGTCAGGAAGTACACCAGCATAATAACGGAGTATACAAACGCTCCGGTAAATGCAAATTTCAAGCTGAATTGCTTACGCTCCTCGTCCGGTTTGGGGACAACGGCGTAGAAGATCATTGGCACGGCGGCGATCGGATATGCCGCGGCAAGAAGAGCCTCGGCCGCCTTCAGCCACACGTCACCGATCACGGGCATGGCCAGCAGTACGGCGAGCACCGGCGGCAACCATTTTTTCCATGCGGCGTCGGCGGAGGCTGCGCCGTCGGAGGATTCCAGTCTTGCGGCCGCCAGCCAACGGCGTCCGGACGTAAAACCCATCGCCATAAGCGCAATGCCAAGGATGGCGGCGAAAATCGCGGCCAGCACTCGTCCCGCCGGATTTCCTATGCCGGCGACGAGAATTTCAGAGAGAGTACAGCCTGCTCCGTTCGGGCAGCGATACGCCGCAACGGCCACAGCGGCGATGCCAGCGGCGGAGAGAAGAATGCCTGCGGCAAACGGCACAAGCGCGCTGTCCTTCCAGAAGGGCTTTCTTTCTCCCGGTTCTCCTGTGTTCTGCAGGAGCGTAGGTGCAAGCGCGAGAAGAACGGCGATATTGCTTTCAAGATACGTTTTGCCCGTTGGGGCGGCTTCCGGCGCCGCGGCGGCGCCGGAGCCAAGCAGGACAACAAACGCCGCGATGCCTGCAGCGACGGCCGCCAGCATCCCTGCCAGAGCCGCCCGCGAAAGCTCCCTTCGCTCGGCCACGGCGTAGGCCGCGGCAACAAGAAGCACCACGAGAACGACCCGAAGCACCGGGCTGCCCGGCTGTCCTACGGCGGCGAGAAGCTGGTTTGCAGAGAGGCTCGCAACCAGCGGGACAAAGCAGATCGGCCCGGCAACGCTTCCCAGAATCACCGCGCCGGGACGCTCCAGCTTTGAGCCCCCCGAGGAATACAGCCATGCGCCCGTCTGCGCCATGTGCTGTCCGGCCCGTCCCGCAAGGAACGGAAAAACGGCAGCGGCGAGTACGAGACGGCAGAACATCGGCACGGCGGTCATATACCCGCCCGTCCCGGCATCCGCTATGGGAAAAAAGAAAAACAGCGTTCCGGTGCTGAAAAGCGCAACAATAAGCGTATGACGGAGAGACGCGGCGCGCGATTTATTCTGGCTCATGGGATTCCCTCTTTCTTCGTCGTCGGTTAGGTTTCTTCCCTCCGAGGCTATAAGCCCCGGAGGGAAAGACAGGCTATGGGATTAGTTCTTTTTGGCGGCTTCAGCAACAGGTTCGTCGGCGAAGAGCTTTTTGATCTCCACTTCGGTCATCATACCATAGTCCTCACGGAGCTGTTTCGCGACATACCAAAGCAGGAACACTTCGACAAGCAGGATGGGCAGCGCGACAACGATGCCCAGAGACTTGAACACGTTGAGGTCAACGTTGATAAGCAGGCAGACCAACGGGATTACCGTGCAGAGGATCGACCAGCACAGACGGTGCACCGGGCTTGGGTCAACACCCTCGGGACGGTTCTTCTCGATGATGTTTGCGGCGGTAAACGTGGAGCTGTCAAGCGTAGTAGCCAAGAATAGCGCGCCTACCACGCAGAACACAAGCGCAACGACCTTGGGCATCGGCAGCGTTTTGAATACTTCCACGATCGCCTCGTAGCTCTGGCCGTTGGCGGTCATGCCGGTAAGATCGACGATGCCGTTCTTGTCCAGCCAAATGCCGTAGTTGCTCATAATGCCGTTGTAGCAGAAAAGGCCGAGCGGTGTACCGGTCGCTACGCCGATGGTGATGGAGCGGAGACTGCGGCCCTCGGAGATACGCGCAAGGAACAGGCCGGTGAAGGGGCCGAAGCTGGCACTATACAGCCAGTCCCAAACCGTCCACCACTGCGGGAAGCAGCTCTCGCCGATGGGGTCAAGCCACAGAAGCATACGCGGCAGGTTGTTGAGCGTCATGGAAACGCCGCTGAGATAGCTGTCGAGAATGAAACGAGTCGGCCCGACAATGAGAACATACGCGCCCAACGCGATGACGCCGTAGCAGCACCAGTTGGATATGTTCTTCATGCCCTTGTCCAAACCGATGTAGGACGTGATGAAGTACACAAGCGCAATGGAAAGAATAAGGATGTAGTAGAAATTCTGACCCGGTGTGAAGTTGAACACGTAGCCGGCAGCCTGACCGATCGCAGGAAGGCCGAGGCCGACCGTGATAGCCGCGCTGGAAATAACGCTGAAAATGAACACGACGTCAACGATGCTGCTCATGACTTTGGGCTTCTTGACCTTGAAGTCGTAGCTCATCGTCTCGCCAAGGCTGAGCGTTGTCGTCTTTTTGCGGTTATAGTAAAGATAGCCGCAGGCCACGCCGCACGCCGTATAAATGAGCTGCACAAACGGGCTCCAGTGGTGCCAGTGATACGCAAACGCCCACTCGTACCGGGCAACGTCGCTCACAACGCCGCCGGAGGTGACCAGCGGATTGGCGTTATAGAGGAACGTCCACTCCACGATGCCCCAATACATGGTCGCCGCGCCGAGGCCGGAGGTGAAAATCATGCCGAGCCAGGAAAACGTGCTGTACTTGGGCTTTCCCTTGCCGAGCTTTACGTTGCCGTACTTGGAAAACGCGATATACAGGCTCAGTATGATCAGCGAAAGGTTCATAAGTTGTACGGGAGTTCCGGCTGCCGATGTACACCAGTTGAATGCAGCAGAGATGCCGTTGTTCATCTGTGTCGGGAAAAGCAGAAGCAGAATCACAAAAAAGACAACAAGCGCGAAGGCCGCCAGGAACAGCGGAATATTATACTTCTCTTTGAGTTTCAAACAAATCCCTCCTCGGATTATTTTAAACGTCGGATTATGCCGGAAACCGGCGGTCAAGATTCCTTCTTTGCTTCCAGAATGCGGATGATGTCGGCGGATGTATAAACATTGCCGAAGCCATAATCGATGAGACGCAGCGTTGCATCGTTCACATCGTCATAGATCGCTCTTGTGCAGTCAGAAGCAAGCGTTACCTCATATTCATAATGGAACGCGCTGGAGACCGTAGAAAGTATGCACTGCTCTGCCAGAATTCCCACCACGATGAGCGTCTTGATTCCTTTGGTGCGCAAGCAGTAATCCAGATCCGTGCCGAAAAACGCGTCGTAGCCTCGTTTCTGGATAACAAGCTCACCGGGCAGCGGTTTCAGCTCATCAATGGTTTCTGTGCTGGGATCGCCCACATAGCAGCAGCGCTCACCGCCTTCGTCATAGTCCCTCTCGCACTGCCACAGGCGTCCGTTCAGATTCGGGCAATCCTTGGAATAGACGAACTCGGTAAAATACACCGGCAGATTATTTCCGCGGAAGTACTCAAGCAGCGTCGAAATCGCCGGGACAAGCTTTATGTTCTCCGAGCTGTAGAACTGTTTGCCGGGATAACAGAATCCCTTCTGCATGTCCACAACGAGCAGGGCTGGCTTTTCATACGTGAAAATGTCTGCTTTCTTGTTGGTGTAGCTGTGAATGTTCTCGTATGTCATATAGTTTCACCTCCTGTCAAACTTTATAATTGTATTTCACAATGAAGCCGGGGCGGGTTTTGATTTCTGCGCCGCCCCGCGCCGATGTGCCGATGGGTCAGGGAAGATGCTTGTGCAGCGGCAGATTGCGGATGCGCACGCCGGTGGCGTCGTAGTAGGCGTTGGCGATAGCCGGGCAGACGGGGAGCATTCCCATCTCGCCGACGCCCTTCGCGCCCTTCGGGCCGAGCGGGTCGTAGTTGTCGACGAAGATGACCTCCATGTCCGGCGTGCCGTCCATCTGGATCATCTTGTATTTGGAAAGCATGTCGGTCTTGCTCACGCCGTTTTCCACAACGAAATCCTCGTCGAGCGCCATGCCGAGCGTCATGATCATGCCGCCCTCGAGCTGGCGGCGCGCCGCCTCGGGGTTGATGACCGTGCCGATGTCGGCGGCCTCGATCATTTTGAGCACCTTGATGCGCTTCGTCACGGGGTTCACCTTGATGGCCACGGCGAGTGTCAGGTACGAGTTCGTATCGTGGATGCGGTAGTCTTTCGGCGGAATGACGTGGTTCTCGTTGCAGTCCTCACGCGGCCACATGGTCTTGGGCAGACGGTGGTAGTCGTGCACCGTCAGCTTCACGCCCTTGGCTTTGCAGAGCTTCGCAAGCTCCGGCAGCGTGTAGAGCTGCTCGCCGTTGCGGTAAACGATGCCGCCGCGGAAGTCGAACTCCTCCTCGCCGCAGCTGAAGTAGCGCGCGAGGAAGTCCTTGATCGCACGCACCATCTTCTCGCCGACGCCGATGGCGTTATGGCCCCAGAGGAACGTGCCGCGGCTGGACATGACCGCGCCGCCCCAGGAGAGCTTATCCGTTTCCATCGCGCCGAGACGGATGGTCTCATACGGGACATCCATTGCTTTGGCCGTGAGCTGCGCCATGGAGATCTGCGTTTCGTTACCCATTTCGGCTACACAAATGCGCAGGAGGAATGTGCCGTCGTCCTGGAAATCCAGATCGGCGTTTGAGTCCTCGTCCGGGCCGAGACCGCCGGACGTGTGCCGCCACGCGGATGCCACGCCGATGCCAATCGTCGGGTCGGCCTCCTTCATGGGAAGAAGGACCTCCTTCACGCGCTTTTCCACCGCGTCGAGCGTGGCGATGTAGGCGTGACCGTCTACGGCGAGCTGGCCGTCGCCGCACTCCGCGCCGGGATAGAGTCCGTTGAGACGGCGGAACGCGAACGGATCCATGTTGAGCTTGCGGCAGGCCTCGTCTATGGCGCTTTCTACGGCGAACAGGCACTGCGGCGAGCCATAGCCGCGCATCGCGCCGGAGGAGACGTTGTTCGTGAACGCCACAACACCGGTCGAATCGAAGTTCGGGATGAGGTAGGGGCCGCTGCTGTAGCAGACGGCCTGCGGCATGATGCGCGTGCTGAAGTAGGTATACGCGCCGCCGTCGCCGAGCAGAAAATTCTGCAGGCCAAGAATGCGTCCGTCCGCGGCGACCGCGAGCTTTTCGTGCATTTCAAACGGATGGCGCTTGTTATGATAGCGCAGGGAGTCCTCGCGCGAGAGCGTGACGCGCACGGCGCGCCCCGTGACCCGCGTGCCGACGCACGAGAGCATGCGGAGAAGATGGTCGCCCTTGCCGCCGAACGAGCCGCCGACCTGGATCTGGCAGAAGTTCACCTTTTCCGGGTCGCACTCGAGAGCGCGTGCGCAGTTGTCGCGCGCGACGAAGGCGGCCTGCGAGTTGCTGTAGTTCACATAGCGCCCGTTTTCGAGCGGCACGGTGATAGAGCACTCAGGCTCGATGTAGCCATGCTCGATGCGCTGGGAGCTGTATTTCTCGTCGATGATGACCGCCGCCTCGGCGAACGCTTTTTCCACGTCACCCTTGCCGAGATGCAGCTTCAGCGTCACATTGCCGTCCGACTCCGGTGCGGAATGGCCCGCGATGGGAATGCCGGGCTTGGCGTAATCGGTCGTGACGCTCGGCGCGCCGGGAGCAAGCGCCTCGTGCGGCGAGAATACCGCGGGGAGGATCTCATAGTCGATCTTCACGAGCTTGGCCGCAGCGTTTGCGATCTCCTGCGTTTCCGCAAGCACGAGCGCGAGCGGTTCGGCACGGCTGCGGATACGTCCGCCGCAAAGCACCGGCGCGTCCATCGTCAGCGGGCCATAGTAAAGATCCGGGCAGTCGGCGTGCGTGATCACGCGCACCACGCCCGGCACGGCGAGAGCCTCTGAGGCGTCAATGCCCAGAAGCTGGGCACTCGGCTCCTCCGACCAGACGACCTTGCCGCAGAGCATGCCGGGAACATAATAGTCATCCACGTATTTCAAGCTGCCCGTCACCTTGCCGACGGCGTCCACCATCGGGTATGAGCTGCCGATCACATCGTCAAAAACGCGCTTTTCGTCCGTCCACTCGTCGCCGCGCATAATAGCGGCGGCGCGGTGGATAGCCTTGATGACGCGCGGATACGAGCCGCAACGGCACAGCACGCCCTTGAACGCCTTATCGATCTCCTCGCGGGTGGGCGTAAGCGTTTTGCGCAGCAGCCCCGCCACGGCCATGATCTGGCCGGGCGTGCAGAAGCCGCACTGCATGACGCCTTCCACGATAAAGCTCTCCTGAATGGGATGAAGCTTATCGCCGTCGGCAAGACCCTCCACAGTCAGGATATCCTTGCCGTCGAGTTTCTTCATTTTAAAAAGGCACGACCGGCGGCATTCGCCGTCGATGAGCACGTTGCAGCTTCCGCACTGGCCGCGGTCGCAGCCGCACTTCGCGCCGGTCAGACCGAGCACCTCGCGCAGATAGCGCAGAAGGCTCATTTCCAGGTGCTCGTCCGCCACCTCGTAGGGTTTGGCGTTGATCGTCACCGTAACAGACATAAAAATCCTCCTTTTCGTCTGTTTGTTCCGCATGGATCCGAACCCATGGATCGCATATGGTTTATTTCCCAGAGGCTGTCTCCCATATCCTCAAAGAACGCGGGATTCTCTTTCTCCGGCTTGTAGGTAAGCAGGGAAACGACGACCATCGACACCGCCGAGAAGTACATGCCGATGGAGAAGATGATCATTATGGAGATAAGTTTGGGAGGCTTGATGTCCATAACAACATATAAAAGATGCAGCTGATGCTCCGCATCAGTACAAAGTCCAGGATGTTCCGGATGCCTGCGCCGCGGGCGTCGCCGTAGGCCGGGACACCGGAAATGTTGTACAGAGCGTAACCCCCAGCCTCAGGATCGGCCACCATTTTCGGTGTTTTATCCTTCTCCCCCCGAGGGGAGTGCGTTTTTGTGCACCGGTATATCGGTCATAAAACAAAAACCGTGGACAAAGAGCTGCATCCGTTGCATTTCATTCTTACACGGAGCGCTTCCCGTATCGAAAAACTCAGCGGATCCAGCCGTGTCCACGGCCATGTTTTTGTTGAGCTGATTGAATTATATTCGTATTTTTCGGCAAAGTCAAGCCGGTTTTGACAATTTAGCAATTACCAACAGCGCCGCGCCGCCTTTTTCTACTTAACTCACAAAGAGCAACTTTTCTCTTGACATTTCCCGGTAAAGCGTGTAGGCTCAAAATTACCGGTATACCGGTGTGCAAATGCGATTAGAATAAGAATTTTATTTTTAGAAAGGGAGTATTGCAACATGCTCGAAAAGAAAGTCATTCGCGGCGAAGGGATCAAGGTTCCCGTCCATAAGCTGAACTCCGTCCTCCAGATCGGCGATTACATCATTACCTCCGGCGTCTCCCCCAAGGACTTCGTCACCAACGAGTGGGCCGTCGGCATGCACGATCAGGCTCTTATGTGCCTGAAGAACATCCAGACCATTCTCGAGACCGCGGGCGCCACGCTCGAGGATCTCATCTCCATCGAGGTCTATATCAATGACGTGCGCTGGTACAAGGAGTTCAACGATGTCTGGAACGAGTTCTTCGCCGACGTGAAGTGCCCGCCCACCCGTTCCACGTTCCAGCTCGGTCTGCTCGCTCCCAACATGCACATTGAGATGCGCGCCTACGCCGTCAAGAACACGAAGTACGTCGAGGAATAATCCTCCATTATAAAAAAGGAGAGATCAACTATGAGCAAAACGCTGATCCGCAACATCGGCTGCCTGCTTTCCGGCGACATTCACGAGCCGATCCTCAGCGCCGATTCCGTTCTCATTGAGGACGGCGTCATTCAGGAGATCGGCACGGGACTGACCGCGGAGGACGCCGTCGTTTACGACGCGAAGGGCTCTACGCTCATGCCCTGTCTCATCGACAGCCACGTTCACGTTTCCATCGCCGAGTGGGCGCCGCGCCAGAGCACGATGCAGTATCTGGACGCCTACGCCGCCTCCGGCATCACCGGCATCATTTCCGCCGGTGAGACCCATGTTCCGCACCGCCCCTCCGATCCCGAAGGCGTCAAGGCGCTCGCGGAGCTTTCGCATCGCATCTATTCGAGCTACCGTCCCGGCGGCGCGAAGGTGTATGGGGGTGCGATCATCCCCGTCATCGGTCTGACTGAGGAGGATTTCAAGCATCTGCACGATATCGGCGTCATCCACGCGGGCGAGTTCGGTCTCGGCAATGCCGTTGACCCGGAGACCGCCGGCCCCATGGCCGAGTGGGGACGCAAGCACGGCGTTCGCACGATGACCCACACGGGCGCAACGTTCCTCGCCGGCTCCACCGGCATGAACACCGAGCGCATTCTCGGCATCAAGCCGGACGTGATCTGCCACGTTGCCGGCGGCGGCATCCCCATCGACGGCATGCGCCGCTTCCTGGACGAGCTGCCGAACGCCATGATGGAGATCTGCGCGGTCAATCGCCCGTCGCCGAAATTCTGGCAGGCGCTCATCGACATGATGCGCGAGCGCAATGCGTTCAACCGCCTCATCCTCGGCACGGACACCCCGTCCGGCTACGGCATTTTCCCGCACGGCGTATGGGAGGTCATGGCGCTCCTGTGCGGCTACTGCGGCCTGGAACCGGAAATCGCCGTTGCGGCCGGCTCCGGCAACACTGCCGCCTGCTATGGCATCACGAGCAACACCATCAAGACCGGCTATGCCGCCGACATTATCCTCTGCGACGCTCCTCTCGGCTCGGCCTATGAGACCGCTGCCGACAGCCTGAAGGCCGGTGTCGTTCCGGGCGTGAGCGCTGTTTTCATGGACGGCGAGATCCTCGTTTCCGGCGACAAGGTCAACACGGCGCCCGCCAAGCGTGCCGCCGTCCGGCTCTGAGCAAGAAAGAGAGGTATTGACGGATATGAGCAAAACTTTGATCCACAACATCGGAACGATCCTGTCCGGTGCTTTTGAAAACCCCATTCTGGCCGGGGATACCGTCTGCACCGACGGCGATAAGATCGTCTTTATCGGCGATCGTGCCGACGCGCCCGCGCTCGACTATACGCTCGACATCGACGCGAACGGCCTTACGCTCTGCCCGGGCATCATCGATGCGCACGCCCACCCGCCTCTTGCGAACTATCTTGAAGCCTATAAGGCTTATGACTGGGTAGACAACTACGCCGGCGCCGGCATCACGAGTCTTGTCAGCCTCGGCGGGCATAACTTTGCCGGTGCCGCCGGGGACGTCGTCTCCGCCAAGGCGCAGGCCATCTATTCCAAGTACTACTGGGATCACAACCACCCCTCCTTCGCCAAGATCCACGCCGGAACGGTGATGCTCCAGCACGGCATGACCGATTCCGACTTTGCGGAGCTTGCCGCGCAGGGCGTCCACGTTGTCGGCGAGATCGGCATGAGCGATGTGAAGGACGTGGAGGAGGCAGCGCGCCTCGTCGCGATGGCGAAGGCTCACGGCTTCGTCACGACGCTCCACTGCGCTGCCCCCTGCGCCGCCGACGGTGTTGCCTACACCTATGAAGAGATCGAGCGCATCGCGCCCGACGTGCTCACCGCCGTGAACGGTGACCCCACCCCGCTTGACGACGAGACGATCAAAAAGCTCGTTCAGAGCGGCAAATACTGGTTTGACTGCCTCTCCAACGGCAGCGAGCCGCAGCTCATCAAAATCGCTCGCTGGGCCGCTGAGGCCGGTACGGCGGATCGGATGCTGCTCGGCACGAACGTGCCGTCCATGTCCGGCTTCTCGCCGATGGGTCTCTGGATCCAGATGGCCGCTATTGCGCAGAACACCGATCTCGCGCCCGAGAAGGTTTTCGCGATGGCCAGCGGCAACGTTGCCCGCTGCTACGGTCTCGACCACGGTGTCATTGCCGACGGCATGACCGCCGACTTCCTGATGACCTCCACCGGCAGCATCATGCCCGATATGCTGGGCACGCTCGGCTTCGGCCGTGTCCCCAGCGTCGCCGGCACGTTCATCAACGGTGCACCCGCCCTTGCCAAGTGCAAGAACATGGCTCCGCCGAAGAAAAAGCCGGTTTACACCAAGCTGTAAGCCCGGAAGGAGTTTCATATGGGAAATATTTGCCGCGTCCTCACCGAGAAATGCGTCGGCTGCGGTATCTGCGAGCGCAACTGCCCGACCGGCGCCATCCATGTCGTCGACCGCAAGGCAACTATCAACGATAAATGCGTCGGCTGCAACATCTGCTTCAAGGTCTGCCGCAAGGAGGCCGTGGAGAAGATCGACGTTCCGGAAGGTAGCGTCCGGTGCGACTGCTGCCCCGTGCACTGCAATGTACCCGAGGGCTGCCTGGGCTCCTGCCAGCGCTTCCGCAACGAGAACGGAAAGCTCGTGCGTATCGAGCCGATTAACATCGTTGATCCCTCCGAGATCCGCATCAACAACCTCACCGGCCTACCCGACCGCCCGCTCGTGAGCGCGTTCGGCGCCGGAACGAATCTCTACTCCACCAATACCCCGTCCAAGATCGTGGCGGAGGCGAAGGTGGGCGATCTGGACGTTATTACCTGCGCGACGGAGACGGTTCTCTCCTTCAACGGCGCGCGCGTCAAGGTCGACACCGATGAAAACATCGGTTCGAACGGCTCCCCCATCCGCCGCAACGGCGTGATCGTCGGCTACGTGAACACCGCGGAATACGGTTCGCGCATGCTCTACTTCGGCGGCGCGGAGCTCAACACCGGCGCCGGCGGCTTCATGGTCACGCGCACGGTCAGCGACCTGCTCAACAAGCGCCCCGTGACGGTCAGCACCGACACGGTCAAAAAACTCGTGCTCCAGCACGGCCAGCCTCCCATCGTCGACGGTAAGCAGGCGCAGTTCATGCGCATCGGCTGCGGCTCGATGGTCTCCTCCGCCTATGCTCCGCACTGGATCCGGGTCGTGGACGAGTGCATCACCATCGACTATGACATCACCGCCAAAATGTCCACCCACACGACGAGCGGCCTGCGCTACGGCTTCCGCGACAGCGGCATTACCCCCGCCGGCACTTACAGCTCGCCCGGACGCTGGTTCGGTGAGCCCGGCGAAGGCTGGGGCGGCTCGAACATCACGAATCCCGACGACATTTTCGCCGATGTTGACAAAACAAAGGCGTGGCCGGGCATGCGCGTGATCGTTACCGAGCCGACCGTAGAGCGCGCGGCGTTCTATGTTGCGGACGAGGACCTCAATCTTGTCCGCCAGCCGATCCCACCCGAGGTGCAGGCTGTTATCGATCTCATCCACAGCAACTGTGAGCCGTGCCTCTGCAATGTATCCGTCTGTGCCGGTTTCGGCGGCGGCGTGCGCAACGTTATCTCCCACGTCAGCCCCATCAATGTCAACAAGGCCCTCAAGGATGGCAAGGTGCTTTACACCATTTGCGGCCGTCCTGCCCACATCTGGGAAGGCGGCGGCATCACAGCGGAATGCAGTGTGGACGACTGCCCCGAGGGCGCCTTTTCCTGGGTCCCCACGCCGGCCGGCGTAACGCCGCTCGAGGTCACCATGACAAAGGAGACCTACGAGGAGATCGGCGGCTACATGGACGCCATCCGCACCGTTGACGAGATCCGCGCAACGGAAAACACCAAGATCATCTCTCTGGAGCATTAAACCGCTCCCCTATCCAAGCTCTCTTTCAGTATATCCTTTGTATATCTTCTCTCCATACTCCCTTTATTTTCTCTCCATTGCGTTTTCCCCCCTATCACTATCCCCCCCGCATTGGCGGCGCGTTCCTTCATTGCTGCTGAGTGGGCGCGCCGCCCCCCACCCAACGATTGCCATACTCCCCTTCGACATAAAGGGGAGTATGCGATCTCCGCTTTTCGGCTAGCTGCGGCCGTTCTGTTGGGGACTGTGACAGCACGGAAGACGGCGGCAAGATCGTCACCGACGGCGGCATGGCAGCCAAGGCCATTGATCTGACCGAGGATACCGTCACGGCAGAGAGCCGCCCGAACAAGACGACCTTTGTGATACTGCGATCCTCCGTTGCACAGGGCAGAACCCGCCGAAGCATTGCCGAAAACGAGCGGAAGCTGGCCAAGGAACAGAACAAGGCCAAATTTACGCGTCTTTTTAAAAAATCCTGAGCAGAGCATCCATCTCTTCCAATTGCCCTACTGCCTCCCTTCGATCCATGCGCTCAAGAGCCGTATAGTGCGCAGCTATGCAGCTTTTGAATCCTTTTACAGGAGAGATCACTATGACGTTCCAGGAACAAAACCAATTTCTCACGCAGCGTCGCTGGCGTGTCCTTGCGGCGTGCTGCATCACCAATCTCTGTCTCGGCGCGCCGTACGCCTGGAGCGTTTTTGCCGGGCCTCTGGCCGAGCATCTCAACGCTCTGCACGGCACGGCCATGACCGCCTCCGATCTTGCGCTGGCGTTTTCCTTTTGCAATTCTCTGACCTTTATCACAATGATTGCCGGCGGCTATCTGGAAAAAAAGATCGGCGCGCGGCGGATCATTTTTGCCGGGGTCATTTTGTTCGGTATCGGTTTTCTCGTCTGCGGCATGGCGCGCAGTGTGCTGGCCGTCATTTTCGGCTTCGGCGTCATCGGCGGACTGGCCAACGGTCTCGGGTACGTCTGCACCGTCAGCACGGCGGTGAAGTTTTTCCCGGACAAAAAGGGACTGATCGGCGGCATCAGCACCGCGTCCTACGGCATCAGCTCCGTCATCGTCCCGCCTATTGCTGACGCGCTCAACCGTTCCGTCGGTATATCCCGCGCCTTTACCATTTTCGGCATTGCCATCATCGGCATCGGCGGTCTCTGCTCACTTTTCATTCTCAACTGCCCGGACGACTATACGCCCACCGGCTGGAACGGCGGCAGCAGCGGTGCCGCCGGAACGAGCCGGGACATGACCGCGCTTCAAATGCTCGCCTCGCCGATTTTTTACGTCATGCTCGCCATGATGTTCATCGGCGCGACCATCGGGCTCATGATGATCTCCGAAACAGCCGCCATCGCGCAGACGATGCTCGGCATGTCCAGCAGTGCTGCGGCACTCATCGTGTCCACCTATGCGCTCTTCAACACCGGCAGCCGCATCGTCGTCGGGTGGATCTCCGATAAGATCGGGCGCATCCGGACGATCACGTATGTCCTTGTGCTCATGGTGCTCTCACTGTTGGCCATATATCTCAGCGGCTTAAACGGGAATACGTTCCTCTTCCGCGCCGGCATCTGCCTCATCGGCTTCAGCTACGGCTCGTTTATGGGCATTTATCCCGCGTTCACGAGCGACCAGTTCGGCGTGAAATACAGCGCTCTCAACTATGGCATTCTCTTCATCGGCTTCTCGCTTGCCGGTGTCGTCGGCCCGCTGATCATGCAGAAGATCTTCAGCGAGTTCGCCTCCTATCGCCCCTCGTTCCCGATCGCCATTGTGTTTGCGCTCATCGGGATCGCGCTGACGTTCCTCTACCGCGCAGTAAACCGGAAGCTCGCCCAAAAATCAGCATAAAATTATCCCGGACGCAGAAAATGTGTCCGGGATATCTTTTTATCGCATCAATGGGAACGGTTCTCTCTTGCAACTTTTTATGCTGTTTTTTATGCTATGGTCTTTTTCCCGCCGAGCTCGCTCACGAGGGCTGAGCCGAAGATCAGCACCGCGCCGAGAAGGCCGAACGCCGTCAGGCGCTCGTGCAGCAGCAGCGCCGAGAAAAAGAGGGAGGAAACGGGGTCAATGTAGCTGAGCACCGCCACAGACTGCGCGGGGAGCTTATTTACATTCCCGAAGTACAGCGCGTACGCAAGGCCGCTGTGTACGATGCCGACAATGAGCACAAGGACGACCGTGCGCGCGTCGAGCACTACCGCGGAAAAATCCTCCGTGAGCAGCAGATACGGGATGAGCACCGCCGCCGCGGAGAGAAGCTGGACGATCGTCTTTTCGTAGGCGTCCTCTACCTCGATCTTCTTATTGATAATTACGGTCGCGGCATAGAGCACCGCCGCGGCCAGACCGAAGGCAATGCCCTTCGCGTCCTGCGCGCCGGGCGGCGCGCCCTCCGCCACGCCGGAGACGAACACCATGCCGAGGATCGCCGCGAGCGCGCAGAGCCCCTTCTTCACGCTGAGCTTTTCGCGGAAAAGGACCGGCGAGAGCAGGATCACGATCGTCGGCTGCATGTAAAAGCACATCGTCGCCACCGCCACGGTGGTGCAGTTATAGGCTTCAAAAAGGAGGATCCAGTCAACGCCGATGATCGCGCCCGAAAGGATGAGCAGCGCCAGCTGCTTTTTTTCGACCTTTTCCATCCGGTGATGCTTCACCGCGACGAAGATCAGCAGAAACACGCCGCCGAGCAGCCCGCGGGAAAACGCAAGCAGCCCCGACGAAAACGGGATATTCCGCCGGAAGATCGCGATCGTGCCGAAGATCAGCATCGCGCTGCACAGGGAAGCATAGGCCTTGCGGTTTTCTTTCATGATCCCGTATCGCTCCTATTCTTTTCCGCCGTTCGGAACGTCAGCTCCGTCATGGCGATCATGAAAACGGCAAACACCAGAAGATACGCCGGAAGGATCGAAAAGCCGAGCGCACTGCCCAGCAGGCCGAAGAGCGGCGGCGCGAACGTCGAGCCGACGTACGCACCCGCCATCTGTATGCCGATGATCGCGCCGGAGCTTTCCGCCCCGAAGTTTACGGGCGTGGAGTGGATGATGCAGGGATAGATCGGCGCGCAGCCGAGCCCCATCACGACAAAGGCGGCAATGGCGGCGGTATGCGAATGTATCGGGAGCGCGAGCGCCGCGATGCCGCAGAAAAGCACGCCCGTGCCAAGGCGGATCATTTTCCTGTCGCCGAGACGGTCGGCGGCAAAGCCGCTCACGAACCGCCCCGCGGTGATGCCGATATAAAAGAGCGCAGCCAACCCCGCGGCGTCCTCCGTGGGAAGCCCCTTGACCGCGACAAAATACGTGCTTGCCCACTGCATCGCCGTGGCTTCCGCGGCGCAGTAGCCGAAAAAGCCCGCGAGAAGATACGGCACGCCCTTTATTTTCAGCGCGCCGCGCACGCCGACGCTCCGCCGTTTTTCCTCCGGCGCGGTGCCGCCGGCTTTTTTCCACACAGGCAGCGTCACGATCAGAAGCGCCGCGATACAGAGCTGCACGAGCGCCACGGCGCGGTAGCCGTCGTTCCATGTCCTGTGCGTCAGCGCCCAGCTCATAACAAACGGGCTGACGATCGTGCCGACGCCCCAGAAGCAGTGCAGCCAGCTCATGTGGCGCGCCTTATAATGCAGCGCCACATAGTTATTGAGCGCCGCGTCGATCGCGCCCGCACCGAGACCGTACGGCACGGCGAAGGCGAGCAGCATCCAGAACTTCGTGGAAAACGAGAAGCCGAAGAGCCCGAGCACCGTGAGGAGCACGCTCACGGCCGTCACGCCGCCGGTGCCGAGCTTCCGCGTGAGCTTATCCGACAGAAGGCTCGAAACGATCGTCCCGCCGGAGATCACCATGGACACAACGCCCATGTACGACACCGGAACGCCGAGCTCCGCGTGCATGACCGGCCAGCCGGAGCCGAGCAGCGAATCCGGCAGACCGAGGCTGATGAACGCAAGATAGATAAGTGCCAGCAGCAGCGAATACATATTTTTTATACCACCTGGACGGCGCAGTTTTTATACCACCCGGACGGCGCAGCCCTGCTTTTCGGTCACATAGCCGATGCGCGCGGCGTGCGGTACCTTATCGGTGAGCTCCGCGAGCAGCGCGGGCGCGTCCTTTTCCGCCACGGCGAGCAGCAGTCCGCCGGAGGTCTGGGGATCAAAGAGCACGTCCATCATCGCGCGCGTAACGTTCGGCGCGCTCTCGCTGAAGGGCTCGGCAAAATTGCGGTTGCGGTACATGCCCTCCGGGAGGATGCCGATCTCGGCAAGCGAGAGCACCTCCGGCAGAAGCGGCACGTTCGCGCTTTCGATCACGGCGGTCACGTTCCCGCCGTTCGCCATTTCGCCCGTGTGCCCCATGAGACCGAAGCCGGTCACGTCGGTGATGCTGTGCACCTCGTACTTTCCGGCGATCTCACTCCCGGCGCGGTTGAGCTCCGCCATCTGCGCGACGGCTTTAGCGTAGGTCTCCTCCGATACCATGTCGGCCTTGTTCGCCGTGGAGATGATGCCGGTGCCGAGCGCTTTGGTGAGAATGAGCACGTCGCCCGCGCGCGGCGTGCAGTTCAAACGAATTTTATCCGGGTGGGCAAAGCCCGTCACGGAAAGGCCGTATTTCGGTTCGGGATCGCGGATGGTGTGGCCGCCGGAGATGATGACGCCGGCCTCCGCCGCCTTCGTATAGCCGCCGCGCAGCACCTCGCGCACGGCCTCGTCCGGCATCTGCGGCGATACGGCCATGATGTTCAGCGCGAGCTTCGGCTGCGCGCCCATGGCGTAAATATCGCTGATGGCGTTCGCCGCGGCGATCTGGCCGAACATGAAGGGATCGTCCACGATCGGTGGGAAGAAGTCCAGCGTCTCCACGAGCACGAGCTCGTCCGAGATCTTATAAACGCAGGCGTCGTCGCTCGTGTCGTAGCCGACGAGAAGGCGCTCGTCATACACCGATGGCAGGCCCTTCAGAAGCTTTGCGAGCGTGCCCGCGCCGACCTTCGCGCCGCACCCGGCGCAGCTTGCGAGCTTTGTCATGCGAATCTCATTTTCCATAATCTTCTCCTCGTTTCTCCGGTTTTCTCGCCGTGCCGACGGCGGAGGTGAGCATCAGCACCGCTTCAAGCACGCCGCCGCCGACAGCCAGCGCCTTGTCGGACGCGGTGAAGCAGTGGAAAAGCCGGCAGCGGGGATCGACGTCCGCGCTCTTAAAGCCCTCGCGCGGAACATAAAACCCTTCGGGCAGTATGCCGCGGAGCGTGCCGGTGATCTTTGCGCACAGCGGCTCGCCGCCGACGGCGGCGACGGTCTCCCCCGCCTCGACCGTGTCGCCGATCTGCCGCAGGGCGCGGAACTCTCCCGCGCAGGGCGAGTGCATCACGCGCTCGATCGTATAGCCGCCGATGTTGCCGGGAACGCCGGTGTTGGGGACGGCACTGCCCGACCAGATCACGCGGCCGAGCGTGTGGCCGCGCATCGTCTCCACAACGGCGTGGCAGTCCGTCCCGGCGGTGAAGCCCGGACCGACGCCGACGACGCCCGGAGCGTCGGTGATGGCGGTGCCGAGATTCTCCTTGGCGAGGATCGCGTCCACGATCACGTCCGGATGAAGCTCTTTCGCGCTCTCCGCCTTCGGATCGACGATCACCGGCAGGATGTCCTCTTCAAGCAGCCGCAGCGCATCGGCAGCGTCCGCGGCAAGCCGGGCGTGCACCTCCTCGACCTTCGTTTCGCCGCGGTATACCGCCTCGGAAAAGCAGACGGTGCGGCGGATGGACGACGGCTTCGGAAGATCGGTCATCACAACGTTGATCCCCGCGCGCCAGAGCCGCAGCGCAATGCCGGAGGCAATGTCTCCGGCGCCTTTTATCATTACGAGCATAGCCTGTTCCCCTTAGAAATGGTTCTGGATCCAGTATAATATGGAATATCGGGTTGTCAAGGGTATTGGCTCTTGACTTTTTATCGAATTTTTCATATGATATCCATATAATATCGATATACAAAGAGGAAGTGCTCTATCATGACGCTCAAGCAGCTCGAATACTTTCTTGCCATCGCCGAAAACGGCAGCATCACCAAAGCCGCCAATTCCCTTCGCATTTCCCAGCCGCCGCTGAGTCTTCAGCTCAAGGGGCTGGAGGAGGAGTTGGGTTGCCAGCTCTTCATCCGTGACAAGAAAAATATGATCATCACGCCCAAGGGCATTCTCCTGCGCGAGCGCGCCCGCGAGATCATGGACAAGGTAAACGAAACGCTGCTGCTCATGCAGTCGGCCAATGAGGAGGAGCGGTACACCATCCACCTCGGCACGATCTCCTCGATCTGCAACCGCGTTCTGCCGGATAAGGTCCTCAAGCTCAAGGAGCGCTATCCGCACGTGGAGTTTGTCCTCCACGAGGGCAGCACGACGAGCATTCTCGATATGCTCGCCGACGGCACCGTTGATTTCGGCATCGTGCGCGAGCCGTTCAACGTAGGCGCTTACAGCTCCCGTCCCATCCGCGATACCGCGCTCGGCGAGGGCGGGCAGGACTACTTCACCGCCATCGGCAAGCCGAACTTCTTCCCCGCCGACGATACGCAGATCGTGGCGCTCACCAGTCTGCAGGACACCCCCATCATCATCCACCGGCGGTACTACGATCTTTTCACCAACGCCTGCCGCCGTCAGGGCTTTATCCCCAACATCATCTGCCAGAACGACAACATTGCCTCCTCGCTGAGCTGGGCGGCGTCCGGCATCGGCGTGGCGATCGCGCCGTATACCTCCGCGATCCAGAACTCCGATCCCACGCTCGTCATGAAGCGCATCGACAGCCCGGAGATCGTCTCCAAGGCGCACCTCATCTGGAACCGCAGCGCCACGCTCACGCCTGAGCAGAAGGCGTTCGTGCATCTGTTCGACTGATAGTATACAAAATGAGAGCCGGTTTTCCGCGGAAAACCGGCTCTCGTTTTTTCTTCATTCGCTTTTAATATCCGTGATCGACGTGCTGCCACGTGCCGCCGTTCGTGCGGACAAGAATCCACATCCAGTGCGTGTAGGTCTGCCCCGGGTTGAGCGAGGGGCTGGCGCCGGATTCGTCCACATCAAAGGTGGACGTGAGGACAAGCACCTCGTCGGCATTGTTGCGGTCGGCCCAGTCCTGGTGCTCGCGCGACACGTCGTCCCCGGCGTAGGAGATCTCCGTGAGCGTGCAGCCCTTCCAGCTGCGGGAAAAGTCCTTTTTTATGACGTCGATGGCGGCGTCAATGTCATTTTGCGTATACATTTCAGAAGCGACGGCCTTGGTCTGCACGTCCTTCACATTGCCGCCGCAGGCGGCAAGAGCGAGCAGCAGCACGGCGGCCAGAAGCAGGGATAGAAAGCGTTTCATTTCGTATTTCTCCTTTCGCAGAGGGGTGAACCCTTCCGTCAAAACCTTCGGTTTTGCCACCTCCCCTGTCAGGGGAGGCAAGCCGGTTTGCTGCAAACGCACTTGGCCTCCCTAACAGGGAGGCTGGCGCGGCGCAGCCGTGACTGGAGGGTTTTCTCCGTATAGACTTAGACGCCCCGGCGTGTCTTTTGGTTCACTCATTTAAACCGCGCGAAAAACTCCGCGAGCGGCTGCATGACGGCGAGCAGCTCCGTGACCGCCGTATTGAGTCCTTCCACATCGAGCTTTTCCGCGGCGTCGTTCACGGCGGTGAGCGCTTCCTCCGCGGCGGCAAGGCTCTTCTGCGCCTGCGCGAGCATGTCGCCGGTGCTCTGCTCGAGCGCGGCCCAGTCCACCTTCTCGAGCTGCGCGGAGATCGTCCGCAGCGAGTCGAGCGTATCGGCAAGCTGTGCCTTTTCAAGCTCCCCAGTCAGGCCGTTCACGGTATCGACGAGCCGCTGCGCATCGAGCGCATCCAGCTCCGCCGTCACGCTGTCGAGCCGCGAGACGATATGCTCGATGCGCGGGGCGTACCGCCGCACGCCGACAAAGGCCAGCGCCGAGCTTGCCGTCACGACGATGAGCAGCAGTATGCATACGACCGCCGTCACCTTCTGCCAGTGCAGACGTTTTCTTTCCAGTTCCTCCATCGGAAGCCCTCCCTCTTTTTATTCCTCGCCGCAGAGATAGAGATACATGAGCTTGAGCGTCGCCTCGAGCCCCTTTACGTGCGTACGCTCCATGCCGTGGCTCGCACAGACGCCGCTGCCGATGAGCGCGCCCTTGCAGTCGAGCCCCGCGTGCCACGCAGCGCCGACGTCCGAGCCGTAGAACGGGAAGATATCCACGGTGTACGGCAGCTCATGCTTCTTTGCGAGCGCGATGAGCCGGTTCGTGAGCTCGTAGTCATACGGTCCGCCGGAGTCCTTCGCGCAGATGGATACGGCGTATTCGCTGCCCGCAAGATCGAGCCCCACGCAGCCCATATCCACCGTGACAAACTCATCGATATCGCGCGCGAGCGCACTCGCGCCGTGGCCGACCTCTTCGTATACAACAAAGTATATGCGCGTCGGATGGCGGAACGCTGCCTTTTTCTCGCTGCACCAGCGCAGCAGAAGAAGGAGCAGCACCGCGCTCGCCTTGTCGTCGATAAACCGGGACTTCAGAAAGCCCGATCCGGTCATCGTGAATTTCGGATCGATGAACACAAAATCGCCGTTATCGATGCCGAGCGCCTTGACATCCTCGGCGCTTTTCACTTCCTCGTCGAGCCGCACCTCGAGATGGTCCGCATCCCGCGGCATCGTCGCGGCATCCGGGTAAACGTGCACCGCCGGGGCGAGCGAGAGGATCGTGCCGCTGTAGCGTCTGCCCTCGCGCGTGAGCACCGTGCAGTATTCGCCGTCAAGCGTCGGGCAGATCGGCCCGCCGACCTTCGTAAGGGCGAGCGTTCCGCCGCTCTTCACGCTGCGCACCATCATCCCCAGCGTATCGACGTGCGCGGAGGTCGCCACAGTCTTGCTTTCGTCCAGCCCCGGCACATCCACTTCGAGCGTGCCCTTGTTGTGGACATGCGTCGTATAGCCGAGCTCTTCCACATAACTTTTGATGAGCGCGATCGCATCGGCCGTGCAGCCGGAGGGCGAGTCGGTCGTGAACACGGCGCGGGCATATTCTTCAAATTGACGGCGGTCAAACTCGATCATGGAAAGTTCCTCTTTTCTATGAGATAGGCATATCATAAGCCCCCGGCGCGCGTTTGTCAAAATGTACATATATGCCGCTTCTGTCCTATTGACAGGCACGGTTCACGGCGGTATACTTGTATCAAGTTTTTTATATAAATTTTTTTAACTTTTCACATAGAAGGAGGCCACAGCCATGGGACAGGTCGCCATCGTGACCGGCGGCAGCTCCGGCATCGGCGCGGCGGCAGCGGAATATCTTGCCGCGCACGGCTGCACGGTGTACGAGTTTTCCCGGCATGAAAAAAGCGGCGGCAGCGCGTCCGTTCACCATGTGACGGCGGACGTGACGGACGAAGCGTCCGTCGCCGCGGCGGTTCAGTCGGTGCTCGACGCCGAGGGGCGCATCGATATACTGCTCAATAACGCCGGTTTCGGCATTTCCGGCGCGGCGGAGTTCACGTCGGTGGAGGAGGCCAAGCGCCAGCTCGAGGTCAATTTCTGGGGCATGGTACGCGCAACAAAGGCCGTGCTGCCCGTGATGCGCGCGCAGCGCAGCGGAAGGATCGTGAACACGAGCTCCGTCGCCGCCGTGACGCCCATTCCCTTCCAGACCTATTATTCCGTTTCCAAGGCCGCAATAAACTCGTTTACGATGTCCGTCGGCAACGAAGTGCGGCCCTACGGCATCCGCATCAGCGCCGTGATGCCCGGCGACACCCGCACCGGCTTTACCGACGCCCGCGCGCGCAGCTTTGCCGGGGACGACGCCTACGGCGGGCGCATCTCGCGCAGCGTTGCAAAAATGGAGAAGGACGAGCGCGGCGGCGTTTCTGCCTCGGTTGTCGGCGCGGCGCTGGGGCGCGCGGCGCTCTCAAAGAGCCGGAAGGTGTTCTGCACCGTCGGGTTTGTCTATCGGCTCGTCATTTTTCTCATGCGGCTGCTGCCCTCGACGGCGGCCAACGCCATTCTCGGCAAAATGTACGCCGAATAAAACCACCCCGAAAGGAGTTTTCCCATGAACGAACAGGAAGCCAAACGCCTTTGTGCGCTGCGCGAGCTTGTGCGCGAGACGTTCGCGCAGACGCTGATGGTCAGCACCGACACCGTCTCCGACACTGCCGACTTCTTTGACGAGCTCGGCGGCGACAGTCTCGACAGTCTTGATGTCGCGGTGCATCTCGAGGAGATCTGCGGGCAGCGCGTGCCGGAGGAGGAATACGCTCTCTGCCGCTGCGTGGAGGACGCCGCTCTCCTGCTGCTCCGTCTCGAGCAGGGCGGCGCGCCGGAAGCCGCGCCGGAGGAGAAAAAGACCGTAACGCCGATCACGCGCTTTGAGGATACGCCGGAATACGCCGCCTTTCAGCAGCGTCTGCACACGGCGGACGAGACCGGCAACCCGTACTTTCTCTGCAACGATTCGCCGCTGCGCGATACCTCGCTCCACGACGGGCGCGAGATCTTGAACTTCAGCTCCTACAATTACGCCGGTATGTCCGGCCGCCCGGAAACGGTCAAGGCAGCGCAGGAGGCCGCCGCGCACTACGGGTGCAGCGCCTCGGCCAGCCGTCTGCTTGGCGGCGAGAAGCCCATCCACAAAAAGCTGGAAACTGCCATCGCCGCGTGGAAGCATACCGAGGACGCCGTTGTTCTCGTCGGCGGACATTCCACGAATGTGACGATCGTCGGCAACTTCTGCGGCAAGGGCGATCTCATCATCTATGACGCGCTCGCGCACAATTCCATCCATGAGGGCACGCGCCTCTCGGACGCCGAGAGCCGCCCCTTCCCGCACAACGACACCGCCGCGCTCGAGACCATTCTCCGCTCCTGCCGCGATAAGTACGCCAAGGTGCTCATCGTCGCCGAGGGCGTGTACAGCATGGACGGCGACATTGCCCCCGTGCCGGAGCTCGTGCGCATCAAGAAGGAGTACGGCTGCTTCCTGATGATCGACGAGGCGCACTCGGCGTGCGTGCTCGGCAGGACCGGCGGCGGCGTGGACGAATACTTCGGTCTTGCCGGGGACGATATCGACATTAAAATGGGCACGCTCTCCAAGGGTCTCGGCACCTGCGGCGGATACCTTGCGGGCAGCCGCGCGCTCATCGAGTATCTGCGCTACAATCTGCCGGGGTTCGTGTTCTCCGTGGGCATTTCGCCCCCGCTCGCCGCGGCGACGCTCGAAGCCATCCGCCTCTTGCAGGACGATCCCTCCATCATGGAAAGCCTGCACCGGAACATCCGCTGCTTCCGTGAGGAGGCGAAAAAGCGTCATTTCAACACCTGTCTTGCGGGCGAAACGGCGATATTGCCGATCCTCGTCGGGCGTGACGAGGACGCCTTCGCGCTCTCGATGGCGCTTTTGGAGCGCGGCGTGTTCGCGCCCTCGGCGGTCTATCCCGCCGTGCCGCGCGGCAAGGCGCGGCTGCGCTTCTGCGTCATCTCCGAGCACAAGCCGGAGCAGATCGTAACGGCGCTCGACGCCCTGCAGGAGATCGCCGCGGAACTGGGCATCAAGCTGCCTGAATAAGCAATCCTGCCCGCCGTGCGCTTGTGTGTACGGCGGGTTTCTGTTATAATCACGTCATGGAAAATCCCACGAAAGGCGGCGGCAGATATGCTGAAAAAAATGATCCGCTCCCAGACGGTGAAGCAGGAACAGCAGCTCGAGAGCTTTCTCGCGCAGCACGACGCGGCAAATCCGTTCCCGGAGGATGTGCTCCTCACGGCGGACGCGGACTACATGGGCGATGGCCGGCCCTGTCACCGGATGGACATATTCCGCCCGCGCGAGGCAAAGGAAGCCCCGCCGGTGCTCGTGAACATCCACGGCGGCGGGTTTCTGCTCGGGAAGAAGGAGGTAAACCGTCTCTTCTGTGCGGACATGTGCCGCCGCGGATTTGTCGTATTCTGTCTTGAATACCCGCTCGTGCCGGATGTGGATATCTTCACGGTGTTCCGCGCTCTGACTGCGGGCATTGAGCGCGCCGCCGCGCTCGCCCCGGACTTTGGCGGGGACGCTTCCAGCCTCTTCCTCTGCGGCGACAGCGCGGGCGCGTATCTCTGCGTGTACCTCGCGGCGATGCGCAAAAACGCCGCCATGGCGCGTGCCGCCGGCGTGCCGCAGCTTTCCTCGGACATCGCGGCGCTGGGCCTCATCTCCGGCATGTTTTATGGCGCTTACTTCTGAAGCAATTTCCATGCTAAAGGAGAAAAATGTAAAGAGTGTGTTAGTCAGTATTGATCACATTTTACCTGAATACCATGATGCATTTCGTGGTGTAGAGGGCTGCTACGCGCGAGCAATTGAAGCTATAAAAGAGTGTGTCAGCAAAAAGATTTCAACAACGATTGGCTTTACGCCAAGAATTGGAGGGAGTCATTGAGTTGTGCCTACAATTAGGCGTTTCTTGTTTCAATCTATCACAATTTGTTCCTGTTGGAAGAGGTTCAGTAGAATTAGATATCCCGCCTATTGCATGGAAGCAAATAATGCATATCTGGAAGGAAAAAAAATTAAAATTTGGAAATAAGATGAATTTCTACACACATGAGGCGCAGCAGATCCTTTTGGATGATTCGCTTTTTGATTTGCCATACTTTACAGGATGTCAGGCAGGCAATGGTGTTTACTGCATCAAAGCAAATGGTGATATTCTTCCATGTGTTCTCTTGGACATTCCGATTGGGAATATCCGAGAAAACAGCTTTTCTACGATTTGGCTAAATAGCCCAATTCTTGAAGAGCTAAATAATCGACAGAAATATTCTGAACCATGTGTACAGTGTATTTATGTGGAGAAATGCGGTGGATGTAGAGGTGTAGCATATGGAAGTTTTGGAGATTATTTTGCTCCAGATCCTCACTGTTGGCTAGATTCAAATGGAGAAAGGCTGTGAGTTTTGTGTGTGAAACACATCAAGAATCTATACCTATAGAATTGCTGAAAGGATATTTTTCTAGAAACGGTTTTTTGCTTTGCAATGAGTGCCGTAATATGCCGTCGCTTTTCAATGTAGGAGGCGACTGGAATAGCATTGTACAATTAATAGAAGAAGGTCAAGTTTTTTATAGCAAATTATATAAAGGTCGGGTCACATATTTGTCCAGAGAATTCTATGCGCAGGTTAAACCTTATCGCCAGCGTATGGAGCTGATTTCAAGCCATAGTAGGTTAATATACAATTTACTCGATACCATTGGGTATGCTAACGCACAAGATATCAAACGTTTATTAAACCTTTCAAACAAAGTATATACGGACGCAATGCATGAACTAAGTCAAGAGCTTTTAATTACCGCAATTCAACGCGATAAAACGATAAACCAAAATTGGAGCTCATTTTATTGGGGGACATATAAGACATGGGAGTCTCTACATCCTATATCTGATATAGAAGTATCGACCAGTCGACTTAAGCAATTACTCGATAGATTAATTTCTGAAAAAGAAATTCATAAATTATTACAGTGAGACGATTTTAAGGAAATAAGACTATCTCTTTAATCAGTCTCAACAAGCTCCTGGTAAGTCATACTTATACTGTATACGACCCGCTTTGACAACATCGGCATTTTCCTCCCGAACATGGTCTATGGCCGCGGTTGGCGGCGCGCGCCGTTCTGGGAATACATCGACCCCGAAAATCCGTCGCTGATCGCCGCTCTCCCGCCCTGCTTCCTCGTGACGGCGCGCGGTGACTTCCTCCGCCATTACAGCCGCGACTTTGCCGCGGCATTGAAGAAAAACGGTCTGGAGGCCGAGCTTCTCGACATGGACGAGCCGGAAAAGCTCGCCCACGCTTTCGCCGCGATGCTCCCGGAAACGGCCGCCGCGCAGCGCGCCAACGCCGCCATGGCGGATTTTCTCAAGACGCATATATAAACGAAAAGCCAAACGGCGCAACCTTTCCGTCCGCGTCGTTTGGCTTATTTTTTATAAACGGACGTTACCCAACAAAAGCGGCGTCCCTCTCAAAGGCTCCCTTGTGTAAAGGGAGCTGTCAAAATGATTTCAAAAATCATTTTGACTGAGGGATTGTTGTACCGTCGAATCGATATAAGCGCAAACCTCCTGGAAATGATACCGGATTTCGTTGTTCGGAATGCGAAGCACAGTCAAGCCGTAGTTTTTGAGAAAAGCCGTTCGTTCGGAGTCATATTCTATGGCTTCTGCTTCTCCGTGTTGGGAGCCGTCCAACTCAATAACGAGTTTTGCTTCGGCACAGTAGAAATCCACAATGAATTTCCCTATCACCTTTTGCCGCAAAAAGCGGACAGGATAGCCGCGCAAAAAATCGTACCATAGGTGTCGCTCTTCTTTCGTCATTTTCTTCCGCAGCTCTTTGGCAAAAGGCACCAGTTCTTTGTTATGCTTATACTGCATGGCAATCCCTCCGTCACGGCGTTATGCGCCGCGCCACCTCCCTTTACACAAGGGAGGCTTTGAGCGGCAGCTGCATGACGATCTCGTCCCCGTCGCGGTCGATTTCCACAAAGCCGAAGCTTTCGTAGAGCTTTCGCGCGGTCTCGTTTCCCTCAATATAGCAGAGAGTGACTTTATCGTACTGGCCGTCCGCCTTCAGTTCGTCCAAAATCGCCCGCACTGCCGCTTTGCCGTACCCGCGGCTCTGATACCTCGCGTCGATGAACATCTGACTCAGATCGTAGCTTTGCAGCTCCGGCTCGTCATAATAAAGCCCCATGCCGACAGGGAGATCATCCGCACAGATCAGAAACGCCCGGCTGCGCCGGGCGCGGTAAGCATACGCCCGCGCCAGCAGCTTCGCCCTGTCGGAAACAAACGGCTTCTGCGCTTCGGAAACGGCCAGATCGATGCGCCAATTTCCGGGGTCAATATCCAGAAGATGTATCATTTTCTTTCCTCACACACCAGAGAGAACGAGGCTGCCACCGCCCTCGACGGCGTATTCGCCGAGCGCGGCGGGCAGGAAATAGGAATCGCCCTGCCGGAACGGATAGACTTTCCCGCCGCAGACGATATTCCCCTCGCCGCGCACGCACATAAGGTGCGTGAAGCTTTCGCCGTCCGTGGCAAGCGAGATGCGCGTTTTCACCTCCGCGCGGCGGACGCGGAAATACTCGCACGTCAACACTTCCTGCACGCCGTCCGGCGGGCAGGGGGGAAGCGTATCCGCCGCGCGGTGCATGGGCGCGTAGTTCATCACCTTGGCAGCGCGTTCCAGATGGAGCTGCCGCGGCTTTCCGTCCGCGCCGAGACGGTTATAGTCGTATACGCGGAACGTCGTATCCGAATTCTGCTGGATCTCCGCAACGAGAATGCCCGCGCCGATGGCATGCACCGTGCCGGGCCGCACGAAAAATACGTCGCCGGGGTGTACCGCCACGCGGTTGAGCACCTCGCAGATCGTGCCGTCCTTCGCCCGCCGCCGCAGCTCGTCCGGCGTCACGGCGCGCGAAAAGCCGAGAAAGAGCGTGCTCTCCGGCTTGCAGTCCACCACATACCACATCTCCGTCTTACCGAAAGAGTTGTGGCGCTTTTTCGCCAGCTCATCGTCCGGGTGAACTTGAATAGATAAATTATCACGGGCATCGATAAACTTGATAAGCAACGGGAAAGTCGTCCCGAATCTCTCCATCACCTTCTTTCCCAGCAATTCCTTGCCATAAGAGCGGATCAACTCATCCAAAGACTTACCTTCCAGCTCACCATTGTCGACAATAGAATAATTTCCCTCAACATGAGAAAGCTCCCAGCTCTCGCCTACACCATTCTCAACCGGAGTAATGCCCTTAAACGGGCAGATATCAGAACCGCCCCAAATCACCTTCTTGAGGATCGGCTTAAATGTAAATGGATATAACATAACGTGTTTTGTGTATAGAGTTTTACTTTTTGACCTTCACTTTCCTTAATACGACGGCGCTACGTGCCGGGATATAAAGTTTCAGCCATTCTTTCTTTTCCTCTCTGGAAAGTGGCTCCGGCTTTACGGTGAAAAACTGCTCCCAGATACCGTCAGCCAGCACATCCATGTAATCGTCGGAAATATAAACGTCGATGGTATTATCCCGGTCGGGGCGGCTGATGTCCTGCTTGAAGGGTAAAGACAGCACCTTGGGATGCTGCCGCATCCACCAGTT